>Ga0307511_10001730_pt1 | contig 22984 bp, 23 predicted proteins | sample 13_EM_MG_FD_200266 | JGI IMG/M metagenome (GOLD analysis project Ga0307511, IMG submission 200266) | Populus trichocarpa ectomycorrhiza microbial communities from riparian zone in the Pacific Northwest, United States - 13_EM | ecosystem: Host-associated > Plants > Roots > Unclassified | place... | reverse complement strand
TTGAGATGTTGGCTGATGTTGGTTGAGACCATCATGGTTGTTATGGGGGTATTGAGGCTGCGGAAATGTTGAGGGGGCATGTGAAGCTCCATGTCTTAGCGAGTAGTGATAAGACGGTCGCCGGTCGCTAGTTGGGTGGCAAAGGTAGGCTGTAAGTGTAACAGCCAGGGAAAGCACTCCCGCGAGAAAGAACTCCTCTCCTTATCGACATTCTGAGGTCCAGGAAGGTGGCAGACCCTCTTCGCCTCTTCCTCGTAGTCATCTTCATCTCCACCTCTCCACCAAGCTAATAGATGGATGGAGGAACTGTTCGTGTCCTCCACCCATCGCTCCCCTTCTGTGATTATCCATCAATTGTTGGCTGTTCCGCCGCGTGCAAGGAACGCTTGCTGGTCCATTTCGCAGTGGTCAATGGTCACATTCAGAGTTTTATCCGTGCGATATTGCCACTCGTCAGGAGACAAGTTGCTTCTCGATTTTTTGCGTTGATCCCCTGTGACTATCAATATCAGCGAGACCAAGGAGCCGCATCATTCTGGACACCCCCACAGTCTACTGCGGGTAACTGTCCTCATTCTTCAAGTGTTTGGATATTTCGAAATTTCAGCGAAAGTTCAAGGACGAGGTTGGTGGCCTTGTTTCCGGTACCTGACGTAGCGGAGGAAGATGGCTCCCGCGAACGTAGTCCCTACGCGTGGACTGCCTGTGGGACTGGGGGCAATCGGGTGGAGAATCGTGGATGGATGAGCTCGGTAGCTTCAGAGGGGGGCTCGATGATAGTATCGATACTGAAGAGAGCTTCGCTGACCATAACGGTTGGTACCTAGTTGCTCTGTAGTTGTAGATGTCACGGCAAGACTGGTGATCAATTGCATGTGTGCACAGCGCGCTTAGATAAACATGACGCCAAGCATTCATCGGCTGTGCTTGATGGCCAGCGACGGTGGAAAGAGCTCAGAGACGGAGGGGGCTCTACCAACACAACCCACGCAACCACACTCTCCTCCCCCCAAAACACCGTACCTTCAATCATAACAGCGATCCAAACATAATATGCCTGCAAAGCGACTTCCTACCGATGTCCAAGCTGCCATCGCAACTCTGGCGGACTTTGTTGATGGCGATCTGGAGCGGTATACGCGAGTGCTAGGCAGGTTCAATGTATCTGTCTCTCGCACCGTTGACATGCCGGACAGTGAGAATTCCGAATCGGATTCTGAGGAGGTGTGTCCGGCCAGGTAAGATAGCCATCTAAATGGTCTCCAATACCTGCTAATTACTCCTGAAGCATCCTGCCATCCGATCAGTCTCCCAGCTGTCATCTATTCCGCCATCCCATCCGGGGTGCGATTCTCCTGCGGCTGTATCATCCAATCCATCCATCCAGTCCGCTACATTGGCTGTTCGGTCCGTTCCACCATCCGATTCGTCTGTTCCGAATTTCGAATCCTTCGATCGAGTCCCTTCTGGAGCAATTCCGGATGCTGGTAGCGAGGGAGGCAAGCCCTACTTATCGAAGCAGGTAGCCAAGGGTTTGTAGGCAAACAAGCAGATTCGGATCGGAGATCATTTGGCAGCTACGATCCAACGACCTGCAGGAAGGTGCCAATACTGTGTCGGAGCGGGTCGAATCGATTATCGGACTTTGATGCGATCGGAAGAGAATCGAAAGGTGTATTTTAGTAGCTTGTGTAATCACTGTATCCGAGCGGGGCAAGCGTGCAAATCGGTCGGATCGAACGAGGGGTAGTTGGTGGAGCTCGGAAGAGTTGGATACTGCAGCAGTAATTAGCAGGTATTAGAGACTATTTAGATGGCTACCTTACCTGGCCAGACGCGCCTCCTCAGAGTCCGACCCGGAATCCTCACTGTCCGACATGTCAACGGTGCGAAAGACAGATACATTGAACCTGCCTAGCACCCGCGTATGCCGCTCCAGATCACCATCAATAAAGTCCACCACAGTTGCGATAGCAGCTCGGACATCGGTAGGAAGTCGCTTTGCAGGCATATTATGTTTGGATCGCTGTTATGATTGAGGGTAAGGTGTTTTGAGTTGGTGGAGCAATCGGTTCGGTGGTTCGGTCGGTTCAGTGCTTAAGATATACATACAAGCAAATAGCAGTATACAGAGCATTATACAAGCACACATCAGTACATGAGAAACATTAATGCATAAGAAACTTCAGTACATAAGAAACAGAGAGTATATGTTAGCGAAGCTGTTTCCGCTTCGTTCGGCCTCGGAGTCTGTATGGACCCATATTCCGATTCCTTTAATGCCATTTCCAACGCACTACGTAGCACATTCCTAGTGGGCAATCGGACTGATAAGCCACTAGTTTTTTCCTATGTTCAGACTATCTTAAGATATGCTTAGACAGATACAGACAAGTGGATAGAACAATCGAAAAGTCCCACTCGTTAATTCTCTGCTCCTAGTGAGCTCTTACCCTGAACTATCCAAGTAAACATCAAAGTGAATATCTAAAATAATATCTTTACTTACGCCAGAGCCTCTTAAGTGACTTGGAGAATATCCCTGAGGGAATATTCCCCCTTAAGGGCCTGACTCTACATTACAGTTGATCAGCTAGAAGTAGTAGTTGAGTTTCGTATTCTACAACCGATCGTTTCTATTTATGATTCATGTATTTTCACTGCAATTGGTCCTGTTCATTCCCAGTTCGTATTTACTCATCAGACATGGTCAAAGAATCGTTTCAGAGTAGTAATCTTTCACACATCAGTATTGCATACTGTTTTGAGAGTATGACTCTATAATACTCCCGCGTAATTTGGCTTATCCTGAAAGTTAGGATGCAGCCCAGTCGATCTTCTCAGATTCGGTTCTAAAAAGTACCTCAAAAGCTTACCTGATTGAATATATGCCTGCATATCCTGTACCCACATTTCAAGGTCCTCTAGCAGCGCAATGCTTTGTGACAGCCATGTGAACCAAAGACAGAACAAGAGCTTGAGTTGGTTTGAATGGCCACCATACGGCCACTAATTAAAGGCTGCAGGTAGATGGACTAGTATTGAGGGTCTTGGGAGTTGAACCAATTGAACGAGAGGTGGTGCTGGTAGTACTGGAACAGGGACATTGCATGTAGGGCAGCTTCCGGGTGGTGATGGTGCTGTAGAGGGTCCATCAAGAGAGTAGTTGTCGGACATAGATGAGGGCCAAGCATTCATCGGCTGTTATTGAACACAGCCGAGGAACGCTACCGACACAACCACGCAACCACATAATTAAATAAGATATTCACCTGGGAATGCCTTGCTGTTACAGTCTTGGCTAGAAGACATGTAGACTACGGTACCGTACAGTAGATAACAGCACAGCGGTGAATAAATGTGGTCGATGAGGAATCACTTCAGCCAACAAGATAAGACGCAGAAGAGAAGTAATATTGTGCGATGTGCAGGTACAAGTATCTACAACAAATCAATGAGGGCGAGCGTGTATGTAATCGGGTGTGGGATTGGGTGCGCCGCTGACGATGCCACTGGGCTATGGTATGGTATGGTTTGTGGAGCTTACATAAGCCATATTTGAGTACGACGCAAGAGCAAGAGGCAAGCCTGGTTACACGGAAGCAACTCCGGAGGTCCAACCCCAACAACACCTACCATTCACATCCTTGCATGCTTGATATGTACTACATCTGCATAGTGGACAGTAGAGTAGGTAGGTAGGTAGGTGCTGTACATGTACATACAAGCTATGTACCCTTCGTCGCACAAGTCCGGTTGCACAACCCCTCGTGGATCTTTGTGTCAAGATCGGTTTCCGGGATTGAGGTATTCAACCCTCCAGCAAGCCCGACGCATCTCCAGTTTCGATCCACACTTCCTACCGCCTTTCTGTCGGAATTCATACTACAATGCCTGCCGTGGGAACACAACCACCAAAATATCCTGCACAACCTCATCCATACCACCTTCTACAGGATATGCCTGTTACCTGGCAATCAAGTAGATTAAAGGGCGCGCGCGCTGAAAAGCAATATGGGTGCGGCTGATCGTGTTCGTATGCTCTCTGCGCAGTCCTGGAGGCTCATGCATGATACCTAAGGTAGTGCAGGCGCCACAGCTTCCCCTTAGTATCAGAGACCCAACTACCCCGCGCCTATACCTCACCGGTTCGGGACCTGTGGACAGAAACATTACCACCCCATTCTCATTTCAGTATACCAGACAAGAGTGCTTCACGACCCGCCGTACATATATGGGCCCTGTCCTCGCTCAGCAGTAACTGACCAGGCTCCATTAATCCCGCCGGAACGACCCATTGGTGTGTGGGCAAGGTATAGTCCGCGATCTATATCGACCTCCGGTGGCAGCAAGAACAGTGCCTTGAAATGAACAACTATCCGTATGGTTCGGGGCAGCAAGGCTATTACCCTTGGAATCAGGGTAATAGTAATCAAAATAATTCTCAGTACTTTCCACCACCTCCCCCGGGGCCTCCCCCGGGGCCTCCTCCCACGACATCTGCTAGTAGCCTTGCAAAGACCTTGAATATATTCTCTGGAAAACCGTCATATACGGCGACACAGTCCCCGTACCCGAACGCCTCTTACCCGATTGCCCCCTACACGACTCCTCCCACTGCACTCACTCCTCACTATGCGGCAAGCCCCGATAACTATTCTAGGGGGCAGACCTACGCACCTTACTCTCAACATATCACGACAGCATCATATCCGCCGTCTCAGACGCCCGAGCCCCAAAATTACCAACCGAATACGGCAACCCCCCACTATGGTAATACTAGTATTCCACCAAACTCCATACCCATTGAACCCCCCCCACCACCTTACCCTCAGCATTCCCACAGTCACTCCAATCCCATGTCACCCCCACCACCACCACCACCACAATATGCACCACAGACTCCGGTACCACAGTTGCACGTTCCTGTGCATGTAAGCGACCCACCAAAAGACTCTCCGGTGATACCATCTTCGAGCCCGTTTCGACCTCCGAGCACTGGTGTCAGTCCGATACCAACCAACAGTAACTCACAGGATGCGGATCAGGAAAGAGCGCAACTACGGCAAAGGGTGGTTGAACTCCAGAAAAGACTCGCTTCAACGGAAACGGAGTTGCAAAAGGCCCAGGGTGAAATTACTAGGGCTCAGGGTGAGATCACTAGACTTCAAGGGGTGCTTTCCCAGAAAACGTACGATTTGACCTTACAGAGTAGCCAGCTAAACGGTGCTCTCAATGAAGGCCAAAAGGCTCAGGTTGAAATTGCCAGGCTTCAAGCGGAGGTTTCTCAGAAAACAAACGAATTGAACTTAAGGGGTGCCCAACTAAATGGTGCTCTCAATGAAGCAAGGGAAGCCCAGGCTATGCTCATAGAGCAGGGTAATGAACAGAATATGCTGCTTCAACAGCTGACTACCCAGTTTCGTGAATTGGAGGTTGAAAATCAAGAAATGTGGCGGGGCGTAGGAAAAGACCATGGTTTCAACGTAGGAGATGGACCCTATGGGCAAGCTGGTGGAGTCGAGTACAACCTGCAACGGAGAGATGATGAAATCGCATCCCTTTACTCTACACCAGTGCAGACCGTGCCTAGCTATACTGGTGGCCAGACAGTAATTCCAGCCAGAGGAAACGCGGCAACAGGCCAGTTGCAGGCATCCAATGAGTTTCAGCATGCACCCTCGAACGGCCAAGCCTGGTGGGAGGATCAGGAAGTGGCCCCATCAAAAGCATTGGAGGAATGGCGCCAACAAAAAAACCAAGAGCATGCGGGGAGTGTTATTGTTCTTAATTCATTTATGGAAGAATTTATTGGAACGGAAAACGTCAAGTCACATCTTTTGAAAACAAAGGCCAAGATTGATACAATGCTGCGTCAAGGCGTTAGCCTCACGGAGGAGGCGTTTGATTTACTCATCACAGGGAATCCGGGGACCAGTAAGTCGCTAATATCTACGTAGTATGAGGGTTTATTCTGACTTGAAAATTAGATACGGAATTCATTGCTCTAATATATAGCGGGTTTCTCGTCCAATATCTGGGTGGTCCCCCCATCTGGGCCTGTAAACAACGCAATGCATCAGAGTGCTTAACAAGCGAAATAACAGGACTGACAGGCATTGAGATTGTGAAAGCCGACTTGGACTCAATTTCAATGTGCGTAGGGGGGGTGTATGTACTCACAAACGTCCATCTACTCGTTGAATCTACCGCCGAGTCTCCAACTGGCACCAAGGTGCTTGACTACGTTTTCACCGAAATGGAGAAGGCGCGAGCTCATGGGAGGCTCACATTTGTACTATCTGGAAATACCACGGCTGTCGAAGGGCACGCTACATTGGCAACTCAGTTCCCATGTAGGCTCCATCTGGAGGATTTTACAGATGAAGAGATCTTGCTTTGGCTAGAGGAGACAATCAATGGAAGATACAAAAACAAGATGAAAGTTGAGGGAGGCACGCGTGGAATGTATATGCAAGTTGTGGCGCGGCGCATCGGTCGAGGGCGAAATGGAAAAGATGGCAAATTCGAAAGTTCCAAGGACATTGAGCGAGCGTTTGCCCGCATCCGGGAGAGGCAAGGAGAGCGGCTGAGCCGCGAAACAAGGGCAGGAATACAGAGTGATATTTTTTTTTTCACAAAGGAAGACCTTATCGGGCCTAATCCGTCGCAGGTGAAGAGTGAATGTAGGGCATGGAAGGAATTGAATTCTATGATTGGATTACGGGCAGTTAAGGACTCACTGAACTCCATGGTTGAATTGATAGAGACCAATTACTGGCGCGAGCTTCATGGAAAGCCACCAAGCATGCAGGTGGCACTGAATAGGGTATTTCTGGGCTCCCCTGGGACAGGCAAAACTTCTGTTGCCAAGTTATATGGACAGATACTGGCTCATTTTGGTTTACTGAGTACTTCAGAAGGTATGTCACACCCAAGAGCCCTCCTTGAATGTAGATAGTTTCGTTCAAACATACTAATTTGAAAAGTTGTGGTGAAATCGGCTGCGGACTTTGTTGGCTCGCTTTTGGGTCAAAGTGAGGCCATCACGAAGGCAATTCTCGCTGCAACTGTTGGAAAGGTTCTCATTATCGACGAGGCTTATCTTTTACATCCTCCAAGGGAACATGGCACGCCAATAGATATTTATAAGGTTGCAATCATCGATACTATTGTTGCAGAAGTACAATCAATACCTGGGGAAGACCGATGTGTATTGCTCTTGGGGTATGAGGAAGAAGTATGGCCCACATAACATCGATGCACCCTTTGCACTCATGTTTTTTCACGCTTTCATTTATTTGTTGAACCGGCGTTGGCAGATTCTTGGTGGATCTGGGTGGAATGTTGGCTGGCGTTGTAACTAACATTGACGGCAGATGAAACGATTATTCCAGGAGGCCAATCCCGGTCTTGCACGGCGATTCGCCCTTGAGGACGCTTTTTACTTTGAAGACTACTCCGAAGCAGAGTTACACCAAATTTTCGAGCTGAAATTGACCAAGCAAGGCCTACGGGCAACCGATGAGGCAAAACATGTGGCAGGGGAGATATTAGGGCGTGCACGAATTCGACCGAACTTTGGCAATGGGGGTGAAGTAGACAATGTGATAAGCCAAGCAAAGTTGAGATATCAGTCAAGAATCAGCAAACTTCCGCCACAACAACGACCAGATGAAGTTCTATTCATCCCAGACGATTTCGACCCAGACTTTGCTCGCGGAGCGAGTGCTGCAGCGAACTGCCAGAAATTATTTGAGGATATGATTGGGTGCGAGCACATAGTTCAAAAGTTGGAGGATTATCAAAGAATTGCACAGAACGCAAAGAGAGCTGGGTGTCCGATGCATGAACTAATCCCAACGAATTTCCTCTTCAAGGGTCCTCCTGGTTAGTTTGATTCGTTCCCAAATATGTAGCCGAAAACTCGGCACAGCAAGGCTAATATTTATGTAGGGACTGGTAAGACGGTAGTCGCACGCAAGATGGGGAAGGTTTATTACGACATGGGATTTCTTGCAACCGATAAAGTCATTGAATGCTCCTCGTCCGATCTTATCAGCGTATTCAGCAATGAAACACCAAAAATCTGCCAGAAGATGTTTGAAAAAGCGCTGGGACAAGTGTTATTTATTGACGAAGCCTATAGACTGGCGGAGGGCGGCGGACGGGACGCACTGAACGAGATTGTGGACATTTTGACGAAAAAGAAATACATTGGAAAGATGGTGGTAATCCTGGCTGGCTATGATCAAGACATGAACCGGCTCCTGAGCGTCAATTCCGGTCTATCCAGTCGATTCCCGGAAGAAATCATGTTCAAGAGCATGAGCCCTGCGCACTGTGTGGAGATCCTTTGCAGGGAACTTGAGCAGAAGCGGATTTCGGCCAATATTTTGCGAGATACTAACTCTATGGTCAATTTCCAGTTGTGTGATATGATAGCCAAGTTGTCTGCACTGCCATTATGGGGAAATGCTCGAGATATAATAGCACTAGCAAAGTCTATTGTTGGGGGGGTTTATAAGATGGAGCAAGTAGGACCAGGGGGACCTATCCTAACCCCAGATCAGGTTTTAGGCACAGTTAGGCATCTACTCCAGGAGCGAGAGGCGAGGGCAGGTAATAATGGGGCAACATGGTAGCCTCAGCCCCTCCAAATCTGTCTGTGTCCCTTTTTATGTATGCATTGGCTTGCTTATTTCTTCTCATGGGTCACCATAAATCACAGCCCTATCTATCTATTTACATTCGAAAGCTGGATCTACCCTCATAGGAGAGATAGCGATGGTGAAGATATCAAGTTGATTGAATTTCCATACGCATATTGACAGAGGGGGGATATCCAGCGGTAGGGACCCTTAGTCCGGTTACAATTCCCAATCAGACTACAGTTACACAACCCGAACAAAGCTTGTATGCATGCTTACGGAACATGCCGGTACCGAATGCCAAGATAATAATTTTGCTTGACGTACGGATATGCCAAGGAAGATATAAATTAATACTATAGTTATGGCGGTGAAGCCGGAGTTCTCTGACTATGCAATCAAGTTGAATGCCTTACCGTTCTGGAATGATCTTCTATAAGCCAGGAAGCATAAGATCATCAATTCCAGACCCCTGGCCAGACAGATATCTCTTCACATGTGCCTGCGTTGCTACCTGGGTGACAAGGTTCAATATCTGGCACTATGCCCGATCGTTCCTAGGTCCCAGACAGCTTTATCTATGCCCTTCTCATCTGAAGGTACGGATGTCGACGGAACACATACATGTGCTGATGATTGTGTTGACTCAGACTCGCTTTGCGTTGACTCAGGAAATGATTGATCGTCTCCATGAGGGGTAATACGGTTCGAGACCCGGTGACTGGACTGATTGATCTACAGCTGACAGCCTGAGGCTCAATTCTGTTCGTACACATATAAAAGCATCCCCACAACAGCAACATTAACATAATCTTCTTGGGGGTCACACATAATTCGCAAACCCGCGAGCCGTTCTCACTGAGAATCAACTTCTAACATCTAAGTTCAATTGATTCCAACGAGCCGCTGCGGAAGCCTTACAATCACTGGCATCCCATGGCTTCTTCACCCTCGGCCACGGAACCGTCAGGCGTCGAGGAATTCGTAGTCGTTGAGGAAAGAGGTACGCATGATCTCAGTTTCAATGGACAGGGTTCGCCCTTGGATACCGGGATTGATATAGTCTGGTTGACTAGGTTGATAGCTAATTGATGCAGAACTTCATGGCTACAATGCTGCTGGGATTCTTCCGCGTAAGTTGACACCAGCCTTCAGAGAACCGCAATTGCTCCCAGACGATTCCAGACAACAAAGGTGATACATGCTGACCGTGTCCTGAATACCATGTAGCTACTCCGGAGGAGCTTGTACTTATTCGAGAATGGCTGGACCCAACAAATTACGACAGTCCTGGTGGAGAGCTAAGCAAGAATCAGAATTACTACACTCCACACACTGGGAAATGGCTTCAGGAGGCGGGGGAGTATAAGCAACTTTTTTCGTCCCTCAACACCGGGCTTTTGTGGATTCAAGGAATTCCAGGGAGCGGAAAAAGTGTGATCGCATCCCGACTGGTGAATGAGCTTTCCAAGTCTGGAGTGCCTGTTTGCTACTTTTTTTTCCGGGAAATCATCCAGCGGAATCGTACCCAAAGATCTATGGTTATTGATTGGCTTTCCCAGGTAGTCAAACACTATCCCCCGGCAGCTGCCCGAATCCTCCAGCTCCATGAACATGACTACTCTACAAGCGTTCCGACGTCCACGCTCTGGAGCATATTTTCAGAGGCAGCTATTGCGATGCGGAAGATTTATATCGTGGTCGATGCACTTGATGAAATGGACCCTGCCGAAAGCGAGAGGTGTTTGGAAGGTCTTGCAGCGTTGGCAATGCGAAAACCGGCCAGTATCAAGATTATCGCAACGAGTCGTCAAAATCCGGAGATACAGAATGCCTTTAAAGGGTGTTCAGCGATGATCAGTCTCCGCCTGGACCGTGATAAGATCGATAGTGATATCGCATGGTATGCTACCCAGCGACTCAAAGATGCGACGAATATCCAGATGGAGGAGACAGCGCGGGATAGACTAGTGCAAGACCTGGTTGCTCGAGGGAACGGGCTCTTCCTTTATGTCAAGTTAACGCTGGACGAAATGCTTCTGGGGGACGGTCAGTTGCAACAAGCGGAGGCGCTTCCGAACGGTATCTCCGACATGTATGGCCAGCTGCTGGAAAAACACAGGAAGGTATCCGGTCAAAGTCTTGACACCCAGATATTGATTCTTCAGGTGGTGATATTCTCCACGGAAACACTCTCGCTAGCTATGCTGGCGAATATCCTAAATATCCAACGCGGGGAGGAGGGGTTGGATAGACCACTGCTTGATTCAATGGCGATCATTCGAAGAATTTGTGGGCCCCTTTTGGAGATCAAAGATAATGTCGTACATATAGTACACCACTCATTCACCGAGTATCTCATCAACAAGAACGATGTGCGCGGATCCAACCTTGGTTCTTTCCCGGTTCTTCAGGCTGAAGATGCACATAGAGCATTATGCGAGATATGCCTCACTTATCTCACATTTGACCGCTTCAAACAACCAGGAAAGGATCTTCGGCCATCAAAATCGGGGTGCTGTGTCAGGGGGGTAGCTAGAGAGACACTCGCTCGCAATGAACAGTATCCTTTTCTTAAATACGCTGTGTTCAACTGGGGATATCATGGTAGACTGGGTGGGGTTAACCAAGAGAGCGTATTCCAGAAAATGACGGAGCATCTGGAAACAGAGCTCAGTACATTCACGCAATTACGGGGTTCGCACTCCCGAAAACCACATACTACGTAGATTTTCACTGACATCCCTGTGAACGAATATAGGCGACGGTCTTGATCCCTATCCAGATAAATGCAGTCCGCTTCATATCGCTTCTGGATATGGGATAAAAAGCTACGTGGACTATCTATTACAACGGGGAGCGGATGTCGAGGCGTTGGATACTCGGCAACGTACACCAGTGATGTACACTGCAAAGAATGGTCATCTGGAAGCTTTCGACCTCCTTATACACTACGGAGCCCATATTGAAGTAATAGAGAAAAAGAAATGGACACCGCTACATTTTGCTGCAAAGAACGGTCATCACAAAGTAGTCCGCAGGCTGCTTGAGCTTGGAGTAGCACCAAACCCCGATGGACTCAGACCACACAAGTATGGACTTGGATATCCTTCTCCCGACAAGCGTAGGAAGGTTTGCGGACCTCCGCCTCACTTTACACCGTAAGTACAATCCATCCATAGGGGCAGTTTTATACAATATTTTTCTAATAACTCTGGTAGAATTCGGCTGGCAATTGAGTATGGGCACCGGGAGGTAGTCCTGGAAATCCTGCCTCATCTAAAGCCTCAAGACTCGATTATCAAGACTTCCCGGAGCGAAAAGAGGAAAACCATACTTCATTATGCTGCATCGAAGGGTAAGACCCAAATCGTATCAGATATTTTGAAAGCTGGTCTGGTGGATGTGAATCAACCTGATAGTGCCGGGAGAACCCCATTGGTGCGAGCTATCCAAGAAGACGGAAACGCAAAAACTGTGAAAGTTCTTTTGGAATATGGAGCGGACCTCTATTCATCCTACGCATTGCACCACTGTTGCAAGAAGGGCTCGGATGACTTCCATTGGGGATCCCAGAAGGAAGATGACATGATGGAAATCGCGACTACACTGATGGGTGCGGGTGCAGATATCAATAGCAAGGATGAAGCGGGAAACACACTACTGTTTTTTGCTGCAGCAGGGAGTCTCGAGGTCCTCGAATGGTTCATAAAGAAGGGAGCTGATGTTCATTTGCGGAACGCCGTTGGGCAAACAGCGCTGCATCAGGCGAGACAGGTGAGGAATATGGTATGCTTAATACGGGGTGGGGCGGATGTGAACGCCCAAGATGAGGATGGAAACACACCCCTGCTGCAGATAAAACAGCAAGATTATTCGATAAAATATCGCTGGCCAGAAATCCTCGAACTGTTTGTGCAGCATGGCGCCGACCCATGTCTCAGGAACGACAAAGGCAACACTGCGTTACATTCAAATTTCCGGGAGGAGAATGGTATTACTTGTCAAATGATAGGGGAGCTGGTAAACATCTCCGGGCTGGATATTAATGCGCTGGATCGACTGGGAAGAACTCTACTACATTACGCCCATGGAGATAAAGAGATACCAGCGGGGGTTGACCTGAACGTACAAGATTTGGAGGGAAATACGGCGTTGCATATAATCTCCGATCCGGACACTATTCTCAGCGTGATTCGTGCCGGGGCAAATCTAGAAACGAAGAACCGGGTCGGGAAATTACCCTTTCACATGATCCTCACTCACCCACATTGGGGCCTGAATCCATATCATTATACATCACCTGGGGCAATGAATCCCACCAAGCTGAGAGATATCCTGAGCAGGTTCGACTTGAACACCCCAGATGATGAGGGTAATACGGGATTGCATATTTTCGCGGCGAATGGTGGGCGTAGAGGGGGTAGCGGGGAAATCATCCGGTTGCTCATCGAGCTTGGGGTTGACGTTGCAGCACGAAATCGTGATGGGAGGACCGCGCTCCATCTTGCCGCGGCGCATAACACTGACTTGACGCTTCTCGGGGGTGGGGTTCATGATGTTGATAATAAAGGGCGGACTGCGCTCCACTATGCCGCCGGATCTGATTGTACCACCGGTTTGAGCACGCAGAAGCTTCTGGACGCAGGCGCATGTCCCAAGAGGCGGGACCAGGACGGACGGACCGCACTTCATTTTGCCGCACAAGCCGGGAATGCGAATGCCTTGTATATACTAACAAAATACTTACGCCACCAGCAGCCCCCAATTTCAGTTGATATCCGAGACTATGATGGTCGGACACTACTCCACGACGCTGCACAGTCCGGGAACTATGCTGCTGTCAAGTGCCTCATTGATTCCGGTGCAAGCGTACACAAACAGACTTTCGCAGGACGGACACCTTTGCATAGTGCAGCGCAATTCACCGGCCCGTCAAAGAAGGAAAGCAAGGAACCGATTCCTAGTGGGCTCCGAGAGAAACGGGACTGGAAACAACAAAGGCACCTCATCAGACAGATTGCTCGCCTGCTCCTGGAACAAGGGGCATCGACACACCAAGCGGACAAGGATGGCTACTTTCCGTTACATGTAGCTGGAGACTCTGGAAATGTTAGCGTTCTAGGACTCTTATATGAATGGGACACCAAAGCAGCGGCAGGCCTGGAGTGTGCCCCGGGGGTCGTAGCTGATCATGAGAAACTCGCAACTTGGATCTCGGACAATATTCGGATCAATATTGGCGAGCGCGGCGACAAGGATAAAGATGTGGGTGGACTTGACCCCCTCATAAAGATGGCTGCAGCGTCGGATGTTACAGTAAAGGCGACAAGAATAATGGCAAAGTTGAGAGGGCCTCGGGAGGCATTATGGACGGCCCTTACTGCGGTAGATGAGGCTGCTGTACTGTCATTGCTGAAGGACCCCGGGGTTGATTTCGATGAGGGGTATCCAAATCCCCAGGATAATGACGACGAGGAAGAGGAAAAATCAATAGCCGATAAATTGTATGAGTGGGAGGGAGAGGAAGCGCCTTTCAGGAGCTTAGTTGTTCAGTATGTGATTCGACAAGGATGGACCGCTGTCCTTCCAGCTGCAATTGAGAAGTTCGGTCTTGATGACGAGGATGTGTTTGCTGTTACGGAAGCCACTGATTCAAACTTGGAGATACTGGAATTGCTACTGGAACGAAACGAATGCGGGAAACTTTTGCAGCGATTTGCGCGCTCGGAGCTGCCGTGGCATCCGGAAGCGGTCAAGATACTCATAGCACGCAACCGCGGAAAGCTCGGTTTGGCAGGGGAACTGAATACTGTAGCAACCCCCCTACACACTGTTTTGGGATGGCAAAAGAATGATATTGGGGCCTGGGCTCACGAAACATTTCAGCTCATACTGGCCTGCGAAAATATTGATCTCAACGCTCGGTGTCCGAGACTACAGACCTTCCGCGGTGACACTGTGGATGGGCCTTTCCAAACACCATTAATGCTCGCCGCACAGATCTCACATACAACGGTGTTCATGGAAGCTTTAATACAAGCTGGGGCAGATGTGAATCTCCTGAATCCGATTTGTTCATGCTTCGACAATCCTAGGGGGTTGAAGTTGCTGCTTGACGCCGGCGCTCAATTGCCTGACGATCAATACCAGGCCCTTACAGAGCTGTTCAACATGTCCCCAGCTGGCTGGATAAGTCAACGTGACCAAACGTCTGCACAATGCGAAAGTTTTGCAATTCTCGTAGCTGCCGGTTTAGATCCGAATGTTATCTCAACCCAGAGTGCAGACCAAGAGAGTGGGAAAGCTAATGATGAACTGCTTGACGAGGTGCTGGGAACTGTTGGTCTGAAAGAAGTAGCTCCCTCAACCGGCGATGCGCACACTGGATTCGACTTCTTTGCAACTGCCGCCTACCAAACAAAATACCGGGAACCTCACACAATTATCCATGACGCCGCAGTACACGGGGGCACGGCTGACATGGTAGAAGCCATTCTCAGTAGGGCATCACTTGACGCTCGTGATGCATCAGGCAGAACACCGCTGCTGCTCGCATGTTGCAGCAAAGAATCTCCAAGTGGTCTGGCCACGCACGTAATTCTACAGCCCCAACAGGTTGCTGCCCGCCTCTTGGAACTCGGTTCCTCACCTGTGGCTGTTGACAGCGCTGGATACTCTGCCCTCGACTGCTTGTTTGTGACCCCAAAGCCATTTCACACCAAACATTTCTGGGAGCTGTTTGAGACTCTCTTGCGAGCCGGGGTTGCATTGGCTCCTTCTCGTCACCCCACACTCTTGCTAGCCCTCAACTTGAACACTACCGACTATTACAGCCGCTGGCCCAACGGTGATAGCCCTGATTACATTCGGACATGGTATGTTTGGAGGCTGCTCCAGCATGACATTCAGGCAGGTTCTAGTGTACGAGGCGAAGATGGCAACTCTGCAATGCATCTCTTTCTACCCGCCTATATGGGCTTTTCACTTGCCAACTTGCAGAGTCAACGTCACCGTTGGAAGTGGCAAGAGGCATTCCCCCCTGCAGAGACAGATTCGAACCCACAGGCACTCTATGATAATGTTTTCCAGGAGCTCTTCGAACGAGGGAATAGTGATGGAAATGGTAATTCCCTGCTCACACGCAATAACAATGGGGAGTCACCCTTGCATATTGCACTTCGGGATAATGAATTTCTTGCCCCGGGAGTTTTGGTGAGGATAGTCGAATATGCTGGTGGTCCAAAGGCTATCCTGTCGGCGGAGCCAACTTGCAGAGGACGAACCTTGTTGCATGCGTGTGGGGAGCTGGATCAAAAGGGAAGGAAGCGCAGGAGAGGATCTGGGGATTCGGGCGTGGCTGGGCAAGAAGAGCAGAGCCCGATGATGACCCGTGAAGAGGTATTCCAGTACCTGTTAGATATTGGGCTGGATATTGAGAAACGGGATAATGAGGGGCGAACTGCACTTGAGTTGGCATCTTTGATGGGGCATGATAGCTTGGTGGAGACATGTGGCAAGGTTTGATTAATTACAACCAACCTTTCAGTTTTTAGGCGGATGATTTAATCCGTTGATAGAGGGTTATGTTGGGTTGGGTAGGTGAACGTCTATGCACCTTATATAGTATTTTCCTGTTGTAGCGATATCTTTATTTTATTAGTTATATATGATTATCCGTGAAATGGTTGAAAGAGAGATACAAGGTGCTTCATAATGCTGCTTGTAAACTTCCTGAGAGTTGATACTTTTGCCCTCGTAAAAGGCCCTGACGTCTGTGCGGGTGAGTCATCACATGATCTAAACGGGATATCGCGCATTGTACCCAAGACTGGTAGAACCCCTCGCCGTCATGTATATATTTAATTCCAGGAGACAATGACAAGAGTATATACATATGTACGTATATTCAGGTTTTTATATGTACAGCTTGGAACTTGAAAATGTCCTGATTATAGAAATTTGAATCTGCGAACTCCTTATCTGCCTAACGCGGCAGCTTCCACCTAGATAACGTTGCCTTTTCGTCATTGCTGGCAGGAGTGAATGGTAGACCTCCTATACATGTGCAAATATATTGGAATACCTAGATGGGTAAAAGTCGGAAATTCAGGTACTACGAGAGGGCACACTAACTCCTTGGTGCCGCGTAAGGTGTGCTTTGGTCGGGGTGTGGTAGAGGTGAGGTCGAGAACGGCGGCTTGGATGCTGTCGCAGCTTGATACCAATATAATTCGAGAATCCAATGCTTCGAAGCCGTTTGCTACCTAGCTAAGATTTGCGAGGGCTTGCTGTGGGCTGGGTGGGACGTGGGGGGGCCTGTTGGTCGGCGATAAGCACATTAGGCATGCTCCGGAATGTGAATTTGTGTTTAGATATAAACGTACCTTCTATCCATACTTCTCATTTGCTACTGAGTGTGTAAGTACTGGTGGGCGACTTGAAGACTAGAATTCATTCGCCAGTCCACCTCAGTAGTAACCACATTGCAAGAAGAAGTGTCCTAATATCACTTGTCATCATCACCAACCAAAATAATGAGCTTGATACCATTGTGATCTCAATTGGGGGTTTGCTGCTGGTTGCGGGTGCCTGAAGAGAGGATACCGCACCAATTGCCGATAAGCAGCAGAGCTAGGTATTGTCAGGAAGCGGCACAGTTGGGGGGTGCAGCGAATGCCTGGTATACCTATGATTTGCAGGGACCGAAACCCAAAAGGGGCGTATTGAAGAGCTCAAGCGAGGGTTGATTCAGAGCGAGGGCAACAGCGAGATCATGGATATACACGAGTACCAGAGCAAGCACCATATATATGCTGCTATATTGACTGGCCGCCCTGTGCGCCTGGTTGATGATACAGGTATTCATTGGAACTGCCGCGGAAGTCAGTGTCGAAATATGGTGCACGTTGTGATATTACAAGGCCTATGGAAAAGTAAGAGCGTTACTATTCTGGGAATAAGGGTTTCATGAGATCAAATTCAAAGTGTTGTTTATTAGCAGCCTGCTTGGACCTGAAATGGGTCAAAAGAGATTGGAAGATGTGGCAAGAGTCGAGGCTTGAAAGTATATTGCGCTACATATTTGATTAGAGGTGGGAGAGAGAGAGGGAAAACAAACGGCCATGGATAGAACAAGCTGGAGAAAGTGTGTTACAAGCGGGGGAGAGAATTCTATTTCTGCAGAGTGAAAGCGTAACCAAAAAGTTGGTTGGTCACCTGTGGTAATCAATTACATGGTCTTGGTTCTCCTATATAATCGTAGACGTGCCTGCTAGGACGCAATAAAATCAGTGATCGATCTGGCAATCGGATAACCTCCCTCTATTTGGCTTGTTGACATGAGCCTCCAAGAAGGTCTCTATGCGACCAGACCGTGATTCCAGATTCGTTAGGTTGGAGTTGGATGAGCTTGCTAAATTTTGTGGATCCTGTGGATTTGGTAGTTTCTGTTAGAAATAAGCGTTCTTCACTATGAAGTCAAACCCGTGAAGAGCTGATCTGTTCGATTGATGATAATCTAACTAAGGGGGGGTATTTCCCGACATATATAGGAGAAAACAGTATCCCTTGATATCCCAGCATCGACCGATCAATTCCATCCATTGTACCCTTCACCCTTGCTACCGGCTTAATTCCCCACCATCGGCTGCATGATTATCCTATTCGAGCAGGTTCTGTGGGTTGGGTTGATTCTGTGGATTCTGTGGATTCTGTGGATTCTGTGGATTCTGTGGATTCTGTGGATTCTGTGGATTCTGTGGATTCTGTGGATTCTGTGGATTCTGTGGATTCTGTGGATTCTGTGGATTCTGTGGATTTATAGGATTTATATATTTTGATGAAAGCGTCCGTCAATCCCTTTGATATCGCTCCTCATATCCTCATATGGTAACTTTTGCGCAGGCCCCCACGGACCTGCCATCTTTGCTTAACTACATCCCCTCCCATAAGATCCACCACTTCGAATGTATCGACAACTGGCTGAGAATCCCTTCTTGGGGGGCTTCCTAAGGATGTCTCTTCAGACTTTTGCCACTGCCTTCGCCTATTGTAGCCTCCTCCGACCATGCAGTTTGCTGGTTCTGCTATACCAGGCTGCATTTTGTAACCGTCAAGTATAGCCTTCCTTTTTTACCAACTAGGGCTACAGCCTTCTTTCGTACATCTCCACTTAGATGACCCACACAGTCGTTGAAATGAGCGGATGGATACTGCCGAAACGTGCCTTCCGAGGGTGCCTCTGGATTTCGGATACTGTAGTTGATTCACATGAGCATGAGTTTTAAGTTAGGGTTGGAGTGCAGATGCCCCCCAACCCCCAACCTGCGACTCTCCTCTCGAGGGGGGTACCAGTGATTCGGAGAACTGAGGCATGGTGATATCGTTAACGTGCATTAACGTTGAGCCTTCGTGTTGGAATTTCGGGGATATCTCCGCTGAGTCGGGAGAGCGAACGCTGGGAAACCCTAGGTCATCGAACTGGGCGGGGAGAGCCTAGTTAACGACAGCGATCCAGGGAGCATAAAGGGGGCGAACTTGAGCTGGGAAGCCTACGGTAGGTCAGCGAACCTAACCGGGAGAGTGAACCTGACTGAGCTGGGAGAGTGAATCTGAACCGGGAGATTCTGCATCAGCGAGTGAGAGCTGTGACCAGTTAGAGCAGTCGGGAGCTAAGAGAGCAAAGCCGAGCTAGCAGAGCCTAAGAGAGAGAGGTCAGAGTCTGGGAGAACTTGTCAACTTCTGTGCATAAAAGAGTTTTGGGGGGCATACCGGGTCGCGACGCCGGAGGGGAAGACGCCAAAGGCTGGGGACGAGTGTCAGTCTCGCAAATCAGTTCGTTAAGCTGGGCGCTGTGCTGACTAAGCTCTCCGAGCTAGACCCCGCTATCTAGCATACCTGCTAAAGAATTACCCTGAACTTGGTGCAACTAGGCCCAAAAGATCCTAGGTACCAGGTCGCGCAGGTAATAGTCTGGTTGGCAAGGTAATGCCAGGCGATGTCATAGCCTCGTCTGGTTTCATAGCCAGCGATTGAGCACCAGACTATCTCATAATGTACATCTAACGTTCGTACTTAGTGCAAGCCAACCGACTACCTATGGGTGCCGGTACCGGTAGAGGCTTGCAGGCCAGATTGCCAGATCCAACGTGCGGTCGGTATTTGCATAGGCAGTTAGCTTCCCTATCATGAAGGCAATTCTATGGAACTATATTTATCCCTTGGGCCGCTGAGACATCAGCATATCGTGTATGAAAAGCTTGCTATTGTTAAGAACAATAGAGTAATAAGGCTTGAACAATGGAATAATAGCATTTATATACCCGTATCCGTACGATCTGTTGATGTATCAGTGGTCCAAGGAAATAGGATGCTGGGAAATTACACGGAGTACAACATAATCATCATCACTTTGGCTGGAAATCAATCCATGTCGGCACAATTTAATCACGTGATGATGCATTGCTGCAGCTGAATCGCGACGGCGAGATACCCCACCCTCACCTTGCAACATTAGCAAAAACATACTCGGTCTACAAGACAGCAGACTAGTCTCGATAATTATCCCAACTTCTATTTCCTACAGCTTTTGATCTACTCCTGGAACCATGGACCCATTGAGTGGTGCCGCTAGTGTGATTGCGGTAGTACAAGTTGCTGGGCAGGTCTGGTCGCTATGCTGGAGGTACTACTCTGATGCGAAGGGTGCAAAATCCGACATCGAACGCCTCATGGGCAATGTCCTTGCCCTGCAAGATTTGTTTCGGCATGTTCAGGCTTTAGCGAAAGGTCCAGGCGCAGCTAAATTAGTTGCGTCTAAGGAACTCATTGAAAGGACCGCACTGGAACTCGAACAGGAGTTTAAAGCGCTACAAAAGATCTTGGAGCCAGGGAAAATGCAAGGTATCCTGAAATCCTTCGGAAGGCGTTTGAAGTGGCCATTGCAAAAGGAGGACGTGGAAAAAACCTTTCAGTTACTTGAGCGGCATAAGACAACTCTGATTACAGCCATGAATTGTGACCAAATGTATGAAGCCGGCGACTCCTCCCCCCATAGCCATGTGCTAATATCACTAGGACGGCTGTTCTTCATCTTGGAAATCATATAGAGGAAAGTTATTTCCCTTGATATCATCTGCTGGTATCTGACTGTCAGTGCAGTCTCAGGAACAACAACAATTTCTTTCGAAGCTACCAGATGCCGAAGGTGCCGCATATAACCACCGACTCTGGGAACATGAGGATCGCTGTTTGCCAGATACCCGAGTAGACCTCCGTCGGCAGATTATGAACTGGTTCGAGGATCCTAGTGGTGAATGTATCTTCTGGCTTAATGGGATGGCGGGTACCGGCAAATCGACAATCTCTCGCACAGTTGCTTGGGACCTTGCGGAAAAGAAAAGACTTGCAGCCAGTTTCTTTTTCTCTCGGGGCCGAGGAGATATCAGCCATGCTGGCCAGTTCTTCACTACTATTGCCGCTCAACTCACGAGAAGTCTACCGGTTCTTAGGCCATTGATCTCAAAAGCCATTGAAGAGCACTTTGACATCTTGAAGCAAGGATTAAGTGAACAATGGAAGCATCTCATTCTTAATCCTTTAAAGAATGCACCAGCTCAATCGATACAGCTAGTTGTTGTAATTGATGCTCTTGATGAGTGTGATAACAAAGATGACATCCAGCTGATCCTAAAGCTACTTGCACAAGCCAAGTGCCTTGAGACAATCCGGCTCAGAGTTTTGGTCACCAGCAGACCAGAGACACCCATTTTACTTGGATTCCGCAACTTACCTGGAGAGGCGTATCAGGATTTTGTGCTGCACAACATCCCACCTTCTACAGTCAACCAAGATATATCTATCTTTTTCCGAGAAAAACTGTCGTCCGGTAGATCAGAACCCGGACTGAGTACTACAACATGGCCAGACGAGCCGACTGTTCAGCGACTGGTAGAAAAGGCAGCTGGATTATTTATCTATGCCGCAACCATTTATCGATTTATCCGAGACGATAATTATTCTCCGGAGGAACAACTATCAGTGATTCTTGAGGAAGATCATGATACCCCCTCACAGTCCCCGACAAAGCATCTCGATGACATGTATACAAAGCTGCTGCAACACTCGGTGATTGGAAATCAAGACGCTCGTGTGAATGATCATTTAACAGTACGGTTCAGGACGATAGTTGGCTCCATTATAATAATGTTCGATGTCATGGCTATTAAGGAGATAGCGAAGCTACTTCATTTCCGAAATATATCAACAACCCTTGCTCCGCTGGGTTCTGTTTTGAACGTTCCAGAAAGCGAAACCCAGCCTGTACGAATATTTCATCCTTCATTCCGTGACTTTCTATTGGACTCGCAGAGGTGTCTCGATTCTAGGCTTTGGATAGATCAGAAAGAGAGTCACACGAATCTGTTTCGAAACTGCATGGAGCTGCTGTCTAAGCTTCGACGAGACTTGTGCGACCTTCGAGACCCAGGTGTTTCTGTGGATGACATACAGAAGCATATAATTGAGCAACACATTCCACCGCACATTCATTATGCATGCCGTTACTGGTTGTATCACTTCCAACTCGGTAACCCCATCCAGGAAGATGTGGACCGGATCCTGCGATTTCTGGAGCATGACTTTCTGCACTGGCTAGAGGCGCTTAGTTTGATTAGGGAAATATCAAACGGAGTGCTAATGGTGAGGGCTTTAGAGACGACGCTGGGGGTAAGTTGAGCCAACATCCATTTGATGAAAGAAGTAATGCTAAATAAAAAGGGGCAATCGGGGGTTTGTGAAAAATTGCTAGAATTTGCATATGATGCCAGGCGCTTTATTTTGCACAACAGGTCAATTATGGAAATAGCACCGCTTCAACTCTACTCTGCCGCATTGTTATTTAGTCCAGAAACCAACCTAGTCCGGAAGCGGTACCTGAAAAGAATCCCGTGGATTCTTATGGAGCCTAAGGTTATACAAAGATGGAGCCCGTTGATACAAACTTTAGATGGTCATTCAGATTCAATCAGGGCAGTTGTGTTCTCGCCAGACGGGAAGCTAGTTGCCTCTGCATCAGATGACAAGACAGTTAGGCTATGGGATTTAGCAACAGGAGGGTCATTTGGGGTTCTTAAGGGTCATTCAGATTGGGTCATGGCAGTTGTGTTCTCGCCAGACGGGAAGCTAGTTGCCTCCGCATCAAAAGACAATACAGTCAGGCTATGGGATCCAGCAACAGGAGGGTCATGCGGGGTTCTTAAGGGTCATTTAGATAAGGTCAACACAGTTGTATTCTCGCCAGACGGGAAGCTGGTTGCCTCCGCATCAAATGA
>Ga0307511_10001728_pt1 | contig 22992 bp, 23 predicted proteins | sample 13_EM_MG_FD_200266 | JGI IMG/M metagenome (GOLD analysis project Ga0307511, IMG submission 200266) | Populus trichocarpa ectomycorrhiza microbial communities from riparian zone in the Pacific Northwest, United States - 13_EM | ecosystem: Host-associated > Plants > Roots > Unclassified | place... | reverse complement strand
CTTCCCCCCCCCCCCTTAATAGGTGAACCAATAACATTTTTACCTACGATGATGGAGAAATTTGGTTACCCTGAACATATTAGTTAAGGATCTTAACTACTGGATAAATTTAGGTAGGTGGTCACTTCAAGTACTGAGTCAGTTAGTTGGTCTTGATGAGGAACTGTCTACTATGTAATGTGCATACGAGTACTGTGTTTTTTTTTGTTTTTTTAAAATAAAAAGTAAAATAAAATGTCTATTATGTATCCAACCCCCGTATCGTAGCGTATCGTATCAGGGTAAGCAATATACTCGTAATACCCAATTCCTTGAAAAGTAACCGATTAATCTAATGGTATAACCCACATCCAATTACAGATCCCTAAAACCCTACACACATTCCCCCCTCACCTCTTTTTTCAACATTCCCAAACCAACAAAATCTACTCTCTCCCCACCCCTTCTACACAAATCTTTACCACCTCACACGCCAACGTTTTTAGATCCACCAACACCACCTCCCCCGTCTCCGCAAACTTCGGCACTGCCACCATCCTACACCTCTGCCCCTTACTTCCCTCGATGAGGCGCGTCTCGAACCTCGGCTGATTCCCGACAAAATACACCTCGGGGCACTTTTCGAGGACAAATGGGTCCATATTCTGAAATGGGTAACTCCACAATGTATCTGGGCAAGACGGGGCGACATGTCTCCACCTCAGCGTCCTCTCCATCATAGCCAGCCTATCGCCACACTCGACATACTTGTAAATATCATCTATCGTCTGCCCACTCGTTCCCACAAAGTATACCCCGCCGATATCGCACTCGTAAGGGTTGGTGACGGAGTTGAATGTGGAACCAAGAAAGGCTTTGGATTGGGGGAACATGGTGGGGTGGATTGGCTGTTGAGGGAGGGAGACGTTTGCGGGGTCGGTGTCCCCCGGCATGAGGTCGACAGGGAGGGAGGAGAGGAGGGAGGAGAGGAGGTTGTCTAGGGCGGTGATGGGGAGGGGGTTGTAGGCGCTGGAGTCGTAGCCGTATTTTTTGGATCTGGTCTTGGAGGTGGTGTCTTCGCGGGTGGTGGAGAGGGGGGAGGCGTCGGAGAGGGAGTTGCCGGCAAGAATGAGGCGAGTGATTTGAGAGGCGGAGGATTGGTCCTGAGGGCCAGTCAACTCGCCTAAAAGATATTCCACCAGTAAATGCGTCTCCAAACTCTCATGTAGCTCTCCACTTATTTTCAACCCACTCACAAGAGCCACATATTTCCCTCCTTCGGCCTTTTTCGCTTTCGGTGGCCCCATAGGGGATTGGGGTGGTAGGCCGGGGAAAGCAACATCAATAACCTCAAATTCGCCGTCTGCTGTTTCACTCCCCATCACACTTATCACGCAACCCGTCACCAGCATCTCCGAAATGATAGCACCTCCACAAAGCCGTATTCGGCCTGACTCATCCTCAAGCATAATCTGGTCGTTTATGGAGTCGGTGTACTTTAGTCGGGCGGGTGGTGCTGCTATCCAGTGCTGCAAGACGCATGTAAATAGGTCAGTTAACTACTGTCATCGAAGGGGTGAAGTAGGAAGATGAGAATGACCCATACATCCTTTGAGATATCATCCAAAATATTCGGCTTCAGTGGCATATCCATATACACCGTCCCAGTGACCCAGCATAATTCACCTAACGCCCAATTCATCAGTATCCCATTCTCTCAACTTATTAAAATGCCAGACAAGAAGGAAGTAAATCACCCTGCCGTACATCGAGCACCCTATCCACCTTCTTAACCTCTTCTCCCGCAATCTATTATTTCCCATGCAACTTAGCCATCCCCGTTCCATCGACACCACAGCTCTTGCACGGTGGAACGTACCGAAACACCTCTCCATGTCGCCGCCGCAACCTCCTCCACCGCCGGCTTTAGCTTTGATAGTCGTAGAAAATAGATATCGGAGAATTGCTGCTGATATGTCCGCTCCTTCAAGGTATATGTTGTCGTTACTGTATGCTCTGTGCCCAGCCGCTGCTGTGGTTCAGGTTCCGACCTATGGCATCCGGGAGCATTCCACGCGTTAATTGATCCCTCCTCAGCAGGATAGAAATCTGGAAATACATACTGCGGAGGACGGAGAAGGTCGTCCGTCTCGGGGCCATCGCTAGAAGCCATTGTTGCCTTTGGAACATAACAATTCCTGGGGAAAGACGTTCGCACAACTCTTCGTCTTGAAACTTTACGTTGCACGAGAATCCTGGGAACACGCGGATAATGAAATTCGCGTTGGTAGTTATTTAACGCGTGTTGCTTGGCATGAAATACGGTCTGAATTGAACTCTGAAGCTACTTAATCGATAAGAAAAAATCGAAAGCTCAAGACTAAAAGTGAATATGGAGAATCGGTGATCTCGTGCCAGAGAATCGGCAACCTCAAGAGAAGAAAAAAACTTGAACAGTCAAACAAACCAGTGAACAGTGAACAGAACACCACCCAAACACAGAAACCCCTCCAATGCTGACCGAACCAGACTATCCAATGCTCAAAATAAAATAAAAATATCGGTGCCCCAAATAGACTATGCCCGGGGAGCAGCCCTCATGTTCAGTTTAATCCGCTCCAGCAGCTCCGCCCTCGTCGCACCATCTGCCGGCTCAAGGCCTCTCTGTACATCACCATAAACATCAGCTCCCCTGTCCTTCCACATATCATCTGTCACTATTTACTACCACCCCCAAGGACCTCTTACCAAACTCAACCACTTTCTCATCTCGCCCAACGTCCAATCCTCCGGCTTCCCACTCGGGTCCTCCGGCCCAGGGAATATTGTGTCAGGTTTCAAAATCGTATACGCCGAGATCGCAACAATCAGTCCCGTAAACGCTGCATCGTGACCAAGTCAGCATATCCATACACACACTCACTCACTCATATACACAGACTTCCTGGTGGTGCGGTGATGCATACCTAGGAACGCATTCTCGTACCAAAAGTTAGCAGTGAGAACAACGCTAATCAAGGAAATCATCACGACGTCGCTTTAGTCGCGGCGAGGTGTTGACGGTACTGGTGTGGAGCGGATGGGTATAGCTACTTTAGCTTTGGAATGCAGTAATCGGTCGAGAGGTGTCGTAGACGACATCTGTGTGTTCTTATGAAACAGCGAACAAATGCCAAAGTAACCCGGGGCTGACTATACGGGGAGACGAGGGGCGAGTTGAAATATAGTGCACGTTAAGGACAACGAAGCTTCTTTTGCTCTTCCTACTATAATAATATACTTGTTCACTCTTTCTGCAGAAATGTTTTACAGGCTGACGACGTGCGTAATCGCTGTGGCTGAAGCGCCACATCCCCAATCCACCGCCACGATAACTTAGCTGCAACATCACCTGACCCCATCTCCGAATAGCAAATCTTGGCGCTAGGGCTTGCCCTCTGAAGCCCTCTAGCAGCCCACACCAATTTCGCAAACAGTGTGCGAACTTGGCAATTGTCAACACCAGTATTAGCATCTGGAGATACCCGGCCTAGCTAACGACGACGACATATCAGAATCCCACACCAAACCAAACCACCGAACACCGCAAACAAAATGCCTAAGCAAGTCCACGATATCAAGCAGTTCATTGAGCTGTGCAGGCGCAAGGATGCTGGATGTTAGTTTCACCCCTGTCTGTTTGTTTGAGTATGGGTTTGGGAAAGAGCAGAAATGTAGCGGAGGGGGATGAAATTGGGTGCTGTGGAGGAGGGTGGTCTATGGGAGGATGAGAAATAACTGGAATCCGGAATGAACACCTGGAGGGGGGTTTTGACGACCATTAGGAGAAACGAAGTGCTGACGGATTCTTTTTCACCCACTTTCTAGCCGCTCGCATCAAGAAGAACGCCAAGGACTCCATCAAGTTCAAGGTCCGATGCAGCCGACACTTGTACACCCTTGTGCTCAACGACGCTGAGAAGGCCGATAAGTTGAAGCAGAGCTTGCCCCCAGGTACGGCCCCATACTTACCCCAAAAACCCCCGCCGCTGGAAAAAGGTTGGATGTAATTATTTGCTGACAGCATTTCGGTTCTAGGACTCACCATCAACGAGGTCCCAAAGAAGGCTTAAACGGTCAACTTTCTCGCTTCGTCGCTTAACGGTTAATTCTTGATATCTCTGGTGCTCGGTGTGGACATAGACGGTACGGTGGTAGGCGTGGATTTGCGGGAGAAAGAAACAAAAACCTGGTGTGCATGGGTTAGGTGAATGGTAGTGGAATCAAGAACGCTTGCTTAGGTCAACCCTCAAAGCGGTACCGACAGACCGTATCGTATCGTATCATCTGGACTTGAGGCATTAGAAAGAAGGGAGTTGCAACCTACCACAGCAAAGAAAAAACCACACCACCAGCCAGCTCTCCTTACTCACTGGGAAACTTCTTTATCTCTTCGGCTTTTCTGCCTCGGATCTCCGCCAACTTTAGAACACCAACCCACGGGGATTTTTTTTATGTTTTTTACTGGTCTTTTTGAGCATTGGTTACTGGGCTAGGGTTTCTCTTTTTTGTATTTTTTTCTTCTCTTGTCTGAATAAATAAAAGGCGCTTAAATGGGCATCTGGATTTCCGACGATTTAAGAAATTCCGATAAATATCCAAAGTGAATTTATGATGTTACGTGTTATCCTGAATCAACATTTACTGTATATTCAATTACTCCTGCAGTATGTAAGCTTATGCTCTGCGAGGAGTCTTTGGGAAGATGACGATCCTCCCATCCACCCTATGTATACATCCTACATTAGCATAGGCCCCATAGGAGTAGAGTTAAAGGTATGACTTACCCTGTGCTAGAGAACTTGGTAATATTTCCTGGTTGCCCCTCATATGGACGAATAGTGCTACACACATACATTAGCGTTGATTCAGGAGTATTCCAGCCTGTGATCCTAGGGCACATACACAATGGGGTTTTGGTGAATTGTCCTCAAAGTTGAATCATCCACCGCTGCATCCTTCCCTTTCAAATCCATCTGCTTAAACATGTTCAATGCACTCTTCTCACCCTCTCCCACTCCACCCTTCTTGCTTGGATCATCCACGGAATATGCCATCTTCCACCCACTGACATCTCCTTGGAACACTACAGGCTGGCAATCGTGCCCACCAGCTACGAGCTCATTCTCATTCAACCAAGCCAATGTCACAAATGGCAACATGGGTGTGGTAACCGTGATTACTGCTTGAGGAGGCTGCTCTGGAGTGCTGGGATACACGAGTGTAACAGACGAATCATGCGCCGCAAACGCAAGGACATCTCCGCTGGGGGAGAAATCGACAGCATGAACCCACCCACCGGAGTTATTAATGAACTCTCCACAGACGGTGTTGAATGGGATTCGTTCGCCCCATGCGGTAGGAGCAGGCTTGCTGTCAACTCCTTTAATGAAGGAGGAGAACACGCGGGCGTGGGCATCGGTAGAACCGGCAGCCAGGAGAACAGAGTTGGGATGCCAAGCGACGGAGAGAACGGTGGAGCGTAGTGGCTTCTTGATGTGTTTGGAGACCCACCAGTCATTTTCCTCTTCAAAATAGCAGATGGCAATTGCACGAGCACCGGAGCCAACGGCGAATTTAGAGGCGTCGGGAGACCAGCGGACGAATGTGGCAGCTCGGTTGAGACGGAGGAGAACGAGGGTTGGTTTCCAGGCTCCGTCAGGGGTGGGCTCCCAAACGAGGGCGTTACGGTCTATATAGAGAAGTTTTTATCTTAGCTTTAGTACCTCAAGTAGAGAGGATAGAAGCTTACCCTGAGAACAAGTGACAATCCTGCCGGTCACAGGCGAAATGTCCACTGAAGTGACGGTTTTGTCATGCCCCTTGAGCTCGTCCTTAAGAGTGAACCCCTTTCCACTCCGAGTGTAAAGTTCGACGTTGTTCTCACGGGTCACTGCAAGGAGGGAACGATCGGTATTGAAGGCATGGTCAGAGATGGGCTGGTGAAAGAGGAGGTTAACTTCTGGGGCAGCCATTGCGAATATCTGGTGGGTAGAAAGTTGTAACAGTTAGGAAGCCTGTGCGAAGCGATAGGAGCAGCACTCTACTATCGTATTAGGACGTTAGAGTTGCAATTGCGATTGTCACTGGAAGACTTTGTGTTGAGATAGAAGGGGTGTGCCTTTTGGACGTAAGCTTTGCTTGGCGGACGCCGGATTTCTTGGGTTTATCATAGATGCTCTCCATATTTTCCAAATGCCGCTGATAATACTCATTTGAGCCTCATTTTACAGAAAACTGATGGAAAGCTTTCCCTATCTAACGCAGAGCGAGTTTGCAACAGCTGCTAAACATCTCTGCCAGCTCCTGTCCCACTGTTCCAATCTAGAACACAGACTGTGGTCATTGGTAATTCTCTTCATGTATGTGCAAAGAATGTATTGTAGTAATAAGGAGTTCAGGGCGATGGAACTACGTATATCTCTATCAGACGGGAGGTACCCATCCATCAGTCAACTGAAAATTTCTCGGCCGGGGAAGACAAACTGGCTATGGAATGTGACGGTGGAGACCAGGAGAATGATCTTGTATGTATCAAAGTTATCGTTGAAGGATACTTATATTTGAGACTGATGCTCAATCAAAACCCAGGAGTGCTTTGTCCGGAAAATTTCCCCAACAAAATTAGCAACCATCGAATACCACATCGTGCTGTCTCCAGTCTATTGTGTTCCTGTGCTGTACTTCAACATGGCAATCGATTCTACGCCTGCATCCTTGGGTGATGTATACCAGCATCTGGTGCGGCAGTCAGATGTGTCTAGTGATGTAAGCTGGGAGGAGACGCTCAGGGCTGTGGGCGTTCATGGGGCTATTTCCCAGGGAGTAAGTAAATAATCCCAACATAGTAGCTGATATCAAGACGAGTCATTGGGCATCAAAGTAACACTAGGGTATATATATAGGAACATCCGGTACTAGGAACGCCCTTCTGGTTCATCCACCCTTGTGAGACGGCAGCTTTGGTGGAGAATTGGGGAACTGTAGAGATACATGGTATACCAAGGCTTGACACTGATGATAACCATTCAAAGAATGGCATAATTTCACTTCAGAATTACCTCCAGATATGGCTAGGCATGATGGGCAGTACCGTGGGACTGCACTTACCTGTAGAAGCTGTTACAAGTCAGCAAGTGGAGAAATGAAATAAGTTTATTAAGGTAAAAAAAAAACGAATCTCATGGGATAAGCTTAAATAGAAATGGGTGGCTATACATTTAACCAGTAAAGGGTATAGCTCTCTTTGAATTTTCGGTATGGTACAAGTTTTGTGTGTCAGTATCTGTTCTGAACTCCTTCTCCCTTCCCGGAATCCAAAGTAATTCGTGAATTATGTTGATATATGCAATGGACGATGTTGTAGCCAAAGCTTGATTCCAGTATGCGGTCGTAAATTAGTCCTCAGTCTCCATTTCCGCCTCCTCATCTAGTAAAATGTTAGCCTTGCCCATGGCTGCTTACAAGAAAAAAACCACTGACCGCTCTCCTCTTCCCTTGGTCGTTTGACGCCTTGAGTGTTGTTATCCACTGTAGGAGTGGCTGTTGAGCTGGCAGCAGGTGGAGCATGGCCTGGTAGTGGTACAAAAGGTGTATTAGCAGCCGCAGCCTTCGCGGCTGCCGAAGTTGGGATATTGTAGGTGCCGTCCAGTCTCGCTATCACATCCGATTTCGACTTCGCGTATTGGATTTTCTGGTTGGGTTGATACTGTTAGAAAGGCTCTGGTGCGAACGCTAGAAACAAATTTGGTCACATACCATATCTTTGCCCAATAAATTGAAGCCCTGTAATGCCCTCATAGCCGCTCCGGCACTATTCACGTCTCGGAAAACGATATGTGCCTGCCCCCGCATCTTCATGGTCTTAAGAGCCACCACGTCAAGAACCGTGCCGTAGGTCATAAACAACGTATATAACGCCATCCGTAGATCTTGTTTATTGATCTTGTCGTTTAGGTTCGTCACATATAGGGTTTGGCTGGCCTGTATGCCGACATTCAATCGAGCGGTTCCTGGTGCTGCCATTGCTAATTGAGGTTGACTATGGCTGAGAAAGACACGGAAATCAAGTCGAGTGCGATGTAGGAGCCCTCAATTCTGGACGCCGGAGAGATGGACTTGATACGCAGCAGCTTTGACTTTCCTGACGTTACAACTGCATGGAACACGAGAACCGACGGAAGCGTTCAAGTTTCAGGTTAGCCATAGTCTGGTTGGCACAAGCCCCTCGGAAGAGGGTTAGCCAATGATTCCAAGGTCTCGCTTCGTTGCCAAGATTTCAGAGTGTGACGAGTTGTAACGTCAAGTCCGTAGGTCTAACAAAACACTTGTATATATAGTTTCTTCATATATGCATGAATAGCTGTAGAGGAGCATGTGATATTGGCATCTATCACCATTCTAAATTTTATCCTAAGGATGCAAGAATTTCTCTGGCGGCTGTAGCCGAGCCCGGAGACTATTCATAGATATCGGCTTTGGCCCACTGAATGCGGCTTCAGGCGCCTGTTAGCGGAGAGCTCCGAATGCCTGCCACGCCCCAGGAGCTTAAGTATCTGGAAACGCCCCCCATAAATGCTGCATCATATCAGAGATAGGTGTTCGCCCAATCGCCATTGCTCTTGGGAAATGCCAGATGAACTTGATTCATAATCTCATTTACTCCACTGGCTGGTTCAGCAATACAGATCCCACCCCCGCCTACACCAATGGCGAACAAGACAAAGAAATTGAGAAGGCAATGGATTCAGATTCGGATGAATTGAGGGGTGATCTAGTGCATAGTGGATATAACACTGCCGTGGAAAAGATACGAGAAACAGAATATCCGCAGCTTCAAGGTTAGCTCCGAGAACGGAAACACCTGTCCATCTCAGGGAATTGGAAAGCTTACAAGTCCTTTCAGACATTACGTATCTTGACCATGCTGGGACAACGCTCTACGCATCAAGCCTTGTCAGCAAAGTGGCAGACGACCTTGTGTCAAACCTATATGGGAACCCCCATTCCCAGTCCCCATCGTCACAGCTGACCAGCAAAAGGATTAAAGATATCCGCCTGAGAGTGCTACAGCTGTTTAATGCCAGCCCTGACGACTACGATATAGTGTTTTGTGCCAATGCTACGGCTGGTATGAAACTCGTGTTGGAAGCATATACAGCACAAGTAGGGGCATTTCAATACCGCTATCATAAAGATTGCCACACCAGTGCAGTTGGGATCAGGGAGCTTTCAGGAGATAGCAAATGCTTCTTACGTGATGAAGAGGTAGAAAAATGGCTTGAAGAAGGGTCAACTGCAGATGAAGTTGAATCCAAGATCCGAGGATTGTTCGTATACCCCGCACAGTCAAACCTATCTGGTCGCAGATTACCGCAGTCCTGGGCTGGGAAAGTGAGAAATTCGGGCAACAAATTCTACACACTGCTCGATGGGGCAGCTCTAGTCACAACTGCGCCCTTAGATTTAGCTGTCATGGAGCCAGATTTTACGGTTGTGAGCTTTTACAAGATGTTCGGTTACCCTGATCTAGGCGCTCTGATCGTTCGCAAAGCATCACCCGGCATGCTCGAATTCCTGGAGAATCGCAGGTACTTTGGAGGCGGAACCGTAGCTGCTGTGGCGTTGCAAGGCGATGCATTTCATGCCAAAAGAACCGGTGTTCCTCATGAACATATGGAAGATGGGACGCTTCCATTTCATTCCATAATTGCTCTGGATATTGCTATGACAGTTCATAAAGACTTATATGGAGGTTTTTTCAGTATATCGAGACATGCGACTTCGCTAGTGATGCACTTACAACAGCAGCTCGCTGAGTTGGAGCATTACAATAGGAGGCGCGTCTGCACGCTGTATTCGGAATCTTTCCCTTCAACGAATGACGAGTTAACTGTGGACGACTGGGTGAGACACCAAGGGCCCACAATAGCATTTAATATGAGAAGAGCAGATGGCGCCTGGGTTGGGTATTCTGAAGTCGAGAAGCTGGCAGCTGTGAAGCGGATTCATATCCGGACCGGCGGTCTATGTAATCCTGGCGGTGTAGAATCTTATATTGGCTTGAAAGCATGGGAAATCAAGGAGAACTACGAAGCAGGGCATAGATGTTGGGATGATCAAGATGTCATGAGAGGCAAGCCTACAGGAGCTATACGAGTCAGTCTAGGAGCTATGAGCACTATTGATGACGTTAAGAATTTTGTTTCGTTCATCAAGGAGTTTTACGTTGAAAGAGAAAGGTCTACTCTGCAAAAGGAGCTTGTGAGGGGAGATTGGGGAGGCAAAGCTACAGCCGTGGTTGAGAGTATTACCATATGTATGTGCGACTTCTCATCTCTCAGTTCGTATACTAAACGTGCGCAGACCCTATTAAATCCTGTGGTGGATACAAAATCCCGCCGGGGATTACCTGGGAAATTAAGCCACATGGACTTGCTTGGGATAGGGAGTGGTGCTTGGTTCACTTAGGAACTGGCTCAGCAATAAATCAAAAGCAGTACGTTCATCAGTCTTACAATAGTGTCGATATACTGACAGACATCGAGATATAACAAAATGGCGCTCATTCGCCCTTCACTCGACATAGAAGCTGGGGTCCTCACAGTTTCTTGTGTTGGGTCCCCTGCTTCAATTAATATCTCACTAGCTTCCTCAGAACTGGATGCTCTGCAGTCCTCCGCTTCTCGTGTATGTGGTGACAAGATAAACGCCCTCACATATTCCGCACCGGAGGTTATCGAGTTCTTCTCGGCAGCCATTGGTGTGCCGTGTACTCTTGCTCGATTTCCAGCGTCCTTAGCTTCCAAAAGGCATTTCAAACCTCACCTTGCCACTACTCAGAGTGGTGATACCGAGCTATGTGCAGCCAAGCAGCCTCCAATATTACTTTCCAATGAGAGTCCTATACTCCTCATAAACAGAACTAGTGTTGATCACCTGAATGAAGAGATCAAGACTTCTGGTGGAAAGCTAGCTAAGGTGGATGTCTTCAGGGCAAACATTGTAATCGCTGAAACTGGACCAAAGCGGATTGCTTACTCTGAGGATACATGGAAGCATGTGCAAATTGGGAGAGAATTTATAAAGGTTCGTATCATATATCGCTTTTCCCTTTCTACGTTACCAGATTTTTTGTATTGATCGACATGTGGCTGACATCTTCTCAGCTATTGGGTCCATGTAGGAGGTGTCATATGGTCTGTATAGATCAGCAAACTGCTATCCAGGGCGAAGAGCCATATGTCACATTGTCAAAGACAAGACGAATTGGTGGTAGGGTGCTATTTGGTCAGCATGCCATGCACCTTCCTGTGAAGAGCCGGGTGAGCTGCCCAGGTATCAAAGTGGGGGATTTGGTCAGGGTCTTAGGCTCTGAACCAACAGTTTTGGAGAGTGGACACTAAGCCATGGACCTTGTAAAAAAGGTTTCACATTTCATATACATACCCACCCTATTTTAGATTGAGAGCAGTGTGTATGGAACTTTAATGCTAAGATATCTGTATACAATTGGGTTCTAACCTAGGAGTCGAGTATATAGCTATCCAGTAATCTTTGTTGTCCCCTCGGCTATTTGCTGATTAGTGTAAACAATTCTAACCAGCTTACCCTACTTTGAGTATCTAAATATCCATTAAAGATGTAGTCTGGTTGGCACAAGCCGCTCTAAAGATGAAGAAACAAGGATTGACCGCGATGTATCGATTAATCGCCCGCTCTATCGATCCTCTCTCAACCCCGGTTCACTATGCTTGGTCGGCTACATCCGGGAAAATAACCGTAAGAAAAATAGCGCGATCAGATGCATGCCGCGGTTAGGGAATCAGATCCGGAGCCCCCAGAAGCCTGGAATGTGTCACTGACCATGATGGTTATTGAATATTGAACGGTTGAATTCGTGATATGAGATCGGTGACAATCGAGTGGTAAACAAAAAATGGAGAAAATGTAAACCTGCAATCTAGATATTATTGAGTGAATAGAGAAATATAGCTCCCATGTGCATGCGTGTCGACGGGTGCGTGTCATCCATGACCATCCCCGGCCCGGAGGTAAGGCTCTCATGGCCCTGCAGCGCACTCTAATTCGCTGTCGATTAGGTTGCCGGAATACGTACTTTATGCAAGTCACCCCAACCTAGCTTCGATGGCTTCAGCTCCTTAGACAAAAGTTAAACAAAACAGACCAGACCGAGATCAAGTGGTTTCCTCAACTGACAGAGACGTGAAGGTAAGTATGTGAACTTACTAAAAGTCGTTATCCAGTCACCAACAAGGTCCCCACGTTCTCCCTAGGAATCTAGATTGCCCCTGGTCACACCGATTACTTTGCCGTTGAGGGGGTTTACTGGTCGTTGTTGCGAACGAATTCAGGATCTGCGGTGCTGAAGCTACGACTTTCAATTGGGTTGTAGTCTGGTGCTGGTTATTCATGTAGGTCACAGTTACAGGCTGATTGCCTCCAGCTACAAGCAAGAATCTGCAGGATACCCCAGACACAAAAATATCTTACATGCTTGCTTCAGTATTCAGCTACCACTGGCAAAACTGTTTTGTAATTTTTGTCTCGCTTCTCCCCTCATTTTCAGTAGGCGGGATTGGCGGCGGGCTTTGGACGGATGGAACCAACCACCTAGCCTGCCATTGTACCCGCCTACCCTCACACTACTACTACCTTAGCTTTGTTCTACCCCGTATTCAATTACCGCGACATAACCTGTTCCTTTACATACCCCATTCTGCCTTGCTCTGAGGATAAAGAGCTTCGTTCGGTCCTTACTGTCTTGTGTTTCACGTTTCGAGGGAGAAGTTTGATACTATTTGCTGTCCCAATTTCGTTGTTTACCTAGAAACTAGACACTACTAGGGTTGATATTCCTACGTGCAGTCCAGTCTGTCCCTTTTCCTCGGTTTGGTCCACAACAAACAATACAGCCTCAAGCTACAGTAAATACCAACCTCCAACGGATTTACAATATCTCAGATTTTCGCCTGTTAATACAATATTGAACTGTACAATGTCTACAGCGTGCACGACTTCCTCCATTCTAGAGCCTTACGACAGCAATGCTACAGGACCGAATGCTACGTTGAGGAAGAAGGGGAAGAGGAGGCACTCTTTGCACCATGCTCGCCGTTTTTCGGAATTCATAGAGGATGATTCGGTTATGCTGAAGATGGTGTGTTTATCCGGCGTTTATCTCAGTGTCGGCACGGAATGCTAACCTTGTCTGCTAGGTTGACGACTTTTTAACGGAACTGGAAGATAAATTAGACACTCTAGAAAGTTATGGTATTGAAAAAATAGACAAAGGACTGGAAGCAGCATATAACACACTATATTCGGTCCGGGCGGAGTGTCATCGGGTGAAAGATGAGGTGCTGGATGGAGGTCGACGAAAGGCAGGCGAGGTACTTGATTCTGGTCGCCGACGGGCAGCTGTTTTGGTGGAAGTGCTTGAGTCGCGGTATGCCAATCTGCTCTCAGGGAGGGAGACTATTGCGGCAAAGGTCTCTCACGGGGTGGAGTTCCTGTCTGAATTACTGGCCGACATCGAGGCAACAATCGATGATGCTGTAACACGAGAAATCGATTCAGCGAAACGTGGGCTAGAGCATATTGTTGATGCAAAGGACCATCTTGCAGAAAGCATAGAAAAAGCAATCAAGGCTGCCCGGGAGAGGAGGTTGATAACATACGATGAGCTCCCTTTCCCATGGAGGGTCAACCCTTACATCATCTCGGGATACCGATTCACGGAAACATATGCCGACTGTGTTCGTTCAGCCTTTGCCCTCAGTAATGAGACTACCAATATCTGGTCCCATGCGCTGGGTTTCTTGATAATATTGTCCATTGCGTTTTATTTCTACCCAGCGTCGGAGATGTTTTCAAACCATACCACCGTGGATAAACTTATAAATGGTCTATTTTTCCTTGCAGCTGCGAAGTGTATGGCATGCAGTACAATCTGGCATACTTTTAGTTCGATATCTCACCAGCACACCATGGAGAGGTTTGCGTGCGTCGACTATTCTGGTATTTCACTTCTTATTGCTGCTTCCATTATCACAACGGAATATACGGCTTTCTATGTCGACCCAGTCTCTAGATGGATATACATATCAATCACATTCATCTTGGGCATCGCAGGAATGATACTCCCCTGGAGGCCTACCTTTAATAGAGCGTATGTTACCTGATAATGCCCTCTGACTATGTATCTGGTTGCTAAACTAACGTGCGTTGTTTAGAGATATGCGTGTCTGGAGGGTTGCATTCTATGTCGGTCTCGGGGCCACTGGGTTTATTCCAATGTTCCAACTGACTTACGTCAGGGGCATGGAATGGACCATGTCCTTTTACGGCCCTGTCATGAAATCAGTATGAGGCCCCTGTCCTTATTTGCTTCCTTGGTCATGAATGGAGTTCTAGTCTAACATTTTATGATAGATCCTGGTGTATCTCTGTGGAGCATGTGTATATGCCGCTCAAGTCCCAGAAAAGTACTACCCCGGATGCTTTGACTGGATCGGTGGAAGTCATAATATCTGGCATGCATGTGTGTTAGGCGGGATCCTTTTCCACTGGCATGCTATGAACGACTTGTTTCACAAGGCGTTCAAGATGGCTACCACTCAGGTGTAGGTCCTATCTGCAGCATAGACTTATATCCTTACAAAACAGTAGCAGGCAAGCCCAGAGACACATCCCATACCTTGCCGAACCACAGCCCTTCCTAGGCTGGGGTAATGGAGTTTTGATGAACTTTCTCCGTTCTCACAAATTCTTTTGTGACATATTTGCTAATAGACCTTATAATGGGTGGCGGAGTTATATTTTTTTTCTTCCTTTACTCCAACTTGGACGAATAGCTCGACTTTGGTTGGTGGGTCAACCTGTGTAGATGGTTTTTACACATAGATCCTTTGCTGACATGTTTGTGGATTTTTTGTTTATTTGTTTTGTTCTTTCTTGCGCTTGTATGATGACACCTTTGGACAGCCCAGTATATATGGGGGACTTGAGTGAGAGTAGTGCACTTTGGAGTGATGCTGGTTGGAGCACTTTTTTTGTAACCCTTTTTGTGGCCTTTTCCGCTCTCATTTGCATTTGGAGTCTTTGTTTCTTTGATTTGTTTTGAAGGGTGGAAATGGAAGATATCAAGAATGGAAGTACATATCTACATTACCTTGTACCCTGAAATGGAAGTGGTCTAGGCCTTTACCAGTACATGTCGTTGGGGGCATCCAGACTATGTTGAGGGGCATGTTGTGGTACTGTATATAACGATCACGTGCAGGTTTGAACGTTTTCGCCAATATCTCCACACATTCATCTCCAATCCTTAATATCTTCAGGACCCTACAAGTACTGCTGCCACTTACAGCGCCCCACTGTGTGGGGTCTATGTTTTGTCATACTTATTATTTTTGAGCTTGGAGACACGACTATATGGTGACCAAAAGTACCGTGATTCAATTACGCGTTGGAATATTAAAGTAGACTGAGAATCGCAACTCATATGAAAGCCTTGTTAGCCCATGATAGCTTATGCTCTCCAGAGTTTTTCTTTCCCTTGCTCGGTGTATACAGTAGGACATCATTCATACTTGCTGACATAACCAGTCTGAGAACTGAGTATATAGCCAGCTAAAGTTTCAAAGAAATCTTATAATCCGAGCAGAAAATGGATTAATAAGTCTCATGTTGTTTGAAACTCGAATTGAACAAGGTGAAAGCTGAATTACCCTGAAGTCCTGCATTATTTAAACCACGACAGATCGTTGGGTAGGTATGCCCAGGTGGATTTCAGCTGTTGCCTGGCATCAGTTGCTATTTCTCAGGGTGTCTTGATCTTACTGTAGGTATAGGGTTAATCCCGATGCGAGAACTAGCAGTTGCTATGCGAGCCAGAAGCTCTCGGAATCACCTATCCGTATAAGTATCAGGCCTGCCCTTCTGTTCCCAACCCAAGTCTGGCAGACATCAGCAAAGAATTTTACAATGGCTCTAGTGTCTCAAGTGCCTCCTGGTGGCGTCTAGGTGTCTCCAGGAGACAAATTTTCAATAATGCCATAATCCTCGCGACGCCAGCCGATTCCCCCTCCCCAATGCACTATTTCACTTTTGGGGAAATTTTTCCTGATGTGGTGGTGCAGTTGGTGAATAGGTTGAGCCCGTGGTGGTCTAAAGGGCCATTCAACCGTTTATCTAGTAGCAGCCACATGGGAAATACACGTATGCTTACTATCGGTTTTAACTAAACCTAACTACGGTACCCGACATTATATGCGTGAACCTGCCTGATTAGGCAACTTGGTAACGTTACTAAACTTAGATTTATGGGACTTCACATACAAATTTCATTCGACCAGTGCCTTTGTTTGTTTTGCTTGATCACCGCATAGCAACCGGCTTTGTGCAGCAGTCTTTGTGTAGCGGTGAGAGCAAACGAGCAAAGCGTAACCTGCGTTAAGTACCAGCTCGAGGAACAACCATGTTCTCCTACTTTGCAAAATACCACACCTAATACTTAATATGCACGAGACATCATCCTTCCAATTATGTCCTCACCCCACTTCCCGCTTTCCAAAACACCACACCTACTGAACCATACCTAGGGCTTCTAACTAGTCACCCACCACAGCCATACCGTCCACGAATAAGGATCCCAAGCTATCCGCCATCCAAGGCTGGTACCTTTTGGCCGCAGAAGGACTCAGTGCCTCAGCCCCTATCGTCCAAGAACTTGACCAACTACCAACAAGGAGATGGAACTGTAGCAATCTTAATGAAGAAGTTAATAGATATCCAGTAGCAGGGAGAGTGGGATCTGATAGTGCTCAAAGACCTTCCAAAATGGGAGGGTGGAGAGGGGAGAAGCTATGGTGAAGACTGTGGAGTCTATATTGAAAGGATTGGATAAGGATATCAGGTCTTTTGAGGGGGTAATTAGGGGAAGGAGAAGAAAATAGCCCATATTGTTGAAAAGCTTAATTACCCTGAATTTCTCCATAATTTATCCACTAGAGTCTGAGGTATTCCAACATCAACGGGGCTACCTATGAGGCCCACTGTTATATACAAAGGTTTTTTCTTTTCTAATTCTGAGATACAATACGCACTCCTTTAATCAACAATCTCGATACTTAACTCTTCGTAAACTCTAGCTGCTCTTCTTCAGTTGTCATAAACCACAAAACTAAACTTACCCTGACAGGGACACCTTACTAATATCCTTTTTTGCCAAGCCCGCAACCCCTGCCCTAACCCCACTAACGGCCGGCGAGTATATAAACACCCATTTCCCCCCACCCCTCTTACACACTTCGATCAAAAAAGTTCAGAGATCAGCCATATTACTCGTCACGATTTTGAAACTCCACGACGATTAATGCCAGAGAGCTATCCCCTCCGGGGGGGCTCGTCGATCTCGAGATGTACACTCCTGGATAGGAAGCCTGCTTTCCGTTGGGTCCCATTTGGTTGGGGCGATGGGGGGTGGGTGTCGATATGATGGGAGACATGCCTTTTGGGTGTCACAATTTGTTTTTTAATGGAATAATGAAATAAACGAAAATAGCAATGAACTGATCCCGTGCCGAAATGAGCCATATTTATCGATCAATATGCGAATGTGATAAAATAATTTTGTTTTGCAGGTCAATTTCATGCACCTATTGTGTGCAGTTTCTTTTAGACCTTGTTCTGCTTTGCATCAAAACACCAAAACAAAATACCAAAGGGAAATGTGGGACTTGCCTGTCAATCTCATATGTACTTGCGAAATCAGAACCCTGGCACTGCACACTGCATACGCACGCACAGCTTAAGCAAAGCAAGCCTTCGCTTCGACGTCGCCCCTGCCCGTCATGCCCCGTCCCCTCCCACACGACGCTTTTTTTCACTGGACAGTGCAAAAGACTTCCCGTGAGATCGCGGCCAAAAAAATTCTGGACTTAATTGCAAAGTATAATTAGGCTACCTAATGGAATTGCAGTAAGTAGTTTGTGGTAATTACCGGAAAACTGGCGAGCCCTATCTTTCCACCTAAAACACAGATGTGACAGGGGCTCTATCGGTAAGTGCAAACTATCTCACTAGTTTATGCAGTATTGCCTGCTTTGGTTGCTGGCCGGCTGAATAGGGTAATTCCCTGGAGCCTTCTTACACAATTGATCCGCGGGCTTCGCGTTTGAGGAATTGGCGTAATACCCTGCGACCCAAGACCTTTTGGCTGACCAGTTAAGTGCTTCGAATTCCCCTGCAAGGCTGCAGTTGTCAAGCAAGTTAAGATCTCCAGGCCGGAGGACTGGCCGCACGCACTTTCTGATCATGCAGAGAAACCTCTGCACACGGCTCGTGAAGGACGGCAAAAGATATCTCGATTAGAAAACTTGTCGGCTCGGCAAGTTTTCACTACAAATTCTTCAGCGGGACAGCAGACTAAGCTAAAAATGAATTCAATCTCTTGGTGTGGATATCCGAGTTGGGTTAATACAAGCGGTCCCAGCGGCCTCTGGGAGATTACGTTTGACATGGAAAAATGTTCTCAGTTGCTGACGTTCTAGAGAATACTTAGGGGAATAGTTCGACCCTGTGGTAGGGATATTCATGAGAAAAAAAAAAGCTGCCAAGTACCGGAGAAGGCCCATGGTTACGACGTTGTCTAGGCCACGACCTATGTACGTATGGGTACGCGTATGGAGAAGCTTAATTTTCACAGGCGCAGCCACAGCTGGAGGGGTAAGTACTCGACTCCTTCGGAGTGGTCGTGCCAACCAGACTATCATGAGGGTGTTGTCCCAGACACAGTTACTCTGCCAAGACAAATATACTAGACGGCGGGGGCTGAAGAATACCAATGATATTTGTGGACCATAAGCAAACTTAGCAGCTTACGGAAACATACAGGTGGGGTATTCTATCTCATACGGCATAGGATGATGCAAGGCAGACTATCTACGAATGTTGCTTGGTACATGTGGTGTTTAAGTTACTATTCTAAGAACTGATGATATTTGCTTTTGCTAGGTATACCTACTACGTACTTACCAATTCCCAAACCGGTGTGACACTTTACGTACAGATACCTACTTCAAGATCTCGATCTTGTACAGTACATGCCATTCCGTTTCTATTTCTGGATACTACTCTTCCCAAACAGGAAACAGGCCAATTTACAATCAATTCGATTCTCTTGGCTATGGAACAACCCATCCATTGCAATTGAGCCGTTCAATTATACCAAAGGGCCAGACTACCAAAGGGCCAGACTACCAAAGGGCCAGACTACCAAAAGGATAGGTACCTACGGTATGAGGACATGTGCCCCGAAAGGCTTCATATGGAACAGCACACCAGGCGTCACGTGGCAAGTGGGTATTGGAAACGTTTTCCCAGGATGTTAGCCTTATCAAGCGATATCGGTTGGACCTTGTTTCGTGTACTCTTAGCAATACTGATGTGGTACAGTTTTGTATGTCAAGGTATGTGTGCTTGCGCGTTCAAGTCCTACATACCCCCGGGATGACAGTTGGCTGCCAACCTAGTGGGCAATTTACCGCAAATCAGGCGCTTGAGAATGTGAGGCTGCTTTCTTGCTGCGGCGTGGGCTGTTTGTTTATCGATACTTGGCACAAAAGATTACTCTACAATATTTGTTCAGCCCCAGTCTCAGCTCCTGCAGGTGTGCACTCTAGTATGAATCCAGCTTGCTCTCCAAGGTGCAACCAATTGCCATGATCTCGTCAATTGTCAAGGATGGCGAGAGTTGGTGCAATAGTCTGGTTGGCACAAGCTCTCGTAGAGATTGGTGCAAGTGGCTGTGAAAGATTCTTTTTATTTGGAACCTGCCACAAAATGGGGCTTCAGCCATGCCACACTGGGGCGTGTTTAGTCCGCATTGAGCGTCAGTGTGGACTGACAGGGTTAAGTTACAAAGTTGTACAAGACTGTTGGGGATGATTCTCTGCTGCGATGCTTATTAGTACGGGAATTGATACCAAGAACAAACGGTGGAGTGGTAGTACCAAGTGTGTGGTGGTTGTGGCCATGGTCATGATGTTTGTGGCATTGTATCTATATGAAGTTGTTTATCCATGGCAGTATAGAGTTTCTATTTATGTATGTCTGTTTGTGCTGTGATGCATGCACTGCCAGCCTGCATCCAGGTTTTCGCGTCATCACACTGCGCATTCAGTCCATGACATTGTACATTCACGCCTTCGTTTCTCGTCCCGTTTCTTCTCCCAACGACAGACCTGTCACATATTGTACGTACATCGCTCTACTGTACCGGTAGTCCCTCGTTTCCCCCATCCCCAAATTGTACCACCCCCCCCGGTCGCTGTGTCTTAGATTTTCGCGCTCAATCTAATTTCCACTTCATCTGATCCCCCCTCATCTCCTTTTTTCGATGTGGCAGCTGCAGGCATAGGTGGTAGTAGACTTCTTGGTAGTTTCGCGGAAACGCACAATCTCTCACTGCGCTTGTCCCGTCCACACAGCGCCCGTCCACACACCTCGCCGCCCCGGAAGCAAAGAACATATATATCCCCCCCGAGCCCCTTCCGTTTACTCTCCCTTCCCTACTTACACATTACCTTCAGCACAGCAGACTTACTTCTTCCTTACTACCTTACCTTAATACTTTAATTATCACAAGCTACACTCGCTTCCTTTCCGGAAACATCAATTCTCACATACATCAATATGTCTGCTCAACAAAAGTTCCTCCTCGCTGTTTTCTATCTCTGCGCCTTCTTGGCCCTCTTCGCTCCGGTCGCTCTTGCACAGGGAAACGAGACTCATACTACCACTACCAGCACCAATGGTACCACATATCCATCAAACACCACCAACCCTCGGGTCCCATCAAACACCGATAGCGATAGCGACAGCGACTCTTCGGCCGTCATCCAGCTTTCCTCCACCGTAGCTCTATTCGGTGCTTTGGTTGCAGTACGTTTAAACCCCAGATTCTCCTTGCTTGATTGGTGCGATTGCTAACTTGAGTTTGTTTACAGGCGGCTGTTTTCACCATATAAACAACTTTATCTATACACTCCGTCATTTGACACCCTTCGATCTGCGACGCTTTTATTTGATCAGTTTTAATGCACCAAAATTTCCTCGGGCCTTTTTTTCTCTTTTTCTTGCGACACGATATACAATGAACATTGGCGCGCAACGGGTTGTTTATAATACACAAACATTCGCATTTGCATATTGGTTTTTTTTTATTTAAATTGCAACTTCTTCGAGCGGAATGGGATAATGGATGGTTGGCGCACCTAGGAAGTGGAGTGGGAGTGAAGACCCCCACCATTCTGGGTGTGTTGCCTGCGACGCCGTGATTCGCTTCTCTGGAGTAGAGAGTGTTCATTGGAGAGGGCTTTGGCTTTCTGCAGCTGAGGCTCAAGCGCTTTCTGTCGATCGAATTTCAGCCGCACGCTCTTGCCTGTCCGCTATGGACTATCTCAGCTCTTGGGTTTTTTTTGACTTGACTTTAAAATTTTTGCTTTTCTGTTTGCTGTTTGATGGTTACAATGCTTGTCAGTCATCAGCGAACGAGCGCATTTGCTTTGCTTGTTATTTGCTGTCTTTCAATGGCTCATTCGGTTGGGATGGAAGGGAATTGGAAATTGGTTGGATGAATACTTGGGAATTGTACATTGGGCTTGTATGTGTTGGTGATGCGTACATGAGGGGACACTGGGGACACTGGGATGGAAATAGTTGGAAGAATAGAATCTACAGGATTAATTTCAGAAATCACTGAGTCTTGTGCCTGAAGATCGTTGGTTCATATTGAAATTTACGTAATCCCGACGAAGGAACCAATCGCTTTCGCTTCGGGTGTAGAGCGCTGTCAAAGCTTAAGCTCTTTGAAGTTGCATACGTTTCGAAACGACAGCCCCACCACCACCACCACCATCATCTCCACCACGCTACCATCACAGCCATGGCAGCGGGGGTGAAGAGCACGACGGCCTCGAAAGAAGTCGCCAATGCATTACTAGCGAATCTACTGCAAGGGAAGTTTCCCGACGAGGGGGTCTCTCAGGCGGAGCTTACGGCGGAGGGGATTCCAGAAATTGTGGAGGGATTGGAGAAAGCCGTTGGGGGGGTGAAGGTATGTGGCTGGCTTTTTTCCCCTCCATTCTCAATTCGCTGTGGGGGAGGTGGGGATTGGTTGGTTGGGGGAAGTGAGGCAATGGAGGATGCTAATGTGGGTAATATAGGAGGAAATCCGCAAAATCAGTCTTGCGAATAAAGCTGGAATCGATAGCTGGGTGACCGTTGCGGGGAGCGTGAATGAAGGTGTATTGAAGGCGTCTGAGCGGGCTAGGGAGATTGTTAGGATGGAGGAAGAGGAGAAGGTGCTCCCCTACCCCCACCCCCCCGGGAAACATTCTCCCTCGAAATTGGAAATAGAAAAAAAAGGGAAAACTGACAACCGCCCCGGGGATAGTAACAGACACTCGAACAAAAAACCCACGACGCACAAGCCCACCACAAGTTCCTCCTGACCGAAATCAAGTTCACGCAAGCCCTCGCAAGTATTCTCGGGACTCTACAGCTTATCAATGGCACGCTAGATCAGGTATCTATGTTTCTCCACGAAGGGGAGCTAGGGGTTGCTGTGGCCCAGGTGCAGGCAGCAGAGCATGCATTAGGGAATCTAGGGCATGCGGGGATCGTAGTTGTGGCGTTGATGAAGGAGCGTGTTGGGACTCTGAAAAGACACGTTGGTGAGACTGTAGAGGATTGCTGGGCAAAGATGGTTTCAAGTAGTGGTAAGGAAAGGGGTGGGGTTGAAGGAGGATGGGTGAGGGTGTTGGAGGAGGTTAAAACAAGTGATGGGGTGGTTGTGGCAGGGGAGATAGTGGTGGAGGCGTTGGAGGCGCTGGGGCTGTTGAAGAGTAAGGTAGATGGGATGCATCAGATGATTGATAAAGTGCTTAT
>Ga0307511_10001727_pt1 | contig 22998 bp, 32 predicted proteins | sample 13_EM_MG_FD_200266 | JGI IMG/M metagenome (GOLD analysis project Ga0307511, IMG submission 200266) | Populus trichocarpa ectomycorrhiza microbial communities from riparian zone in the Pacific Northwest, United States - 13_EM | ecosystem: Host-associated > Plants > Roots > Unclassified | place... | reverse complement strand
CTGGTTGCTGTCCGAGAAGATAGTCGTGATCAGGGGGATGCGTTCGTTCGCGGCGAGAGCATTGCTGATCAACCGATTCCAGGCTGGAAGTCCACTGCACGCAAGAAAACAGTGAAATTAATAAATAAATAATCATCGGAGTAGGAAACTAACGGGGTAAGAAGAACCCGCAAAGCTTCTGAAGCTTCCGGGCGCACGTGAGGGTGATGATTCCAGCAGCGTTGCATCAACGCCCACAGCTCCTCCGTGAAAGTTGGATGTGTCGGCCGTGGCGGGCGCTTGCCTTGCGTTATGGCTAGCATGGCCATGGCGGACGAACCATTATTGAATGGAACCGCGCCGGTGAATACCTGTGTAGACACGGGACGACAGTGAAATCGAGTTCTCTATACAGAGAATAATCCTCGACGAACCTCAATCATGACCATTGCAAAAGAGAAGATGTCCGCTTCCTTACTACATGTCCCCTCTTTCAAGACCTCTGGCGCAGTCCATCGTGCGCTGTGACCATTCTGAGGTGATGTGCTCCGCATGGAATCCAAGTTCTGAGTGACCTTTGCGAGGCCGAAATCCGCGATGCGTGCACAACTGGAATCGTCCACAAGGATGTTTAGCTGGCGCGATGTCAATATGGCGGTGAAGAGAAATGTAGAACCACCTACTCCCTTCAGATCCCCGTGGATTACGTTGCAGGAGTGGAGGTAACAGAGCCCATTGGCAACGTCGGATAACTGGGAAAGGGGGGTTAGCGTAAAATGAGCATAACGGAAGGAACACACACAAGTCCAAGTCGGTTCGCATCCGGATTCTTCTTGATATACTCTTGCAAGTCCCCGCCTGGCATCCAATTCGAGACAAGCTGAGGGGGAGCGATGGTGACACCCAGCAGGGGCAAGATATTTGGGTGTGTTAACCGTTTCCACATTGCAGCCTCTTGACAGAAAGCCTGCGGATTTGGTTAGTGGCGGTGAACGAGGGAAGCGACAGCGCCAACGATGTACCTTGACAGCCTTTTGTGGACCGTCCTTCATATAAACCCGCATGCGCTTGATGCAAACCCTTGAACCGTCGAGAGTCCCATAGTACACATCACCAAAACCTCCCGAGGCGAACGGGTCTTGATCGATGTTCAGGAGCTGGGACGAGAGGGTGTACGCTGTTGGGAGTATCCCCCAATCGCCACAAACGCTCCTGAGTTCACGTAGACACTTCCGGAAAGCGGGACCGGAAGGGTCGAGATCATCGAGTGCCTACGCTGGCTTAAGCGGAGAGTGGGAGAACGTGGCGTCACGACGTACCTTGTCCAAATAGTCAACGAGCCACACTAAATCGTCAGCTTGAAGGTTTGGCACGCATTGGTGATACTGTTCCCCGTAAAGCACGTTGCTGAGTTGATTGTGAAACCCGGTTGAGGACCTGTCGAGGCGATGGAGTTGTCGCAAGACCGGGGGAATAGGCAAAGACATGGGGAATATTGTCCGTAGTTGGAGCAGTGAGATGTGACAGATGGGAAGGTATATATACCGGAAGCCTCAGCGGTCCACGAGGCGGATATAGGCATTGATGAGAGTGATGTGAACTGCCACAAGCCAGATACGCCGGTCAATTCCCGCCATGGCTGTATCCTGTGACGCTGAAGGGTGGAAGCGAACAGCCCGGCCCACTGAATCCTGCATGCGCTTGGCCTCTGTGAGGGCAATCGGTGACCTAAGAAGGTTTGAGGAGATCCCGACGCGTGTTTTCATTCATGTGAGTCGCAAGAGGCGCAGACAGGTCCGGATCCGTTGCAGGGACGGTAGTATTATTGTGGAGTGGTGCAGTGCGGTCGAGGCTGGGATAATCGTGTGGGGCTGAGTTTCGAGAAACCTGACCAAACCCTTTCGAACCCTTCGAGTAACACGGGTTCGACCCGAGAAACTGGTGGTCAGCGCTCTCAGAGAACCCGTTTGGCGCCAAAAGCTGCTCCGTGCGAGAAAATCTCTGGAAAATCCCCTACGACACCTCTTCGCCAGCACTAATTTCTACACAATCGACCCTCCGACTTCCCTGATGGCATTACCACGCGTTATCGGCTGTATTTGGGCCTTTTTCTCTCATTGCGCATTCTGAAGTTCCACGGATTCACGCCCGTCCCGAAATCTTCACCGCGTGCCGCCACCGACCTTTTACATCTCCGGGCTTTACAATTCGGTCTCTGCGGTCAAACAATGATGACGGTCTCAATTCTGGTGTGACCTTCGACCTCGTCCGTCCCTACTGGGATCCCAGGCTTCGAACTTCACAACGGGAAAGATGGAGTACTGTCCGCGTCGCGGTCACGTTCACCCCTACCTCATCTCCCCATCCGCTGCCCACATTCAATCTCCTTCCTTTCCCCACCATTCTGCGCCATTACCCTCCGTATCACTCCCTCTCAGCGTACCGCGGTCATCCAGATGTATCCCGTGTGCAATCTCACGATTCGTCAGCTCGGTAGATCCACCTTTCATAACTATTGCCAGACTTCCGAGCGAAGGGAAATAACAACTATGGTGCAGGGACTACAAAGATGAGATGTATCCAACTATTCCGCTTGCGGTGTAGGCCGCACTAGATGGCTTCTGTGCCCGCACGACCGACCCAGCCTAGCACAACAAAGCTTGTCTGAGAACTTCGGATGCTTTCTGGATACTGTGTGTTAACCTTTCAATCCGTCCCTTCTTCGAACTACCCCGTCGTGGTAGGTCCGGGCGTATACTCCCATCCGGTGGAATCGCTGAGCTCGCCACACCAGGAGGGTGATCATGTGGTGGAACCGAGTGTACGTTGTTGTTACCGTGTATAGTATGCGGTCCTACAAGCCACAAGGGTGAGTAATGGTGGGCTTGGGATAAATAGAGATAGCATACTGGAATCCCTCGCTGTGGCATCTGAATGATGACCGGTCCCGGTTTCCCTGTCCCCACCCGCATCGGAAGACGGCCACAATTGGGGTGGAGCCCCCTCCAAACACAGAAGTATGACTTTGGCGCTTGGCCTATCGCTTGGTTGGGGCTTCCAACAAAGCTCCTGTACCTCCCATATCGAATCTGTGAACAGTTTCCCTTCTTCCCCTTGAGGTCTGCTGGGTCGTTCGCCCCCCATAACTTTCAAAACAATCATAGGATCCTTAGACGGGGCAAATGGCGTATGCCCACTAAGAACTTCGTAGATCACCATCCCCAGTGCGTAACAATCCGATTCCTTCGTCGGGCGACCCTGACTCAAACTGAAATTACCTGGGTCAAGGAGCTCTGGACTCATCCATGGAATTGAGCTACCCTCCATGGATGAGGAGATAAGAGTTGACTGGTCCGGGACTATTGGGAATAGCCCGAAGTCCGCCAAACAGGCCTGACTTCTGTGGTTGATCAGGACATTTGCCTTGGGGTCGGGTAAGCTGCGCGCAGGACGGGAATTATGAGTAGGAACACACCCCTTTGAGATCCCCGTGGACTATTCCCTGGTCATGCATATAAATCACCCCCCGAGTTACGTCTCCAAGCTATAGCAATCAAGTGATTGTCGGCGAAAGGTAGTAGTAAGGATCATGAACGGAGACGTACTAGTCCCAACCGATCCGGGTTGACTTCCGCCTTCAGAAACTCATTGATGTTGCCTCTTACCATCCAATCAAATATCATCGCGAACCGATTCCTGGTTATTGTCACGCCTAACAGTGGCAGTACATTCTCATGGCGGAGGGTTCTCCATGCTATAACCTCCCTACAGAATCTCTACAAGACATGGTCAGTTGTTGATGCGTATAACGGGTTAAAAGCACGACCAGCGACCCACTCTTCTTATCTGCCGGTGGTCGTTCGTTAGGTATATTCTCAATACCTTGACTGTGACCTCCCGGTCCCGATATTGACCCTTCCACACATCTGCAAATCCGCCACGGTACAGTGGGTCCCCTGTTAGGTCGAGATCGAGGTGAATTTCCAATTCCCGTGGAAGCAGGCCCTGGTGGTCACACATCTTGCGTATGGCACGAGAACAACTCTTGCGGACCTCTGGCGCGAGACTATCCAACACCTGACCAACAGGAAATAGAAGGGTGAGTGGGAGTCAACTCACCCCTCCTTTGGAGATGGGGAGGTGCAGAGGCGTACCTCGTTTACTGTATCAATGAAGGCCTGGGCGTCGTCCCCAGTGAGGCGCCCAACCATATTAACCTGATCAGAGTCCGAGAAGATTGTTGTGATCAGAGGGATACGTTCGCTTGTGGCGAGGGTACGGCTGATCAGCCGTTTCCAGGCAGGCAGATCACTGCACACCAGAAAGCAGTCAAGTTAATAAATGGATGATTATCAGAACAAACGAGACTGACGGGGTGACAAGAATTCGCAAAGCTTCTGAAACTTCCGGGCGCAAATGAGGATCATGCTCCCAGCAGCGTTGCACCAGCATCCACAAATTATCTGCGAAGGTCGGGTGCGCCGGCCGTGATGGGCGCCTCCCTTGCATTATGGCCATCATAGCCATGACGGTTGAGCTGCCACTAAATGGAAACGCGCCGGTGAATACCTATATTGATACAAAACTCCAGTAGGCCAAACTCTACACGGAATGAACCGACCGTGACGAACCTCAATCATAACCATCGCAAAAGAGAAAATGTCTGTTTCCTTGCTATATACCCCCTCGTTCAAGAGCTCTGGCGCAGTCCATCGTACGGTGTGGCCACGTTGACATGTGACACTTCGGATGGAATCCAGGTTCTGAGTGACTGTAGCAAGGCCAAAATCCGCGATGAGTGCATTGCCGGAGCTGTCCATGAGGATGTTTAGCTGGCCGGGTGTCAATATGGTGGTGAAAGGGACTTGGAACAACCACGTACTCCCTTGAGGTCCCCGTGGACCACGTTGCAGGAATGGAGATAGCAGAGACCCTTCGCAACATCGCATATCTGGTAACGAGAGTAAGCGCAGGATGAATACGACGGGAAGGGCACCTACGAGTCCGATTCGATCCACATCTGGGTTCTTCTTGATGTATTCCGGTAGATCCCCACCAGGCATCCAAGTCGAGATGAGTTGGAAAGGGGTGAGGGTGACACCCAAGAGGGGTAAGATATTTGGGTGCGTCAAGTATTTCCACATGACGGCCTCTTGACAAAAGGTCTGAGTTTCGTGAGTAATAGCGGATGGGTCAAGTTATGGCGTCAATGACGCACTTTAGCCGCCTTTTTTGGACCCTCGCTGGTGTACGTGCGGACACGTTTGATGCAAACTCTTGAACCATTGTGAAACCCCTCAAATACATCACCGTAGCCTCCTGAAGCGAATGGTTCGGCACCGAGGTTGAGAAGGTGAGGCAAAATGGTGTATGACGTTGGGAGTATCGCCTCAGTTCCGCAGATGGTTTTGAGTTCACGTAGACACTTTCGGAATGCGGCACAGGAAGGATCGAGACCGCCGAGAGCCTACAATAGTTCAGGCGGAGAGTGGGAAAGGGGGACGTGGCAACGTACCTTGTCCAAATAATCAACAAGCCACACCAAATCGTCGCCTTGAAGATCCTGCGCGCATCGCCGATACTCCTCTCCATAAAGTATGTTGCCGAGTTGATCGTCAAACCCGGGTGAGGACCCGTCGAGGCAGTGGAGTTGCTGCAAAGCTGGAGAAGTGGGCGAGGACATGGAGACCGCCCCCAGCTGGGGGGGAGTGCCGGAAAGGCGTGGCGGGTGGGAAGTATATGTACAAGGGGTCTCACCCGATCCACAAGGCAGGTTGAGCGGTGAAAGCTACCCGAACTATCACATATCACAGCCAGTCAATCTACGCGACCAGGGAATCATGCAAGCATCCAGTCCAACTCACCAAGTCCCGTGTACCTTCGACCGTTGGAGTGGTCAGAAGCCCGGGGAAATCAAGAGTGGCGGTGGCGAGTAACTTGGTCAGGAGCCCGTGCGGGTCGAAGGTAGCTTTGGGGGGCTCTTCCGAACTGAGTGACACGTTCTTGGAGAGTCGATTTAGCGCCAAGGGTTGCTCCGAAAAGCTCACGGGACAAACCGCTCGCGAAACGGAAAGTCACATCATCTCCAGTCGGTTCCGCGCACCCTTCGCCAGTTTCGATTTGTACATCCCGGGGCGATCTCGGGTTAACGTTGTGCAGGTGGTTGCTACCAGATCCTTCCTACTCTCCCGTGTATTTTTGTACCATCGCGCTGCGAGTTGGATCCGGACCTTCAACCTAGCGAACGTCGGTCTCTCGTGGCCATTATTTGGACACATGACATTCCCCTGGGTCCTCGACATCATCCGCGGCACTCGGAGTCTTAAGCGAGCGTGGTTCACGACTCATCGTTTCCCCGAAGTCACTTGGTACGGAGACCTTCCGGCGAGTTTCCGTTTACTCTCTTATTTCGACTCGGTACTCATTCCTCACGGCGCGTATACTGGACGGATGTGGAGATCGATCCTACTTGAAGCTTAACCAACAATCCCTGGTCCAGGCCAACCGGGCCCTGGCGGTCGGAGCGCCGAGATCCAGGTTGCTGGTACGCCGCAGGTTTTTTTTGTAGCAACATCGTCACAACATCAACGCCCGCACTGCTCTCCCTCTCCAATAACGACACTAAACTCACTTTCCCGACGACGGGCTTACAGCCGGTGGTGGTAAACGCTGAGGAAATGAGGAAACGTTTCCCGTTTCCTTCTCTCACCCTACCTGCTACCCCATACGTGAATTTCTCTCTTCTCACCCAGTCTTATTCCTCTCTCCTCCCACATTAATATATCACGGTCTCTAGATGTACGTCGTACACGGTTTCGTGGCTCTCCGGCTCGGTGGTAGTTCCACGTGTCGAACACGCACGACAATGATAACCTTTGATCCCTAATACCGAGCCCCGAACCGGTGAAATGACGATCGTGGGACAAGGACCACCAGAGTGCATCCTCAAGGTTTCACCCGTGGTGTAGCGCACGTCGGATGACCTCTGTACCCACCCGATTGACCCAAAATACGAGGCGAAGCTCGCCTAGCTCGCCAGAGAACGTAGCTTTCATGTAATGGCTTTGAACATTTCCCAAGCGTTGCGTGCTAACCAGCCGACCCATCCCTGCCCCAAGTTTGAACTACCCCGCTGCTGTGGAATCGGGCGTTCGCCGTCGTCTGGGGCGGGGGGGACTACTGGACTTGTTACACCAGGGGGGCAACCGAGCGGCGGAATCTGGTGCTTGTTTCCATTATGTGGAGCCGATGGGCCTATCATACCATAAGGGAATTAGAGATAAACCTTGGGATTGGAGCGGGACGGAGGGAGCGTACTGAGGACCGATGTTTCACCAAGAGGGGGATTCTGTGGTAGAACCAGGGAATCCTCACCGCCACGCGGAGTCGACGGACCTGTTACACCGTAAGGGTGGTCGAAGGTGAGCCTGGGATCTCGGACCAACGAAGAAAACACGCTTACAAGAATCGCTCGCAGTGTCATCCGACCGATCATGATCACCGCTGCCCATCTCGACAATTCCATCCATGTCAGAAGATGGCCACGATGAGAACGAATCCTCTTCAAGACCACGAAGAACGGTTTTGGCACTTATCCGGTCGCCCGGTCGACGTTTCCAGCAGAGTTCCAGTATCCTCCATATACCATCCGTGAACAGTTTCCCTCCCTCTCCTCGAGGTCTCCCGGGGCGTTTACCATACAGGACCTTCCGAATCACGGCGAGACCCTCCAACGAGGCAAACGGTTTCTGTCCGCTGACGACCTCATATATCACCATCCCGAGTGCGTAACAATCCGATGCATCTGTTGGACGACTCTCCTTCAACCCAAACTTCTCCGGGTCGAGGAGCTCTGGACTTGTCCACGGAGCCATGTCACCCTCTATGCACGAGGGTATAAAGGACTTCGGATCCGATATCACTGTGATCAGATTGAAGTCTGAGATACAGGCGTGGCCATAGTTGGTGATTAAGACATTGGCCTCGGGGAACAGTGAGCCAGTGGAAAAAGTAATTGGGGGGCTCGACACATACCCCTTTGAGATTACCGTGGGTTATACCCTGGTCGTGCATGTAGATCAACCCCCTGATGGCGTCTTCAAGCTACGGCAATCAAGCCATCATCGGTTAGGAGTGAAGATAAAGACCTTGAACGAAAAACATACAAGTTCCAGCCGATCCGCGTTGGGATCCGCCCTCACGAACTCGTTGATATTCCCTTTCACCATCCATTCTGATACCATCACCAGTTGGTTCTCGGACATCGTCACGCCTAGTAGTGGCAGTACGTTCGGATGGTGGAGTGCTCCCCATGCCATGACCTCTCTGCAGAACCCCTGTGCAGGACGTGGTCAGTTTATCGACACGCGAATTGAGAATGACCCACTTTTCTAATCCGTTCAAAGTCATCCGTTGAGCGTACCCTCAAAGCCTTCGCTGCAACCTCCTGGCCGTGATGTCTGCCCCTCCACACATCCGCAAATCCACCACGACGCAGCGGTGTCGCCGTTGGGTCGTAACAAAGTGGAATTCCAAGTGATCTCGGAAGCAGGGCTTGGCGACCACAGATCTTGTATAAAGAACGCAAACACTCCCTGCGGATCTGCGGTGCAAGACCATCCAACGCCTAACCAACGGGGTACGGAAGTTTACTTACGGTTAACCTACCCGTTCTTTCGAGGCAGGAGAGTCCGGAGGCGTACCTTGTCTACTGTATCGATAAATGTCTGGGCATCGTCCCCAGAGAGGTGTTCGACCATCTCAACCTGGTTACGGTCCAGGAAGATTGTTGTGATCAGGGAGGTACGTTCATACATGGCGAGAGGTTGTCTGATCAGCCGTTCCCAGGCTATGTGTTCGCTGCACACGAGAACACGGTTGGGTTAATGAACGCGCGACCGCCGGAATGAGGAACTGACGGGGTGAGAAGAACGTCTAGAACTTCTGAAACTTCTGGGCGCAGGTGAGGACGGTGATCCCAGCACCGCTGCATCAACGTCCACAAATTCTCCGTGAAGGTGGGATGCGTCGGTCGTGCCGGACGCTTGCCTTGTGTGATGGCCAAAATCGCCATGAAGGATGAATCACCACTGAACGGAATCACGCCGGTGAATACCTGGATTGATGTGAAATGTCAGCGGGTCAAAGTTCTACACATAGTGGATCGCCTGTGACGTACCTCGGTCATGACCATCGCGAAGGAGAATATATCCGTTCCCTTGCTAAACGATCCCTCGCTCAAGACCTCTGGCGCAGCCCATCTTGCGGTATGACCGCGTTGACACGAAGTGCCCCGCGTGGAATCAAGGTTGTGCGTGACCATAGCGAGGCCAAAATCAGCGACGCGCGCACTTCCGGAGTTGTCCACGAGAATGTTTGCCTGGCCGGGTGTTAACGATATGAGAAACCGAGTTTTAGAACAACCGCGTACTCCCTTGAGATCCCCGTGAATCACGTTGCAGGAGTGAAGGTAGCAGAGGCCCTTAGCAACGTCGGATAGCTGGTAATGGAGTTAAAGTGGGATAATATAGCAAGAGCGATGCCTACGAGTCGGCGCCGACTTGCACCGGGGTTCTTCTTAATGTACTCCGGCAGATCCCCGCCGGGCATCCAGCTTGAAACGAGTTGGAACGGTGTGATAGTGACACCCAAGAGGGGTAAGATGTTCGGATGTGTCAGGTATTTCCACATCACGGCCTCTTGGCAGAAGATCTGCGAGCCTTATCTGTGAAACCGACGGGAAACAGTTGAATAGTGTCAAGCGACGCACTTTAGCTGCCTTCTTTGGGTCATCGTCAGTGTACACGCGCACACGTTTGATGCAAACCCTCGAGCCGTCGAGGGTCCCCTTGAACACATCGCCATAACCTCCCCAGGCGAATGGGTTGGGATCAATGTTGAGAAGGTGAGTCAAGAGCGTGTACGATGTCGGGAGTATCCCCCCAGCGCCACATATACTCCGGAGTTCGCGGAGGCACTTTCGGAAAGCGGGACCAGAAGGATCGAGAAATCCGAGAGCCTACAACGACTTGGGCGGCGAGCAGCGAAGGGGGATGTGAGGACGTACTTTGTCCAGATAGTCAACAAGCCACACTAAATCATCGCCTTGAAGGTTTGGCGCACACTTCTGATACTCCTCCCCATAGAGTACGTCGCTGAGTTGATCCTGGAACGCAGATACGGCCCTGTCGAGACAATGGAGTCGTTGTAAGGCTGGGATGCTGGGCGGGGACATGAGGAACAGCTCCATCTAAGGTGGCCGGTGCCAGGAGATTCTGGCAACTAGGAAGATGTATGTACGGCAGCTGTCTGCATCACGTAGACTACGTGAACACGCGGATTGGGAACACGAGGCATGACACGAGGCTGACGTGATGGCGGCATGACGCACCTCATATTAGGGTGATGCGAACTGCTGTATGGACCTCACGCCATCCACGAGGCGGAGACAGATGGAAGCGTCACGAACGTAGAGCTATCACACATGGGCCGCGCCATGGCCATACATTGTGTACGGTCGAGGACTATTGGAAAACAAAGTCCAACCCACTATTAATTTGATCGCAAAGGGATCTCAGTGGGCCGGTTGAGCGGCGTCATTCCAAACAGCTAGTGCAGTGCGATCAGAGGTAATCGTGCTACACAGCTTGGAGAAAACTTGACCAGACTGTTTCAAGCCCGTCAAGAGACGTGCGTTGGACCTGGCTAGTAGATTGTTACCGCCCTCGGGTCGTGGAGAGCCGGTTCTGTGTGGCAAAGGTCGCTTCGTGTAAGTAAAATCTCAGAAGAGGTGACCGTTAGTGGTTAACCTGCCAGTTTGCTTGAGGAGACGAGGGAGAATCCCATGCGAAAAGCCAAGGAGGCTCAGAGAGTCACCCCGTCTCTAAATCATGATTCCGGTCACTCTCCAAACCACCTCTTCACCAAATCGATTTACACGCCCCAGGGCAGCCGCCTTGAATAGTGGCTGTTTTGAGATCCTTGTAACTCCCCGCTACGTGGCACTGTTGGCAAGGTTCGGACCGCTTCTCGTCTTGTGCGTTGGGTGCCCCGAACCGGTCCCTCGGCTATGGTCGACCCGCTTCCGTTGGACAAAGCGCACGTCTCGTTGGACAAAGCGCACGTCTGAGACCGTCTACGAGATGAGTACCACCGGTCCCGAACCGCTCAAAATTACCGCCCGGTCAAAGCGGACAAACAATGAACTGTTTTCTTGGCGTACCGCATAGGCTACATACCTAAAATATCCTCAAAGAGGTAATAGGACCAAACACAACGACCTATGCGAACCTCCCCCCACAGCCCCCGCACAATCTACGCAGGTTGGAAACAGACCTGTTGGACCGACACCCAGTACACTGTATATTGCCTCCACCGTAGCCATGATCGCAAAGTTGGCACATGACATCTGATCCGGCCACCCTGTACGGGACGGGATTTGTGTTTCTTGAACAGCCAATTTTAGAGCATCGTAACTGCACGCTCTTCTGTTTCTTGACCTCGAAAGCCTTCTTCAGCCAAAGCTTCATTGCACCAGCACAGTGGGGGGAAGATCCGTCAGAGATGTGTCCGATAGTATCTTTCACAAGCGCAATTGTTTTCGGGTCTTTGAAGTTCGAAATCAGGAGCTCGCATTGCACCTCCATGATCTTCTCCTGACTAAACGGACACGTCAGCCCGACATTAACAATTGGGTTCAAATCCGATACCACCCCTACCTGGTTGTGACCCGCGAGAAAAGTTCGTCCACGATGTTGTCCAAGGTCACTTTCCCTTTAATGTCCAGTAAGGCACTATTACAGAGGGGTTGGATTCCAAGCTCAATGCGATGTGTCAGTGCCAGGGACGAGACGCTCGACTAGGTGTCATCTTACCGAGCTTGCCAGAACGTAGATGCTCTTCGGCGAACAAGGAGGGGGCGCGGTGGCTCCGGTCATTTTGCGGATGTGAGCTGAGCGAGAGCCAATACCTTGGGACTTGAGGGGAGCAAACGAGATCACGTCTGTGCAGCGGTAGAAGAAGAGGGATTTCCAACTGGAGAACTTGTCATTCCTCTCAATGGGATGGTGGGGCGAGAAAGCGCACGCACGCTGAAAATGACCCAGCAACAAGAACCGCACGGTCCTCCCATTCTCCCCCCTTTTCCTTCAATGCTCTACCCCCGACTCCAGTGGACTCGTCTTCACAGTCACTATCGGTGTCTGCGTTCCATTTTAGGCATTGTACGAGGGCGTTTCGACCCTTCAAGTACTTCACCACTAGGCACCCTCAACATTTCGGTAAACCCACACAAGAATTTCGACGTACAGGAGTTTAGTTGTCGCGCCTTGTCGTGCATGATTACACTTGAGAAGTAAACAGGCTTCAAGATGTATCCGGACTTCGAGTGCCTAGTCCAATACTTTCTGTCAAAAAAGACGCCTGTGCGGATGGACTTGATGAGCGCGGCCTTCACAGCGGCCCAGTGGGCGGGGCTCGTGACCTGTGGGGGCTGATTCTGCGAGGTAAGTGCTCCCCTGTAACGGCAGGAAGAAGGCAAAAACGGAACAGGCTCACAGCTGGTAAGGTATTCGATGTGGTCGTGAGATCGCCATCTTCATTCACAATTTCCCACAACGCGGAGAGGACCCCTGTTGCGTGCTCAAGGCCTCCTTGGGAAAAACTATCGATCTTCTCGTTAACCCTGGCGCGAATGGTTTCCGTCATCAAACCCTCCATCCAATCCCAAGCGAGCTGGTTGATGCATAGGTTCCTTATATCATCATATCTGCACTACTCCGTTAGTGAGATTCAAACTAGTAATACCCTCCACTCGCCGAGATGTGAACCTGCTGAAAGTCACTTCAACGATGTCGCACTGTCCAAGTTTACCGTGTATGTGGTTCAGAGCGAGGGTCTTCAGTGCGGGGACGTCGTACTGTAGTGAAAGTTTGTCAGTTACCGTACTTCCCGAGCAGGTTGGGAACTCCGAGGACAAACCTTGTCTGCAAGTCGGTAGATGGATTTTGGGGATGGTCTGGGGATCTCTTTATCAGAGAGAATAGCGATTTCTGCGCTTCGGGATCTCCTATTATCACCAGACCCAAACGGTGCAAACGCTATCTCGCTCGTGTAGAGATACATCAGGAACGCTTGGAACCTGTAATGGCTTCAACGAAACGGCGGGGAGACTCCTAAGCTGTACTCACGTTACGAATGCCATATCCGGGAGTTTGACGACTTTCCCCCTTTTAACATGTTTCTCTCGTTCCCCACAGAGATTACTCCTGTCTTTGAACAGAGACAAAAACAAGGTAAACGGGAGTACCATCCACATGATTATGTCGTGAATCCAGGATTCTATCTCGTCATCGTCGTCCTCAAGGTCGCTGTCGGACGAATATCCATAGTCTTCCGCATATTCTTCTTCGTCGATTGCTTCCTCGTCGAAGATTTTTGACTTGGACTCCGCAAAGTTCCCAAAGAGCACTTCGTAAATGACACAATGAGACCCTGTGCGACCGATGTCGAGTGTGGAGGTGGACTCACGATCGTTGAAGTAAGGGACGGTTTTCAGGACTTGGCTATTGGCGTAAAGCGCCTTTGGTCGACAGACTCGACCGGAAGAGTCCCTGTATGAGTACAAGATAATTTTGGTGTCGACAAGATTCCCAGAGGAAATTCCTTGGTTCAAAACCGTGCGAAGAGCAATCGTAGCCGCCATCTCTGCAAGTGCAAGTTGTTTGAGCAAACGTGTTTCGTTATCGGCCATATCTTATACCACCTCAAACCCCTAATGGGGCCAAAATAGTACGTCACCCACACGTTGATGAGGTCATTAGGTCGATGATAGGAGGTCCTTGAGAATGCAGCGGCCAGGGGTGCGCGGAGGGTGCCGCCCGAAAACGACTGCGGACAAGCTCAACAAAAGCTCGAACGTTGAACATGAGACTGACGACGCTTGTGCGCGACGAGACGAACATTGCTGACGACAGACAGTCCACGGGCTGCTTCTTCGTCGGGCCTGATGTAGGGCGTGGGACGTAACGACAACACAGTCGGTCCAGGGTGCACGATGCGATCCTCCTGAGGGGCAGGTACCTGCGTCCCCGAGTAATATGTAACCAATTGATATATACCAAACCCCTGACCCGATGAAAATAATAGTGACTATAGTCGTGTCACGAAGACTACAATGATGAGATGTACCTACTTATCCCCGACCAATCCAGCCTAACGCAACGATGTTCGTCCGACTCCGTCAAGTTCCGCAGGGCTTTCTGGTGGCAACTTTGAACGTTTTACGGGCATCGTCCGTCGATCTCCCAACCCAACCTCCTTTCGAACTAGCCCGTTGTGGTGGAGCCGGATGTTTACCTTGCGAGTCGTCCGGCAGGACCGTTGAACTTCCCATCCTGGAATCATAATCAGGTGGCGGAATGCGGCGCGGGTTGTCACGATAATGCGCAATCGACCGTGACGGACCTACCGCGCCACGACGAAGTTCGAGGTGAGTGTCAGGCCTCAAACGAAACAGAAAAGACGCACCGGAATCACTAGACACAGGGCCGGGCCGGTCGTCGAGATCTACCCCAGCGATGAAGGGTGACCTTAGGACAACAAATCCTCTTTCAGGCCCCGAAGGATAGCTTTGGCGGTCGTCCGAAGAGTCGCCAGGCTGAGATTTCCAACAAAGATTCACCACTCTCTGAATGATTTCCCTTCCTCCCCTTGTGGTCGCTCAGGGTGTTCGCCACCCAGCACCTTCCGAATCACGGTGCATATAGCTTCTTTCCACTAAGGACTTCGTATATCATCATCCCTCCGGGGGCCGGCTACCACGAAACCCGAACTTGTCCGGGCCAAGGAGCTCCAGGTTCATCCATCGAGTTGCGCCGCCCTCCATGCATGAGGATAAGAAGGCGGTTTGGTCCGAGACGATGTTATTAGGGTGAAGCCCGTTAACTTGAAATCATCATTCTGTCAGAGCGCACGAATAACGGACTGTTTTCTCTCTGTGCTGCATAGTATGACAACGCTACATGTCGAATATCTTCAAAGAGGTACTCCGACCAAACACAAAGACCTATGCAAACCTCTTTCCACAGCTCCCGCACGATCTACGCAGGTTGGAAGCGGACCTGTTGAACCCACAGCCATTACACCGCATATAGCGTCTGCCATAACCATGTTTGCAAAGTTGGCACAAGATATCCGATCCGGCCACCATATATGGGACGGGACTTTTGTTTCTTGGACAACCCTTTCGAGAGCACTGCAACCGCACGCTCTGTTGCTTCTTGAGCTCGAAAGAGTTCTCCAACCAATGCTTCATTGCGCCAGCACAGTAGGAGGAAGACCGATCGGAAACGCGTCCGACGGTATCTTTCACAAGCGTAATCGTTTTCGGGTCTTCAAAGTTCGAAATCAGGAGCTCGTACTGTGCCTCCATGATCTTGTCCTGGCTGAACGGACACATCAACAAGACGTTGACCGCTGGGTTGGAATCCGATGGTGTCCCTACCTGGTTGTGACCGGCGAGAACAGCTCATCTACAACGTTATCCAAGGTTAATTTCCCTTTGAAGTCCACTAGGGCACTATCGCAGAGGGGTTGAATTCCAAGCTCGATTCAATATGTCAGTGCCGGGACGAGAAGTGACTGGAGGACATCTTACCGAGCTTGCCAGAACGTAGATGCTCTTTGGTGAACAAGGAGGGGGCGCAATGGCTCCGGTCACTTTGCGGATGTGAGCTGAGCGAGAGTCGATACCTTGGGATTTGAGGGGAGCAAACGAGATCACATCTGTGCAGCGATAGAAGAAGAGGGATTTCCAACTGGAGAATTCGTCAGTTCTCTCAACACGAGAGTGAGACGAGAAAGCGCACGCTGAAAACGACCCGATAACAAGAACGACACGGTCCGCCCCTCCTGCTCGCTTCGCCTTCAACGTTCCATCCCCGACTCCGGCGGAATCGTCTTCGTAGTCGCTGTCGACGTCTGTATCCCATTCTAGGTCCTGTATGAGGGCGTTACGACCCTTGAAGTACCTCACCACTAGGTATTATCAGCGTTTCGGTAAACCCACATAAGAGTTTCGACGTACAGGAACCTAGCTGCCGCGTCTTGTCGCGCATGATTACGCTCGAGAAGTAAATAGGCTTCAAGTCATATTCAGACTTCGAATACCTAGCCCAGTACTTTCTGTCAAAAAATACACCGGTACGGATGGACTTTATGAGCGCGGCCTTCACAGCAGCCCAGTGGGCGGGGCTCGTGACCTGTGGGGGCTGATTCTGCAAGGTAAATACTCCCCTGTAACAGCAGGGAGAATGCAAAATTGGACGGGCTCACAGCCGGTAAGGTTTTCAAAGCGGGAGGGATCTCGACATCTCCGTTCATGATCCCCCACAACGCGGAGAGGATCCCCGTCGCGTGATTGAGACCTCCTTGAGCAAAACTGTCGATCTTCTTGTTGACCCTGGCACGAATCGTTCCCGTCCTTGAGCCTTCCATCCAATCCCATGCGAGTTGGTTGATGCATAGGTTCCTTATCTCCTCGTATCTGCGCCACTCAGTCGGTGCAGTTCAAGCTAATCGTGCACTCCACTCACCGGGACGTGAACCTGCTGAATGTCTCTTCGACGATATTGCACCGTCTGAGTTCACCGCGTATGTGGTTCAGAGCGAGGGACTTCAGTGTGGGGACGTCGTACTGTTGTGAGAGTTTGTCATTTACAATACCCCTGAGCGGGTTCGGAAGACCGGGGACGAACCTTGTCTGCGAGTCGGTAGATAGATTTCGGGGATGGTCTAGGGATCTCGTAATCAGAGAGTGCGGAGATTCCTCCGTTTCGGGATCCCCGATTTCCACCGGACCAAAACTCCGCGAACGCTATCTCACCCGTGTAGAGGTACATCAAGAACGCTTGGAACCTGTCATGTCATGACTTCAGCGAAACGGCGGAGAGATCAATAGGCAGTGGCCGCACTCACGTTACGAACGCCATATCCGGGATCTTGACGACTTTCCCCCTTTCAGCGCGTTTCTCTCGTTCTCCACAGAGGTTGCTTCCGTCTTCGAACAGAAACCCGAGGAGGGCGAACAGGAGTACCACCAACCTGCCCACATACTGAAACCAGGAGACCTTCTCGTCCTCGTCGTCGTCAAGGTCGCTGTCAGACGAGTACCCATAGTCTTCCGCATATTCTTCATCGATTTCTTCCTCGTCGAAGAGTTTTGATTCGGACTCGGCAAAGTTCCCGAAAAGCACTTCGAGAACAACACATTGAGAATCTATACGACCGATGCCGAGTATGACAGTGAACTCACGATCGTTGAAGTACGGAACGGTTTTCAGGACGTGGCTGTTGGCGTAAAGAGCCTTTGGTCGGCAGACTCGACCGGAGGAGTCCCTGTGCGAGTACAAGATGATCTTGGTGTCGATGAGATTACCGGAGGAGATTCCTTGGTTAAGAGCCTCGCGAAGAGCGACGGTGGCTGCCATGTCTGGAGGTTGTTTGAGCGCACGACTTTCGTTACTGGCCTTAGGTCTTATCTATGTGGTCTCCAAACCCCTAGGGACTTGGTACGTCACGCGTCCGATACACGACATCGATGATCGGGGTCATTTGGGCTTGTAAAATGCAGCGGGCAATACGCGACCACGTCCATAACATTCTTCTGGGTTCGTATGGGACGGCAACGTATTCGGTCAAGGCGCATGATCCCACCTCATCTCCGGAACGGGGTAGGTCAGCCACGATTTGTCCACTCCGCGTCGAGAGGGGGAGGGGTAGAAAACACTTCCTGTACTTACGATACACCGTTAGCTACTGCGTGACGGCACGCGAATCTAGGTTTATAGGGGTACCGGGAGCGTCACCTCCTGAGGGTTCGACCGACTCGTCAAGCTTCAAGCTTCAAGGTCCACGGAACTTTCTGGCGGTAGCTTTGAGCGTTTTCCGGGCATCGCGCGTCAACCTCCCAACCCAACCACCCTTCGAACTAGCTCGTTGTATTGGTGGAACCGGAGGTTTACCTTCCGAGTCGTCCGGCGGGACTGTAGAACTTCCGACGCTGGAATCATAATCGCGTGGTGAAGCGCGGCGCGTGTTGTCACGATAATGCATAACCGACGGACCTATCACGACACAAGGGGCTCGGGGTGAACCTCAGACCAAAAACGAACGAGAAAATACGCACTGGAATCACTAGAAGCAGCGTCGGACTGGTCGTCGAGATCCACCCTCACGTTAGAAAGTGACCTCAACGACGACGAATCCCCTTTCAGGCCCCGAAGTACAGCCTTGGCGGTTGTCCGATCACCTGGCTGGGGTTTCCAACAGAGCTGCACCACCCTCCACATATCATCCGTGAACAGTTTTCCTTCAGCCCCTTGTGGCCTCCCAGGGCGCTCCCCATCCAGTACCTTCCGAATCACCACGGGACCCTTATACGGCGCATACGGTTTCTGTCCACTAAGGACTTCGTATATCACCATCCCCAGCGCATAGCAATCGGACTCCTTCGTCGGTCGGCTATCCTTCAACCCGAACTTGTCCGGGTCAAGGAGCTCCGGACTCATCCATTGAGTCGTGCCGCCCTCTACGCATGAGGATAAGAAGGCGGTTTGGTCCGAGACGATCGTGATCAGACTGAAATCTGCTAGGCAGGCGTTGCCATCCTGATCGATTAGGATGTTGGCCTTGGGGTGAGGTAAGTTAAACTGTGAGGGAACGACCAGAGTTCAAATACGTACACCCTTGAGATCTCCGTGAACGATCCCCTGACCATGCATATAGACCAACCCCCTAGCGACGTCCCTCAACTGAGGCAGACACACAGCTGTCAGTGACGAATGATAATGAAACTTATAAACAAAATACGCACAAGCTTCAGTCGATCCGCATCCACATGTGATCTTACAAATCCGGTGATGCTCCCATTTACCATCCATTCCGATATCATCACGAACCGATTCTCGGCCATCATCACTCCCAGCAGCGGTAGCACGTTCGGATGGCGAAGGCCTTTCCACGTCATGACCTCCTTACAGAACCGCTATGAGACGATTGTTAGTTCGTCAATAAATGCGACAAGCAGAGAAAACGGTCCACCTTTCTGATCTGCTCGAAGTCACTCGTTAAGTACACCCTCAAGATCTTGACCGCTACATCCCTGCCATTATATTGACCCTTCCACACGTCCGCAAATCCACCGTTGCACACAGGGTACCCCTTTTGGTCATATTGTACCTCAATTTCCAGTGATCTCGGGATCAGAGCCTGACGGCCACAGATCCTGTTTAGGTAACGCAGGCATCTCCTGCGAACACGTGGTTCGAGGTTGTCCAGCTCCTATCCGATGGTGCAAAGGTTTGAGTCGGAGTCAATTGACACGTCCTTCAGGGGTCGAGCAACAACATACCTTGTCTATAATATCAACGAAGGCCTGGGCATCTTCTCCATGGAGTTGTCTCACCATGTCCAGCCCATTCTGTTCAGAAAAGATGGCTGCGATCAGAGAAATACATTCTCGCACATCGAGGGTATCGCTGATCAACCGTTTCCAATCTGGAGGGTTGCTGCACACGAGAAGGCAATTATGTCAGTGAATGCGCGGTTTTCGAAACGAAATGGAGACTCACGCGCCGCGCAGAACTCCCGACACCTCCGAGGCTTCTGGACGCAAACGATCGTCATTATTCCAGCAGCGTTTTGTGAGCGCCCACAATTCATCCGTGAAAGTTGGATGGGATGGTCGTGGTGGGCGCCTGCCTTCCATTACGGCCACCATAGCTGTTGCATCGGGGAGATTATTGAACGGGACAGCGCCGGTGAATGCCTGGGTTGATTAGTAACAGTGAGATACAGCCCATGCGCGGTGGGTGATGCGTGACGCACCGCAATCGTGACCATCGCGAAAGAGAAAATATCCGCTTCCTTGCTATACGATCCCTGATCGTTCAAGATCTCCGGTGCGGTCCATCGTGCAATCTGCTGATACTCTTCCAAGACGCTCAGTACGGAGCCCACACGTTTAGTGACCGTGGCTAGACCAAAATCCGTGATCCTTGCACGGCCGGAACTGTCCACAAGGATGCTTTGCTGACCGGGAGTCAGCACGACGGTGAGGCGAGATTTAGAATAATTACATACCCCCTTGAGATCTCCATGAATTACGTTGCGAGAGTGGAGGTGACTGAGTCCATCAGCGACATCGGATAGCTGGTGATGGAATAAGCATGAGATGATCATCAAAACAGTCAGAAGAGCGCCTACGAGTACAAGTCGGTCTGTGCCGGGGTTTTTCTTGATGTATTCTGCTAGAGTACCACCGGGCATCCACTCCGAGACGAGTTGAAGAGGAGTGAGAGTGATACCCAGGAAGGGGACGATGTTTTGGTGTTCCAAGCGTTTCCACACTACAGCTTCCCGGTAGAGAGTCTGTGAGTCTCGTAAGCGACGGGAGCCAGGGAGTGGAACGGCGTTGATAACACACCTTTATGGATCTCGTACCGTCCATAGCATACACCCGGACGCGCTTGATGGAAACCCTCGTACCGTTGAGGATTCCTTCGTATACATCGCTTGAACCTCCCGGAGTGAAGGGAAGGCCACCGACACCCTGAAGAGAACCCGAAAGCATATACGAAGTCGGTAATATCGTGTTGGTGCCGCATATGCTTCTTAGTTCGCGTAGACATTTTCGGAATCCGGAACTGGCGGGGTTGAGACTGTCGAGAGCCTACTCTGGGTCAGGAGGGGGTCTGGAACAGCGACGTGGCAACGCACCTTGTCCAGATAGTCAACGAGCCACACCAAGTCGTCACCGTCAATGCTTGACACCCATTTCTTGTACTCCTCCCCATAGAGGACGTGGCTGAGTTGGTCGTGAAATCCGGGCGAAGATCCGTCCAGGCGGCGAAGTTGTCCCAAGGGATTGAACGAGGACATGGGGGGAATCCTTCGCTGCGGTGGTGAGGGGGAAAACTGTGGGTGAGCGCTTGCGAACGACAGAAAGCTGTACCGGAAGCTTGATAGCCATCAGAGGTCGGACGTGTCGGTCACTGGGGTACGGATGATGGGAGCGCCGGAAATAGCCAGGCTGTGGTGGGAGCGGGGTCTGAACATCGGTTTCGCATACGACGAGAGGAGGAGGGAGAGGAGTGGTGGGCTGGCAGAACGGAACCAGATGGTGGATCGTGTTGATGTCAACTCTCTCTTCACATCCCGTCACCACCAACTCCGAGTCGCAGCTCTCCCGAAATGGCTCCACAGAATCCTCCGCACGTCCCATCTCGACCATCGGGATTGTATCAACTCCAGGGCAACAGTGTCTCCACGCGCAAGGTCTCTCACACACTCCTTGGTACTGATTCTGCTCACCCCAATCCTCCGTCCCCATTCGAACGAACACAGCCTCCGACAACTTTGTACTCGCATCTCAGCCTGGGCAGCTAGATCTTGGGTCTACCATTGAAGATATTTCGTAGAATGCAGGCCGTTTGCTATGCGCCGAGTGAGCCTTGCCCTCTAACTTTACCGGTCTCAAAACCTGACCCAGTCCCAGACCCGCAAACCTCTGCATGTAGTGTCAGAAGAACACCAGACATAGATGACACGTCTCCGGAGTCCGGATCCTCGTTCGTACAGTTACTGTTCCCCCGTTGGCCCAGTTCAAGCGCTCAAAGACATGACCGGACCGGGGGAAAGCGACAGGGAATTTTTTTGTAGTCGATCCCCGGCAGGAACCGATAAGCACGAACGCGTCCTTTCGCAAGCAGCTCATCCATGTCATTTGAACATATCAACCGTACTACCCACATGCCTCTCGGTAGATGACCAACCGATCGTGGATGTACTTTGCTTGCCAATCGCCTGATACACAAACACATTTCACCATACGCTTCCAGCAAACCGCTGCCTCATTCTCGTCACCCCAAATTGACCACGCCCTTTGTAAGGCCAGTCAGTTTGAAGGCGCGCCCCTCAACGAGATCGCGGGCTGTCAAAGCCGGTTTGAGTACGGGAGAACCAACGTCAGTTGATCGGCTCGTGGATGGGAGAGCGAGGGACTCACGTTTTGGCTTCGCGATTGGAGCGTACTTTAGGCCACGGGCTGTGACGGGGGCTGGTCAGATGGCCACGCGAAACAGACGGTTAGTCGCCAGGTCCGCGAGCCGTGGGGAGAGAGGATAGACGTACGTCTCCTCCTCAATCCACGGGTTTCAAGGTCGTCATCGATGTTCGAGTCAATGTCAGGATCGGAGTTGGGGTTCGGGCTGAGATGGGAATCAAAGTCCAACCCCAGGTTGTCATCGGTGAATTCGCGCCTGTCGATCGCTCAGTCAAGAGGAAGAAGACGGATGGTGAGGCATTTAGGTTACCTTTGATTCTTGAACCCTGATTTGGGTTTTGGAATCAGGCCATACTTCATCGCACGATTCGTGATCCTCGTCGCTAACGATCACGGTTGGAAAGGTCAAGGGGAGGAAGGAAGTTAGATGGGGATTTCCAGTGAGGCGACGTTCTGCTTCTCAACTTACGCCTCGGTTTTGGACTCAAGGAAGTCGGATTAGCGCGGGCCACCAGTTCAGCACCTAACAGGACAAAAGGATAATATTCCGAGGTCAGGGATCTGTGTCCATTCGCACCGAAGTGCTGAGTTGAGCGTGGGGAACTCACGTTGAACCTGAGGCTGGACTCTTTGTGGGTGCCACAGTTCGCGGTTCGCGGTACTATCCAATACGGTGATCGGATTTATAAGTGGAGCCGCCGAGCCAGTCGTTACGGAGGTTGAGAGGTGACCAACCACGAGAACGATGAAGGTGAGGGAGAATTTGGTGAACATGGTTAGTATGACGGTGGCTGGGTCGAACGCGAGGTTGGTGAAGTGTGACAGATGCGGGGGTTGTCAGGACCAGCCTGGGAGGTTTGGGTGAGATTCTATGAGTCGCTCAACGGCTGAGGGAGCTTCACCTCACGGGACCCCCTCTTTATACCTGCGACGATACGAGAGGACGCGTTTGGATCCCC
>Ga0307511_10001726_pt1 | contig 23009 bp, 17 predicted proteins | sample 13_EM_MG_FD_200266 | JGI IMG/M metagenome (GOLD analysis project Ga0307511, IMG submission 200266) | Populus trichocarpa ectomycorrhiza microbial communities from riparian zone in the Pacific Northwest, United States - 13_EM | ecosystem: Host-associated > Plants > Roots > Unclassified | place... | reverse complement strand
GCGGTGGCCGGGACCGGGTGTTCCGGGCGCTGCTCTCGCATCCCCTGATCGGCCAGTACGAGTACGCCGAAGCCCTGACCGACCAGCTGATCGCGCACAACCGGGAGCACCTCGCGTGGGCCTGACCGCAAGTGTCCTCGCCGTCGACGCGGGCAACAGCAAGACCGACGTCGCGGTCGTGGCGGCCGACGGAGAGATCCTCGCCACGGCCCGCGGCGGCGGGTTCCGGCCCCCGGTCGTGGGCATCGGGACGGCCGTGGACAACGTCGCCGAGGCCGTCGCCCGCGCCTTCGCGGACGCGGGGGTGAGCTCGGTCCAGCATGTGTCGGCCTGTCTCGCCAACGCCGACTTCCCCGTGGAGGAGGAACAGTTGGCCGCCGCGCTGCACGCGCGCGGGTGGGGCACGAGTGTGGAGGTGCGCAACGACACGTTCGCGGTGCTGCGGGCGGGCATCCCCGAGCCGCGCGGGGTCGCCGTGGTGTGCGGGGCGGGCATCAACTGCGTCGGCATGCGGCCCGACGGCCGTACCGCCCGCTTCCCGGCGATCGGCCGTATCTCCGGTGACTGGGGCGGCGGTTGGGGCCTGGCGGAGGAGGCCCTGTGGCACGCGGCCCGCGCCGAGGACGGACGCGGCGGCCCCACGGCCCTGGCGCGCACGCTCCCGGCGTACTTCGGCCTGGACTCCATGTACGCCCTGATCCAGGCGCTGCATCTCGAACAGGTCACGCACGAGCGGCGGCACGAGTTGACACCCGTGCTGTTCGCGACGGCGGCGGACGGCGACCCCGTGGCCCGTTCGATCGTGGACCGGATGGCGGAGGAGGTGGTCGCGATGGCGACGGTCGCGCTGACCCGCCTCGACCTGCTCGACGAGGAGGCGCCGGTGCTGCTCGGCGGGAGCGTCCTCGCCGCCCGGCATCCCCAACTGGACGACCGTATAAGGGAGTTGCTGGCCGCCCGGGCACCCAAGGCAGTGGCGACGGTGGTCACCGCGCGGCCGGTCCTCGGCTCGGTGCTGCTGGGGCTGGACCACGTGGGAGTTCCGGCCGAGGCACATGTGCGGGCGCGGGGGTACTACGAGCACTGACACCCGGGAACCGAACAGATTCCCACGGCGTATTCATGGACAAGGGGGCGGTGGGGGGCGTTGTGTGGTGCCGGAAATCCGGTCATCACGCTGCGATCCGATCAAGATCCAGTGAAGGCCCGTGCGGAATGTCAGTCCTGGCGGCGATACTTGCGGCGACGGGATGACCCTGGGGGAGGTCAGCGGTGACACAACCGCCGAAGAGCAGTACGGCGCCACCGGGCTCCGGTGCGCCCACGATGCCCGCGCTGCCGCCGCAGCCGGGCCGGCCGGGGGCGCCCGCGCCCCGGCGTGCGCCGGACGCGGCACCCGCGCGCCGTACGGCCCTCGCCGAGGGCGTCGACCAGTTGCGCGCAGCCGCCACCACCGAGCCGGGGCGGCTGCGGGCCATCGGCGCGCTGCTGGCCCTGCTGGTGGTCGCGTTCGGCGCCGTCACCGCCTGGCAGACCGACAGCCGCGCCTCGGCGGCCGACGACGTGCTCCACCACAGCCAGCCGCTCAGTTCGGACGCGGCGGACATCTACCGCTCGCTCGCGGACGCCAACACGATGGCGGCCACCGGTTATCTGGCGGGTCTGCAGGAGACTCAGGCAACCCGCGACCAGTACGAGCTGGACATCAGGACGGCCGCCTCGAAGCTGGTCACAGCCGCCGCCAACACCGACCCGGGCTCGTCGTCCGCGGGCATCATCACGGATCTCAACGAACTCCTGCCGCAGTACAAGGGCCTGGTCGAGTCGGCCCGCGCCAACAACCGGCAGGGCTTCCCGGTGGGCGGCGCCTATCTGCGCGCCGCGAACGACACCATGCAGACCAAGATGCTGCCGAAGGCCCAGGAGCTCTACAAGAACGAGAACGCGCGGCTGAGCACCGACTACGGGAACGCGACGCCGTACCCGTGGTTCGCTATCGCCCTCGGGCTCGTCGCGCTCGGCGGACTGGCCTGGGCCCAGCGGCGCAACTACCAGCGCACCAACCGGGTGCTGAACCACGGCCTGGTAGCCGCCTCGGCCACCACCGCCGTCGTCCTGCTGTGGGTGGTCGTCGGCCACACCGTCGCCCGCGCGGGCCTCAACGACTCCTACGACCACGGGGTCAAGTCGCTCAACGTGCTGCACGACGCCCGCATCGCCTCCCTGAAGGCCCGCAGCGACGAGAACCTGACGCTGGTCAGCCGCGGCGCCGAGACCCACGAACTCGCGGACGGCACGGTCATGGACGCCTACGACTGGGGCTACGACCAGGAGATCGCCACGCTGGGCAAGGGCCTGAAACTGGCCGACTCGCTCGCTGACGACTCCGCGGGCCGCAAGCCCGTCGCGGTCGCCAACAGCTCCATGACGGTGTGGATCTCCCGCCACAAGCAGGTCAGCTCGGACAACAACGCGGGCGACTACCAGAAGGCCCGCGACGGTGTCATCGGCAAGGACGGTGCGACGGCCGAGTGCTTCCAGGCCGTGGACGCCTCGCTGGATCAGGCGCTGAACCACGAGACCAAGGAGTTCCAGCGGTCCGCCGGTGACGGCCTGGACGCCATGACGGGCCTCACCGTCGGCGCCGCGGTGCTCGCCGTGCTCGGCGCGGCCGGCGCCGTACTGGGCATCGGGCGCAGGCTGTCGGAGTACCGGTGAAAGGGGGCGTGACCATGCGAGCACGCAATGACTTTCTTCGCCGTCTGAGGGCTGTACGACGCCTGCGGATCAGCCTGCGGGGCTGGGGCGGGGTGGGTGCGATGGCGGTCGTCTGCGTCCTCGCGGTCGCGTTCGTCCTGCTGCTGCCGCTCACCCAGTCGCGCGGCGAGGCCGGCGCGGACCTCGGCGGACAGCGCACCACCCAGGGCGTCCAGGCCAGGGCCCCCAAGTGCGACGAGAGCACCATCCAGAACCAGAGCCCGGCCCCGTCGGACGCCGGGGGCACCACGATCGACGCCATCAAGGCCCGCGGCGTCCTGAAGGTGGGCGTCGACCAGAACAGCTACCGCTGGGGCTACCGCGACCCGAACAGCGCCAAGGGTGACCTGGCGGGCTTCGACATCGACCTCGTCACGGCCATCGCCAAGAACATCTTCGGCAGCGCCTACACCGACAAGAGCATCCAGTTCCTGGCCATCCCGACCAACGAGCGCATCCCGGCGATCCAGAAGAACCGCGTCGACATGGTCGTCCGCACCATGACGATCACCTGCAAACGCGCCGGGCAAGTCGCCTTCTCCGCCCCGTACTTCGTCACCGGCCAGCAGGTCCTCGCCCCGAAGGTGTCGTCGATCACAGGCTACAACGACACCCTCGCGAACAAGCGGGTCTGCTCGGCGAAGACCTCCACGGCGAACGACAGTCTGAACGCGGACAAGGGCAAAAAGATCCCCGCCAGCGTCACGATCATGGACCCCGTCCCCAACCAGCTGGACTGTCTGGTGAAGCTCCAACTCGGCGAGGCCGACGCGGTGGTGACCGACGGCGCGCTCGCCGCAAGCCAGGCCGCGCAGGACCCGACGGTGGAGCTGAAGGGCAGCCCCTTCACCACCGAGTACTACGGCGTGGCGATGAACCTTAAGGCCACCGATCTGGTACGCCGGGTCAACCGAATACTGGAGACCTACCGCACCAGCCCCAGCGGCTGGCGGGCGTCGTACACGAAATGGCTGCTGCCCACCCTGCGCGCGGACTCGAAGTCGGCCAACCCGCCCGTACCGCAGTACAAGTGACGGATCGTCGACCACCGAACGGCACAGACACGGACCACCGACGGAACACAACGCAGCGAGAGGTGATCGATGGGCGTCACGGGACCCCCCGGGCCGGTAATGGACCGGGACGAGGTGGACCGTGCGCTGGCGCGGCTCGGCCAGGAGCACGAGGCCATCGAGACCTCGCTCCTCGCCCTGCAGGACCACGCGGGCCGCAGACTCCTCGAAGGCGCCGAGCTCACCGGCACGACCAAGGAGCGCTGGACGACCACCGAGGCGTCGATCACGCTGCTGTGGGCGTACTTCGACGCGTACACGGACGCGTTCCACGCCGCCCAGAGCATTCGTTCCCGGCGCCGCTGGTCCAGCCGTGAGGACCTGGTCGAGCTGACCGAGCTGCTGCGCGGCGAGTCCGTCACGGTCGCCGGATCCACCACGGCGACGGCCAACGCCCCGACGCTGACGGGCGGTTCGAGCAAGCTCAGCCACCAGTTCTCGCTGAGCGCGCTGGTCGACGAGATGAACGAGCTGTACGCGACCTCTCTCGACATGGTTGTCACGTCCGACGCGGTGTGGTCCGCGCTGCCCGCCCGGATCGATTTACTGGCCGCGGAGCTGCAGCGCACCCGGCAGCTGGCGCACTCCGTCGGCGTCCGCCCGGGCGAGCACCCGGCGGGCGACGACCTGGAGCGCATCACCAGCACCCTGACCGAGCTGCGCGAGCGGGTCATCTCCGACCCGCTGGCCTACTGGGTGCGGGCGCAGGGCAGTTCGGCACCCGGCGGCGGCCGGCCCGACACCACGGTCTACGACCGGGAGGCGCGCGCGCTGGAGGAGGTGCGCCGCGAGATCGACGCGGTGCTGACCGTCCGGCAGGACGCGGAGGCCCGGCTGGTGAAGCTGCGGGACGTGCTCTCACGCGCGGACCGCACCCTCGCCGAGGCGCGCACCGCGCGCGGTGAGGTCCTCGCGAAGATCGCCGCAACGGAGGTGCCGGTCGTCAGCGGACCGCCGACCGTGCTGCAGGAGCAGCTGTCGACGGCCGCCGAGTACCGCAGACACGCCCAGTGGCACCGGCTGTCGCCGCTCCTGGAGTCCCTGGAGCAGAAGGCGGAGGACGAACTGCTGCGCGCCCGCGAGTCGTTGACGGCGGTCACCCAGCCGCTGGCGGTCCGCGCGGAGCTGCGCGGCCGGCTCGACGCGTACAAGGCGAAGGTCGCCCGGCACGGTCTCGCGGAGGACCCGTTCCTCATCGAGCGGTACGACGCGGCGCGCCGCATGCTGTGGAGCGCGCCCTGCGACCTGCGCGTCGCGGAACAGGCGGTGCTGCGCTACCAGCACGCCGCGGCCGAGCAGTTGAGCGCTTCCCGGACCCGGCCACAGGGCGGTCCCGAGGACTCGAGGGGGCCGGGCGCGTGAGTGACGAGGGAGAAGCGGGGTCGGTCATGAGTGAGGCACAGCGGAAGTGTCAGCGGCCCGGCTGCGAGGGGTCGTACGAGGACATGGGCGGCGGCGAGCTGTACTGCGACACCTGCGGTCTGGCGCCGGTGGTGTCGGCCAACGGATCGCTGGGTTCACCGCCCACCGGGATGACCGGCGGCGGCAGGGGCTCTCGGGGTTCGGGCAGCAGTTCCCGTACCAGCAGCCGTAGTTCGCGTACGTCGTCGCAGTCGTCGAAGTCGCGGCGCTCGGTGTCGGGCCGGCTCTCGCGCTCGGTGTCGGGGCAGTCGTCGGGCCGCTCGGTGTCGGTGCGCAGCTCCGGTTCGTCGTCGGCGTCCTCGACGCGCGGCCGGCTCGGGGTCGGTCTGGTGCAGGTGCCGGACGTGCCGCGGCCCGACCCGCGCGCGATGGTGCTGGAGAACCCGGAGGTGCCCGAGCGCAAGCGGTTCTGCTCGCGCTCGGACTGCGGTGCGCCGGTGGGGCGGTCGCGCGGCGACAGCCCGGGGCGCACGGAGGGGTTCTGCACCAAGTGCGGCAACCCGTACTCGTTCACGCCCAAGCTGACCGGCGGTGACGTCGTGCACGGCCAGTACGAGGTCGTGGGCTGTCTGGCGCACGGCGGCCTGGGCTGGGTCTATCTCGCCGTGGACCGCGCGGTCTCCGACCGCTGGGTGGTGCTCAAGGGTCTCCTCGACACCGGCGACGAGGACGCGATGGCCGCCGCGATCTCCGAGCGGCGCTTCCTCGCCGAGATCGAGCACTCCAACATCGTGCGGATCTACAACTTCGTGGAGCACCTGGACCAGCGGACGGGTTCGCTGGACGGGTACATCGTCATGGAGTACGTCGGCGGCAAGTCCCTGAAGGAGATCGCCAACGACCGCCGTACGGCGACCGGGAAGCGCGATCCACTGCCGGTGGAGCAGGCCTGTGCCTACGGCATCGAGGCCCTGGAGGCGCTCGGCCATCTGCACAGCCGCAACCTGCTGTACTGCGACTTCAAGGTCGACAACGCGATCCAGACCGAGGACCAGCTCAAGCTGATCGACATGGGCGCGGTGCGCAGAATGGACGACGAGGAGTCGGCCATCTACGGCACGGTGGGGTACCAGGCACCCGAGGTCGCGGAGGTCGGCCCGTCGGTGGCGTCCGACATCTACACCGTCGGCCGTACCCTCGCTGTCCTCACCTTCGACTTCCAGGGCTACACGAACGTCTTCGTGGACTCCCTGCCCGACCCGGACAACATCGAGGTGTTCCGCCGCTACGAGTCGTTCTACCGGCTCCTGGTGCGCGCCACCGACCCGGACCCGGCCCGCCGGTTCGCCTCCGCGCAGGAGATGGCCGAGCAGCTGACGGGGGTGCTGCGGGAGGTCGTCTCCCTGCAGACCGGCCGCGCCCGCCCGTCGCTGTCCACCCTGTTCGGCCCCGAACTCAAGGTCACGGACACGGAGTTGTTCCCGAAGCTGGACGAGGACGTCTCACTGCTGGGGGCGCGGGTGGTACGGCCCCGGAAGAAGGCGGCCTCGCGCGCCGACGCCGCGCTGCCCGTCGCCGCGCCGCGTCCCGTCGGCACCGCGCTCGCCGAGCGGCCGGACGGCACGGCCGCCGTCAACGGGTCGGCCGGCGCGACCCCGGACATCGTCAAGCAGGTCGACTCCCCCGCCGTGGCGCTCGCCCTGCCCGTGCCGCACGTCGACCCGACCGACCCCAACGCGGGTTTCCTGGCCGGGCTGATGACGACCGCGGCGACCGAACTGCTCGGCGCCCTCGCGTCCGCGCCCTCGCCGTCCGTGGAGACCCGGCTGCGGCAGATCCGGGCCTGGCTGGAGAACGGCGACTCCTACACCGCGCTCGACGCCCTGGCGAAGCTGGAGGACGAGCGGCCCGACGACTGGCGGGTGGTCTGGTACCGGGGCGTGGCCGCGCTCGCGACCCGCGACTTCGAGGCCGCCGCGCTCTCCTTCGACGCGATCTACGACGCCTTCCCGGGCGAGCCCGCCCCGAAGCTGGCGCTCGGGCTCTGCGCCGAGGTGCTGGGGCAGCTGGACAACGCCGCCGAGTACTACCGGCTGGTGTGGTCGACCGACCCGAGCTATGTGAGCGCGGCCTTCGGCCTGGCCCGCGTCCAGCTCGCGACCGGCGACCGCCCCGGTTCCGTACGGACGCTGGAGTCGGTGTCGGAGGCCTCGATCCACTACACGGCGGCGCGGGTGGCCGCCGTACGGGCGCGGCTTCGGCGGCGGACCGCGGCGGCGGGCGACACGCCGTTCCTGGACGATCTGACCGCGTCCGCCGGGCAGGTGGAAGCGCTGGAGGGATACGGTCTGGACGCGGTGCGGCGCGAGCAGTTGTCGGCCGAGGTCCTCGGCTGCGCGCTCGACTGGATACTCTCCGGAGGCCAGGGTTCCGTACCGCCGACGCGGCCGGAACTGCTCGGCAACGAGCTGGACGAGCGGGGACTCCGCTTCGGCCTGGAGCGTTCGTACCGCACGCTGGCCCGGCTGGCGCGGGGCGGCGAGGAGAGGATCGACCTGGTGGAACGTGCCAACCGTTACCGCCCCCGGACGTGGGTGTAGTTGATGTCCCAGATGCCCCAGCTGTCCGCCTGCCCGAGCTGCGAGGAGCCGCTCGAATCGGGTGACCGCTTCTGCGGTGCGTGCGGGTACGACCTGTCGGCCGTGCCCGCGCCGCCGGACGACCACCCGACGCTGACCATGAACGGCGCGGGCCCGCTCCCGCCCGAGGAGGCCACGGACGTGAACTGGCCCCTGGTCCCCCAGCCGGAGGGCGCCGAGACCGCGCCGACGGTCCATCTGCCCACCGACCTGCCGGGCACCGACTCGGGCGGCACCCCGCTGCCGTCCGACTCCCCGCTGCCGCCCACCGGTTCGCCGGTCTCCCCGGCCACGGGCGTACGGTTCGACCGGCCGCCGGAGCCCGACGAGTACCCGCTCCAGGCACCGGACCCGCGGGTCGCCGCCGAACTGCCGACCCCGGCCGAGGGCACCAAGGTGTGCGTGGCCTGCCGGTCCGGCCGGGTCGATCCGGACGGCTACTGCGAGAACTGCGGGCACGCCCAGCCCCGCGAACGCGACCACATGGAACAGGAGTCGGGCCCGCTCGCGGCGGTCAGCGACCGCGGGCTGCGCCACCATCGCAACGAGGACGCCTTCGCCGTAGGACAGTGCGCGCTGCCCGACGGGACGCCCGCGCTCGTGGCGGTCGTGTGCGACGGGGTGTCCTCGGCGACCCGGCCCGACGCGGCCTCGCTGGCCGCGTCGCGGAAGGCCGGCGAGTCGCTGCTGGCCGCGCTGCCGCAGGGCACGCATCCGCAGCAGGCGATGCACGAGGCGATCATCGCGGCCTCGCACGCGGTCAACTCCCTTGCCGAGGAACCCGCGACGGCCCGTGAGCACGCCCCGCACCAGAACGCGCCGGCGTGCACCCTGGTCGCCTCCGTCGTCACCCCGGCGCTGCTCGTGGTCGGCTGGGTCGGCGACAGCCGCGCCTACTGGATCCCGGTGGACCGGAGTTCACCGCCGGCCCGGCTCACCGAGGACGACTCGTGGGCGGCACAGATGGTCGCCGCGGGCCTGATGAGCGAGGCGGAGGCCTACGCCGACGAGCGGGCCCACGCGATCACCGGCTGGCTCGGCGCGGACGCGTACGAACTGGAGCCGCACACGGCTTCCTTCAAGCCGGACCGGCCGGGTGTAGTGGTGGTGTGCACGGACGGCTTGTGGAACTACGCGGAGTCGGCCGAGGAGATGGCCGAGGTCGTGCCCCCCGATGCCATGGTCCGCCCGCTGCACAGCGCCCAGGTCCTGGTCGGTCACGCGCTGGACGGCGGGGGCCACGACAACGTAACAGTGGCCGTCGTGCCGTTCCCGGCCCCGCCGCAAGGGGCAGTAATCGGCTGAGGCCGCATAAACGGGGACGGTCTCGGACCGGAGGGGACCGGTCCGCTCATAGTCATCGCCCCATCCAGGTGGGGCACTTGAGGGGGATCAGAGTAGGCATGGCCAATTTCTCGAAGTCGAACGTGCCGCAGTTCTCGGTGGACGTGTACCAGAACGAGTACCTGCCCGAGGGCGGCCGGGAGGTCAACGCGATCGTCACCGTGACCTCGACCGGCGGCGGCACCGTGGGGAGCGCGGTCGCCGCGCCCCATCTGTACTCGCCCGGTCAGGGCCCGGACGCGGCCGTGGCGATCATGGTCGACTGTTCGGGGTCGATGGACTACCCGCCGACCAAGATGCGCAACGCCCGCGACGCCACCGCCGCCGCCATCGACACCCTGCGCGACGGGGTGCACTTCGCGGTGATCGGCGGCACGCATGTCGCCAAGGAGGTGTATCCGGGCGGCGGCGCGCTCGCGGTCGCCGACTCCCGGACCCGCGACCAGGCCAAGCAGGCGCTGCGCAAGCTGAGCGCGGGCGGCGGCACCGCGATCGGCACCTGGCTGCGCCTCGCCGACCGGCTGCTGTCCTCGGCGGACGTCTCCATACGCCACGGCATCGTGCTCACCGACGGCCGCAACGAGCACGAGGCGCCGGAGGATCTGAAGGCCGCGATCGACTCCTGCGCCGGACGCTTCACCTGTGACGCCCGTGGCGTCGGCACCGACTGGGAAGTGAAAGAAGTCACAGGGATCGCCTCCGCGCTGCTCGGCACCGCCGACATCGTCGCCGACCCGGCGAACCTCGCCGCCGACTTCACGAAGATGATGGAGACGGCGATGGGCAAGGAGGTCGCGGACGTCGCGCTGCGGCTGTGGACGCCGGTGGGCACGGCCATCAAGTTCGTCAAGCAAGTCGCGCCCCGGGTCGAGGAGCTGACCGACCGCCGCACCGAGGCGGGCCCGCGCGCCGGGGACTACCCCACCGGTTCCTGGGGAGACGAGTCCCGTGACTACCACGTCTGCGTCGAGGTCCCCGAGGCCGGCATCGGCCAGGAGATGCTCGCCGCCCGGGTCTCGCTGGTCGTCCCGCAGCCCGACGGAAGCACGCAGAACCTGGGCGCCCAGGGCCTGGTGAAGGCCGTGTGGACCGACGACATGGTCGCCTCCACGTCCATCAATCCCCAGGTCGCGCACTACACCGGCCAGGCCGAACTGGCGCAAGTCATCCAACAAGGGCTCGATCTCCGCAAATCGGGTGATGTCGATGGAGCAACGGCCAAACTGGGACGGGCCGTTCAGCTCGCCAGCGTCTCCGGAAACGCGGATACTGCGAAACTGCTTGCGAAGGTGGTGGACGTGGTCGATGCCGCGGCGGGTACTGTGCGACTGAAGGCGAAGGTCGCGGAGGCCGACGAGATGACTCTCGAGACACGGTCCACAAAGACTGTTCGTGTAAAGAAGTGACCTAGCCAGCACGACTCCGTGAGACCCAGAACGACCCTGTGCGAAAGGGGGACGCGCCGACATGCCGACCTGCCCGAACGGACACCAGTCGGGTTCCGACGACTGGTGCGAGGTCTGCGGTCACCGCATGGCCGGTGCCGTACCCCCGCCCCCTCCACCGCCCCCCGGCGGCGGCTACGGCTTCCCGCCGCCCGCGCGCCCGAGCGCGGAGCCGGAGCTCTGCCCGCAGTGCCGCACGCCCCGTGAGGGCGGTGCGCCGTTCTGCGAGGAGTGCCGGTGGAACTTCCTCACCAACACGGCGACCTCCTACACCCCGGCGGCCCCGCGCCCGTCGAACCCCGGCCCGAGCCCGGCGGCCCGCTTCCAGCAGCCGCCGCCCGGTCCGACGTACGGCGGTGACTCCTACGAGTACCAGGGCTCGCGCCCCTCACAGATGAACCGCCCGGCCGAGCCGATACCCCCGTTCGGCAGCGAGCCGACCAACCGGTCCGGGAGGCCGGGGGGTGCCGGTGGACCCGGCGGTCCTGGGGGTCCTAACGGTCCCGGTGGCTTCGGTGGGGAGCAGCAGCAGGGTGGGCCCGGCGGCGCGCAGGGGTTCGGCGGCGAACGCCAAGGCGGACCCGGCAGTCCGGGTGGCCCGGGCGCGCAGGGGTTCGGCGGCGAGCGGCAGGGTGGTCCCGGTGGGCCTGGTGGTCCCGGTGGCCAGGGTTCGCAAGGGTTCGGCAATGAGCGGCAAGGTGGGCCCGGCGGCCCCGGCGGCTCCCAGGGTTTCGGCAACGAGCGGCAGGGTGGCGGTCCCGGCAACCCGTCGGGCTTCGGCGGAGAACGTCAGGGCGGTGGCCCCGGCGGCTCCTCCGGCTTCGGCGGTGAGCGCCAGGGCGGCGGTCCCGCGCCCTTCGGTGGCAACGACCCGTCCGGTCCGCCGCGGCCGTTCGGCAACGAGCCCTCCGGCCCGCCTCCTTCCCCTCCCTTCGGCAACGAGGCGTCCGGTCGGCGGCCGTTCGGCAATGAGCAACCCCCGGGCCCCGGCGGCCAGTTCGGCAACGAGCGCCCCGGCCAGGGCGACTTCGGCGGTGGCCGCCCCGGTGCCTTCGGCGGTGAGCGGCAGGGCCCGCCCGGACCGTTCGGCAACGAGCCCTCGAACCCCCAAGGTCCCCCCAACTTCGGCCCCGACCCCTCGCGGCCGGTCCCGCCGCCGCCAGGACCTACGCCCCCCGCGGGCCCGGGTCAGACCAGCGGCGCCCCGCAGGCGTTCCAGCAGTCCGCCCCGCCGGCCCCGCCCGGGTTCCCGCAGGAGACGAGCCGTCCGCAGCAGGGCGGCCCGTCCTTCGGCGGCGGTGACGACGACTGGGTGATCTCCCCGCCGACCCCCGGCTCCCCCGGCGGTCCCGGCGGTCCCGGACAGGGCGGTGGCGGCTACGGCTATCCGCAGCCCGGTTCCACCCAGGCTCCGCCCCCGCCCCGCCCGGCGTACCAGCAGCAGCCGACGACATGGCTGGCGACGATCGGTCCGGACCGCGACTACTTCCTGGCGATGATGCAGCGCTCGGGCCCGGAGGCCGCGGGTCTCAACCTGCCCGCGTACTCCCCCGAGCAGCAGCGCCAGCTCACCGGCAACCAGATCACCATCGGCCGCCGCCGGCACTCCACCGGCGAGTCCCCCGACATCGACCTGTCGGTACCGCCGGAGGACCCGGGCGTCTCGCACCAGCACGCGGTACTGGTCCAGCAGCCCGACGGCAGCTGGGCGGTCGTCGACCAGAACTCGACGAACGGTACGACGGTCAACGGCGGCGAGGAGCCCATCCAGCCCTTCGTGCCGGTGCCGTTGCAGGACGGGGACCGGGTGCACGTCGGCGCGTGGACGACGATCACGGTCCGCCGGGGCTGAGACCGGTCAGCGGAGGGGCCAGCTGTACGGCCCCTCCGGATCGTCCAGCCATGCCCGCACCCGGCCGTCGGCGACCGTGACGCCGTAGCGCTCGCGCCCGGGCCGCAGTTCGCGCTCCCACAGCTCGTGGGCGTCCTGCGGGTCGAGGGTGCCGTGGGTGAGGGTGAGCAGGAAGCGGAAGAGTTCGTGGTCGCCGGACCGGTGCGGGACCTCGTCCGCCGGGGCGGGCCCGGTGCCGCGCAGGGGCACGAAGTACGCGGCGGTGTCGAGGAAGGTGCCCTCGGCGTGCTCGGCGTCCCGCACGGTGAGCGCGATCAGTCCGGTGGCGAGCGGGGCCAGGATCCGGGCGCCGGGACTGCACTGGGCGAGCCAGGCGGGCGGTACCGACGGCAGGGCGCAGGTCGCGATGATCCGGTCGTAGGGAGCGTGTTCGGGGACTCCGCGGGCGCCGTCGCCGGTGACGACGGTCGGGCGGTACCCCGCGTCGGCGAGATGGCTGCGCGCGGACTCGGTGATCTCCGGCTCCAGGTCGACGGTGGTCACCAGTCCGTCGCCGAGCCGGTGGGCGAGCAGCGCCGCGTTGTAGCCGGTGCCCGAGCCGATCTCCAGCACCCGGCTGTCGTCCGTCACCCCCAGCTCGACGAGCATCCTGGCCATCAGCGAAGGCTGGCTGCTGGACGACAGCAGTTCCCCGTCGCGCAGCCGGGTGGCCAGCGGGGCGTCGGCGTACACCCCGCGCAGCCAGCGCTCCCGGACGCGCGGGTCGGGGCTGCCGCCCCACAGCCGCTCGTAGCCGCCGGCGGCACCGACGTAGTAGTACGGCACGAAGAGATGCCGTGGCACCGCCTCGAACACCGCCCGCCACCCCGGGTCCGCGTCCCACGCCCCGCTCAGCCCGATCAGCCGCACCAGCTCCGCCCGCGCGGGGCCGGCCACGGCGTCCAGTTCCCTGCCGAGAGCGTGCGCGCCCATACGTCCACTGTCCTGCGGTACGGCCGGGGAGGCGAGCGGTCCTCCGGGACAGGCAGGTGCTTCGGGACAGGTCCTAAGTCCGAAGTCCTCCGCCACGCCGTCTGAGACCATGGGAGCGTGAAAGAGATTCGGCGCGGCACGCTTCAGGAGCAGACCTTCTACGAGCAGGTCGGCGGGGAGGAGACCTTCCGTCGGCTCGTTCACCGTTTCTACGAGGGTGTCGCCGGGGACCCGCTGCTGAAGCCCATGTACCCGGAGGAGGACCTGGGCCCGGCCGAGGAGCGCCTCACTCTCTTCCTGATCCAGTACTGGGGCGGTCCCACGACGTACAGCGACAACCGCGGCCACCCGCGGCTGCGCATGCGCCACGCCCCGTTCCAGGTCGACCGGGCCGCGCACGACGCCTGGCTGCAGCACATGCGGGTCGCCGTCGAGGAACTCGGCCTGTCCGAGGAACACGAGCACACGCTGTGGAACTACCTGACGTACGCGGCCGCTTCGATGGTGAACACAGAAGGCTGAGCATGGCAGGCTGAACGCGGCAGGCCGAACGCCCTTCGCCGCGCGGGGAGTTGGACGGCGCGCTCAGCGCACGCTGACGCCGAGTGCGCCGACTCCCGCCCTACGGACGGCGATCGAGCCGTACGGCGTGCGCAGCCGCAGCCAGGCGCCGGACGAGAAGAGGCCCAACTCCCCTCCGGGGCGCAGGAATCCGAGCGACTGGGCGGCGTGCACGGCGCGCACCGGCAGCGAGGTGTCGCCGACCGTCCGGGACCAGATCTCCCGCCCTATGCGGTCGAGTTCGGTGCGGGTACGGCTCTCGGGCGCCAACTCCTGCGTACGGGACCGGAATTCGGCGACTCCGGCGGCGATCATCCCGCGCAGCGCCTGCGGTCCCGGCAGCCCGGACTCGGGGGCCCAGCCGCCGCGCGGCGGCAGCACCCCTGCCCATGGCGGGCCGGTCACCGCGGCCGGTACCCGGGCCGTGGCCGCCGACTCGTCGAGGGATTCCAGGAGTTCACCGGCGGAGACGGTCACGTCGAGCGTGGCGTCGAGGCCGTTCTCGTACGGCTTGGCGAGGCGCACCGCGCGGATGGCGAGCACCTCGAAGGACGGCGGACGCCCGAAGACGGCGAGGGCCGTGCCGGCCGCCTGGAGGCGGACGGCGGCGGCGCGGTCGTAGTGGAGCAGCCGGGAGAGGAAGGCCGCGAGATCCGCCGCCTCCCCTTCGTCGGCGAGGTGGAGGACCGTCATGCCGCGACGGCCTCCTCCTCGTCGTCGTCCCGGTATTCCTCCAGGAACTCCCGTTCCTCGGCGGTGATCCGGCGCGGTCGTTGTGCCTCGAAGTCGAACGGCACTATGACCGTGGCGGCACGGACGTAGACCTGGTCGCCGTCCTTCACCTCGTAGGTGATGGTGAAGGACGCCGCCCTGATCTCGGTGACCCACAGCTCGATGTCCACGGGTGCGTGCCGGTGGACGAGCTGGCGTTTGTAGTCGATCTCGTGGCGCGCCACGACCGAGCCCTGCTTGAAGTCCTTGTCCGGGCGGAACAGGAAGTCGATACGGGCTTCCTCCAGGTAGCGGAGGAAGACCACGTTGTTGACGTGGCCGTACGCGTCCATGTCCGCCCAGCGCAGTGGGCAGCGGTAGATGTGGCGCAAGAAGATCAGCCCCGGGTCAGCTTCTTGTAGGTGGCACGGTGCGGACGCGCGGCGTCCGGGCCGAGCCGCTCGACCTTGTTCTTCTCGTAGGACTCGAAGTTGCCCTCGAACCAGAACCACTTGGAGTCACCCTCGTAGGCGAGGATGTGCGTGGCGACCCGGTCCAGGAACCACCGGTCGTGGGAGACGACCACGGCCGCACCCGGGAACTCCAGCAGCGCGTTCTCCAGCGAGCCCAGGGTCTCGACGTCGAGGTCGTTGGTGGGCTCGTCGAGGAGCAGCAGGTTGCCGCCCTGCTTGAGGGTGAGCGCGAGGTTGAGGCGGTTGCGCTCACCGCCGGAGAGGACGCCGGCCGGCTTCTGCTGGTCGGGGCCCTTGAAGCCGAACGCGGAGACGTAGGCGCGGGAGGGCATCTCGACCTGGCCGACGTTGATGTAGTCCAGCTCGTCCGAGACGACGGCCCACAGCGACTTCTTGGGGTCGATGTTCTCGCGGCTCTGGTCGACGTAGGAGATCTTGACGGTCTCGCCGACCTTGATGGAACCGGAGTCCGGCGTCTCCAGACCCTGGATCATCTTGAAGAGGGTCGTCTTGCCGGCGCCGTTCGGGCCGATGACGCCGACGATGCCGTTGCGCGGGAGCGTGAAGGAGAGGTCGTCGATGAGGACCTTGTCGCCGAAGGCCTTGGAGAGGTTGCTGACCTCGACGACGATGGAGCCCAGGCGCGGGCCCGGCGGGATCTGGATCTCCTCGAAGTCCAGCTTCCGCATCTTGTCCGCCTCGGCGGCCATCTCCTCGTAGCGGGACAGACGCGCCTTGGACTTGGCCTGACGCCCCTTGGCGTTCGACCGCACCCAGTCCAGCTCTTCCTTCAGCCGCTTGGCACGCTTGGCGTCCTTCTGGCCCTCGACCTTGAGGCGCGAGGCCTTCTTCTCCAGGTAGGTGGAGTAGTTGCCCTCGTAGGGGTGGGCACGGCCGCGGTCGAGTTCGAGGATCCACTCGGCGACGTTGTCCAGGAAGTACCGGTCGTGGGTGACGGCGACGACGGTGCCGGGGTACTTCGCGAGGTGCTGCTCCAGCCACTGGACCGACTCGGCGTCCAGGTGGTTGGTGGGCTCGTCGAGCAGCAGCAGGTCGGGCGCTTCGAGCAGCAGCTTGCAGAGCGCGACGCGGCGGCGCTCACCACCGGAGAGGTTGGTGACGGGCCAGTCGCCGGGCGGGCAGCCCAGGGCGTCCATGGCCTGCTCCAGCTGGGTGTCCAGGTCCCACGCGTTGGCGTGGTCCAGGTCCTCCTGGAGCTTGCCCATCTCGTCGAGCAGGGCGTCCGAGTAGTCGGTCGCCATCAGCTCGGCGACCTCGTTGAAGCGCTTGAGCTTGCCCATGATCTCGGCGGCGCCGTCCTGCACGTTCTCCAGGACCGTCTTCGACTCGTCGAGCGGGGGCTCCTGGAGGAGCATGCCGACGCTGTAGCCCGGCGACAGGAAGGCGTCGCCGTTGGAGGGCTGCTCAAGCCCCGCCATGATCTTGAGAACGGTGGACTTACCGGCACCGTTAGGTCCGACCACACCGATCTTCGCGCCGGGCAGGAAGCTCAGCGTCACATCGTCAAGGATGACCTTGTCGCCGTGCGCCTTGCGCGTCTTGCGCATGGTGTAGATGTACTCAGCCAAGAGAAACCGTCCGGCAGCTTGAAATCTGGAGTGGGCAGATGTAGTCCATCTTGCCTGACCCCTGCCCCTCGGGGGAAACGCGTATGGGCGAGGGGGCTGTGAGCTGGGGTTCGGGCATCCCGGTGGCGCCCGGTTCCCGGTTCAGCCCTGCTGTCCGGGCTTGCGGTCCCGCAGCAGGATCAGGGCCGTGGCTCCGATGCCGACCAGGCCGAGGGCGACGACCGTGATCATCGGGGTGATGGCGGAGCCGCCCGTCTCGGCGAGGTTGGTGTCGACGGTGGTGCCGCCCACCGTGGCGGGGCTGGGCTCGCTGAGCGTCTGGGTCACGGCGCCGCCCGCGTCGCTCTGCGTCCGGCAGTCGAGGACTCCGGCGAACCGCTTCTCGTAGCCGTGCGGCGCCGTGATCGTGAAGTCGTACGCCTGGTCCTCCTGGAGCGGGATCGCCACCGTCTGGGAGTCCCCGGCGTCGATGCCGTGCTCGACCCCCAGGAGAGCGAAGGTGAACGTCTCGTCACCCTCGTTGGCGACCGTGATGTCCACGCCGCCCACGACGCAGTTCTTCCGCGCCGACAGTGCCGGTATGGCCCCCGTCTTCGCCCAGTCCGCGTCGGCGGCCGCGGAGACCGTCGACTCGCTGGAGCCGGCGAGGATCTGCGTCTGGCTCCTGTTCTCGGAGGTGAAGGCCCGGCCGACGGGCACGGTGGTGGAGGCCTGCACGGTCAGCTCGGCCGACCCGTCCGCCGCGTCCTCGGGGACGTCGAAGAACACCTGGCTGCCGTCCGCCGCGGACGTGACGGCCTTGCCGTCCTTGTCGACGATCCGCACCCCGGTCGTGGCGGCGTCCGCGGGCGGCGTCACCGTCACGCCGTTCGCGTTGGTGTGCACCGTCACCGGGCCGAGCCGCTCGCCGGGGTGGCCGGAGACCGCGGGCGGATCGAGGGTCAGCGAGGCCTGCGGCTCCGCCACGTCACGCGCGCTCTTCTGCAGGTAGTCCGCGAGCTTCTCGGCCTGCGGGTCGACCGCGTCGACGTCGGCGCCGTCCGAGTAGCGCCAGATGGCCACCTGGGTGCCGGCCGCCGCGTCGCTCTCGGTCAGCCCCTTGGTGCCGGCCTTCGCGGAGAGCGCCGCGAGATCGTTCACCTGCGGGTAGGAGTGCTGCAGGATCCAACGGATCCTGCCCGCGCTCTTGTTGGTGCCCAGCGACGTGCCGCTCCACGCGGTCTCGTGGTACTTGGCGTCGCGCTGTGTGGGGTTCTGGAGATCGACGCAGTACGTCTGCAGGGTGCCGCCGCCGTCCACGGACATCTCGAACAGGCCCGCGGAGACCTGCACATCGCTGCCGCCGGCGTCGTGGATCACGGCGTCGCCGTAGGTCTTGAGCCCGCCTATCGTGGCCGTCGCCCCACCCTGGGTCTGCGGTGTCTCGTCGGCGAAGGCCGGGCCCGCGCCTGCCAGCACACCGGCGGCGACGAGTCCGCACGCCCAGGTCGCGGCGACGAAGCGCACGGCGCCCCGGCCACGTAGTGACAGCGCGGAGAAGACGGACAACGCAGAAGACACGGAATTCCCCTTCGAGCAGGACCCATGGGCGTGGGGGGCGTGGCGTGGTCCCACCAGCAGAATCTGTAGCGCCGAGAGCTGTGCCCGAGCTATGTCCGGCATCCTAGGGACGCGGGCGCACCACGTTCTCCAGTCGGGTGATCGGATAACCGTTCCGAATCGGAATCGTTATCGCCAAGATCACCTGCGAGCGTGGCTTATCGACAAATCCACCGAGCCATTCGGAACGCATTCATCGATAAGCCGTGGAAAAGCCGTAGTTCGATCAGCTCGGGGCATTCACTGACATCACGTCACCGCGACGGGCTCGGCCTCTCGCTGCCGCTCCTGTTGCTCGGTGGCGTCGGCGGAATCCCCCGCCGGGGTCTCCCAGTCGGGCTCGGGCCGGGGCGGAGAGGCCGCCGTGTCCGGCCTGTTGGCCCGTCGGAAGGCCGAGGTGCCGCGCGCCAGGTCGTGGCCGATCGCCACGGCGTCGAGGTCCGCCGAGGACCGGTTCGGCTGCCCCTCGCGCGCCTCCGTGCGCACCTTCAACCGGCCCTGGACGACGACCGGGTCACCGACCGTCAGCGACGCCGCCACGTTCGTGGCCAGCTGCCGATTGGCCCACACCGTGAAGAAGTTGGTGTGGCCGTCCGTCCACGCGTTCTTCTCGCGGTCCCAGTAGCGCGAGGTCACCGCCAGCCGGAACCGTGCCGACGGTCCCGCCGCCAGCTCCCGGTACACCGGCGGTGTCGCCACATTGCCCACCGCGCAGACCATGGTCTCGTTCATCGCGCATCCCTCCCTCACCCGGCCGCGCAGGCCGGACGGAAACGCGTACGGGCCCGTCCCGTACGGCTGCAGTCAGACTGCCTCCGCCGAGCCGGGCCCGCTGAGCGCTGTGCACCACCGCCCACCTGTGGAAAACCTCATCACCCGGACGAGGGAACGACGTTCGGACCGAGGTTCACCCGGCCCCGATGCCCGCCCCCGTGACCCGTGCGTACTGCTCCCGCACCTCCCGGTACCGCAGCAGTTCGGCGGCCAGCGGATCGAGCACCCGCGCCCGTCCACAGCCCGCCGCGGCCTCCCGCAATCGCCGCTCCGCGTCCAGGCCGTAGCGCCGGGCGGGGCCGCGGGCCGCCAGCCGGCAGCTCCACTCGACGAGCGGGCCGCCGATGATGCCGGCCACCATCAGCAGCACCGGCACCCCCAGGTTCGGCGCCATGAACCCGATGATCTGGCCCAACAGCCAGAGCCCGCCGACGATTTGGAGGATCGTCATGGACGCCTGCGCCAGTACGGCCGCCGGCCACCACCCCGGCCGCGGCGGGCGCCCCACCGGCAGCCCGGCCCGCGCCGCCAGCTCGTCCAGCGCCTCGGGCAGCCCCTGCGCCCCGCGTACGGCCGCTTCCCGCACCGCCTGCGCCCAGGGCGCGGGCAGCCCGCCGGAGGCCCGGTCGGCGACCGTACGGACCGCCTGTTCGACGCGCTGGCGTGCCGTGGCCTCCTCGTCCGCCTGCGCGCGGACCGGCATCCGTCCTGTGGTCGGTTCGCGCCGGTCGTTGTACCAGCGCCACAGCCGCAGCCAGGGCGTGCCACAGGCCCGGTTGGCGTTGCGCAGCCAGGCGCGTTCGGCCGCCTCGCCCGCTGCGGTGGCGCCCACCGAGTCCGCGAGCCGCGCGGCGAACTCGTCCCGCGCCTCCTCGCTGAGCCCGGTGCGCCGCCCCGTGGCGTAGACGGGCCGCAGCCGCCAGGCCGCCGCGTCGACATCGGCTGAAATTCGCCGTGCCGCGGCTCCACGATCCGCCACGAACTGGCCCAGAACCTCGCGCAGTTCGGGGATGCCGTCCCCGGTGAGCGCGGACAGGGAGAGCACGGTCGCGCCGGGTTCGCCGTACTCCCCGAGGGCGATCCCGTCCTCGTCGAGCAGCCGCCGCAGATCGTCGAGGACCTGGTCGGCCGCCTCCCCGGGGAGCCGGTCGATCTGGTTGAGGACGACGAACATGACCTCCGCGTGGCCCGCCATCGGCCGCAAGTAGCGCTCATGGAGGATCGCGTCGGCGTACTTCTCCGGGTCGACGACCCAGATGACCGCGTCGACGAGCGCCAGCACCCGGTCGACCTGCTCGCGGTGCGCGACGGCCGCCGAGTCGTGGTCGGGCAGGTCCACCAGGACGAGCCCGCGCAACTGGGCCTCCATCTCGGCGCTCTGCAGGGGGCGCCTGCGCAGCCGTCCCGGGATGCCGAGCCGGTCGATGAGGGTGGCCGCGCCGTCGCTCCAACTGCACGCGATGGGCGCGGCGGTGGTGGGCCGTCGTACGCCCGTCTCCGAAATGGCCACTCCGGCGAGCGCGTTGAAGAGCTGCGACTTGCCGCTGCCGGTGGCGCCCGCGATGGCGACCACGGTGTGCTGTCCGGAGAGCCTGCGCCGCGCGGCGGCCTCGTCGAGGACCCGTCCCGCCTCCGCGAGAGTCCCGCTGTCGAGCCGGGTCCTGGAGAGCCCCACCAGTTCGCGCAACGCGTCGAGACGGGACCGTAGCGGCCCGTCGTACGCCAGCGGGGCGGGGACGGGGGCGGTGTGGTGCGCGTTGTGCGCGGCCTGCGTCCGGGAGGCCCTGATCTCCACGGCGGCGGCCTGCTGCGCGGCGGTGGCCTCGTTGACCCGCCGCGCGATGAGCCCGTCGTCCCAGGAGCCGGTCGATTCCTCGGGGTCCGTGGGGTTCGTCGGGTGCACGGCCGCCTTGGATTCCGTACGACCGGGGGCGCCGGCCTGCACGCGCGCGTGGCCGTCGGTGTCCCCCTGGTCACCGATTTCCTGTGCGTCCTCTACAGGAGGGGGGTTTTCAGGGCGCTCGTCCTTGGCGTCCGCGTCGCGGCCGTTGTCGGCATGATCGGCGTGGTCCATCTCGTCCGTGTGGTCCTGGTCAGTGACGGCAGTCACCGGTCACCTCTCCTTCTGCAGTACGGACAGCGCGGCGATGAGTTCGGCCTGGGGTTCGGGGTGCACGTCGAGGGCGTCGAGCGGGGCGAGCCGGCGTTCGCGCTCGGTGTGCACGACCCGGTCCAGGTGGTCGTTGAGCAGCCGTCCGGCCCGGTCGCGCAGCCGCAGCGCCCCGTGGGCGCCGATCCGCTCGGCGAGCCCCTCCCCCGCGGACCGCGCCCTGCGGCCGCCCAGCAGCGCGGTGGCAACGAGGGCGGCGACCACCTCGGGATCGGGCGCGATGCTCCGGTCGAGGTCGGCGACCTCCTCCTCGGCGTACTCCTCCAGCTCGCGCCGCCACCGCCGTACGGCCATCCCGATGCGGTGCTCGGCGCTCTCCAGTGAGGGGTCGCGGCCGGTGAGTTCGGGGGCGCCCGCGGCCGGTTCGCGCCGCCAGGCGTCGTCGACGCGTTCGTCGGCGGCGGTGACAGTGCACAGCAGCAGGGCGGCGAGGCTTTCGGCGAGGGCGTCGAGGAGTTCGCCGGCGGAGCAGTCGAGCGGGAAGGCGCGCCAGCGCTTCAACGCGTCCCCGGCGAGCACGGCCCCGCCCTGCAAACGACCCCGCACGCGCCCGTGCTCGCTGTCGTACGCCCCGTCGACGGCGGCCGTGAGCCGCAGCGCTGCGGCGTACTGGGCGGCGGCGGCACCGGCCAGCTCGGGCATCCGCGACTTGAGCGAGTCGAGGACGCCGTAGGCAGTGCGCGCCATGGACTGGTGGCGGGCCCCGGGGTCCTGGGCCTGCTGCACGAGCCAACTCCGCAGTGTCGCCACGGCACTGGCCGGAAGCAGGCCCCCGCCCCAGGCGGACTCGGGGAGTTCGGGCACCGTGAAGCGCGGTACGTCGCCGAGCCCGGCCTTGGCGAGCAGGGCGCCGTACTGCCTGGACACCTCCGACACCACCTGGTGGGGCACCCGGTCGAGGACGGTCACCAGGGTCGCGTTGTGCTCCTTGGCGCTGCGCAGCAGATGCCAGGGCACGGCGTCGGCGTAGCGGGCGGCCGTGGTGACCATCACCCAGATGTCGGCAGCGCAGATCAGTTCGGCGGCCAGCACCCTGTTGTCGGCGACCAGGGAGTCGATGTCGGGCGCGTCCAGGAGGGCGATTCCGCGCGGGAGGGAGTCGGCGGTCTCGACCCGCAGCACGCGCGTACCGTCCTCACCGGGGAGGAGCAACTCGTCCCCCGGGTCCTGATGGGGCACCCAGACGCGCGTGAGGTCGGGCAGCACGCGCATGCCGCTGAACCAGTGATGGTCCTCCGGATGGCAGACGAGCACCGGTGTGCGGGTCGTCGGCCGCAGCACGCCGGCCTCGCTGACCCGGCGCCCCACAAGGGAGTTGACGAGCGTCGACTTGCCCGCGCCGGTGGAACCGCCCACCACGGCCAGCAGGGGCGCTTCGGGCTCTTTCAGGCGGGGCACCAGATAGTCGTCGAGCTGGGCGAGCAGTTCGTCGCGGTTGGCACGCGCGCGTGGAGCCCCCGCAAGGGGCAGCGGGAAGCGTGCGGCGGCGACACGGTCGCGCAGGGCGGAGAGTGCGTCGAGCAGCTGAGGCCGTACGTCCAAGGTCACCACATGTGAAGAATGCCCAATTTTGGGGGAATTCTGAAGCATATGAGCATGTCTGCGCGCCGACAGAACACAACGGACGGAAGGGATGACTGGGGCATGGGCACAGTCCAGGCATAACGAGTGCACAACACCCGTGGCGC
>Ga0307511_10001725_pt1 | contig 23011 bp, 19 predicted proteins | sample 13_EM_MG_FD_200266 | JGI IMG/M metagenome (GOLD analysis project Ga0307511, IMG submission 200266) | Populus trichocarpa ectomycorrhiza microbial communities from riparian zone in the Pacific Northwest, United States - 13_EM | ecosystem: Host-associated > Plants > Roots > Unclassified | place... | reverse complement strand
ATCCCGTCCGGGCGGGCCGCCATCAGGAACGTTGCCGCCAGCGTGAAAGCCGGCGCGCCCCACTGGGTCGCCGCGTCCCGGGCCCGTCGCGCCGCGTCGAGCGGACGGCGCGACCTGACCACCAGCAGCGTCCACACCGCCGACGCGATCAGCACCAGTGAGGACACCGCGCCGGCGGCCACCCACGGGCCACCGGGCGAGCCCGTGCCGAGCAGCATGCCGCCGGTGACGACCACGACGAGCGTGAGCACCGGGACGGTGACGATCAGCCGGTCCAGCGTGCCGGCGCCGTCCCCGAGACCCGCGCGGAACTGGGCGAGCCGCACCGACTGGACGCCGAGCAGGATCGTGACCCCCAGTGCAAGGGTCACGTGGAAGGCGAGCAGCGCGTGCATCAGCGGAACGCCGCCACGTTGTCCTGCGCCCACTGGGCGAACGTCCGCGCCGGCACGCCCGTGCCGTCCTCGGCGCTGACGGTCTCTTCATGCTCGAGCAGGACGCCACGCTCGCGATTCATTTATCCCCCCAGTTCGGATCAACCCCAGGCCCACACTGGTCGGCGGTATCGCCCCCCTCCGGTGGCGATACCGCCTGGGTGACTGGTGTCAAACGGGGTCTTGATCTAAAACACCAGTCACCTAGGCCGTGTTTCAAAGGTCGGGAGCCAGAGTGGCCACGGTGTGGTGGTCGCCGACCGGCGCGCGCACCGCGAGGTAAGCCGCGCCGGGTCGGTGATCGCGAACTCGACAGTGAGTTCGGCGCACATCGTGCAGAGGGTCCGGCGCTGGTCGAGGGTGAGCCCGGCGAGCCCCGGCCCGCCGAATTCGACGTTGCGGCCGACGTGATCGCCATAGGTGCCCGCGGTCTGCGCGATCAGGCGCGCGACCGACTCTGTCTGCTCCTCGCTTTCCAAGACAAGCCTTGCGGGTAGTAGACGGAGGATCAGGGGGCCGGTGGGTGCTCGGCCAGTCGTGCGCGGAGGACGTCGGCGTCGGGGTGGCACAGGTCGTCGAGGATGGGCAGGGCCTGCTGCCAGGAATGGCGTGCGGCGGGGAAGTCGCCCGCGTCCTGGTGGGTGTCACCGAGGCGGATGAGTGTGTCGGCCTGTGGGTGGCGACTGCCCAGCTTCTCGTACAGGTCCAGCGCGTTGTGGTAGCAGGTGACTGCTCGCCGGTGCTCGCCGAGGTTGTGGTGGGCGACGCCAAGGCTGTCCCAGGTGTCCGCCTCGCCGTGCCTGCTGCCGACCGCCCGGTGCAGTTCGAGCGCCTGGCAGCAGGAGCGCAGCGCTTCGGCGTGCTGGCCCAGCTGAGTCTGCATCCAGCCGATCGCGTTCAGTGCGTCCGCCTGGCCCGCCTGGTGTCCGGCCGCGTGGAACAACGTGTAGGCGGCCTTGCCGTGCTCCAGTGCCTGTGGGTGAACACCCAGCGCGTAGGACACGATGCCGAGGTTGTTGTAGCTGCGGGCCTGGCCGATCAGGTCGCCGTGCTGCTCGTCCAGCTCGAGGGCGCGAAGCAGGCTGACCTGCGCGTCGGGATAGCGACCGAGCCGGATGTAGGCCCGGCCCAGCTCGCGCAGGGACCACGCCTGCCCGTGCGGTTCACCCGCGCGTTCAGCCGCGGCGATCGCGACGCGCTGGGTGGTGACCATCTGTGTCCAGTGCCCGGTGCGGATGCAGAAACTGGCCACGCTGCAGGCGAGTTGCCAGGCGTGGGTGTCGAAGCCGGCGTCGGCGGCGCGGTCGATGACGGCCGGAAACACCGGGCTCTCGGTCGTGAACCACTGCCATGCCTGCTCGTCGTCGGCGAGCTCGGCGACGGCGGCCCCCGGCTGGGGTTCGGCCAGGGGCAACCGGTCGTTGGGCGGGTTGAGCAGCAGCGTCGCGGCGTGCGCGGTATGCAGGTAGTGATCGAGCATGCGATGCAGGGCGGCGTGGCGCGACTGCTCGGTCTCCTCTTGGCGCGCCTTGTCCGCCGAGTACGACCGCAGCAGGTCGTGGTAGGCGAATCGGCCGGTGCTGGGTTCGGTGAGCAACTGTGCTCTGGTCAGCTCGGACAGCGCCGCACGGGCCTGATCGCGTTCGGTTCCGACGAGGCTGGCGGCGGCGGACACCGAGATGACCGGGCCCGGGTGCAGGCTCAGCAGCCGGAACATGCGTGCTGCCGCGGCGCTGAGCGTCCGGTAGGACCAGGAGAACACCGCACTGAGGTTGACGCTGGTGTCCCCGATGTCCAGGGCCTGCAGCCGATCCCGGACATCGCGCAGCTGCCCGGCCAGCTCGGTCAGCGACAGGGCGGGGGTGAGGGTGGCGTGCGCGGCGACGATGCTCAGCGCCAGCGGCAGGTGCACGCTCAACTCGATCAGGTCGCGGACGGCCCGTGGTTCGGCGGCCAGCCGTTCCGGGCCGAGCCGGCTGGCCAGCAGGTCATCGGCTTCGGCGGTGCTCATCAGGTCCAGGGGGACGGCGCGCGCTCCCTCGCTGACGATCAGGCCGCCGAGGTGGTCGCGGCTGGTGATGACGGTCAGGCACCCGGCCGAGCCCGGCAGCAGCGGCCGGACCTGGCCGGTGTCGCGGGCGTTGTCCAACACCACCAGCACCCGCCGGTCAGCCAGCTGGGACCGGTACAGCGCGGCCTGCTCGGCCAGACCGCCCGGTATCCGCTGGGCCGGCACGCCGAGCGCGTCGAGGAAACCCTGGATCGCCTCGGCGGGCTGGACCGGCTCACCGCTGGCGTCGTAACCGCGGAGGTTGACGTAGAGCTGCCCGTCGGGAAATCGGTCCGCGATCTGGTGTGACCAGTGCACGGCGAGAGCGGTCTTGCCGACGCCCGCGGTGCCGTTGATCGCCGAGATCACCACGGTGTCGTCGCGGTCCAGCAAGCTGGTGAGTTCTTTGAGCTGGGACGTCCGGCCGGTGAAGCCCGCCACCGCGCAGGGCAGCTGCCGGGGTACCGCGACGCTCGACCGGGCGGCCGGTTCTGGGGGCGGAATCAGTGCGGCCGGGGTGGCCTCGTTGCGCGCCGCCGCGAGCAACTGTTCGCGGCGGTGCGGATCGAGTGCGAGGGCCTCGGCGAGCAGGCTCACCGAGGAGAGCCGCGGCTGTCGCCGCCCCGTCTCCAGCACGCTGATCGAGTGGGCGGACACCCCCGACCGCCCGGCTAGTTCGTCCTGCGTCCAGCCGACCGAGAGACGACAGTCACGCAGAAGCTCCCCGAAGGCGTTACCGCCCATTTCCTCCCCCTGGAAACGGTCAGCCGCCGAAACGGCACAGGCCAGGCGGACCATTGTCGGTCAGCGGGCTGTGCGGTTCAACCGCTTCTGGCAAATGGGGAGGACAGGGGGTGGCTCGAGCGTCACGGGCCCGAGGACATCAGCGGTCAGGACGGCGTCGGGGTGCCGGTGTGGTCCACCGGCACCCCGAGGGTGGTCACTGACCGGTCAGAAGTGGAGCATCCACTGGAAGTCGGCCTGGGCGCTGCTCACGTGGACGTGCGAGCGGGTGCCGTAGGCGAGCGGGTTGTTCCAGTTGTACTCCTCGACGTCGAACGAGCCGTCGGAGTAGACCGCGTTGACGTAGGCGACGTGGCCGACCTTGTGGACGTCGTTCACGGCGATGGCGCCGACGGTCGGGGTGGTGTTGACGGTGACGCCGACGCGGCGGGCGGCGTCGTCCCAGGTGCCGGCGTTGCCCCAGGTGGTTCCGCCGTAGGAGTTGCTGAAGCTGGGGACGCCGAGCCTGCTGGCGATCCGGTATGCCGCGAAGGCGGTGCAGTTGTCCTGGGCGAAGCCGCGGGGGTTGCCGTCGTAGTCGTTGCGGGGGCTTTGCGAGCCGCCGCCCCCGGTGAGGAACTGGTGGCTGGCCTCGTTGTTCTTCAGCGTGGCGTTGAGATTGCCCTTCGCGCCGGGGGCGAAGTCCTGGCTCGCCCCGCCGAAGCCGCTGTTGAAGTAGACCCGCACCGTGTACCCGGTGCGGTTCCACACCGATGCCGCGTTGTTCTTCACACACACGCCCTGGCCGGCGCCGGCGCTCTTGAAGTCGTAACAGGTCGGCTGGGTGCTTCCGAGGTCGCTGATCGAGCCGGTGAAGTCGGAGAGCGAGCCGGCCTCATCGCTGTTGTAGTAGTAGCAGAACTCTCCGCTGTCGCAGGACCCGTCCCGGCCAGCGGCGAACGCGGGCGAGGCGGTGGCGGCCAGGAGGGGGGCGACCAGGGCCAGTGCGGCCCCGGCGACGGAGAGCATCATGCGTGCGTTTCTCACGGTGTCCCTTTTTCGTGAAGTGTCAGTGATCGGGGTGGCGTCTGGGGCTTCCGGTCAATGCGTGCGCTGGTAGTCCTCCCATGTCTGGATCGGGATCCGGGGACCGTCGTCGGGGCCGTGGTTGGCGAGGCCGTTGAAGCCGAGGTAGTAGTCACCGATCTGGTTCTGGGCCTGGGTGGACAGGTCGGTGTCGTTGATCGCCGCGGCGTGGATGTGCCACGGCCAGTCGCCCTGGGTCGGGTTGCGGATCCAGGCGGCGAATCCGACCTGGCGCAGCGCACGGGCGACGGCGGTGCGGGTGGCGGCGGACATGCTGTCGATGTTGATGTCCACGACGCCGCCGCCGTCGTGGGTGCCGGCGGAGGTCGGGTCGCCGCCGGGGTTGTACGAGCCCTGCGAGAGCACGAGGCGAAAGCCCAGCAGACGTTCGGTCTCGGTGAGCATCGCCTGGGTGCGGGTGTCGATGACGTACCCGTCACGCTGAACCTTCGCGCCCGGTCCGATCACGCGGGTGACGGTGAACCGGCCCTGCCCGAGCGCGGTCAACGAACTCGCGCCGGGCAGCCCGTTCGCGGCGAGGCCGGTGTACCCGAGCGAACGCTGGAAGGCCGCGTACGCCGTGATGGTCGTGGTGCCGAAGTAGCCGTCGACCCAGCGGGCGTCCAGCAGATTGCGAGCCTGGAGTGCCCGCTCAACGGCCAGCACGGAGTCCTTGGCGCCCGGGGTCAGCGTGTTGTCGGCGCGCCGGGGATCGATCTGGGCGGCCAGGACGACGGCTTCCATGTCAACGACGGGCAGCGCGGCGGCGGTCTGGGCCGAGGCCGGCATCGGTCGCGGGGTTACGGCTGAAGCCGGCGTCGCGCTCAACGCCAGGCTGCCCAGGACAGCGAAGGTCGCGAGCAGCCCCGTAACGGCGCCCCGGGTCCTCATCATTGCCTTCATGCGGTGTTTGTTTCCGTTCGGTCGAAGATCTGCCCCGGCGCCGAGCATCGTGTGCGTGCGGCTTCTCATGGAGGTGTTCTTCCCAGGGCGAGGGGTCAGCGGGTCAGCCACACCGTTGGTCGGTGCGACCGTCGCTGACGTAGGAGCCGTAGAGGAGGGCGGCCTCGGCGTAGGTGCACCTGCCACCGCCGGCGAAGCCGGGCGACCAGGCCTCCGCCTGCCGGGTGTCGGTGTAGCTCATGGAAACGGGGTTCGTCTCCACGCCGGGCGACTGAACCCAGATCTCGCCCAGCGAGATGGTCCAGGTGCCGGGGTGGCTGTTGCGGAAGGACTGCCAGACGAAGGCGTACGCGAAGTTCTCGTGACAGCTCGGCGACCAGTACTGCTTGATGGACATGGCCGGCTGCCCATGCTCGTCGGGCACCACCTTGGTGCTGCCCACCTGGTACGCGTCAGAGCAGGAGTTGATCGTGGACGCGGAGGCCGGTGCGGCCGCCGCGATGATCGGGGTCACGGCGAGGGCGAGCGCGGCCAGTCCGGCGGCGACGTGCGGAATCGAACGCTGCATGGCTTCTCGTTCTTGTGGGGGGTGGGTCCGCGAACGGGCGCTCGGCGGGTTGGACATGGGTCGGCGTGTTCTGCTCGGACGTGGCGGCTGTCCGGGGCGCCAGGTCAGCAGCGGAGGTCGGTCAAGGCGGTGACGTCCCCGGGGTAGGGCGGGGCGTCGCCGCTGTTCCAACCCAGGGCCTGGGTGCACTGCGACAGGGTGGCGGCGCCGGAGGACCAGATCTCGACGGGGTTGCTGCCGCCGCAGTAGGGATCCTGGAGGGAGTGGGAGTTTCCGCTGGTGACGACGACGGACGTGCACGCGTTCCAGCTGCTGTGGGTGGAGCGGTAGCCGGCCCAGACGAACAGGTAGGAATAGTTCTTGCCGCAGCCCTTGTACTGCTTCACCGAGGCCATGGTCTGGCCGCCGACGTTGATGTACGCGGTGCTGCCGATCTGGGTGACGCTGGAGCAGCCGGCCGGGGTGGAGGCCTGTGCGGTTCCGGCGGCGCCTACGAGGAGGGGCACGGCGAGGGCCGCGACAGCGGCCATCTTGGCGATTCTGGACATGGTGGTCACCTTGCATTCTGGGAGTGGGGACAGTGCTCCCCGCTGCCGGTGGGGCACGCCGGGTCGTTTTTCGGGAGGTGTGCGGCGGCCGGCTTTTTGCCGATGTACATCACGAGTCGCGACGTCCGTTGCACTGCATCCTCTCCGCCCCGGGTCGGAACCTCTATGACGGCAGCTCGACGTTTGCCTGTCGTTCGGATGGCGTCCGCCGATCGCCGAAGAGGTCCGCACCGTGGTTCGGCGTCTGGCGCCGGAGAATCCTCACTGGAGGCATCGTCGAATCCAGGGCGAACTCGCCGGGTCCGAACGGCGACCGCATCCAACACCACAGTTCTGAACGAGGTAGCGCTGGAACGACAGTTCTGGCGTCACGACACGAAGCCCGCGTTGGGCGTTCACCCTAAGTACCCGACGGCTACTCATTCCGCGCAGCAGTCAGACTCCAGATTTGCTCCAGGGAAACCGGTGTCCACCAACGCATCGGCTCTCCCCCTGCTCACCAGAACATAGCCTCAGGTCGGAGACCACCGACGAGGTGGCGCAGGTTGCATCCAATCAGGCGAAACCTCGGTGGATGCCGGAGTGCTTCCTCCCAGCGTTCGGGCGGTAGGTCAGATCCAGCCGCGCCGTGCCGCGAAGATGCCCGCCTGGAAGCGGCTCTTCGCCTCCAGCCTGTCGAGCAGTTCCGCGGCACGGCGGGTGTACGTCCGCGGTGAGAGGCCGAGTTCGCGCTGTGCCGAGCGGTCCGTCGCGCCGCCCGCCAACTGGCTCAGGATGCCGACGAGGTGGTCGGGTGGCGGGCCCTGCCGGGTGCCCGATTCGATCGTGGACCACAGCGCATCGTAGAGGAACGTCGCCGATTTGAGCAGCGCCGGATCATCGACGAAGACTGTGCCGGGCGTGTCCGGGCGGTGCAGCACGAGGCCCGGCCGGTCACCGGTCACGATCTGCAGGGCGAATCGCGGCGCCGAGGAGATGACCCGGACCCGTCCGCGCCCTGAGGACGTGTGCGTACGGCGGTACTGCCGCCGCCCGACGATGCGATGCACGCACGGTTGGTCCAAGCGGCTGGCCCCGAGGGGCTGCTCGGGCGGTTCCGCCAGTGGCGGCCAGTCGCTCCAGCCGAGACCGTCCAGTTCGCGCACACACCGTTCCGACTCCACGGAGCCCGTGTGCAGCGGCTCGGCGACCAACGCATCGGTGGTCGGCGGTTCACCGGTCGCCGCGCTGTCCCGTTGTTCGATCAGCAATCGCGCCAGATGACCTACGACGCGAACGCCGTCCTCGATACCAGGATCGTCGACCGGCGGTTCAACTCCGATCATGTGCGGTCCCCCCAGGAAGGATCGATCACCTACGAACGGCCGCCGGGCGCGTCAACCGCCGAGGGCGCCGGCGACCACACCACGTCGACCTGGGCGTCCCGAGGTAGCTCCCCCCACGTTCGTGCCGCCTCGTCCACGATCGCCGCCAGCCTGTCCAGGTCCAGGCGCTGCAAGGGCGCATCCGCCAACACCGGCTGCAGTTCGACCATCTTGTCCCGCTTGGCCTGCGGCATGAGGTCCCGGTGGTGGGCGAACACCTCTTCCAGCGCCGCGACCAGCACCTCCGCCGAGTCGAAGCGAGAACCTGCCCGCCCGCGGACTTCAGCCGACAGTTCGGCGGCAGCGCCCTCTGCCATCCCGTCGAGAACCGTCATGCCGCGAAAGAGCGCACCTCGCGACACACAGCCCCAAAATCCCCACTCCAGGCCGAGCTCACGCTCGATCGCGTAGTGGGCCAGTTCGTGCGGAACTCGGTGCGGGTGGTCGCTCGCGTCGACGAACACGGAGACCCCGTCCGCCCGCCGCGCGGTCACCCGGTGTCCGCCGACGGCGGTCTTCCTCAAAGTAATGATCATCGTGTTCCCTTCGGTCTACCGTCTCGGCGTCGTGTGTCTAAGTGGCGTGGAAACGCAGAGACAGCACCTTGCGCTGGAGGAGGAGACAAACCCCGACAGCGATGCCCGCTGCCCCGACGACCAGCGCGGCGCGGATGCCGAACTGGGCGGCGACACCGCCCGCGACGAGCGAGGCGATGGGGAGCACGCCTTGGGTGAGGAAGCGCGAGGAGCCGATGACCCGTCCCCTGCTCGCTTCCACGGTACGGCGTTGGCGCAGCGTCACGAAACCCACACCGACCAGCGACATGCCCACCGAGAAGGCGGCCTCTCCCAGCAGGATCAGCGCGGCCTTGAGCAGGATCGGGCCCGCGGCCGCCGCCAGGCAGATCGCTCCGACGGCCTCGATCGCCATACCTGCCGCCAGAAGCCTGCCAATGCCGATCCGGGCGGAAATCCGATCGCACAGAATCGACGAGAAGAACCCCAGCACACCGGAAACGCTGAACAGCACGCCGATCATGGTGGCTCCAAAACCCAGGCCGTCGACCAGGAAGAGGAAGTACAGCGTCATCTGCATCTGGCTGAAGAAGTTGGTCACGGTCATCGCGACGGTCACCAGCCGCAGCACGTCGTCGCGCCAGAGCAGCATGAATCCGTTGCGGGTTTCCTCCCAGAAGCCCCCCGCTCTGCCCCGGGTTCGCGCCACAGTGTCCTTGGACCGCAGGGACACCACACACACCGCCGAGACGACGTAGCTCACCGCGTCGGCCAGCAGCGCCACGGGTGCCCCGCCGAGCGCGATGAGCCAGGCCGCGATGCCAGGGCCGCCGACCTCGGCGACCGACTGGCTCGCGGCGAGCTTCCCGTTGCCGTCCCCGAGCTGGTCGTCCACCACCACCGAGGGCAGGAATGCCTGGTACGCGACATTGAACAGCAACGACAGCAGCCCGACCAGAAAGGCGACGCCCGCCAGCTGCCACACGTCGAGCACGCCGAGCACCGCGGCCAGCGGGATCCAGCCCAACAAGGCGAACCTGCCCAGATCGGTGGCCACCATCAGCCGGTCGCGCCGGCACCGGTCCACCAGGGTTCCCGCGAACGCCCCGAACACCAGCGGCGGCAGCTTCTCCACTGTGGCCAGCACACCCATCTGGAACGCGTTCGCGTGCAGGAAAATGACCCCCACCAGCGGCAACGCGACGTAGCTGACCGCCGTGCCGACAAGAGAGACCGACTCGCCTCCCCAGAAGAGCATGAAGTCCCGATTGCGCCACAGCGAACGCCTCGCGGTACGCGCACCTATCGGGCTACCGGCATGCTCGACGGCCTCCTCGCTTTCCGTGCTCATTGCGCGACCCCCTCTTCAACCACATCGGCCGCCTCGGCCAAAACCCGATGCGCCGCGCGCCGAAGCGCGTAGTAGCCGCTGCAGCGGCAGTGGTGGGCACTGAGCACTTCATCCACTTCGGACGGTTCGACTCCGCGTCTCACCGCGCCGACGAGCGTGACCACCACGCCGGGCGTGCAGTATCCGCACTGCGGCGCCCCCTCATCGACCAGCGCACGGACCACAGCCTCCCGAACCGGGTCTCCGGCCAGCGAGCCCGCGGTGGACACCTCGGCGCCGCGGACCTGTTCGGCCAGCAGCAGGCAGGCGTTGCGCGGTCGGCCGTCGAGCAGGACCATGCACGCGCCGCAGTGGCCTTCTCGGCAGGCCGCCTTGACGGACATGTCCCCGGCCCGGCGCAGGAAATCGAGCAGGTTCATCGGCTGTCCTCCAGCTCCGCGACCACTTCGGCCAGCTCGTGTCGTTGCCATGCCTCGACGCCGCCGAGTTGCTCGACGAGGTCGGCCAACACGCCGTTGCCACCTGCCGGGACCGACGCGGACCGCACGGTCCCCGCCCGCCACACGGCGACGCGCAGCAGGACCGCTCGGGACCTGGCGACCAGGGCGCCGGCGACGGCGTGCTCGGGCGGACCGATTCGGGCCCGCTGCGAACGCCGGTACGTCGAATGCAGTGGTGGTCGCCACTCGACGCCGACCAGCACTCGCCGTTCACCGACCGCCCGTTCGAGGGCGAGATCCACGATCACACCGCCGGCGCCCCCGAGCACCCGCGCCCGGGCATTGAGGCTCAGCAGCGGGACAAGCAGGCACCGAGGCCCCCAGCCGAGGAGGTTTCCGCCGACAGTCGCCTGCGCCCGAACGGGGATCGTGGCCACCCGCCGCGCCGCCGCCCTCAGCCCCGCGGGAAACGGCCCCTCCGCGACGGCGGCAAGCGTGGCGGTGGCACCAAGGTATCCGCCCGACGCGGTCGTCGCGACGGAGATGCGTTCCAACGTCACGACCTCCGCGGGCGTGCCTTCGCGTTGCCAGCGAGGCACGAGCAGCGTTCCACCGCCCATCACCGGGTTTCCGGCCTCGACGTGCAGATGCAACTCCTCCAGTGTGCGCGGCCGGTGCACGAGAACGTCAGGCACGGCTGACCGCCAGCTCACAGCGCTGCACAGGGATGCCGCTCACGCGACGGCCGGTGGCGTCGAACACCGCGTTGGCGACGGCCGCCGCCACCGGCGGCAAGCCGAGTTCGCCCACCCCCTTCGCCCCACCGGGGCCGCCCGGTTCCGGCTGGTCCAGCAGCACGATGTCCAACTCCGGCAACGACTGCGGGCCGAGACTGCCGTGCTCGGCGAGCGAAGTGGGCACGGCGCCGGTGTCATCCATCTGCCAGCGCTCCACCAGCGCGGCCGAAAGCCCCTGAACGAATGCCCCCTCCAGCTGGCCCCGGACGGCGACCGCATTGATCACCGTTCCGCAGTCGGCGGCCAGCAGGGCATGCCGGGGATGAACGTCCCCGTTGCCGGGATTGACATCGACGGCGATGACCGTCACGGCATAGCTGAGCGGCAGAACACTTGCGTCGGCGGCGTCCGTGACGACAAGGCTGCGGCCGTCGACGGTCTCCTGACGGGCAACGGAAGCAAGTGTCCGAAGCGGTGTTCCGTCCGACGCGACGACATCGCCGGCGGCCAACGAGAGGTCGTCCGCCGGCAGTCCGAGCTGACGCGACGCCGCGGTGATCACGTTGGCTCGCAGCGCCTTCGCAGCACGGAGCGCACTCGTGCCGGCGACGTAGAGCGTTCGCTGGGCGAACGAACCCAGGTCCGTCACGACCAGGGCGGTGTCGCCCTCGCGAACGTGCACCCGCTCCGCGGCGAGTCCCAGCTCTCCGGCCACCAGCCGGCCGATGGTCGCGCTGCTGCCGGTGCCGCAGTCACAGGAACCGGTGAGGACCTCCACCGTTCCATCCTCGTTGAGCCGCACCAACGTCATCGTCGCGTCGGGAACGGGAACGCCGGTGGTGGACAACATCGCGCACGCGGCGACCCCGACCCCGCGCAGCGTCCCGGGCGCGGGCGGTGGCGGCGTGGTGCGCTGCCACCGCGTCTCGGCCAGGTCCACCAGGAGACGCAACCTGGACTCCGGTCCGGTGGGATTGCCGAGCAGTTCGTGCGACACCGCGTTGCGGCGGCGGATCTCGAAGGGCGACAGTCCACGCGCCCGGGCGACGTCGTCGACAGCCTGCTCGAACGCCAGCAACGCCTGTGGGGCGCCGTAACCGCGGAAGGCTCCACCCGGAATCTGGTTGGTGAACCTGGCCCCGATCCGGAAGTGGGACGAGGGGCCCGGGTACAGCAGCCGGGCGGCCGTCGAGAGGTCCCCCATGACGTGGCCGACGTGGGAGGCGTAGGCGCCGGAGTTCAGCTCGGCCTCGGTGTCGATCGCGGTGAACCGTCCTTCGCCGTCGGCTCGCACGGTGGCGGTCACCCGGGCCTGGTGGCGGGTGCGCCCCGCGCGCAGGGTCGTTCGAATGTCCCGCATCGTCCACAGTGGATGATTCAGGCGTGGCGCCAGGAGGGCGAGCAACAACTCCTCGAAGACCTCCTGCTTGCCGCCGAACCCGCCGCCCTCCTGGTGCTTGATCACCCGGATCGTGGGCATCGCGACGCCGGTCACGTCGGCGATCAGCCGCCGCACGTCCGACGGCGCCTGGCAGTTCGTGTGAATGTCGAGCCCGCCACCGGGCAGCGGATCGACGAGGCAGACCGGGCCTTCCAGGCACAGATGCTCCACGGCGGAGGTTGCCGCCGTCACCCTGAACTCCTGGTCGCCCGCCGGCAGGTCGCCCAGCGGCTCCTTCGATCGGATGGCTCCCAATCGCCGCGCCGTGGTCAGATCCGAGGCGCCCGTCCACTCCCCCGGCGTCCACCGGCATCCGAGCAGCCGTTCGGCCTCCACCGCCGCCTCGGGTTCGGTGAGCACGATGGCCACGCATCCGTCGCCGACGTGGCGAGGAGACGAGGTGAGCACCGTCTGGTCCGCGGTGGCGCTCAGCACCGCGGCCGGCGGCGCTGCGGCGCTGTTGTACTTGGTGTCCGGAAGGTCATCTGCGGAGAAGACCGCGCGCACCGCCGGATGGGTCATCGCGAGCTCGGTGTCGAAGGAGTCCAATGTCGCTGCCGGATACGGACTTCGAACGATGTGCACGAACCATGCGTCCGGCCGTGTGGCCAACTGGTCGGTGAGGAACAGCCAGGTGCCTGTCGCCTTGCGTGCGCGCTCCCCCTCGCCGTGGTGTTCGGGTCTCATCACGTCTCCTACGCGTGCGGAAGCGGCCACAGGTTCAGCTCGTCGTCGACGACCGGCGAGCTCCGCCAGCCCAACTCCACCGGCGCCGCGCGGATGCGGTCGCGACCCAGCAGCGGAAAGGCGGCAGGGAAGTTGCCGACCAGGCCGGGCACGATCGTGCGGGCGACTCGGACGCCGGTGAGTTCGACGTCCGGCGTGGTCAGATCCGCGTACAGCACCCGGTAACCGTGTCGCTCGACGAGGCGGCGGTACTCCTCGATGCTGAACTCCGCCGGCCGTGCGATGTCCTCGATGTGCCCGCGGACCGGCGTGTCGAGCAGCGGCCGGACCGCCTCCTGCGCCCGCGGATCGAGAAACAGCTGCTGCTGGCACAGAAGCACGTTCACATCGCGGAACTGCGGGTGGTAGTCGTCGAGGTAGAGACGGTCGGCACGCCACGGCTTGAGGAAGCGGTCGCTGACAATGGCTTCCACCGCACCGGCCCGGTAGAGACCGTTCGGCTTGTCGAGGTCGCGGCTGCCTTCCTGCAGCGTGAACGCCTCGGTCGCGGCCTTGAGCGCGGCGTGCACCGGGTCCGGCTTGCACCCGAAGCCCACGTTGAGCAGCTTCTCGTCCGCCTGCCACAACACCGCCACGACCACCGGGATGTCGAAGGGGTTGGGCAGCGCGATGTACGACAGCCGTTGGCCGAGTTCGGCGGCCTCCGCCACCAACCGTTCGGCACGGGTGCCGGACACGTCGAGAGTCGGCAGCCGGTGTCCGGCCGTCCACCAGATCATCGTGATGTCACGCTCGACGACCTCTTCGAGTCCGCCGAGAACGGCGCGCTCCAGATCGGGTCCAGCGGCGACGCCGGCGTAGTGATGGGAGTGGTGGGCCGGCTCCCCTCGGTACGGGCCGGAATGCCAGTTGACGTACGACATGCTGGCGGGCAGCCACACCCGGGTTCCGTCGAGATCACGCCCGTCGACCCACTGCGTCACCGAGTCGCGGCGGAGCGGCTCGAACGGGAAACCCGCGGTCTCGTACTGTGCCTCGGAGTAGAGCACCAGTTCGTCGGGATCGACCGCCTGTTCGCCGCCGACGATGATCTCGTCGAAAGTGGCCTGCCGGATCCGGGTCGGATCGATCACGTTGCCGGAGTAGCGTTCCACCACTTCACCCATGGAGGCGATCCGGGCGTCCGCCTCACCGAGGAAACTGCTGCCGCCGCACACCCGACTGTTGGACCAGGGATACAACCGTGACAGCTGCCCGGCGAAAGCCTGATAGCTGATCAGTGACGCGGGCACGCTGTGATCGTGGGGAAGCCGCTTCGCGTGCACGATCGGCCCGGTACGACGGTCGTACAGCGCCTCGAGCCCGCTCGGCAGGTCGCCACTCGCCCACCACCGCTTCGTCTCCGCGAGCGAACGGACCCGATCGGGCAGCGGCAGCACCACATGCCAGTCGAGGTGCCGGCGCAGCGGATCCGCCACCATCTCGCGGAACACCAGGGCACACCGGCCGGTGGCGAGGTACTCCCGCAGCCGTGCGGCCAACTCCAGCGCCACCCATGCCAGGTCGTCGTGTTCCAGCGGCGACGTCCCGGCCGCGGGCCCGGCGGCAAGTGCGGAGAAGTGCGCGGGATGGCGGGCCGAGACCAGACGGCGGCCCATCAGGTCGACCGCGTCGCTGGTCGCCCCGGCGATGCTCAGCGGGCCGACGCTGACCGTCTCGTGTTCGACGTGTGCCGCCAGGAAGGTCGCGCCGGTCTCGCGCGCCTGCTCCGCCCAGCGGCGCTCAGTCTCCTCGTCAAAAACGTCATGGGCGAGCACCGTGACCCGCGGCTCGTCATCGAAGGCCTTCGCCGGGTCGTCCGTCTCCTCGAGGCGACGACATCCCATCACCTCGGCGAGCACGGTCGCGAGGCGTCCGGTTCCGACCACCACACAGTCGACGGCGGACCATCGACGGGGCAGGTCGGCCGTGGCGATCACCCTCAGCTCGCCGGCTTGGGCGAACACGTCGTCGGAGCCGGCCAGGGCCTGCTCGACGAGCGCGGTCGTCTGACCGACCGTGAACAGCCGTCCCGCTGCGGTGCGCACCAGGGTCGACCCGGCGGGCAACGCGAACAGCGCGCACCCGAGTGTGCTGTCTGCTTCCACCAGGATCGCTCCTTTAGAGTAGAGGTCCGCCCGGCGCGATAGAGGCGCGCCGGGCGGACTGCATCATCAGTTGTCCCACTCGAAGACCACCGCGGACGGCTCCGGGGTGTGGTGGCCGTTCGGCGCCATCGGCTCGTCAGGCCAGTTCTCCGTCACCTGCTCGATCATGCGAATCACCCCCTCTCGTGGTCGGGCTTCCCGGCCGCCAACGGACGTGCTCGACACGTTGGCGGCCCGCATCGCGGTGGTGCTCGACCTGACAGGCCGAGACCACCAAGAGTTCGAACACCACATCGGTGTTCTCCATGACCACGTCGGCGGCCCGGTGCGCCAGCGCGACCCTCGCCCGCTCGTCGCCGACGATGTGTCTCGCCGTGCCGCGCACCGAGAACTCGACTCGGTTGGGACCCGGGAGCGCGTGCAACTGGAAGGCCGGATTCGCGAGCAGCTCGCGACACTTGGCGGTCTGCGGTATCAGCGACAGGAAAAGACCACCGTCCGCGAGGGCGACGGAAACCGGCGTTATTCGGGGATGTCCGGTCATCGACGCCGTGCCCAGGTAGCAGAAGCCGTACTTCGTCAGCATCTCCCGCCCGGCCTTCGCGAACTCAGGATCTGCGGACTCGAAGTCCGACCAACCGGCCACCGATCCGCTCACACCGTCCCCCTCAATTCACCTTGCCGCGAACACAATTTTCGCGCAGCGGACAATCCAGTGCACATAACGAGATGCATCGTCGAGGATTCGCCGAGTACGAGCTTCACCGCTCGACCGAACCCTCGGGCCGCAACGACTGACAGCGCCAATACTAGCCGCGGCCGGCCACACCGAGTCAAGGTTTGCCATGGCTACATATCGCCACGATTCAACCTTTCTGCCACGCATGGGCATTAAGGGCGAGAAGGGGTCGCCCGCACGTTGTCGACGCCGTCCGCCGGCAATACCGTCGCAGCACGCGGCCGACTCGCGCCGCGTCACCGATCACGGATAACCGGGGGTCCCATGGCGAACATGACTTCGGTGGCACATGGCCCGCGGCGGCAGGCGTGGCTCCGTCGAGACCGAACACGGCTGGGCTGGATGGCCTTGTTCGTGGCCGTTCTGCATGTCGTCGGCTGGGGCCTGGTCGTCCTTGTGGTGGCACCGCGCTATGGCAATGCGACGGCTGGCGGATTCGGAATCGGGCTGGGCGTGACGGCCTATGTCCTCGGCATGCGCCACGCCTTCGACGTCGATCACATCGCGGCCATCGACAACACCGCCCGCAAACTCATCGGGGACGGCCGGCGGCCGCTCGCCGTCGGGTTCTGGTTCTCGCTCGGCCACTCGAGCGTGGTGTTCGGCCTGTGTCTGCTGATCGGCCTCGGCGTGCGTGCGCTCGCGGCCCAGGTGACCGATTCCTCGTCACAACTGCAACAAATAACGAGCCTGGTCGGGACGCTCGTGTCGGGCTGTTTCCTGCTGCTGATCGGCCTGATCAACAGCAGGGCGTTGCTGGGAGTGGGCCGCGCATTCCGGCGTCTGAGGCAAGGGGATCACGACGAGGCCGAGCTGGAGGCGCAGCTCAACTCCCGCGGTTTCATCGCGCGCATCCTGGGCCGCGTGACGAGCTCGGTCCGGGCGGACTGGCACATGTATCCCGTCGGGCTGCTGTTCGGCCTCGGATTCGACACCGCCACGGAGGTGTCGTTGTTGGTGCTTTCGGGCAGCGCGGCCGCCCTGCAGCTGCCGTGGTACGCCGTGCTCACCCTGCCCGTGCTGTTCGCCGCGGGTATGAGCCTGCTCGACACCGTCGACGGCGTGCTGATCTCGGCGACCTACGAATGGGCCACCACCAACCCCGTGCGGCGCGTGTTCTACAACCTGGTGGTGACCGGGCTGTCGGTGGCCGTCGCCATGGTGATCGGACTGATCGAACTTCTGGGCCTGCTCGGCGACAAGCTGAGCGCCCGGAGCGGCCCGCTCGCCTGGGCGGCGTCGATCAACCTGGACGGGGTGGGGTACGTCGTCGTCGCCCTGTTCCTGGTCACCTGGCTGGCCGGGATCCTCACCTGGAAATTGGGCAAGTTCGAACACCGCTGGCCTCAGCCGCAGGGTGCGGTCCGCCGTTGACCAGGTGGCCGAGCCATCACCGAACTGTCGGCAGCCGGGTCGGGCGGTTGTCACGACTGCGGCGGAGCGCGGCTTGACCAGGAGCCGCGCTCCGTACGGCAGTCCTGTCGTCAGGCATCGCCGGCCGCGGACCGGCCGGGCGGCACATCGTCGGTCTTCCTGGCCAACTGGTCGGCGAAGGACTGCCACGATCCCGCGCATTCCCGCGCGAGGTGCATGACTGCTCCCCGCTGGTGCGAGGGCACGCTCCTGACGATCTCGTCCCACTTCCGCGCATCGATGGCACAGGCGTCGAGGACCCTCAGCAGCACTCGGCCCGCCTCGCTGAACCGCAGCGAAGGGTCATGTCTGAGGTTGGCGATCACGTCTCCGGAATCGGCGGCTGCCACGCCAGCCCGCCGGCTCGGCCGAGCCACGTCCTGCCGACGCGGTGGAACCGGCTGCTCGCCGCGATCGAGGCGGGCACGGACGTCGCCGGCTGTCGATGGGGAGATTCCTGCGGCTCTGGCGATCTCACGGAGAGACACCCGCGGGTTGCGGGCAATCACCTCGCCGGCTCGCCGGCGTCCCTCCACGCCGTCGTTCGGCCGGACGCGGCCGTCCTTGCCGAGCCGGGTGTCCGACTGGACGTTCTGGTCAGTCGAACGCTTGCGGATCACTCCGACCGTCGTTGGGGCGATGCCGGCCACGGCAGCGATCCGGCGATTCGACCAGTCCGGGTGTGTGCCCAGAATACGAGCGGCGGCGGCGGTCCGGTCGGCTCGGGAAAGCGGCAGACCGTGCGCGCGGTTCAACTCCACGGCGAGTATGAACGCATCGGTGCTCGTGCCGTCGAAAAACAACACCTCGATGACGTCGGCGCCGCACAGCGCCGCCGCGCGCAGCCGGTGCGTCCCGTCGATCACCTGCATCGTGCGCCTGTTCACCACGATAGGCGGTAGTTTCGCCCCGACCTCGGCGAGTTGCCTGATGTGCTCGGCGTTTTCGCCGCCGGTCCGCGGTGAGTCCGCGGGCAGGATGTCCGCAACCGGGATCTCCTCGGGCGAACCGGCCAACCCGTTCCGAATACTGCGAAGTCCGCTCACCCCTGCGCCCCCTACAACCTCAGAAGCCGGCGGCATAACGGCCGTGCGCATCGTCGTTCAACCGTTGAGCCGACCCATGCCCACCCGTGTTTCAGCGCGGTAGGCAGCACATACCCCTCCGATGCACTGCCTACCGCACTCAAGGCATCGCGTCTCTCATCCGTTCCACGATGTCGGAAGTCTTCCGCACGAACCTACCCGCGCCATACCTGCCGACTACTCGGACGAAGTAGCGCCAGTTTCGACAAACCCGGCGGGATCAACTCTCAGCTCGTCCGATACGCGGCGGCCTGGGTCTCGTACATCTCGTAGTAGCGTCCGCGTGCGGCGTGCAACTGCTCGTGGGTGCCGTGCTCGACGATACGGCCTCGGTGCAGGACGACAAGATGGTCAGCGTGTCTGACATTTGCCAGCCTATGGGTGACGAGGATCGTGGTACGCCGCGCACCCGCGAGGTCGCCGGTTTCATCACGGCCGGTTCGGATGCTGGCCCCGTGCAGCGCCTCGAACACCCGTGCCTCGGCCTTGGCGTCGAGCGCGGCCGTGGGTTCGTCGGCGACGAGAATGTGTGCGTCGCGGTAGATGCCGCGAGCGATGCCGATGCGTTGCCACTGGCCACCGGACAGGTCGCGGCCGGCTCGGAATCGCCGTGACAGCATGGTGTTTCCGCCGTCGGGCAGGGTGGCGATCACCTCGTCGGCCCCGGACAGGGCAATCGCCCGTTGCCAGTCGGGATCGGTCGCGAGGTCGGTCGCCGGTCCCGTCAGACGTTCGTGGCGGCCGACACGGATCGCGTGCTCGGCGGACATCGGCCACTCGGCCGGCGCCTGGGCGATCACCGCGATGCGGTCATGGACGGTTCGCGGACTCACGGTCGCGAGATCGACGCCGTCCCACCTGACTGTTCCGCTGGTCGGAGAATAGAGCCCGGTGATCAGCTTGGCCAGCGTGGTCTTGCCGGACCCGTTCTCGCCGACGAGAGCCACCACCTGTCCCGGCCGGATGACCAGGTCGATCCCGCACACCGCGGGCCAATCCTGCCCGGGGTAGTGGAACGTCACCGCGGACAGCTCGATCAGCTTCGGGGTTGCCGGCGCGCTGGGGAGGGAGCACATCACCGTGCGGCGAGCAGCCTCCACGAGCAGTGCGCCGTACAGCTCGATCGCGGGTGCGCTCTCATGGATCAGGTCAATGGTGCGCAGGCAGCCCCGCAACGCCGCGGACGCCGTCCGCATCGCGACCACAGCGGTGCCTGCGGCCGCCAGGGGCATCGTGCCCGTGCTGACCGTCAAGACCAGCATCGCGTACGCCGCGGCCGCGCCCAGTCCGGCTATGGCGCGCCCGGCAAGTCGAAGCAGGGCCGTGCGGGTGTTGATCCTGCTTTCGTCGTGCGCGAGCTCCGCGGTCAGTGCGCGGTGCTCGCTGACCAACCGTTCCTGCAACACCAACGCGTGCCGCTCCACCGCGAAGCGGCGGGACGTCGCGGCCTCCGCCACCACTGCCTTCGCCATCTGCCGGGAGACGGTGTTCAGAAAGTGACGACGTCCGAGGCGCGAGGCGAGCAGAGCGGCCCATCCGTCGCCGAGTGCCGCGACCACGAGCACAATCGCGAGCCACGGGCTGAGCACGGCCGCGGATGCCAAGGCGGCCACCATCGTCACCCCGGCCGACACGAGTTCGGCGACCGTGCGCACTCCGGACCCGATGGCTTCCAGTCCATCGCCGCTCGCCCTCCGAGCCAGCTCCTGGAAGTCGGCATCCTCGAAAGTGATCAACGGAACTCCCGCCGCCGCGCTTGTCACGGCGCTCTCCGCGGTGTGAGTCACGGCGACGCGAAGCCTGCCGGCCACGCCGACCACCGCCGTGTCCAACAACGCGTTCACCGCGAAGGCGCCGGCCACCAACAACAACGTGGGCAGTGCCGCGACGAGCTGCTGCGGCGTCGGGGCTGCCCGCAGCAGGGCGGTGAACGCCTGCGCGGTGGCAAGCAACCCGAAGGCCGTCGCGCAACCCGACAGGACCTGCACCAGGACCGCCAGCGTTGTCAGCACACGCGAGGCTTTCCAGGACAACGAGGCAATCGTTGCCACCATGTCCGGCGCGGCCCGAAGCATCCGCCACAACCCGGCTTCCGCCACCTCGGCGCTCGCCCTCGCCCAGTCCGGCACGGACAACCGGTCGACCTGCACCAGTCGCGTTTCGACATAGCTCGCACTGCGCACGGATTCCCCCATCACAGGCTTCTACCGGAATTCTGAAAGCGAAGTGAACTCTACCCTCGGGGGTCGTCGTCAAAAAAGACGTCAGCAGATTCGGTCATCAGCCGAGCTGTGGCCGTTTATTAATTAATGGCTTCTGGCGGCACGCCGGGCACTGCTCACTCACTGATCGGACACTCGGCAGCGAAAGCAGTCGATGCCGTCGTCTTCGACCGAGACGAGGTGCTCGCGCGCGATCTCGCGTTCGACCACACCGTCGGGATAGGTCCGGTACGCCTCCTCCCAGCGCTCCCGCGCCTCGGCGAACCGACCGCGCGCTCGGGCGACGTGGGCGAATCCCTCGAGCGACCGGGCCAAGTAGCGGTGGAGTCCGTACTGAACCGCGTAGTCCCGGGCCTGGGTGAAGATCTCGGCCGCCTTGTCGATGTCGCCCGCGGCGAACGTGGCCTCGCCGAGCACGTTGAGCACCTCGCACTCGCCCTTGCGGTCGTCGAGCTTGCGGGTCAGCACCAGCGCCTTCCGGCCGCGGTCGATCGCGCTGTGCACCTTGCCGAGCGCCCGGTCGATCGAGCACAACCCGACCAGCCCGTCCACCTCGCCGATCTCGTACCCGGCCTCGACGCTGACGGACAGCACCCGTTCGAACGTGCGCGCCGCCTCGTGGTTGTGCCCTCGCAGGTGCTCGATCATCCCGGCGTTCCACCACAGCACGCAACGGCGCTCCACCGGGCCGCCGTGCTCGCCGCCCATGTCCAGGGCGCGCCGGAGGTGGGCGAGCCCCTGCTCCCACTCGCCGAGGTCTCGGCACACGACGGCGAGATTGTTGGCGATGATGCCGTCCAGAGCGGTGTCCGCGAGCGTGGCCGACGCCGCCGCCGCCTCACGGAGCGCCTCGTAGGCCGGCCAGAGCCGGTGTGCGTCGTAGTGCGTCGACGCCAGTTCGGCGAGCTGAGCAGCCTCGGTGAAGAGGTTGCCGTTCGACCGGCTGATCGCCAGCGCCTGCGTGATGAAGGACTCCGCCGCCGCGCTGTCCCCATGGTCCCGGCACGCGCCGGCAAGAGCCTGTAGGAGAACCGACCGACCGTGCTCGTCGCGATCGGCCTCCGCGGCCCGCAGCCCCTTCTCGAACAGCGGGCGCGACACCCCCATCTGGTTGGTGTGCTTGAGATACGGCCGCAACGCGCGAATCAGCCGCCACGCGTACTGCGGCCACCCCTCGTCGGCCGCGAAGTGCGCGGCGGCCAGGAGGTTCGCGTACTCGCGGCGCAGCATCGCCGTGGCGTCGCCGCCCACGGCCACCGCCGGCACCGGCGTGGCGACGTCGACCTGCGGGTTGCGGACACCGGCATCTTCCCGGTCGTCGATGCCGGTCCACAGCGGCACGGACCATTCCCGCGTGGCCCGCAGGTAGAAGTCGAGCAGGCGGCCCTCCGCAGCCCGCATGGCGTCCGCGCCGTCGACTTCCTCGCACAGCTGACGGCCGCATTCCCGGACGAGGTCGTGGAAGTGGTATCGGCCGACGACGTCCTGCCGCAGCAGGTTGTCGTCGAGCAACGTCTCGAGATGGTCCTCGGCGTCGATCGGCGGGATTCCGGCCAGCGCGGCGGCGGAGTGGGCGTCGAAGTTGTGCCCCGGGTGCAGGGACAGCAGGCGGAACAGGCGCTGCTGGGTCGAGGACAGGTAACGCAGCGAGAGCTTGAGGGCCGAGGACACGCTCCGGTCGCCGGTCTTCAGGAAGTCGTTGCGCCGCTGGTTCTCCAGCCTCTCGACCAGGTTCGCCACGGTCCAGCCCCGCCGGTCGCGCAGCCGCGCCGCCGCAATGCGAATGGCCAGCGGCAGACGCCCGCACAGCTCGATAGCGGTGACCACGGCCGCCGGCTCCCGCGCCGTCCGCTCCTCGCCGACGATCCGCACAAAAAGCGCGATCGCGTCGTCCGGCGGGAGCACATCCAGCGAAAGCGGCACGGCGCCTTCCAGCGCCGTCAGCCGACGGCGGCTGGTGACGACCACCAGGATCCCTGGAGTGCCGGGAATGAGCGGGCGCACCTGGCTGATGTCATTGGCGTTGTCCAGCACGATCACGGCGCGCTTGCCCGCCATGTGCGAGCGCCACAACGCCGTGCGGGCCTCGGTGCTCGGCGGCACCAGCTCGGCCGGCACGCCGCAGTCGCGCAGCAGCACGTCCAGGGCTTGCTGCGGCGCCATGGGCTCCATGCCGAGGCTGAAGCCATGCAGGTCGATGAAGTACTGCCCGTCGGGGAAGTCGTCGGCGATGCCGTGCACCAGGTGCACCGCCAGCGTCGTCTTGCCGACGCCGCCCATGCCGTCGATGGCCGAGATGACCAGGGTGGACGGCAGCGAGCTCGTCAGCTCCGCGGTGAGCTGATCCAGCTCGGCGGTGCGACCGGAGAAGTCCCTGATGTCGTTGGGCAGGAAGCATTTCGCAGTCGACATGTCGCTCGGCGCGACGGCAGCGCCGTCCTCGGCCTCGTCCGCGTCCTGGACGGAGTCGGACAGGATGTCGGCGAACAGCGCGCGCAGGCGGGGGCCGGGATCCATGCCGAACTCGTCGGCCAGTAGCCGTCGGCCCTGGTCGTACA
>Ga0307511_10001724_pt1 | contig 23019 bp, 33 predicted proteins | sample 13_EM_MG_FD_200266 | JGI IMG/M metagenome (GOLD analysis project Ga0307511, IMG submission 200266) | Populus trichocarpa ectomycorrhiza microbial communities from riparian zone in the Pacific Northwest, United States - 13_EM | ecosystem: Host-associated > Plants > Roots > Unclassified | place... | reverse complement strand
CGGACCCCCCCCCCCCCCCCCCCAGCACACCTACAGATGGAGAAAGACGTCCGCTAAGACGATGGAGTGGACTTGGAGGACTGTCGAATGAAATCGTCGGAGGGGACAGTTCATGCGGCCTCCCCTGGCCCGGACCGCGACGGCGTTCCCTGGTCGACAATGAAGGTGGAAAGAGAACGCTTCACGTTCTTATTATGCTACGAACTAAGCTCATCGTCGCCTGGGAATCCCAAATGGCTCGTAGAAACCTGCCATGTGTACTATATTAGGCACCGGGGAGGTTACGCTGGGCACATTGTACGTGCACATGGGAAAGAAATCCAAGGGCATAAGGTGGTATAAAAACTACACGAAATAAAGAGTGGCGAGGGAATGTGGAGGTAGTGAAGACCCGGCCAGAGCAAGGAATAATAACCGCAGGTGAGATCCTTAGACCTCGTTATCCCGATGGAGATCTACCGTAGTCTCGATCCCAACCTTAAGTTCGCCAGACATCCCTCTATACTTACCTACCGAATCCATGGGGTACCCATTAGAGAGGACGCCACTGCTACCCTTTGACTCTCTTTGGCTCCTGGAAGAACTGGTATTTCCTATGGTAATGGTGTTGCTCGGCAGCGCGTTCTTTTCGGCAACTCGTTTAACGATGAGTAACGGAGCGATAACCTGTCAAACCCGCCGTCACATTAAACAACTGGTCCGGAGATTACGGGCCGTGGGAAAGCACGAACCTGAGCCTCAGCGAGGATGGGCAAGAAGAGATCCGCAGTGCTGCTTCGAGAAGCGAAGGTTCCGATGACCAACAACGAGCTGACAGCGTAAAGCGCGGAGGACTCGATGAGCATGGTGATGATGGTCTTGTACAGTCCACCAGTTCCAGCTAGAGCCGTCGCGGGAGTACGGGTGCCCCTGTTGTGCAGGACGAGCCGGGTGATGATCATGAGGGTGAGGAGGACGTTGAGGGAAATCGAAACCGAAAAGTATGGAATACTGTAGCGAATGGTTATGGTTTCCCAAGGGCTGCTGTCCAGTTTCAAGGTCCGGTAGAGAAATAGGATACCTGTCCCTATATTAAGGAGGTTAGCCCGGAGTGCCGACGTCAGCTCATGGAAAACTCAAATACGCACCCACAGAACCGAGGTACAGGAGGAAGGGGAAGGTGATAACCCAGAGGTTCATGGAATAAACCACGTAGCATCGGTGCTAGAAGAGGAGCTGGGATTAGAAAGCTGGATGACATCAGATAGAGAACCAACCATGAGACCATCGGCGAGCCAATTGTTCAAGAGGAACATGAGGTTGGGAACGGTACAGAGCATCCCTGAGTTGAACCACAGGTATCCAAGCGGTCCTGGGGGTAACATGCCCTCGACACCAGGGAATTCGCGGTTATCGATAAAGGAAACGGATTGAACGTTGAGGTTCGTCGTGGTGTAGACGGTAGCAAGGGAAAACATGAGCACGGTATAAGAAACATGCCCCCACTTGATGCCCCCCCTTCTACGATCGACAGGGCTGAGCAGCGCAGCCATACATTGGAAGAACACCACGACGAGGATCCCTGGAATCAACGGTGAGCACTAACAGACAGACGTCTGGAAAGTGGGCACCATAGAGCATCGAGGAGATGAGACTGCCGGCGAAACTGGCCTTCTCCTTGACGTACAGATTGTATGGGATCTTTGGAGCATTAGGATTATTGGACCAGGGCTCTCCCTGGATATTGAACATGGTCCAGGTGAGGAGATGGGAACGATCTCTACGAGCGCAGGATCAAAGTGGGGGGGAGGGTGTTTCGAGGTGTAGAAAAGACCTGGGGGCTCGATGGGAGGGAGGCCCAGTGAATTATAAAGGCTCAGGGAGAATCAATTGAACGGTGATGGATGACGGCGAGAGGTCCAAGTACGGCGGGCTTGAAACAAGTTTGCACACACCAACGTAACCCATGGGTGATCTGTCCAAACCCTGTTGATGAAGAAATCTGAACGGGAGCGGTCTGTCATACCGGAGGAGGGTAATAGCACGAGCGGGCCGTCGTTGATGGAAACGGGACAGGTTACCTTGCCACCGAGGACAGATTTCAGCGTGGACAGACGTTCATATGCCGCCACGAGAGCAGGAGCGCCCGAGGAATAAACGAAACGCCCCGGCATCGAAGGCCAAAGGGAAACGAAACCGTGTGGGGAGAAGGGGAACGCCACCACTGAACTAATTGACCGACCCCTGGCCTTCCTCGTCAGAACCCCAACGCGATCCTGAGCGTGAATCATCGTTGTGAAATGGGTGTTATTGTTACACCTGTCTCCAGTCGATGCCTTCTTTTGAACGATATACGTGCCGACAGGGTCCAGCTTCAACCATTCAAACCTCTCCGCCACACTGACCACAAAAGTTGAACGCCAGCGAACGTTGACGGCAGATGAGACGAAAGGTTCCGAAAACCCACTGATGCAGGGAGGCCAAAGTATGCATGGGTCGTGTCCAACCTGGATGTCCCGCCTCTTCCCGGAACAGTGTGCAGTGGTTGAGAGGTGTTTCTTCGATTACCGGATGATTACGGGGCGACCCGGAAACTTCCGTTTGTGATCCCTCGCGTGGCCTACATGCGCTAAACAGAACCCCGCCAAGGTTTCTGAAAGTCTTCCCTTGTCGGCGACTGCGTCGCTAGACCCTAGGCAGATTCCTTGAAGCAATCCTGCCCGACCTCAACCTTTCCACATCCGATATCCTTGGGTCGGTTGGTGGACGACGCGGATTGAGGATGCCATGCGATGATTCGTGGGTAATACATGACGGGTCCAATTGGGTTAGCAAAACTATTGGAGGAATCATATGTGGCCCCCCGAGACATGCACGGGATTTGTTATTGCCTCTGCGGGCCGAAACGCAGGCCCCTCGCCCATTTTTGACCACCTGCTCATGGAGGCACGGTCAGCGCTTGGATTAAGGTCTGGGGGGTGGCAGGAGGGCGACCTGATCAGGTTTCCTATAAAACCCTCCACCTCCTTCCCATGTTTTACCTTCTCTGATAGTCGATTGTGAGGGTCCCACCCAACCATGGAACGCTCGGTCGCGTTTTTCTTTACGTACGGACCAAACCATCCCACGTTCGCACCCTCGATCGCTCATCCGTCCCATGACATAGGTTACTTGCGGCTATGGTGCTCATTCCTGTCCATGTACGTCGCCGTCTTCCCTCTACCCCGTGGTCGCACGTTGGACGTCATGATTCCAGGTTGGACAAACCAGTGCTCCAACCCGACTTATCTTCATGGTAGGCGTCGATTCGCCGTCCCCCGCCATCACTCACGTTCACCAGGCTAGTGTAAACGTCTCGGGTTATGGGTCAGTACTACAATCGTGGTCCATTTCTGTCTCTGCCTTACCCTGCTCCTAGAGATGCTTTGTTTTCCGCGCTCTCCCGCCCAATCCTCGGACTCTACACAGATAACGCTTCAGCTCCACTCAACACTCGCGCTGGTCTGCGACAAATCTACAAATTCGGACTCTACTCTCACTGCGCCTATGTCGATGTAACTGCTGGATCGTGTACCAGCACTACCGCTACATACCAATTCCGACCATATATGGCGATCACCAACGACATGCTCACCAATTATAGCACTTACACAGATGCCATCATCCACGACACCGCCTTCGCCAACTCTTCATCGCTGGGGAGAAGTTCTCATGCGGCATATTGCCTCTTGTTGCTCGGTTCCATCCTGTCGATCATTTCCTTGGTCACGTTCGTATGATTCTGCCCACAGATCTTTAGTCTTGGCTCACTTGCCTTCGCTCCATCCAGCGGGATGATCTACACCACCTGGGCACTCTTTGTATCCGCTTCAACCGCGATCGTGGCCGGCATATTCGTTCTCGCTGGCTCAGCAATTTGGGCAGTTCTCATCAAGAAGGCGGGAGACATCAATTCGTGGACGATTCAACCTACTCAATTTCCCCTCGGCATAACGGTGACCACTGGTATCGGGTTACATTGCGCCTGGGTAGCGTTCGGTCTTCTGGCGATAAGCATCATTTTTCATACGCAATAGTTCGTGTCGTTCCTCCGTTCAATTCTTATGATTCCCAAGCCCCGACCTGATTTTTTCAGCACAGCATGGTAAATTGGATTTGTAGAGGCCGACCCCTCCGTGCACCATCAGTGTGGATGGCCCTGTCACGATTATCTGGAAGAGGGTAGGCGGACCTCAGTCTGGAATTGTCTCACTTGCAGATTTTAGTTTTCATACCGCTCGCCGAAATCACCGTATAATATTGTTGCATACGTAACACACATGTGTCCATACGAACGAGCAGGAAGCCTAACATAAGAGTCCCTCAGTTGACCGGCGGTTTGTACAACTGAGATACCCGACACGGGGTGGGTGGTGTTTGGTCAGGTGATGACTGGTTTGTCCAATAGATAATAGGCTGTAGGACCGACAACTGGCAAAGCTCAGGACAAAGGATCGTTGTAAGTGCCCTTGGCGCGAATCCCGGTGTTTTCTGGACAGGTATGCCGTGGTCGTTCATGGGACTCCGAGTTTTTCAAACGGTCCATCTAATAAGCGGCAGATTTGACCAAACTGTGGTTCCGTCGATGGCAGCGGGTGTGAGGTGCAAATACGGGGGAACGATGCACTATCCGTCTACGCCGGCCTCGACTGCTCTGCGCTTGTCTTGGAAGGTCGACATCCCGGTAAGAGTCAAGATACATGTACTCTCGTTGTTTGGGTTCGTCGACTCGATTCTCCATATCTCCTTTGCGGCGCTGACACCATCGAGCTCCGGCGTGAGCATGTCGAGGAGTACAATACTGATGTTGACCGTCAGTACGAAGGACCGGGAACAACAGGCTGATCAAGAACGCACTCGAATAGACTTTCATTCTTGAACATCCGTACGCCCATCACATCCATCAACGGCTCCAATTGTATCACATCCCTAACACCAAACGGACAGGATCAACTGCCAAAACTTGCCTCCCTCCTGGTTTTCACTCCAATCTTTGTCGAATCAGACATCAGAACCGAATACGATATCGATTCGATAGAAGCGGCGCGCATAGTGCCGGTTACCAGAGGTGGCCTATCCCACAAACTCACGTTCTGGTGGCAGCTGCACGCGGCGACATTTTGTTCAGAACTAACATAAATACTAACATAAGTATTCAACTTGAAATCCCCCCCCACCTCACCGTGCGAGGGGAGTGAATCGATTCCACTCATCCTTGGTTCCTAGCCTCCAAAACGGTAACTCTGAGCCTTCTCAACGCTTCATTCACGTCTTCCTCCGACAGCAAACTGAACGATGCCCTGACGTACGCAGTCTTCCTCCCATCCGGCAAGAAAACCGTGCCGGGTAGCGCCAACACGCCGTTCTCGAACGCTTTGTTCCGAACCAAGTCGAAGGAGTCCCCTTCTTCTCCAGGCTTATCTGCGGTCAAGAGTTTGAACCATACGAACATGCCAGCTTCGGGGGTATCCCATTCCGCTAAACCCTCCAAATGGGTCCTCAGGCCACGTTCGAAGGTGTCTCGTTTTTGCTTGTAGAAGCTGGAGACGGCTTCGGTGTGGAGTTTGAAACCGTCGTATCCCCATGAGCGGAGGAGGACGGATGCGATCGTTTGGGTCAAGGAGGAAACCTGGAGATTCGCAGTCATGGTCTAGGAAGTGTCCGTGAGCGTCGTGCCATTTGTCGGAACGGACAACCTACGTGCATGTCCATGGCGTTCACCAAGGGTTCCGGTCCAGAAACAAACCCGATCCGAATACCGGAAGAGAGGATCTTCGACAAACTGTCGAAACGTAGTACCCGCCCCACCTCAGGCTGTTCTAGCTCTAGCGTGAAGTAAGACGGAGGACGGGGCTTGGTCCCGTAGTATAAAAAGTAGTAGGGGTCGTCTGATGTAGAAGGCGGGGTGTCATATAACCAAAGCAACAGAGTCCTGCAATGTGGAGCGAACCTTCGAGAATAATGATGTCGTGCTTTCGAGCCAGCTCGAGAGTTTCACGCTTTCTTTCGACTGTTGCGGTAGCGCCCGAAGGGTTACAACCATACTAAGGAGGTTCCATGTTTAATCCCAGCTCAAGGCATCAAAGACCAAACTCACCGGAACAGAGTACAGGAGCTTTGGTTTTGGCTCATCCGCCGGCCAATTTTCAAGGATGTCGCGGAGGGAAGACGACTGTATGCCGTCTCCATCCGTTCCGACCTCTGGTGATCCACGGGCGTCAAACTCGTGTCAACGACGAAAGGTAAGGACCGTACCAATCAGCGAACAACCGTGGGCTTTGAACATTGGAATGACACCACTGTGGACCGCTTCACCAGGGTTATTATGCGGGAGAAGAATAGATGCTCACGCATAGACTGGCGATTCCACCAGGACCGAGTCCCCGGGGTTCAGAATTGCGTTGACGGCCTGCCGATACAGTCTGCGAGATGAAACCCTCTGCATCACGTACCGCATACCTTGTATATGACATCCTGAGACCCAGCCCCAACACTTGGTCTCCATCCTTCGCCGCGCTTTCTCCCATGGGCAAATTCCTGTAGGCCCCAGATCCACTCCAAAAGGCTGGGTATTCCAGCGGTCGGCCCATACTGGAGCGCAGGTTCCAGCTCCTTCTGACCGATGGTCAAAATCTCTTCCTTCGTGGGGTCCGTTGGGGAACGAGCCGTCAGCTGGATCGAGGTGAAGGGGAAGGTGGAGGAATTTGGTTTCCCAGCAAGCATCGAGATGAGGCCAGGCTTGCTCTCCAACGGCATGAGACTCCTAACTGTAACCACCAAGAAGCCCTCAGCATCCAAGAACAATCAGGCTAGATCGAAAAAAATGACACTGACTTGGACTTGGTATCCTCGTCTTCGAGACATTCGATAGGAACCTATCGTAGTACTCCTTGGGCAAGAACTTGGCCATATCGTCTTGCGAGTAATGGATTCCTCACGAAATCGTTGTGGTTTCTGGTTGACCTGTGTTTGATTGAATCATCCCCAGGGAAAGTCGAGAGATCAAGGATGTGGATGAAGCAGATGCGCTCAGGGATATCGATCAGCGCTCCGGCGACCTTTTCTTAGTGCACATCTGAGACTCGTTCTCCAATCTCTCGAAGGTTTACGCAATCTAGTATAACAAGGGGTTCCGCCCGATGTACAACTACTGCGCGCCGTCTAATCTAATTTGACCCCTCTTACGGAACGGGTGTCGGAGACGATCAAGTACATTCGAGCCGAGCTCGCCAAGTTTGCGGAACAGTCGTCCCCACAAAATAAACTTGGAAGAGTCAATCCGGTCCATGCGTATCCGGTGTTCGTTGTCAACGACGATCATGAGCGCGAAGCCCGTCGCGACGATTGATGAAAGTACGACGGCGGATGAAATCATGAACATCAGGACCATTTGAAGGCGCGCGGCTTGCGTGACGGAGGCACCTCCTAATATGGAGCCGGTCATGGTACCGGGGATGGATATCATGCCTATGACGCTGGGGCGTCATCAGACGGAGATGCCACGGGCACACAGTGTTGTGGACTCGCCTCATTTGACTGATCATTGGGGTTAGCGCAAGACGCAAGGCTTCCTTTGCAATTGGTCTGCACGCCTCCATCCGAGATGCACCAAAGGCGAGGTACACTTCAATCTTATCACGATTCTCACTGTTTAGATGTTAGTCCCCAGTATTCAGAGTGGTAGGGGCGAGTACGCCGGACACGCACACGAACTCCTTGAGCACATAGTCGATAGAGACCACGATCGCAGAAATGGAGTTTCCAGAAAGCATCCCAACGACGGGAACTGTGAACCTGATAAGATCGCGATTTATTTTCAGGAGATACTGAGTGCTCACTGAATTGTTCCGGTGTCCAGAAGCGGACGACCGACATTGCGAACCTGGTTCCCAAGATCGACACAGGTGCCGTGGAACAAAGCATGGCGACGAAGGCCGAAAGGAACTTGAACGTTGGAATGGCATCAGTCAAGGTCGACCATAGAGATACGTCCACGGAACCTACGATGTACTTGTGCCTTCTCTTGCATTTATTTACGACTAACGTGACGGTCAAATCTATACAGGCGAACTTCCAATCTTCTGCTCACCAATCTCCAGCGTCCCAAGGAGATTCAAGAGCACTTCAAACATGTAATTAGCCCTCACCGTGAAGTTCGCAGTTGATTAGACTGGGACTCACGAGCAAGGCCAACAACTCCAAATGGGTTCTGAGTCTTGAAAATGCTTTCCAACATCAACGCCATCACCGAGAGTTGGATGACACATCGTAAAGCGGCAGAAAGCAAAGAACTTGAGATCCCAAGGCGGTATGCCGAAGATAGTACTGCGTCGAAAACGACGAACGAGAGAGCCAAAGCTACATTGGACCAGGTGAGAAGCGGCTGGTCCCTTCTGTGGTCGGGGACGCCATCCATGACGAACGGTTATCAGAGACAACGAAGAAAAGAGGGAGAGGTTGTTGGTCGCGTCAGGAGGTATCGTACTCCGAGTCCACGCCTCTGCGGAGGTTTGTACGTAGAGTGTTGGTTCAAAAAAAGTTTCAGGCACGGATGACCAAACCAGCTGACGATCATCATCTGACGTTAGCTTGGGTTGTCCGCCCGGGTTCTCGATCACGGATCGTGTCGCTGGTGGCGGTGGACCACTGTACTCCCTCATAAGCAGGTCCTCCGACGGCTGTGCTTCCGGGCCCTGCCTGCGCGGGTTTTGTGCTTTCACTCGAACCACTACCTGATGTCCGCCAGTCCCGTGGATGCGACCGCCAGTGGGCGCCCAGTGCGAGAGGATGAAGTTCCATTGTTAGCAATGTTCGTACGACGTGTATCAGTGATTTACTCCCATCTGAGTGTGACAGACTCGTCGCAGGTGCACTCAAGGATGGTGTTGCGGAGCTACGAAGAGATGAGGAGGTGAGGATATCTAGGTGTGTCCGCGCTACACCCTCGGATTAGCGAAAATTGACACGGTGGTGTCATAGATTCACCGCCGCCTTTCAAGGAGAAATTTCAGCATTTCATGAGAGCGAGGAGGTCCGGATCTCTCGGTTAGTCTTTCCTCAGGTTTTCAACGGGTATGCTCGGGTCGGACCAACTCTATCCCGCTCCAGGTTGGAGAAGGCAATCGCAAATTGGAAATCCGGGGAGGTCAAGACCGACTCGACCACAAACTTTTGGACCATCTACAAGAAAGTCGCTGACGAACACGACAATGACATGGTCTCGGGATACGTCGGAGATCTGGACACTTCTTTACTATTCGTAGGCGTGGTTACGTCTCTTGTACGTTTTTTTAGCCTCAACCAGGTTCTTCTCCTGTGTCAGGCGGGCTTGTTCTCGGCCGTCACTTCCGCGTTCATTGTCCAAATCAACCCGGAGCTCCAGCCCAACCCCGCCGATCTGACAAACACCCTGCTTCTCCGAATGTTGCAGCAGAACACATCGTTCGGTGGGATCGACCCACTGATACCAATTTCGCATGTCCCCAGTAGCGTCATCGGCGCTCAGTCCGCCCTCCTTGCTAGTTTGTCGATCACCTTGTTCGTCGCCTTCGTCGCGGTTTTGGGGAAACAGTGGATCCTGTATTACACTCGGGTCACAACGTGGGGAAATATTGTCGACCGAGGGAAGGAACGTCAGGTTAAACTCGTGGGACTTCAGAAGTGGGGGTTGCACTTCATCATGAACTCGTTGCCCGTTATGTTGCAGTTTTCCCTCCTCCTTTTTGGCGTCGCCCTCGCCACTTACCTCTGGGATCTGAACATTTCTGTCGCAGGAGCAGCATTGGCTATCACCTCTGTTGGTCTCGCCTTCTATGCCTGCATCGCCGTGGTCGCAGCGACCTACAGCGATTGCCCGTTTCAGACACCCTTCTCTGTTTCCATCTCGAAGGTTCCGCCTTGGGCGAAACAATCCGTCACGCTTGGTCGCGTTTGGTTGAGGCGAAAGGCAACCTCGATACTACTCCAGATTAGAGGGCTAAAGCGCGTTGGCAAAGTTATACCCAAGGACGACTACCCCATGACACTCTCAAATCCTGCGTTTCGGAGGGACTATCCACTTTTCACTTCCCCCGTTCCGACCGATATCGGTGCCTCTGCAGGGGTTTGGTTGTTAGAGAGCTCCACTGATTATTCGGCTACTGCTGCCGTCGCTGCGATATTCTCCAAGTTCCAGTGGCCATCTCACCAGCGATCTAATCCGACTACGTGACATGTACATGGAATGTGTTCGAGCGCCGGAGTTCAAGAAGTCCGCCCGCCTCAGGGCTCTGCAGTCCGCTGCCGCTTACTACGTTCCCTATCACACCCAGCTTATTTGGAACATCTCAAACACCGAGATCGAGGGAGGGAAACTCCCACTTGATCTCCCTCCCGATCTTCTCCTCCACCTACCCAGCGACGAATGGGGTGGCGATGACCTATTCGAACACCTCCTCCACATAAAAAACCGCTCGGAACCTGGAACATCGGCGCGGTTCCTGTCCTACATTGCCCCCTACTGGTTTTGCGGCGATTCGGACTCCACCATTAGGTTTCGACCGTTTCGTTTGCAGACTCTATACGAACTTATCGAAGTGCCGGAGGAATCACGGACGTTTAACCCTGCGACTCTGACGGACTGCGTTCTCTGCGTGGGAGCGGCGATGGATTTTCCTTTGCATCCAGAAGATTTGATCCGGGTCGACAAGAGGTGTGTCCCACTCCCCCACGAGTTAACCGTATACTAATCAGAGGATAGTGATTACGTTGTACAGACCTTCAAAATGGTGGTTGAACACATTCATGACTTGGCCTTGGATCAGGGGCCCCGGCATTATGATGCTAAAATGGCGCTGGAAATTGTTCTTACCCTTGCCAAGAAGACAGCACTCCCGCTCATCGATGCCGAGTGGATAAATGGGCTTTTGAAGCGCGCAGCAAAGGAAAATATGGATGACGAGACGTTTATTTTGTTCCTCAGGCTGAGCGCACGAAGGGAGGAAGAGGGTACGGCGGAAATAGAAATACCACACGACCAAGGCCACGTACTCGCCCAGGGAGGTGAGGAGGTCCCGCAGCTCCCCGGAGGAATGATGCCACTAGAAACAGCCACGCCTGGATACCCTCTTTTCGTCAAGATTTTGCAGAATGTCCAGACATGCAGCGAACAGGAGGGTGGTTGGCAGGACGAAGCCGTGTATGGTGGCCTCGTCGCGATGCGGGGTATTCCTCGACTGGGATCTTGCCTCCCCGGTGGTAACTTTCTTCGAACCTTGTCCAAAGCGATGCAGAAGAGCAAGCCCTACCGCATTAGGAAAGCAGCCTACGACGTCGTACTGGTCGCCCGAGATGGGTGGCTCAATTCAAGATCACTACGCCAGATCCTCAAGGCCCTCGACTTCCCTAGACAACTCCACAGCGTCTTAGTTGAAACCTGTCGTTCCGACCACCAACGCTTATTCCTAACGATGATGGAAATCCTATCGGAGGACAAGTATTACCACCCCTACCTCAGGGGAGCCATGGAAATTTGGCTACCCTCCCGTCACGAAGGACCGGACCAGGTCCTCCGCATCCTTGCCCGCGTTTGCGACCTAGCACCCCCGAAGTACGACCGTTCCAGCCCCCTCTCGACGAATTCTTGTTGTGGAGGATGAGTGGGCAGGAGTCCCAGGGCGTCCCATGACGGATCTCACGGTTGAGCGTCTGGAGCCACTCGCTGTGGTTACGGTGCAGTTCAAGGAACTACTATTCAGCGATGGTGATCGGAAGGCGGTTCTGGCTGTGGTCGAACAGGTTATTTCGTCGTTAGAGAGGCGGCGTGATGATGGTTACGAGGGTCCAGGGGATGGCGTCCGTGGCGTTGTTAATGCTCTCCTAGTCACTGGGAAATTACGGGAGCCTGTGCAATTGACCCGCCCGCCCGCTCATTGGTAGAATAATCCGCCCTCTTCACCACGTGTTGTGCGGCGCAAAACTTCACCCATACGCTCACCACGCAATGATATATGTGGCTCCCACTTGGTTTTATATCGGTACACCGTTTCCAGACGAATATAGCCCAATTCGTTGCTTGCATTTTGATCCCAATGGGGCTCGGCAGCCCGGCATCACGGGTTGAGCGGTTCGTTCCATTGACCGCAACCAGGTTCACAAACCCTGGTGCATTGTTTGATGGGGTGTCCGGAGATATCCGTTTCTTTGGCAGGCTGGACATTTGCGCTGGAGGACAAATCAAGCACCCCGCATAAATAGACATATGAACGTGAGCAAAAACCTCTCTTGAAAAAAAGAATAGTATTTGGACAGAATGGGTTGTGGCGAGCAAGGTTTCTGCCGGCGGAGATGGCATCTCTCCGGTCAGCTCCCGTAGGGTATTTGAATTCCATCGTCCCACACGCTTGGACCCGAAATACTTGGGTCTGCCGTGAATCAGGGGTCCAGAGCCGAAGATCGCGGTTATTAAGCAGTTAGGGTACATGCCTATTACGGGGAAAGTTCCATATGATGGACAAGATACGGGGAGACGAAATGAAATGGAGGCGAGGGTGGGAAGGGATAGATCAGTCCGAGTCCTCGATGCTAATAACGCTCTGGTTGGGGGCAGCTGCGACTTTCCTCCCCACGATCCTCCTCTTAACCCTCTTCACCGGCGCCGACTCGTTCTCCTTATCCGTGTCAAGCTCAATCATATCTGGATGAGAAACCTGGCTTTGATATGTCTGATTTTGGTTGGGGCGGGCTTGTGACGCGCTAATCGATCCAGCAGGCGCATGGTGTTGTGACAGGGCGGCGCTTTCGACCCTCTCGAGTTCCCGGAAGAATTCTGGGTTATCCAGGAAATCATCGCCTTCAAAACTGTACTCCGTTTCCGTTCGGGTGAGACTGGTATTGAGAGTCCTGACTTGGGTAGCAACCACCGGTGAGGAGGGCTGTTTCTTCTCCTCGTCGGATTCGATCTCAATTACCGTCCCGGTTCGTGTGAGTGGAGAGAAGACGCCGGCTTTTATCAGTTGTGTCGCAGTAACCTCCGGCTTAGGTTTGATGAAGAACCGAGACTTCTCAGCGGTGGAATCACCCGCCGGTGGTGGATTCTTGGTTGGTGCCTTTCGCTTTCGTGGCGCGTTACTGTTGTTCGCAGGTTTTGAGGGTCCGGGTTGTGGTCCGGGCTGGGGTCGGCCATTACCAGGGGGTGGGGGTTTGAGATTCTCCTCTCGATACGCCGCGAGCTCCGCACTCTCTTCCACAGGTAATCTGGAAGAACGGTAAGCGTCATCGAGGGTGTTTCAAGATGAGCAACCGACCCCATCCTTGTACGTAAACCTGTGAGGAAGAGCTCGTCTTGGAGGGCAGCCTTCTCCTCGACTCGGCCGCCTTTGATGACGACGCATTTTGGGTCCAGGAAAATCGTCCCACCGTAAACTTTGAAGTCCATAAGTAACATCTACACCGTTTCACCACCCAAGTAAAGCGCGCGCATAGGCGACGGTCAAAAGGCATGACAATCGGATGGGGGAGGAAATCACCTTACACCCTAGCGGTGTGACTCCGAGCTCAAGTCCTGGAATCCTCTTGAATTCAATCGCAGGCATAGTAACAGTCCCATCGCTCAACTGCAGCTTCAGCATCGACCGCGGGTACTTCGGTATCGGCCCAGCATCCTCGTCGGCCTGATTTTGACCCTCGTTCTCTTCTTCGTTCTCTCTTGCCAACCCTGCGAGATCCTCTTGATCTAGTCGGGTCTGACGAACGTTCGTGAGACTGAAAGCACTGTGACCAATCTCGGTGATATCCACAATTTGTACAAGGATGGGGGAACCTTGAACGGTGGTGTCACTGGCGGTGGTGATGCTCTCCAGGAATCCGGTCCCTGATTGCATAGAATCCTTCAGGTCCGAGTCAAATAAAGCCTCTTCGACTGTATCCGTGATCCGCTTCGTTTCGTGAGGGCTTATCTGGAGCTGTTCCACCAGCCACTGGTAACATTCCCCAAGCCAAACCTGTTCCAGGGTCCACAATCAACCCTTCCGAAGCGTAAACCGGCGTGACAACAGACACGTACCTGGTCGACACGCGGTTTCGGATATGTTCGTTTCAACCACGAAGTTATAGCGGCCGGAATAACAGTGGCCATTGCAATCAAGGAGGTCGGACGGTGGAAACGCCGGAGGTGTAGATGAGTTGGACGCGTTTGTGGCGTGGGAATGGTCAACAAAGCCACTTACGAGAAGCTGGAAGTCTTCAGCGGAAAGACGCCCTCCGTCAACGTTGGTCACTCCCGGCCGCCCCCTGGTCCAATAATTTCTCTCCCTCCCTCCTCGAAATACTGGCGGAGGAATCCCGGACCCGCCCTCTCGCTTCGCTACCCGAAGGGTACGCCATGATACCCCGGACATTTTCCTCCACGACTAAGAAGAGGGTTACATTGACCGTGCCGGTTCGGAAACGGAATGCGTCGACGAGCCCCGGAGTTGGTGCCAAACCGCGGGCAGTCTTGTCCCGGTTACCTATACCCCCCTTGAGGAGCACCCTCGATAAGTACTTGCAGTCAATCAAGCCGCTTTTGCTGCAGGATAATTTGCAGGGTGTTTCCGCCTACGACCCGGCATACCAGCGACGGGTGGAGTGGGCCAAGGAATTTGAAACAGGTGTCGGTGCAACTCTGCAAGCGCGTTTAATAGGTATGCAACACCCACAATTTCTGTGTCCACTGTATTCCCTCACACATGACGGTTTGTAGCCCTGGACAAAACTTCACCACACAATTGGCTCGATGATAACTTCTGGTTATACAAGGCATATCTCGAATGGCGGACACCACTGCTCATTAATTCGAACTGGTGGCTGCTCTTTCAAGACGACGCCGAGATACCGGAGTCGGCTAGGAACGGGTTGTCGGAGTCTGTCATCGGTCTATCGCCATGGCAGATTCGTCGGAGTGCTTCGCTCGTATACCATGCCCTCGCCTACAAAGATGTCGCCTCCGAGTATGTCTGTTTATCTAAATTTGTTTCCGTTGTAGGGGGGTTTACCATAGGTGTCGGTCGTCTGACTAGGAGCGAGAACCTCCCCGAACTCACGAAAACTCAAATCTGGCTAAACAATTCGAACAACAAGATGTGGAACATCGCCCGGGTACCCCGACTGAACTGTGATGTCCTCACGACGAAACCGCATCTATCTTCACCAGATGCGAGGTCAATAGTTGTGCTTATCCACGACTTTTTCTATGTCGTGGAAGTTTATGACGAATCTCGTAAACCCCACTCCCCTGGGGTAATTGAACGGCGACTGTGGTCGTGCGTCCGCGATGTTGAGAGGAAACTCGCATCGGGCGAGAGAGCGAAGGCCATTGGGATTCTGAGCACCGATGACCGTGACCGGTGGGCGGAGGTGAGGTTCCTTCCAGGTTACCAGAAGACTCCCTAACGAAGAATGGCTTAGAATTACGATAGGTTGCGCAGCTTGTCCCCGGTCAACGGGCGAACCTTGGACACCATACATCACTCCGTGATGTGCCTCAGCCTTGATCATTTTGCCTCCCCCATCGGTTCATCGGAAATACATACCCGGGGTTGTAAAAGGGAGATAAAGGAACATCTACACCTCGTGAGATCTTCATGGGATGGTAGGAACCGATTCATGGACAAACCGTTCTCGTTCATTGTTGACCCATTAACTCGGGCCGGAGCAACGGGCGAGCACTCCCCAGTGGATGCACTCATCCCAAGTATCGTCGCAGAGTACGCCATCGTGCGAGGCGTCTCAGACGACTCCTACGTCTCGTCGCCGGAAGTAGTGTCTGGTGATTTGCCAGCACCGGATGGGTGGAGGGGGTTAGAATGGGTCACGGACGACCGGGTAGAACAGGAGCTTGGGGGAGTGGGGGAGAGGGCGAAGGCGATAATTACGGACTCCGACGACAACGTGTTTCACTTCAGCGCATATGGTGCGGACTGGATCAAGGCCCAGGGTCAGTCTTGTCACACACCCCTTCCTCGCCGTTCACACAGCACAGAATACTACCTGACTAAGCCTCCAACTGGTGATTCACAGCCCGACTCTCCCCTGACGCATACATCCAGATGGCTCTCCAACTGGCGTGGTTCCGGACGAGAGGGACCTTCACCGCGACATACGAGACGGCGCTGACACGGTTGTTTCACCACGGACGAACGGAGACCATCCGAACACTGACGAACGACAGTTGTGATTGGGTGAGGTCGATGTGTGACACCGCTGTTTCGGTGAGCGACTATCACTGTGTGTGTGGGAGTGCAACGTTGTTATTCACCCTTTCACGTTGTCATGTTTTTTCTCCTTTTGACCGCTTATCACCACCTCTACTGCGGTTACTCCACGGATTCGTATGTCACGCATGACATACCTCTAACCGTTTTCGCGAATCAGCCGAAACGTAAACTCGAGCTGTTGAATAGGGCCGTACAAACGCACACCCGGCTCACACGGGAGGCGGCGACGGGTAAAGGAATCGACCGGCACCTCCTGGGGCTGCGGCTCCTTATGAAGTCAGAGGACGGAGAGACTTCGGACCTATTCTCAGACGAACTATTCCAGAGGAGCCAGACGTGGAAATTGAGTACAAGCGGGTTGAGCGCTGGGCACCAGTTTCGAGGCACCGGTTTTGGTACCCCGTATCCGGACGGGTATGGGATAAATTGTAAGCACCTGTTCATGTCCTGGCGATTTATATTCACCATGAAGGGGCGACAAGTGACACTGACGGGATCTGTTTGTGTTTGTTGTTCCACCGTTTGTTTCTCAGATTTGGCGGGTGCAGATTTGATAAAGTTCGGGATCGAGTCGAAGAGGTCATGCAGGGAAACTTCCACGGAAGCATTCATTGATGCAATCGCCCTGGCTTTGCACGACATGCGAGATGTGTGCGTGGGGGGGTCTCTCCCGGCGCAGTTGACAACGCGTCTATGACCACGAGTGGGGGGAGGGAGGCTCAATCAACATCATTTGGCACCGGAACGGGCAAGGGATTCGTGGCGTACACGTGGAGATTGTATCATCTTCGGATGACATACAAGGCAAAAAAAATAGACATCATTGTTGACCCCTGCAATGAAATCTGCGCTGTCTAAATCTGGTTAACCTGGATTCTGATACTGATTACCCCAGAGAGTTCATTGATGTTGAGCCGAATTCTAGCGCGAGTATGTATAGGTTGGGATTGATACAAGGGTCGGCGACAGTCGCCTTGGAATCTGTTACGCCCCCCGTGGCTAGCGAGGCAGGGGGAGTGTGTATGAAGGAGTCGAGACCACTCTGGGCGGAACAATTGGCCAAAATTGGCACCGGGCAGGGAGTTCTATTTCGAATTATGGGACGGGTGCATAAAGATCCACGGGCGAGAGTAAATATTGTGCAGATGGAGAAAAGAAGTGGTGGGTGGAAATCAGAAGACCGGTCCCTCGTTCTGCATTCCTCGCAAAATCGCCAGAGCGGAAGAAAGTGATTTGGGTGGCGAGGTTGTGATCGGGTGATGGGCCACAAGGCGATCCATCATTTCGTTTTCCCCCCTCAGTCTCCTGAACCGAATAACCACGGACCGCCCTCCACCCTTTCTGACATATCGAGCGAACAAAAAACACAAACCCGACCTTGCCGAGTCGGGGAGCACGGGTGAGCCGGCAGCGGAAAGGGGGGCGCAGCGCGGAGATTGAACAAATCCGGCTTGACCGGTCGGAGTTTGAAAGACCCCAGACACGTTTTTGAAAACTCTGGTGGAAAATAATATTTTGTTTTTTGCCCTTTTTTGCTGGTACGGGATCTGGCTTCGACTTTGTTCTCACTTGCCTGTTCGTTTCTCAACCGAGTCTCTCCTTTGCCCCTCCATCGTCCTCCCCCCATGCAGACCCGCAGGCAGGCGGCCCTCAACGTCGTCCTCCCCCGCCCGCCCTTGAGCAGGACACCGACATCCCTGCTATCGCCCAACGACTCCCCCCACACCCCCCGCTCCCGCGTTCTCCCCACCCAGGTCTTTTCCACCAACTCGAACAGGAAGAGCTCGGATAGCTGGAACAGCTCTATTCACGAAGACGATTTCGCCACAGAATGGAAGCCAGAAGACATCCGGATGCTTCAACGAGTACGCGATTTCTCCCCAGTTTCTCGTCTCCCAAAGAGTATCTCATCTCTCCCCCCGTTTTTCTCGCGTTGAAACAGACTCTGGACGCGCTGCCGTCCCATTTACTCACGCCGTTCAACGGGCCAGTCCCTCCCTCTAATCTATTGGACAAGATTGCGCGCGGTGTCGCAGATGCTAAAGGTCCCGCGGACTGGCCCCACTCCCAGCGTGCAACTCGCGCCAAAATCGTCGAACTCGCTCGGTATCGAGCCAGAGACAGCACCCCCATAGCTGGAATCGCCGAGGAGTCCTGTGAGGATGAGGAACCGCGCGAGGTTCTCAGGCCGTCTAGCCGCGTCAATCGCAAAAGGACGTTGCAACGCCAATCCAGCATGGACTTCATCCCCAACATCGAGCTCAACAAGAGGGACAATATCAAAGACAATCAAACTATCAATCGGTCAGGGTTGTTCCCCCCCGTTTTCGGCCCTCAACTGACCGATCTGAGATCCAACAGATTATCACAACGCTTGCAGCGGAACGATCGTACCGTAACGAGCCCCTCCTTCCACCCGTATGCTCGCCCATCAGGATCCCCAAAGAAGTCGACATCGAGGAGCCAGCTCTCATCACTCAACCCCTCAACCCCGAGCTCTTCGACCCTGAACTCTTCCCTCTTCTCAAACACCGCTACCCAGAAGCAGCCAGGACTCCGCCGCTCATTCTCCTCCTTGTCGAGTTCGTCCGACCCTGCCTCACTCTACCCAGACAATCCTCGGGTCCAGAGAATGAAGCGCGCCGAGTCTTTCGCTGTCTCCACGACTTCCAACTCGCTCAAACGTGCGCCGTCTTTCGGTGCCACTTCCAACCGATCATCGCTCTCAGACACGATGAGCCTTGACGATAGTGTAGCCGTAGAGGTGCCCCCCACCACACACTTGGAAAACTCGCCAGCGAAGAGATCGAGGAAGCGGAGCCGTCCCATGTCACCCATGGCCACCACCCCAGTGCCCGAAACTCCTGCTAACAAGAAGCCCACAAGGCCATCAGTCGCCAAGCCCAAATCTACCAGAGATCTAAGGGATCTGGGTCTAGGTTCCCCGATGGTCATCTCTCCAGCAATCCACGCATCCCCCGCTCACAATACCAGATCGGCAACTAAGCTCCGTGCTAACGTGCGACGCAACCCTAGCATTCTGGGCGGCGAACTCCCGTTCCCTCAACAAACCCCGTCGGCGCTGCAGCCAACCGCCATGTCTCCCCCTTCAAGTAGGATGAGCATCGGTAGTGACGACGGGCGCTCTCTGAACTTCTCGCCGAGCAGTCCTGCCCACAAGAGTCTACGTCGTGTCAAGGCTACTACTTTTGGGATGCGTCCCATTGCCAGGAAGATCTCTTTCGGGGCCATTGCTGAGGAGAATTGCCAACCACACGGGGCCGGTGGCCTGGGACTCGGCAGCGCTTTCCAACTGCGTTAAACTCCAATCGCCCCCACAGTATATATCAAAGACCCCACGCTGGTTTTCTCTGGACCGACTGGAATCGGCTTGTACATATCCCGAACACCGCGGACGACGACGATGCTGCGGACCTGGTACTTCGTCTTGTCTCGTCTCGTCATCTGCTTGTACATTTGTGTATCACAGCGACCCTACGCTTATCGCTACCACCATGACTGTTGGCCTCCCTTGGACCGGTATAACGGGAAGGCCAACCTGCCTCACTCTGCCCTCCAACTCACACGGGTTTGGTTGTTGAACCCTTGCGAGTTCCGGAGTCCTATTTCTTTCCTTTCCTGTTTGTGTTCGTTTCCCTGCTTACATTGCACTTCAAACCTTTGCTCCCCCCACTCTCCTTCGTTCCATCACCAGTAACCTTGCTTTGCGCGTACCTGTCTTTTCTGGGCTTTATCATTATTATTATTGGGTAGGACCACTTCCGTTCGTCTTGGGGTCGCGCGACTCAACTTTCCTCTTCAGCCAATGGGCCGGGACCCGGGCGTGCCTACCCATCACGTCTCCATCACCATCTTTTGAACTTTTCCTCTTCCCGCTTCGCGACACTGTCCACACTCCTTCACCGTTGTTTCCCATCTCCTCCTACCATTGGTCACATCTATCAATTCACCCACGTTAGATGGGTCTGGCGCTCGGTCCCGGATGACCCGTATTCCTACCCCCCACAATCAATCACCTCTTATTGTTTTATCGTTGCTCTCACCGCCCTCTCCCTCTGCTTTGGCATTCGACGTACAAATCATCCATCGAACTCGCACATCCCGCTATCTGCTCCACGGCGCCACCCCGTCCTCGTCCTCCACCATCTTAACTATATTCTATATTCTCTATCGTTCATCTCTCCGAATCCTCCGTATCTTGCTTTTTTTTAGTAAGCTTTGATTTCGAACTGTGCAAAATGTGGATGCTTCCTTTCTCTTCGGTTTGTACCAATGCTGCCTCTCCTTTGTTCATCTACTCGTTCTGGTTCTCCCGCATGACCTTCTGTGTGGGAGTGTACTTCTAGTCCTGTTTCTGATTCATTCCTATCGCCTCCTTTCGTACGTTCCACCCTCGTTCAGCCCATGCTCGTTCCAGCTTCCATCATCCCCTACACCCCCCAAACCCGGGTCACAATGTGGCCCGGCGACCTTCCCCATTCAGATTTTACTCGTTTTTTTCATCGCTTGTCAATATTTGTACCACTAGATTCATCCCGTCCGTGCCCTTGGATAGTTCCCTAGCACACAGTTTGACAATGTACTTATCTCTCCTCTCGTGGACATTGGGTGAAGTCGACAGTATTCATGATGCGCCTCAGAGTGATCGGGAGAAACTGACAAGTGTTCGTCCGGGGACGGGTTGTGTATTTCAGACGTATATATGCGGTGACTACGCTGGCTAGCACTCTGCGTATGCAGCGGGTCATGAACCGTAGGTGATAGTCTAAAAAAATAGAACGCTGCGTCGTCAGCGGGCGTTTCGGGTGATCAAGGGTGAGGCGTAGTCCACTCACAACTAAGAAATCCTCTCCCTCCATCAGGGAAAGTCGCGCTCAAGGTCCCGAGGGAGCACCTATGCGGTTTTTCCTGTTCTGGGTGATCTCCTCGCGCTTGAGGGCGATCAGCTCGTCGGCCCGTTGCTCCCATAGGTACTCGAAGTAGCCAACACCTCCAAAGAATCCAGCAGCGAGAACATGACCGGTGGGGTCTGTAAGTCCATCCGAAGCGCAAAGTCAAGACCGAAAGACAAACGAGATGCATGGAAAGTTCGCGAAAGTGCAATTAAGGTCAGTTCGAGGTCGTAAGAGTAAGGTCACGGCTTGGACTGACTGGAGAAAAGCGGTCGTTTTTGGATTGCGAGCTGGCCGACGCGAGCGGCAAAGCCAAACGCTGAGAAACCGAGAACGGTCGAGAGCATCGTTTGGCGAACGGAAGGGTTGAAGGGATTTGCGGAGAGTGCGGAAGGAAGAAGCCGTTCCAAAGTCTGATTGCCAAATCTAGCATTGGGCGTTTTTCGCGTACCCGAAATTACGTTCGATAAAAGGGAGTACTAGGACTCCCCCTTTCCCACTTTCACCCCTTCTCCTCCTTTTCTTACAACATCAAGGTACTCACGTCAAACGCGAGAAAACCGATTTCAGTTTTTTTCCCCTTTTCTTAACGTCCCGCGATGAGTTCGTTTGGATCCGTTGGACACGAGAAGAAGCTTGAGACGGCGAAGGAGAAGAAGGAACAGGCGGATAAGGCGTTCCAGGCTTCTGATGTTCCAACTGGTGCGTCTGCTTTTTTTTTTTTTGGCTCGCTCGCGGTGGGCTGATTTCTGAATGCTGTTTGGTAGCCTTGAGGTATTATCATGAGGTGAGCGACGCGTCCGAATCAGTCTCGTGTGGAGTGCTCATGATCCGTTACCCCTCCCCATCGTCTCCTGTACTGCCACATAGGCTCTTCTCTACCTCAAGGGTTTAGATAGGTAAGATCGTCCCGCGTCAAACCTCTTATTTCCCCCCTTGGATATGCTAACCATCCCATCGCACGCGCATACAGCAACACCACGGATGTCGTGGCCGGAAATTCTGGAGATCAACCGCCTGAAATCACTCCAGAGAAGAAAGAGGTCTCCTATTTCGCCCCTCTACTGGTATTGTGACCTCGAGATCTGAGCTCCGGTTTGTAGATAAACGAGATCATCGAGAAGGTGTACTCGAATATGTGCGCTTGTCATATCAAGCAGGGCAAGTGGCAGAGGGCGATCGATACCGCCGACAAGGTAATCGCCTACTTTCTGCCCCCCGCCGGTTGAATGCTGATCAGTCGCGCGCATATGACATCCACTTCTCTCGTGGGGGTCGTTGTCGCCTTTGCAGGTTCTCTCGAAGAACGCGGATAACGTCAAGGCCAAGTTCCGAAAAGGCAAAGCCATGGGAGAGCTTGGGTTCTTTGAGAAGGCGTCCAAGATATTGGAAGAACTGTTAGATGCCAACGAGAAAGGCTCAGGTGCGGGCTGAAGTCACAGATGACGCGTTCCCCTGACTCAGTACCCCCCTAGATGCCCCTGCGATTAGGGCCGAGCTGCAGAGATTCAAGGTAAAGGAGAAGGAGGTCACGAAGAAGGCTGACACGAAGATGAGAGGTTAGTCCACCGAAAAGCCTATCTTACGTACGCCATTGAGCTAAAACGGCTCTACCAACAGGATTCTTGAACAAGGACAAATCCCTGCTTGCCAAGGGAGAGGAGCCTGCAAAGGAGCCTGTGACTCCTGCTGCCTCTTAGGACCGACGGACTGCAGCATCCCCATCAGTGTACCACTTCTTTACTCACCACCCTCCCTCTTGCTGTCTTCAATTGCTGCCCTCCTTTGCAATATTATCTTGCTGTCATTGCACAGACCTCCCTTACAATTCCAAGGAATCGAACAACTCCTCGTGT
>Ga0307511_10001723_pt1 | contig 23026 bp, 23 predicted proteins | sample 13_EM_MG_FD_200266 | JGI IMG/M metagenome (GOLD analysis project Ga0307511, IMG submission 200266) | Populus trichocarpa ectomycorrhiza microbial communities from riparian zone in the Pacific Northwest, United States - 13_EM | ecosystem: Host-associated > Plants > Roots > Unclassified | place... | reverse complement strand
CCCTACCTTCTCTGGTGCAGAATGTATATTCCCCTTCACAAACATCCTCTTGCCTCTTGTGATCTTATACTGATATCACTTACTCTGATCTATTGTGGAGCTGCTTGATAGTTTGCACTCAAGTCTAAACTGTATCTGATGCAAATATGTCAGCCTGAGCTACTGAGAAGGTTGAACTGATTACTGTGGCTTGCAGGAAGTGAACCTGTACCCACTCCAACATTAAGTCCAGTGAGATCGAGACAGCTTACAACTACGACGGAGAACTCCGGCAACGTTTCTGTAGGATTCCGCGGTCCAAACCAAGGTTCTTTGATGGAAGATAGACGCAACCTTGCTCGCCAACCACACGTCGTAACCAGCAATTACTCGATCACTGAGCGCTCTCATATTTCTTTTGAGGGTTGCGAGGGGCGAAGGGCGTGCCCCGGACGAGGTGAGTACCAGACGCGTCTCAAGAATTTTTCAAGGCCACTCCTTCCGAGATCAAGAAAAGGACTGACGCTGAGAATAGTTGGCAACTTTCGCTGTGCTTCCTGATGAAGGCGGGACGGGAACTTGATAGACCACAACTTTTTGATTCTTTCCTGTGGGTCGCTTTCCCTTTCCGGATCGTCCTTCACTCCGTCCTCGCGGGCCCACGTGGGTAGGAAAAAAGTACGCGGCCTCGGAGCAAAACCTGTCCATCCACTTCCACCCCACCCAACTACATTCCTTTGCCACAGAAGCCGACCCTTACTCGTCATCTCTGCAACCGTCGGATGGTGCTCGATCACAGTACACATCGGTGCACCCGCCAACTCCTTCTCAACCACACCGTATAGCTCCGCCCCTGTCAACGCCGCCCAGTAATTGAAAGAAAAAGTTTGTCATGGCCCTAGGGACGACTTTCTCTTGTCGGAACTTTCCAGTCGATACCGCACCTCCTCCATAAACCTTCTTCTCGTCCCCCCTGCCCCGCGGAATCGAATGGCGTCTCTGATCCAAAAGCATCGGACGATTTGTGGCATTGGTGTTGGGGTGAAATTGACATTCTGCAGGTCGTACGTAGTAGCCGATATGAAAGCCAACGACTCCCTTGATCGCTGACGAATCTTTAGGCTATCCAACCTCCGACGTCAGAAGCATGCTACAAAAACTGGAAACAGTGTCAAAGCCTGATTGAGCTCGAAGGAATGCAGACATGGGTGCGCTATGGAGCCATCCCACCTCCCCCGTGTGTATCTCAGGCTATTACACGAGCTCGTCCTCTATGTCCTGACTTGACCCAGGCTGCTTCGCTTGCTATAGCTCGGACAACTGTGCCGGCCAACATCCACACGCCCTCACACTGTTGAAACCTACATGCAGGAGGTTTTGCGCTCCCACCCTTTCATTGGGCATCGCGGAAATCCCATCCCATTGCTTTCTATGTTAGGTTAGGAGCGACGATCTTGAAATCACCTTGTCCCTGACCGCCTCCCCCCTCCCGCGCCGTCTCCCAACGCGCCGTTTCTGCCCATGGCTCCGCCCCATTTTATCTACCCGTTATTATACCGTGGCCACCACCGGACACGCACTTCGGATTTTCTGTCTTCTTTCCTGCTTTCGAGGATTTCTCACGGTTACATCCGCTTAGGCCCACCTAGATATTCCCAAAACCATGAGAACACGCTCCCGTACCACCTAACCTACCTTCCAAGTATGTCATTCAAACTGTGCACCCGATGTGCCGGGCAGGAACGTAAATATTCAACGGAAACCTCTCAAAGTCACAAGCATCAGGATTTTCCTCTGCCGTCTAGTTATTCGTCTTGACACGCCAGGGTATAGAAATTGGAGTGAGACTTCCCAATTGTGTTCAGCTCGTGGCCATCTCTTCGGGGGGATCGGATCCCGCCACATTCTTTCCGAAGTCCAGGAAGAACGGGGTCCGAGAATCCTAACGGAACGAACAATCTATCCCTTTGCGGATCGCGGATCGTGTGGAGTTGCCCCGAAATGGATTACGAAACGCCGGGTGATCCTCTCGCGGGGCTCCCATATGTGGGAGAGCGGGGTCTGAGCGGATCGGCAACCGAGCCGTTGGATGTATCGATGCGTCCCTGACGCTTTGCGGGTCATCGACGCAGAGTGGCATAGGTCACGCGTCGAGTTCGATAGATTGCTCTGCTGACGCTTTCTCCCAAACAACACGCGTCGGGTTCCGGTACTGATGTAGGACATTGTGATAAAGCTTCGTGTTGTGTACAAGGAGAGGTGTCTAAGTAGGCTGTTCGTTACCGATGACTATTTACACTTCGCTGGATCCGTGCGAGGAAGGGTGTCCGAATGCGGCGGTACGTAGTTCAGACCTAAATCTAACAAGTGCTGCGCTATCGCGTCTTTCACGTCCTGGAGTCTGTTAGACACGCCAACTTCCTCGTGCGGGAAAACCTACGTTAAATTCACCCACAGCCTCCTCCGTTGCCTTGGCAGCCTCCATGAGCTGTCGCGAAGTCTCAACGTCCTTCACCAAGGCGAGGCAACTACACAGTATGTCAACGACATGTTTCACAGATAGGGGGTGGTGAAGCTTATCACCTCCGAATGAGTTCCGGCAGTTTGAGCAAACGTTGTCGGAGGTCTTCCGGGAGAGATTTGATGTTCGAATAAGTGCGTGCGAATTCGGTGACCGCTGACTCCAGTCTTTCCAAGCTCTCGAGGAGGGCATGGGCGAGCCCAGATGTCGTATAGTTGCGTCTGACGTATTCGAGAGAGCGTGGGATCCAGCGAAACCACAGAGCGGAGATCACAAAGAACGAGAAGGCGAGCCTGGGGATCGACATCGGGAACGTGCAGGTAGAAGTTGTGGTGAAGGATGGAGAGACAGGAGCGCCATCCACGGAGCGTATATCAACCACAGCTCAACATCAACGGTGGGAAACTGGCGACCGCGGGCCGGGGAAGATGCAGCGTCGAGAATTCCATTCTCCCGCAACTTAATCCGCCCTACGAATCCTCTGGGGAGTAATCTCATGCGCTGCCAGGCAAGACGGATGGTTCCAAGTATTGCATTGTCGCAATTCCCCTTCACCGCCATCGAGTAGAGGAGTGTTCGTCATAAATTCACAAGGGTTGTCACGTAGGCCAGTAATTAACACGTATGTAATCAGCCGCAACAAGAAAAGTGAGCTCCTCCGTAGTTTGCCAGCTGTGGAGCGGGATCGCTTGCACCTGATCCCTAGTGATTTGGGGATACGGGTTGGACCCAGCCGAGGACGCGACATCACCACAAAGCAGATCGATCAGCCTCCTTCCACGCTCGGTTCGCCTACAACACGACGGAACACCCCACAGTAAACAAAGATTGCCAGCAGATAGGAGGAGAACCAGACGCACTCTCGGAAGGTGTGAGCAGTACCAGGGCGGGGACCAAAAGGATTGATGTTGTCGTTGACCGTCAAGGGCACTACACCAGCGCTGAATAGTTGCCTCCGACCGTCGCAGATGTAGAGGTCGCACGGAGAGCGTTTCTTGGGCTCCGTTGCAGGAGGTCCGCCGGGTGGGGGCGGTTTGTGTAACATTGTCATCGGGAACGAAGAACGAGGGGGGAGCTGGATAGGAGGACAGAGGGAACGTGGGACTGCTGAAGAATCCTTGGCGTTAAGCGAAAGCCTCTTTTGTTTGCACGCTTAGCCTACGGGTGTTAGAGGTTCAGTATTTGGTACACAACCCGCGAAGGAACCACAACGCGCGTAAGCAGTGAAATCGCACCTCCAGGGCCATCATCCAACCTCCTGAGAATAGTTCGTTCTCGTCTCCACAGTAGATACCGCTTCACGTAGCTAGTAGGTCACCGGCCGAAGAACTTGGTTGTTGATCCCCGTGGGTCACGTTGTCCCGAGTAAGCACCGCGCCGGTCGTGTCGCGTGAGTCCCATAGGTTTCGTGCGGTTCGTCGCGGTTTGATAAGCAGAAGAGAGAAACCGTGTGAGGTTTACGAGGCCGAGAGAAGCGACGTGAAAGCACCCGGGAACCGTTGTCGGAGTTTGCCGCCGGGCTGACCGTCCTCCAGTCAATCCTCCACCTTGCAAAGGTGAGTCCAGCTTTCGCCCTATCCAGTTACAATCTCTCATGTGCCGCACAGTCAGGATACCAGAATGCAAGGTAAAGTTTGAGGAACTTCAGAAACCGCAAGGGGTCCTCGGGATCTGTTGAAGACGAGGGCGTTGATCCCCACGACCGGCCCGGGTGTGCTCGCCGTCGGATGGAATCCAAGCAAGCGCGTTGGCATAGGTTCCTCTGGACAGTTCTGGAACGGTCTCATCCAATTCCTCTCGTGCAGGTACGTCCGCCCCGCTCTTCCCGCCTTTGCTGTGCCTCACGCTGTCAATAGACCAGGCAATGGACACGTCGAGGTGAACACGATACACCAAGAGCTCATTCAAGACAGTCATCATCACCGTATGGGTCCTACGTGACGGGTCCCTTTGACCGAGTTCGTGAAACACCTGTGGAGAATAGCTGTCATGCCATGGGCGTTTACTGATCGCTGAACTGGTCCAACTCACGAAGATTCAAGAGGAGGAATAGGACCCTTCAGGCCTTTGTTACCCGGATTACCCCTCGTCATTCGAAGAGGATCTGGAGCGAGGGAAAATGAATGGAAGTGGCGACCATCTGCTAAGCCTGTCGCAACACTACGACGGCCTCCATTTGGCCCGGAACTTAACGCGACCCCTCCGAATGCGGAGGTCTGAACCCACCCAAAGCACAAAGCACCTTCGAAGCCCATGGTTCCCGTTCCTGACTCCCTGGCGCAGACTAACCGGTTCCTCCATGAGGTGTGGCGGAGTAGAAGGGGATGGAAAGGCAAACGTCTGGATGATCAACTTTCGTTTCTCTCCTGCCGTTTGTCCCCTTGTTTTCTTCACCCTTCTTCCTTCCGGATCTTCATCCACTTTTTTTCATAGCTCTGGAGCTCGACCGCCGTACACAACCCTTGGCCATATCCACGATGGGACGCCCACACGCTCGTTTCGATCACTAGGGATGACGGGGGGAGTGCAGTAGTAGTACCGTGATGGGAGGTAAGTTCTTTGGCACCAATCCTTCAAGCTCCTATTGAAAACTACATCCTCAGCGTGGAGGGCCTTCAACAACGGCCACTATTCAACCGCCTCGGTCTCTTCAAGCAGGATGATAGGCTCCCATCCGTTGCCACGTTTGGTATCACATCCTCTTTCGCTTTGACACGACGTGCCCTGTTCCATACCACATAGGCTGACCCTCCTCCGCAACGCTTATGTTATCTCGGACAAACGTCTCGGCCCTGCAATCTTTGGACGACATTCAACCGTACGCCTCTGCCAACTCTCTTCTGGTCACATCGTACAGCTACACGCCTGTCAATGTCGCCCGCGATTTGAAATACCTTGTCACGGCCGCCCAGGGCGATGACCCCTTTCTCGTTATCCTCGCACCTCCTTCATCCTGCCACCTGCTCCGCCAGATCACTCACCAATTTCATCTACGTTCAGGATAAGGCGGCCCGGGATACTGTCGGCCCTGGCAACTCCGTTCGCTCAATCATCCCTGGAGCCAACTTGCGACGTTTTGGGTGGCTCAACCGCAGGCATTACCAACCACCCTCCCTCCAACACGTCCATCTTCGTACCCCCCGACACTCTGTGTTCATCCGTTCACTGTACTTCTCCGCTGACCTAGCCGCTCCCCCCGATGGTGATGCGGGGTACCCGCTCTGGTGAGGCCACAGAAGTCTTGGGATTGAATTCGATGCCACCGCCCTCGGTGGAATCGGCATATGGTTGGCGGTTCCGGAGTCAGGGTGGGCTGGACGTTGCGAGAATAGCACGTAGGGCGAGTCTCGTCCGATACTTTTGCTTTGATAATAGATGTCAGCGTTCCAATGTTATTGGGGCAACCGATGAGGGAATTAACGACGCCATTGCTCCCAGAAAACTCTTTAGGTGATGAAATAAACGTGCTTATAAAACCGGAGACACGGTTAAAGCTTGATGACGCTTGAAGGGGTTCCGACGTGAATGCGTAGTACACGGATATCACACTCTCCTCATAACTCCCGCTGTTTGGGGTACAACATCCGGGTTTTGTGAACATCCGTCCGCTTCTTCTGTGTTCACATGGCTCAGGCAGTCTCACCCTCTACTTACTCGGGCGACTGTGCTGGCCTATCTTAGCGCGCGCCCCGTCGTGGGAGCGGACCAAACAAACATCGCGTGACTTTCGTCGCTCTCCAGCTTACAGACACCATCGATCCTTCATCTCTCGAAATCGCACCCAACAAACAGCAGAAAACTCATGCCAAACCCTTTCCGAGGAGCCTCGGGCTCGAGTGAGCACGTCCGGTTACGCCCAAGTTTCGAAATTTCTGACGATCCGCAGCGATAGTAGGGAGGGGGGTGAACGGTGTAAAGATACTCTTGGATATCGCGAAGGAGTCATCCGACTGGTTCCCTCCCCTCAAGGCGGCTCTTGGTGGTGTTAACGCGCTCATCAAGCATTACGAAGTCGGTTGTTCTGCGTCGCTTCTATCACCCGCTGACGGCCTTCTAGGAATGCAAAGATGTCAAGGAGAAAGCCAAACAACTCATTCCATGGCTGAACAGGCTAAAGGATAACCTTGCGACCGCCACGGATGGGATCGATCCTGAAGAGGAGCGGAGACGCACCGAACTTTCCCGGTATGTCTCGTCATGTTCGCTCCTTCGCCCACTGACCTTGTCTTCAGCTCCTTGGAGGAGATTGAAGAGCGATCGCAGGTCTTACTGAAGAAGAAGAAGACGGCGGGTTTCCTTGACAAGGCCAAAGATTCTCAGGAAGTGGTCAGTCTCGTTGAAAAACTCAAGACCGCAATCGTATACTATCGGGTGAGTAGGGACTACGCGGCGCAGGCAGAAACAGGATCTGACACGCATGGAACAGCTCTCACAGCAACAATCCATGTACAATCAGATCGGCAGATTGACGGTAAGGTTCCTCATCGATCATTCATTCGACCCCGGAGTTGATGAAAAACCTGGTTCTACAAGTCCTTTTTTGACACAATTCTGAAACTCCATGAGGTACGGGGATACATGTCTATTGAAATACCCATCTGACGCACTGGCAGAGATCCCCGACGACGAAGGGAAAGATTGAGACCGCTTTGGCACGGTTGGATAAATTCTGCTTAGGGAAAGTTGGCGAGGGCGCGACTGACACACGGGAGTCAGTGCGGCAAGTGGACTTGCTTGTGTAGGTCATTTTGGCTCCTTCTATATCAATCCAGGACCAACCCATTTCTAGCTCCCTTGAACAGATCAGGGACAAGCTTCAAGGGATACTGGGTCACATCGAGGCTGTGGGACACACGGAGAATGACAAGGATGTCGAGATTGTGTCTGAACTTATGGACAATATTCGAGATGCCGTTGCTGATTATCAGGTCAGTGGTGATCCCAGATGGTTTCTACAGCCTTCTCACTCAAGCAAAACTGGTCCAGATGGAGAGGCAACAGGCCATATATGATCAGAATCTCAACCTGATTGTGAGTCCTCGAAATGATCAGATGTAGACATGTCTGACAGTTTGGCAGGATCAAGGTTAGACTCCCTTGAAGTGAAGACTGAAACCAGCTAAACTAATTTTTCAAAGCTGATACATTGGTTTTGAATGGTTGTCGTCGTGCATATGGGGCAGGATATCAACATGGCAATCGGAAGGGCTGTCTCAAGGGAACCAGAGAGAATGTGCTGAATGAGGTTGAGCTCTGGAGTGAGGGTTTTGAGCAGTCTCCCATATTCTGGCTCAATGGACTGGCTGGGACTGGAAAGTCTACAATTGCACAAACCATCTCTGAAAGGATGTTTGCTGATGGTTGCTTGGGAGCCTCATTCTTTTGCTCAAGAGGTTTTGAGGATCGCAGTGACCTTCACTTCATCTTTCCCACACTGGCATTTCAGCTTGCACACAAGTACCCTGTCTTCCGGTCCTCACTCATCCCTCTCCTCCGGTCCAATCCGGATGTTCTGCATGAGTCACTCCAAGAACAGATGCAAAAGCTTCTTGTTGGTCCACTCCAGTCTGCAGGCATTCAAACAGTGATTGTGATTGATGCCCTTGATGAATGCAAGGATGAAGACCCAGAATCTGCCATCCTTCTTGTACTTGGTCAATCAGTTTCTAAGATTCCAGGGGTCAAGTTCTTCATCACCAGTAGACCAGAGGTACACATTGTGTCAGGGTTCCGCCGCCCATTACTGGAAGGCTTGACTGAGGTGTTTGTTCTCCATCATGTTGAGCCTTGTGCCATCAACAGTGACATCCGTTGTTTTTTCAAGCATGAGCTATCAAAGCTCTCACAGCGATGTGGTGGTATTGAAGGTTGGCCAACAGAGGAGCAACTTGACTCACTTTGTCAAAGGGCAGCTGGTTTCTTTGTGTATGCTGTTGCAACTCTCAACTTCATTGATCACAAGATTCAAGATCCATCAGATCGGCTCAATGTGATCATGCAATCACCAGGGAGCACAACATATGAAGCCAGAGCCAAGCTGAAGGCATCATATATCAGCCTTGACTCCCTCTATATATCAATTCTCCAGGCAGCCTTTCCAGAGAATGATGCTGACAGTGATGCTATGGTCCGCTCTGTCATCAGTACTGTGGTTCTAACAGCAAATCCCCTTTCACAATCAGCAATAACCACACTGACAGGCCTTCGTTCCAACCATGTCCAACGAATACTCAAGTTAATCCAATCACTTCTTATACTACCTAAAGATCCTGATGAACCAGTCCAACCATTTCATAAGTCCTTCCCTGACTTCATCACAGACTCCACTCGCTGTGTGAAACCACAGTTCCATGTGCCCCCCCATTATCACCTCAACCTTGCCTTCAACTGTCTTGGGATCATGGGCAAGTTGTTGAAGAGGAACATGTGCTCAATCCCTGACTATGCCCTCAATTCCAAAGTGGAGGATTTGCCAGAGAGGATCAAAGAGAGTGGGATACCTGGAGCTCTGGAGTATGCATGCAGATCATGGTACAAGCATCTTGTTATAGCAAAGGAGCAGACTATGGATGTGGTTACTGCAGTACATGGTTTTTTGGAGGGTAAATTCCTCTTCTGGTTGGAGGTGTTGAGTGTCCTTGGTGCAGTAGGTGATGCTGCACATGCATTGATTGCAACAAAAAACTGGCTGAATGAGGTGTGTACAAAGTAACAGGTTGATTGTTTACCCTTTGATACTTACCAAAAGCCAGATTCAGGTTCCCATTGATATCAACCTTGTCCTAAGCACTGTGGATGACTGCCTTCACTTTGTTACTGAGTTCTTTGAGGTTATCAGCCAGTCAGCACCTCACATCTACCACTCTGCACTTCTGCTTGCCCCAAAAACATCTATAGTTCAGAAACTGTATGGCCAGCAGCTCTGTTCTCCAGCAGCAAGAGTTGTGACTGGGATACGTGATTCATGGGATTCATGCTCAGCATCCCATAGAGGTATAACCAACATTACCTATGCTGCTTGGTCACCATGTGGCAAATTCATTGCAGTCTGTTTTGAGGATAGGATAGGAATCCAAGATTCAACCACCCTGGAGAGAGTATCTGACCTCAAGCTTCCTACTGGCCACATGAAAGCCACTCCTCAGACACTTGCCTTCTCACCTGATGGTTACATATTGGCCTGTACTTATAAACCTGTGATTGAACCCAATTCGTCAGTATTATTCCCCAACATCTCTGCCAATACTCACCTCTATACACAGGTTAAGTGTATGTGCATCCCCCTCTACTATTGTTTGGGATGTTCAAACAGGTGTGACCATCAAGGAGATTGTTACCTGGCAGCTGGGCGAGGTTCTGTTCTCCAGAGATCAGACCACAATCACTCTCATCACTTCACATAGCTTTCACATGTATGAACTTGGTGGAGAGCTGATATGTGAGGATGAACTCATACCATCATATGATTACAGGCTTGGTGCCTACTGGGTGGATGGGGACTCCCTGTTGTTTGCTGTGTGCTCTATAGCTGATGGAGAGGTTATTATTAATATTCAAAAGCTCCAACCAACCTCAGACCCCCTGCTCCTTGTGGTTGAGTCATTTGCTGTGCCATTTGAGGGTGAATCATGTTACTTTTCTCCAGTTTCATTTCATGCAGCCATTGTATCTTGGGCAGAAGTTATTATACTTGATATTCGAACCTTGAAAATTCTATTCCAGGTCAAAGAATCTCATGGATACGCAACCCCTGGATACTTCTCCCCTGATGGGCGCTTCTTTGCATGTGGGATATATGGGAATGGTATTAGTATCTGGGAGAATACGTCTACGGGTTATGTACCCCAGACTGATCTCATACCTCGACTACTATGGAATGAGTTCTCATGGTCACCTACTTCAACCTCAATCCTATGCTGGAGTGATAAAGGAATCCAGCTGTTGGACCCAAACAGTGGTCTCAGTGTCACATCCCCCATACGTATCACCCACCCCCATCTAGTGGCATACACTGCAGACCAGACACATATTGCAACTGCACACCAGTGGGGTAGTGTTGTCAAATTCCTTAGCCTCTCAGGTGCCACACAGCAAACTGTCAAGATACATATGCTAATACAGGACATCAAGATTGTTGACAACACCATATTTGTGACAGATGGAAGGAGGTTTATCAGTTGGCATCTCACAACACTGGGGCAGGCAGGTGGTGGTTGTAACACTAAGAGGGAAAACAAGGCCCTCAGTGTTCATATTGAGGATCAATTTGCATTATCCAATGACTGCTCTCAGATTGCATTTGTTGTCAAACAGACAGTTTTCTTGTATGATGTCCCAGCTCAGAAAGTCCTTGGTGATTTTGTGATAAATGGTCATATCAAACACATCCAATTCTCTTCTGATGGGTCACAACTGTGGTCCATTGTGCAAGACCTGCATACTGATGACTCCAGATGTTATCATGTGGAGTTAGAGAGAGAAGGGAATCCTTACTTGACAAATATGAGCACAGAGAACCTGGAGGGTGAATGGTCATTAGATAGCCTTTTTCGATCCCCTCATGAGTGCCAAATTGTTGGAAATGAGTCTGAGTGGGTTTCTGATCCCAGGGGTAATCTCCTTTGGTTACCCCCAAACTGGAGAGTAGGGCGTGGGTGGGCGGCAAGGTGGGATGGTAACCTTCTGACCCTATTGGGTGGTCAGCATCCAGAGCCCATCATTATTGAATTCCAGTCATAAGTCATTCTATCTCATCTGTGTTTGAAAAGTGAATAGAGGTGTACCTGTCCTACTAGCCTCTTTACCATGACCACACAATCCCCTGCTACTACTTTTCTTTTCCCAAACCACAATTTCTTTGGCTCCCTTTGTATGAAGTAGTTTGAGCAATATACAGCACACACATCAGATGTATTGTTTCCAATTCAGTCCCATACTCTTCAGAGATGACTGTGTTTGAACACACTGGTCTAACTGCTGATGTAATCCTGGTGACAATTGACAGACTTTCCCAGAAAGCTTGCAAATCACAGGTAAAGGTGGGGTTGAAGTTGGGAGAGCCTGTGGATAATATCCATGGTTATTTAGCATGACCTTGCATTTTTATAGTATGCACGTGAATAATTACATGGATGAGCCCCCTCAACTTTCCTAGTCCTTGTCAAGGGGAATCCTTAGTGGAGGCTCATTGTGATTGTCATGATCCACAGGAAACAAACTTGTGCATATTCCAACATTGAGTTCAGGAGGATGGAGATAGCTATGGTAGTTGTGGGGTACCACCCCAAGGCCCCATCAGGTTACTAAAACAAAAACTACATCGGGAGAAGGAATAGCTATTTCTGAGTGCTGAACCTTCTCTGGTGATTTCCCCTGCCAAGTTTGGGCACTTAAGGGCCTTCCACTCTAGTAGGTAGTCACTCAGTTTTTGAAATTGCACTCCTGCACACTTCTGGCTACCTTTGGTCACTTGCATGCTTTTCTTTGCTATGGAAGTAATTGGTATAACCTCATCCATCTTCCTCGGGAATCAGCCACCAGGTTTTCTTAAAGTTTGCGCGTGGCGAAGCGACACCAGTTACAAGGATGTCTCCGGATCGGCAGCCGCATCTTCGTGAATGCCCGGGGGTCCTCACACTCCACGGCAGATACGAGCCCAGGGCTGAACTCTTCGGCAGTGCCAGACATTGTAGTCCAGTGGCGAGGATGATCGCCATCGATCCCAATAAGATATGTAGTATACATGCATGGGGTGTGTATAAGGCTTACAAGCAGTGCTCAACCGGTGATACAATAATATGCTTCACAGCTCCTACACCGACGCCCGACCGCGTGGAGGACTGACGGGATCCATCTCGACGCCTTCGCATATTACTGGTATCTGTATACCAGGTGAATAGAGACGAGAAGAATGGGGGGTGTTGAAATGCGTCAACTGCCACTCCCGTCCCCCCTCTGGATCTGCGGACTTTCTCAGTGAGATCACAAACCGCAGGGTTAAGACCGGGTTGAAGCTGGAGAGTGAATGCAAAGATTGATCAGCTTATCGTGGACAGAACTCGGGGCATGGGAAGACGTACAGTCCGTATGCGCTTCGCGTGGGGGGAAGGGTCAGTATCTCAGTGTTGGGCGATCTCCGAGTCAGCTGCGTACTCACAGAAGTGGAAGTTGTTGACCCTGCAGAAGCCGCACATTATCACCACGAAGCGGAGCAGGAATCGAGAGACCGACCTTTATGAGGTTGAAGGAAATCTGGATGTATATCTGTGCGGCGAGCATAATTATAAAATATATCGTAGCCTCCGCTATGATCACGCGAGCCAACGCCGAAAACTTGAGCGAACCCTTGTTGCGGTATGTATACCAAATGACGGTGAGGATCGCTGATGTGTCTACATACGAGTCCTCAGTGAGCAGGGTATTCTGGGGTTCTGCAACGACGGGCGCGTATGGCCACCTACCGAAAATAGTACCAATAGTGTTGGGAATCAATTTGAACTGGAGATCCCGTGGACGTTCAAGAAATGCTGCCGTGAGCGCCATGACGAACCTCGCCAACGCCAGTGTCGCGAAGTACGCCACGAGCAGCTTGTTCCTAAGGGAGACGGCACATATCCTGAAATGAATCGTGTCAGTCGCTTGGGCGATCTAAGCGACCGCGGAGGAACGCGATCCACCTCAGCGTGACAAATACGTCGGAAGAGAAGAGGAAAAACATGACAACGAAGAATTGGAAGTAGGACCCAGCGACAAGCCTGAAGTGGGGATCGTTGGTGGGGACTGTCAGTGGATCGTGCGGGTAAAAACGTTATTCGGATCTCTCACAGATCCTATGGGCGGTGTTAATATTAAAGAAGGATGTTCGCTATCTGAGCCGACCTTGGAGTTGTCCGAAGTGCTGATGTGATAGATCTGCCAGAACTGGAACCCCAGGAGAAGTATCCGATTCTGCCCACCGCGCACGACCAGCTTAAGGATTATGCGAAACGACTGATACAATGACCTTGAGGACGAACCACGATATAGAGATAAAAAACTGTCCGTTCGTTAATCCGTCAGCTCCCCGCATACTCCATGCAAACGACGACAGTACGTACTCCAAGTCTTCCGGCCCTTCCAAACATACCGAATCTTTGGAGGGCGATTGTCAGAATGTTGAACAGCGGCGAGCGTTTGAACGAGACCGCCGCACCTCGTCGTCAAACAGGAGCATGTAGTCGTAGAGTGTTAAAACGATCGTACTTGTCACCAGGTACTGCGCGCGGGTTCAGTTTTCTATCCCGGATCCACGGTAATTGTAGAACAGACCTTCCCCGCCGTGTCGAGGATAAACGGAATCGGTCGTTGCCCGGCAATGTCCATCCCGAGTTGGTTCCGCTAGGTCGATACGGACCGCCACGGGATTTCCGGGGGGGCGTAGGGTGCGGGAGAGGCGAGAGGTGGAATGGGGCGATCCCCATTTGCTCGGGTACTTGTAGTCCACGCCTGTGATCGAAATCGAGGGCGAGGGAACAGAGAACGACTCCATCAATCGGCAGTCGGTGGGATCTGCAAAAAACCCACCTTCTCTGTCCACCGGTTGTCTCTGAATGGCTGGTGTACCATGAAACCATAGCGGAGGCGATTTGGATTCGTGCATTGATCCGCATGCATCACCACGATGCTGGACGATGGCGGAGCTCCACAAGATCATGAGCGAAATAGACGCTGAGCAGTTTCTCTGGAACGGCGTTCCCCAATGCCTACATAGCGGAAGATATGCCTGTGTATCATGCGACTCGAGAGGAGAGTATCCCAGAACGGGCGTCGAGGCGGGAGTTATGAGAATGGTTGCCCAAGCGTGATTGTATATGAGCGGAGTAAAGGTATGTGGCCGTTGGCAGCCCCAGGAAAGAACCTTCTATAAATGGACGTTTGCATACGTTCAGAGTTGATGCCGGTCAAAGCTTGAGGAGTGGAACCTGCGTTTGGCAGGACGGAATTCACCGTGGACTCCTGGATCGGTTATAGCTTTCCCGCAAGTATGACAAGGTGATCAAACTGACGTTGATTTTTCACCGCCATACAAATATCGAGGCCGCTCGTCCGCACAGCCCACAGTGAATACCGAGAACATAATAAGAACTATCACCGTGCTGACCCCCACTATCGCCAGTCCTAAGTGAGGCAGGTCAAAGAGTATCCAGTCTGTCTGAGACCCACCCCGAGCCCCGACATGGGGGGCAAAAATTAGAATCGTGAGGATCGATCTTTGAGCGAACAAGAGGTCATGGAACCGAGAAAGTGGACCGCGGGAGTGGGCCTGGGGCGGTGCTGTGCCACAAAGCTCTACCGAAGAACAGGGATACAGGTCAGGATCCCGGATCCGCGTAGTAAGAGGCGCGGACTCCCACATCATTGGGATCAAACGATACAGTCAGCGCCCGTTGAGAGCGGCTGCTCCTATTTTATACGCTCGCAAAGGGGAGAAGAATTGTCTGCGGAACAGTCGTTGACTTTGATGTGGTCAACCTCCCTCCCCTCCACGGCGGCAGTACGGGCCGTGGCCGAGAGACTTTAACGACCATTCTAGACTGCCAATCCCCACATCTAGCGACAGTTACAAGACGCGTGCCGAGTGATCTTGCCAGTCCAGAGTAGAGCCCGAGAGCGAGTGGTTGTTCGCGTGGGTTGCGCGTGGATTTAGGAGTGACCCCAGTTGCCAGGAGAGTGTGGATATTTTCAAGAGGACACAGGGAGGGCATTTGAAGGTGACGGTCTCCCGTCACACGCCGGAAGGCGCCGATAGGATATTGGATCCGAACTTCATTCGCCTGCTCGACCAAATCCTCATCTCGTCTTCCCGGCTGTGGCTCACCGGCGCCGTCCAATCTATACCGAACTGCACCGTCCCCGCATTTCTCAACACTCGTGGTCGATGGTGGTCTTTCGTAACTCTGCACGCCAGAGTCTGGGATTGCCTGCGGTCAATTCGTTTCACCGCAACCCCCGTCCGGTTCCTCCTGGCTGGGGCTGAACCCACCGAGGGGAGAATAAAGAGCCGAAGGATTTCCCAACGCCTGAGACTCATATGGCAGTTGTGGGTCCCGCAGCCAAAACAACACCAACACATCCTTAGGCGCTGGGGCTGACACAGCGACGACCCGCCAACGATGAACGATAGTCTCACATCTCAGGCGCCTTAAAACGGGACGACCGCCCCCTTGTTCCTCCGCTGTCCCGTCTCATATACGACGCCGACGTCATGTCTGGCACCCTTCGAAAACGACCTCCATCAAGTGGCGGGACACCAACGGAACCAAGTTCTTGTGAGATACCTGGCTGCTGCTGCCACACTTTGATCCCGTTGACAACCCACAGCCAAGAAGCAGCGGTTCGTCGATGTTGTCAAGATGCTGCTGGACATCGCGAAGGAATCGTCTGACGCGTTTCCACCCCTCAAGTCGTGCTTGGGAGGCATCAGCGCGCTGATCAAGCACTACGATGTGCGTCTCTATCGGATAATCACCCAATCTCACTGACAAGTACCGCCTAGCAATACAATGACGTGAAGGATAAGCTCGGCGATCTCATACCGTGGTTGGAAAAGTTGCAGGATACCTTGGCGAAGGTGAACCCCGATAACGATCGCGAGGAGGTCGAGAGGAGATCGCAACTGGCAAAGTTCGTATCGCATTCGAAATCCCTCGTCCACCCAAACCTGAACCTCTGCGATAGATCGTTGGAAGACATCGGAAAGCGGTCGTTGGTGTTGTCAGAGAAGGGAAAGGTCGCTCGGGTCCTTGACAAGACACGGGATTTGCAAGAAGTCATCGGGCTTGTGGAGAGACTCCAGCAAGCTATCCTTATATATCAGGTCAGTACCAGAGGTACGAGGTGGCCGCGGTTGGGTCATTAACCGGTGTGATAGATGTTGCAACAGCAGTCAATATACAATCAGGTCGTCCAACTGACCGTGAGTTTATGTCTCTCGTCTCTGATTTCGAGACTAAGCCTGTGCTGGTCGGGTCAAGTCGTCTTTCGATGTACTTTTGAAATTGCATCAGGTAAGGTAGCACGTATACAAGACCAACGATGCCGAATAACAAGTTCGCAGAAATCGCCGGCCAGTAAAAAGATAGAGTCTGTTCGTGCGCGGTTGGATCGGCTTGAGGTGGAAGGGGACGCCCCGAGGAATACAGACGAGTTGAGACGACGGAAAAGTCTATTTGAGTGCGTATTATTCATCCCCCGCAAGTGACTGCCCACGGTAACCCGATCTCAGAGCTCTCGAGGGGATCAAAGACAAGTTGCAGAGCCTATCAAGACGTTCCACCTCCGGCGCGCACACGGAAAACGAAGGGGACATGGTCGCTGCGTGCGATCTTGCGGACGATCTCAGGGATGCCATCGTCGAATATCAGGTCAGTACCGGTTTTGAGAGGTACACACTGGATGGCTCACTCACCAAAATCGCAGTTCTCGCAACAGGAGGCGATCTATGGGCAGAACTGCAAGTTGATTGTAAGCCGGAGGACCCATGTCTCGAGAAAATGTTGGAGGCTGATTGACCTTCGCAGGATATAGGTCAGGCACGGTTCTACTCCCGATAGGCGTAGGCTCATCACTCGATAGCTGAATTGTCGGTGTTAAACAGCTGCCGTCGTGCCAGAGGAGCCGAGTTCAGACACGGCGATCGCCAGGGCTGCCTTAAAGGGACCCGGAATACTGTCCTGGATGACATCGAGGCATGGTCGAAGGACTCCAACACCTCTCCCGTCTACTGGTTGAACGGGCTCGCTGGGACTGGCAAATCCACGATCGCCCAAACGATCTCCGAGCGTATCTTCGCTGACGGGAGGCTGGGAGCATCCTTCTTCTGCTCACGCGATTTCAAAGATCGCAGGAACCTCCACTACATCTTCCCTACTCTCGCCTTCCAACTCGCTCACAAGTACCCCGAATTTCGATCTACCCTCGTCCCTCTTCTTCGATCAAATCCGGATATTGGACACGAGTCACTCCTCAACCAGATGAGGATGTTGATCGTCGAACCCCTCAGTTCATCAGACATCTCGACAGTCGTCGTCATCGACGCATTGGATGAGTGCATGGACGAAGACCCACAGTCTGCTATCCTCTCCGTCATGGGTCGATTGGTTGAAGAGATTCCCAATGTCAAGTTCCTCATCACCGGCCGGCCAGAGCCCCGCCTCCAGTCTGGTTTCCGCCTCGGACTCCTCAGACCACTGACCGATATATTCGTCCTTCACGAGGTGGAACCTTCGATCATCAATACGGATATCCGGCTTTTCCTGGAACATGGGTTGTTTGAACTCGCGAAAAGACGGGGGATTGAACAGGACGTTTGGCCAACGGAAGAGCACCTCGATCTGTTGTGCGAGAGAGCGGGCGGTCTCTTCGTGTACGCCGTTGCGACTCTAAAGTTTCTGGACCACGGGTTTACCCCGCCGAGCAAGCAACTTGACATCATCGCGAGAGCTCCAGGGAGCACCAGTCACGAAGGGAAGGCCAAGTTCCGGCAAAGCACGACCCTCGATTCACTTTACCTATCAAGCTTCCAAAACGCCTTCGACGGGATGGACGCCGAAGACGACGAAAAAGTGCGTTTCGTCATCGGCACGGTCGTTCTGGCCGTGAACCCTCTACCACCTTCTGCGATCGCTACCCTCGTCGACCTAGGGAAACAACAAGTCGTGGACCTACTCCGGCTGGTCCAGTCCCTCCTCAAGCTCTCCGACGACCCCGACTCTCCAGTGCTCCCGTTCCACAAGTCGTTTCCCGACTTTATCACCGATCACAGCCGCTGCCCCAACGAAAGATTTCACATCCCCCCAGAGGCCGGTCACCTCGGGCTTGCGCTGAACTGCCTCAAACTGATGAATAGAAGCTTGGTACGGAACCCTCTATCGCTTCCTGATTACGTCTTGAACTCTGAGGTCGAGGACCTTGAAGCAAGGATTGAGGATCGCTTCAGTGTTGCGCTCCAGTACGCGTGCAAATCCTGGTGTAGCCATCTCGTCGAGGCTAAGGGAGATGTTACGGCTATTGTTTCCGCTCTGCGCAATTTCCTACAGGAGGGGTTTCTGGCATGGTTGGAAGTGCTTAGCGTCATCGGAGCTGCAAGGGACGCTGTTATTGCGTTGGAGAAGCTGATGGCTTGGTTACGACAGGTCTGTTTTAGTTCATTCTACCGCATCTTGTTGCGCTCATACGCATACTGTGCTAGGTTGTTGTAGATCACGAGCTTCTCTACACCGCGAGGGACTATTTCCAATTCGCGACAACCTTTTTCGAAGTTATCGACGCCTCCGCCACTCATATTTACCAGTCTGCCCTCGAGCTATCTCCTCTATCGTCGATTGTCCGAAAACTTTACTACTCCCACCGACCCCATCCCCTGCCAAGAGTGATATTCGGAGCCCCTGACTCATGGGACCCAAGCACGGCGGTTTCCACCAAACATTCCTATTACTTGTCCTTCACTTGGTCACCGTGCGGTCAGTTCGTCGCTGTGGTGGCCGAGGGAGCTGCGGAGATCTGGGATGCGCTTACCCTCAAACTTGCCTCCACCCTCCAATCACCGAAGGTTACAACTAGATTCAGGCGCGGACTCGCTTATTCGCCAGACGGACGCTCTCTGGCGGGCAGTTCTGACGCTGCCATTGTTATCTGGGATACGCAGACCGGTGGACTGATCAAAACAGTTGCATGCGGGGTCACTACTAGCGGGTTGGAGCTTGTGTGGTCGTTAGATGGGAGGAAGATCGGTGCTGTTTTGTCGTGGGTATTGGAAACCATCACGGTGCATACGTACGATGTCGCTTCAGGTACAACACTGTGCTCCGACACAGTTCAATCCAGTGACAAACCGTGCCTCTGGGCCCACAAGGACTCTTTTCGGATCGCGACGACGAAAGCGGTGGATCGTAAAGGATGGACGATCGACATCTTCGAGGTTGGGTCCACCATTACCAAGGCCGAATCCTTCCCTTCCAAATACCACCTCAGGCTCGAAGCGTTCTCCCCAACCAGCTATCGGATTTCCTTGTCCGTTTCCACTGCTGGGGGCCGCAACCTTGATCATGAGCTCCTCGTGCTGGACGTTCGCAACTCTGAGGTCTTGTTACGAGAGGCAGGGTCTTACGGACATCTCAACTTCTCCCCCGATGGAAGTGCCCTGGCGGCTTTCTCCGGAGACCATCTGCATATCTGGAGGTGTAACTCCGGCCGTTATACCCGGTGGAAGGAATTCCGGCAAACCCCAACCCCACTTCAATTCTCCCCGAATTCGTCATCAATCCTAGGTTGTGCCGGTGCTTTCCTACGCGTACTACATTTGGATCATTCCCCTGTCGCTCTTACCACGGAATCCATAGTTCCAGTGCGTGGTAGACCGCTGGATGCCTTTTCACCCGACGGTACCTATATCGTAACTGGGTATAGCGGGGAAACCACTGTCACAATCACCAACCTCCGACCGCAAATCCCTTGTCATTCCCAGTTCATTGACACCGATTTGGAGGTATCGGGGATGGCCCTCACCGGCAACGTCCTCTTGGTGAAGGGACCAGACAAAATCGTGGTATGGTTACTCACAAAGGACGGGGTGGTAGATGGAATTTTCGGGAATACGAGGGCGGATCGAAATGACAGCCTTTGGGACCTATCACCACGAGCCCTCGCCGCCCGTTGGACGAGACTAATAGGCCATCGGGAAGGCGGTGACGATGACAGACACCTGGAGTTCTCGATTGAAGATGGGATCGGGGCCATTAAGCTCAACGAATCCGTCATTCGGATTTATCATACGGGAACTGGGGACATAATTGAATCGCACAGACCGCCTCTCCATCTTCGATCCACCTGGTATCACTTCCACAACCGACAGCGGGACGGGTGCGACTTCTATCACCATGATATGTGCAAGCGACGTGGGGTCCTGGAAGGCGATTGGTCGGTGTCACAAGGCACTCTGCGAGATGGGTGGGTGAGGGATCTGGAAGGGAAGCACCGGTTGTGGCTACATGGGCGTTGGAGGTCGGCCGGGAATGATGTAGACTGGCTCCGCAACGCCACAACCATGCGGCTCAGAAATTCCTCCGAACTCGTCATTGTCAAGTTCTAATTGGAATCCACCCCCCGGTCCACCAAGTGTCGATTCGGTTATGATGTTGACATTGCAGGTACCAGTTTGGAGGGTTGTCCTCTTATATGATCATGTGGAGTCAGGGACCTGAAAAGGGATTCGAAACTCCTCGCATCGTGTAGGTAGCCCTGAATAGAGCGTTCTCGTGAGACCTAAACTTCATGTTCAAGTTCCGGAGAGTGTTCACTGTACGTTCGAGAGGATCAGTAACTGGGATGTATCGGCGCATCCGTTGCGTTGAAAGGATCAACGCGTGGCCGTCACTCGAAGAGGATCTGGAGCGAGGGAAATGCACGGAAGTTGTGGCCGTCTGTTAAACCTACCGCCGAAACTACGACGGCCTCCAGATGGCCCGAAACTCGGCGCGAACCCTTCGAATGCGGGGTCCGAACCCACCCAAAGTGACAGAGCGCCTTCGAAACTAAGAATTCCCACTCCTGACTCCCTGGTGCTGGGTGACCAGTTTCTCCGCGAGGTTTTGTGGAGCGGAAGGGGGACTGAAAGGGCCGAAACTCCCAGAGGATAATCGATAAACCTTTGTTCTCTCCTCCCGCTTGCCTCCTTGTCACTCGTGATTCTCTTCATCCTTCGTCCTTCCGGATCGTCATCTACACCTTATTCACGGCTCCGGAGTCATCATAAAACATGACAGACACTGGGTGACTGGGTGACTATCCGTACCGTTACACCGTGTACACACAGGTCTAGACGAATATTTGTTGACTTTTAAGGAAGGCGGAGAGACCCCGACCGCTCCGTCGGGTCATCGCTAGAGCCAATCTCGGCTACCGGCACCCTTCTACGATGGATGATTTTATCTAGTGTTACGGATAGTCACCCACTGTCCGTAGGATGTACAGTGTGTACAAACAAATCCAGATGAATATTGTATTGAACCCTTATACTAAGGGAACTGTCAGGACCCCATCTGTTTCGTCGGGTCGCAGATAATGTCTCCAAACCGCGCATCTGGTATCACAACATTGGGGCCATTTCGTTCGAAACTCAGCTCGCCAACCAAATTCTGGGGACTTGGAAGGACCACAACACTGCCTGCGTTAGGCCCATACAATACTGGGATTACCTCTGCGCCTCAAATTTCAGTTTCATCGAGCTATGCTACACAGAGGGTCGCAGATATCGAGGAGTAAACCTCGGTCAGTCTGATGGTCGCCGAGGCCGATTGCCACACCCATGATGCTCCGACGTTTGGTGCGGCACCCTCTTTCACTTTTGTTTCATTTGACACAACATATCCTTTTCCCTAGCCCCAGAGGGTACTCGTCTCCGGTACACTTGGGTCATATCCTCGTCACCTCGGATGAATCCCTCAGTCCTGCACCCTCCTGGCCACATCGTGCAGTTACGCCACCGTCAAAATTGCCCCCCCCAATCGATAAACTCCGTCAGATTACTCACCGATTTTATCTACGGGATACTGTCGGCCCTGGCGACACCGTTTGCCAAATCGTCCACGGAGGTCATTTGCGGGGTTAGGAGTTGCTCAGCAGCTGGCGTGACCAACCACCCACCTTCCGACACGTCCGTCTCCGTACCCCCGATTTATCCGATCACTATTCTTCCCCACCGACCTGGCCACTCGCCCGATGGTGGTGCTCATAGATTGGGGGAAGCCCGTTTTGGTGAGGCCCCAGAAGTCTTGGGATTCAAATCGATACCAGCGCCCTCTGGGGGGTTGGCATGTGGCTGGTGGTGTCGGCGTCGGGTGGGATGGGTGTTGCGAAGGTGGCGCGTAGGGCGGGTCTCGTCCGATACTGTTGCTTTGATAATAGAATATCAGCGTTCCAATGTTATTGGAGCAACCGATGGAGGGAATTCACGACGTCATTGCTCCCAGTTAATTCTTTAGATGATGAAATGAGCGTGCCTATAAAACCGGAGACACGGTCAAACCTGATGACACTTGAAGGGGTTCAGGCGGGAACGTGCAGTGCGCAGATATCACACTACCTTCAAAACTCCTGCTTTTTGGCACACCATCCAGGTTTTGTGAACGTCTTCTGTCCACTTCCTCTGTGTTCGCATGGCTCAGGCTGCATCACCCGGTTGTTCCACCTTAGCGCATGCTCTACCGTGGGAGCGGACCAAACAAACAGCACGTGTGTGTGTGTGTGTGTATTTCTATTATCCACCCGGTAACTAGACGTCGCATGGGTACATCGTAAACTACCTTCTCAGCTCGGGGGCCAGGGGTGCTTTAGCTAACCGGCCGACCCGAAAATCCTACCGTCGACCGGCAATGTTTCTAGGCGTCACCTAAACTATAAACGAAACCCACCAAAAAAAACAAAAGCGGGGACTCCCGTGGGAGCGAGGAGAAATGGGGTGATTAAAATGGGGGAGGGGGTACGAGTGAA
>Ga0307511_10001722_pt1 | contig 23030 bp, 28 predicted proteins | sample 13_EM_MG_FD_200266 | JGI IMG/M metagenome (GOLD analysis project Ga0307511, IMG submission 200266) | Populus trichocarpa ectomycorrhiza microbial communities from riparian zone in the Pacific Northwest, United States - 13_EM | ecosystem: Host-associated > Plants > Roots > Unclassified | place... | reverse complement strand
ATCTTTACCAGCGCGGTAAACGTCTACTCCCTATACCTGTACGAAAATAGGTTAAGTAGTTGGGGTCTGGACGAACTTATCCAACAGCTGGATAAGTTCTCATAACTATTAGGAAACAAAACTTTCCAGAAACCCCCGGATAGTTTACCTATTTTACCTGCACAGTGACTGTGGACTGTGCCGGTGATGCCGAACCATACACGTAAGTAAAAGATCCTCTGTGCATTTTTTCGAAAACGAGCTATCGACATGCAAACAGCTGTAAAGATAATCTCTCGCTTCGTTCCTCTCCTATCGTTTGTTTCCCCTCCATACACCTCATGAGATGACTGGATCTGTCGGCTGTCAAAGTTCCGCAAGACAGCCCAACCATGAAAGGAAGTTGTCCTTAAGAACATCACGTAGGGTGGCTCGGTCCCCACGCAACCTGCAATGTTGATTAAAGTTAATCTGACCCTGTGTCTTGCGGACAGTCACGGGACACCCAGGCTCGACGGGCACCTGTTCCTGCTTGATTGTTCACAGTTTAAGCGAGCCATCATGCTCAAACCTGAACCGGGAGAGGTCCAAGATCCCTCCAGTATCTTCACGTTCAAAAAAGAGAAAACGCGTGGACCCGCTTGTCGGCAATATCGATGTAGCCTAAGTCGTTGGGAAGGGTGTGGGGGGTGAGGGTCATCTACGTGTGTGCGGAAGAATGGGTTTGTCTCGAAAGGCACCCAGTGTCTGTTAATCGCACGAGTAGGATGCTTGGGCGCAGTGTATCCCGCACAGCCACTGGCACCGCGGGCGGCGAGCCATATCCGTTGAATGAGTCGTGACCTCACGCTGGGGTGGTAACAATCTCCCCCAAAACAGAGACCAGACAGACACCAAACGAATGCAGAAGATGTGGGGCGAGCGAGTCTTGTTGGTCGCTTGTTGCTGATCCAGGATATCTTCGATGCTCCCAGGGCCACGGAAGGCGTGGAAGTCGTACAAGACGGGTGTTGCGAACGAGCTGAAGATGGACGATTTCAGTTGAGTTGAAGATTGTCGTTCAAGTATCATCAGGCAGAGGGACTTGATGCGGGAGTTCCTGGCGTGTGAGCAGCGCCTAGGTGGGATGATCCGACCTCATCAGGAAAGCGGCCTCGCCTAGAGTCGGTTTCAGTTCATGCAATCGCGGTGGCATAGCTCACAAGCTTCACGGTCCAGCTTGGAGTCTACGCGCTTCTAAATCTAAATCACAGGGGACTTGTGCGCACCATTGCACAAATTGGTGTTTGCATTCTATCACAATCCGGTGAGATAGGAGTACTCGGTCGCAATCTTACGACCCCCGACACGCTTGAAAGCGGCTGTCGATTCTTGTTGTATAAATACCCCCTCGGGGTCGGCAACGGGGGGGGGAGCGAGGGGACTCGGATCCTGGAACGGCCCGGTCGTTCCACAAGCGACCTGACCAACTTTATTGAACGGTGCGCGTGCCGCTTGGAGGCTCACTTCCTCTGGGGTTGGACCTTATACACATTCCGTCAGCTTCTGCTAGATGTGAGAAGTTGAGACCGAGGGCAGCATAAAGTGATCGACTGATCAAGCGTCTAAAGATAAGATGGCTGCTGCAACCAGAACCTGGGCGTTGTCCGCTGAACAACAAGAGCTCCTCATCAGATCCTGTTTCCAAGGTATGTAACCTATCTGCGGTATCGTCTTCCGTATGAGCCGAAGCTGAATATTGGCCCAGCCAAGGAGTTTTCATACTCACCGTACTCAAAGTTCCGCGTCGGCGCTGCTCTGCTCACAACCGATGGCCGGGTGATCAAGGGTACAAACATCGAAAACGCCTCCTACGGTGAGCACCAACCTCGCTCTCCCTTCGAATGTTCAGACCAATCCTCGAATCGCGGGGATTTCTTGAGGTGGGACGATATGTGCCGAGCGGACAGCACTCGTGAAGGCAGTGGTGAGAGACCTTCTGATCGTCCACTTGTGCGTACTCAAGTTCCCCTTCAGAGTGAAGGCATAACTTCTTTCATCGGCCTATCGGTTACGACGTAAGCGCCAAAGTCCCTCGTCCGTTAAGCAGACTTGTCGATTCATCCCAATTGTGCGTAATGTAGGGACGTTGCATCACCAACCTCGCCCTGTGGAATGTGTCGACAGTTCATCCGAGAGTTCTGTTCAAACGAAATGCCAATTATCCTCGTGCCGGGTGACTTCTACGATACGAAGAAGGGTGAATCGGAGAAGGCTCAAGTTCGGTTCACGAACTTGGAAGAGCTTTTGCCGTTCAGCTTTGGTCCCGAAGATCTCGAATTACCGCGGAAGCCTTCCTGAACGTCGGCCCTGTAGGTGGCAATCTGGTCTGGGATATACTCTTGCGCTGACCCGGTCGTAGGTAACCTGGTTGACTCCCCCCACTGTATATAACGTCCTCACGAGCGTGTGTTCATCTTCACACCGTCAGGTACCTCTGTGTGTGTGTGGATTGGTGTGCCGGGCTGCAACCGACCGATCTCCGGTTCAAAGATTTATATGATTACTGTACAACGATACAACGATACAACATTGTTTTTTGGGCATCAAACTATCTTTCCTCGGCTCAAAGATTCATGTCAACAACACAGCGAATGCAACTCCCGCCCTGGATATAGCCAACTGGTAACCAACAGATCGCAACACGACAAAGATCGTTACTCACATGCATATCGTGGAAGCCTTCGTTGATCGTCGCAAGAGTTCGTTGGTGGGTAACGTACTCATCGACCTTGATCTTGCCATCCAAGTAATCTGGACCAACGGCCTGTGGGTATCAAAGGGAATGGTTTTGAAATGTGTGAACCGACCTTCGACGAGACCCGGCAGCTCTGTTCGTCCCTTAACCCCACCAAAGGCGGTTCCTCGCCACGTCCTTCCGGTAACTAGCTGGAATCTACGCGAGGGTTTAGGATAGGTTGCAGACAAGCTGAGATCGCCAACAAAAGCAACCCACGGACGAGTGGCAATCTCCTTTCCCGCAGCAGCAACACCAATGACAGTCGAAACCCCCCATCCCTTATGACAAGCCTCCAGAGCAGCACGCATAACGTCAACCTACCCCGCCCAGCGTCAGCGTCAGAGAACCGATCACGGGAACACAGGACCGATGACACACGTTCCCGGTAGCATCAAAGGTGAAATCCAACCCCCCATCAGTGATCTCGACGAGGTAATCCTGGATGCGCTTGCCAGCCGGGAGTTGAGTTGGGTTCACGAAGTCCGTCGCACCGAACTTCTTCGCCCAAGCTTCTTTGTCTGGATTCGTATCGATGGCGATGATACGAGAAGCTTCCACGAGAGTAGAAGCGTTGATAACGCCAAGGCCAATGCAGCCACAACCAAAGACAGCAACGGTAGAGCCCTTCACCCCTTGCTGTTTGACGACGGCACCCCAGGCGGTGGTTATACCGCACCCAAGGAGACAAACCTTCTCCAAAGGAGCGGCGGGGTTGACAGCGACGACAGAGACATCAGCAACAACTGTGTATTGAGAGAAAGTCGAGGTTCCCATCTGTGAATGCAATGGTTAACGATACCGAAGCATCTCGCGTGTGGGATGAGGACCGTACGAAATGGAAGATAGGGTGACCCCTAATAGTGAACCGAGAAGTTTTATCGGGCATCAGCCCTTGACCTTGAGTAGCACGGACTTGGGGGATCGTGTCAGCAGAAAAGGGAGTCCTCAGATAGAAGATGCACACACCCGAACTACAGAGGTTGGTTTTGCCGCTTTTGCAGAACTTGCATTCTCGGCACTCAGCAGTGTATAGAGGGATGACATGATCACCCTAACGATAGAATTTTCTCTCAGCACCAGAACGGGTGCTCCAAGATGGAACGAGCGACGATGAAACGGTGGCGTACGGGTTGAACGTTTGTGACCCCTTCTCCAACGGACTCGACCTGCAGCAGGCGTCAGTGAGAAGTTGGACCAGGTAGGACCAAACCCACAATTCCACCACCTTCGTGGCCCAAAATCACGGGAAATACACCCTGTTTCAACCCATCTCACATCGATCACGTCGGTTAAACGAGACGGGAACATCATAGAGCTCACCTCAGAATCTTTCCCACTACGAGTATACTCGTCGGTATGGCAGATACCTACATATTTTACGCCGGTCAGTGCACAGAGATCCTCGAGGTTGGATAATGGAACATGGCTGACCAGTATACAGGATCTTAATCCGCACCTCATGAGCCCGCGCCGGGGCAACCTCGACGTCCTCGATTTTCAAAGGCTCGCCGGCTGCCCAGCAAACAGCAGCCTTGCAAGTGATAACTTTTCCAGCAGTGTTAGTTTCAGCCATGGTGATGATGATGAGATAAGGTGAGGCTTGGGTCGGCGGCAATTTTCATGTGACGGCGATGCGGTCATTTCGATCGATATCGCTTGGGAGCAATGTTGCATGCATATGGCTCCGGAGCGCCGGGTCCATAGTGAAGAAAGGTAGATCAGCGGGGTACTGCAGACACGAGGACGACAAGGATGAAGACAGAGGCGAGGAGGAGGGGGGGGAACATGTATGTACTTAGTCAACGGGGAGGTAGAGGATACAGAAAACGTAGAGTAGAGCGAACAAACAGAGAACCAAGAAGAACAGGAGGATACCAGGACACGAGATAGTACTGGTGTGAGGAGAATGTCAGAGAGAGAGATACAACCCAGAACATACGGAGAGGTAGAGATGAAGAGCGAAGGAAATAAAGACAACCAATAACCGAGAAGCCTGCGTCGACAGTGCACTCCCAAACCCACATTCGAACCAACCGACACAACCAGTGCTTCAGTCTGCGTACAGGATGTGTCGGTCTGTCACGTCTATCCACGTCCTCAGCTCCTCCTCATCCAACAGCTCCACAAACGCACCCCCCGTACTCTCCCGGTATTTCAGGTTCTTGACACCCGCACCGAGCCTCGACTGGACTTTCTCCATCAGCTGTGTGTACGTGACCCGTGGATGGACACGGATAGCGATCAAATCTTCTGTCATGCTGTCAAAGATCTTGATCTTCACAAACGCGGGTTGTGGATTCGTCGCTGATATAGGAGGTGAATTCAGCCTAGCGGCGTTCGAGTGGGATCGCGATCGAGATGTAGCGGAGTGCTGTGATGTTGGTGAAGTCACAGAAGCGACAGAACTTCGCGTTTGCTCGCCGTTAAGATCGTAGTCGAGGTTGTTCGTCTGGTTCCACCCCCCGGCAGAATAAGGGTGGTTCTGCGCCCATTTGGGTTGTGTCTGCGCAGATCGAGGGGAGTTTCCAGTGGATGAGCTGTATGCTGAGGTCCGCTGGTGAGAAACTGCGGAACCTGTCCTCTGGTGGTTTTGGGAGGTGTGAGGATGCCGGGAAGATTGTCTATCGCGCGGGTCGTGTGCTTCTTCGTTGTAGTTATGTGGGTCGTGGGCACGAGAGTTGGAACGGGAACCGCCATTGTCGTACCCATTATTGTCGTACCCGTTGTCGTATCCGCCATTTAGGTTCATGCGATCCATCTGATCGTACAAACCATTGACATCGTCTTCCGGCAGTTCTTGGGGGTACCCATCTGGCGGGTCTCCAGCACCAAAAAGAGTTTGAATCTCTTCAGTACGTGGATCAGTGTCCATCTCCGCGTCTCCGAGTTTGATCGCTAAAAACTTCCTGACGACCATAGATTCCAGGATATACTTCGCGGTCGTCTCCTTCAACTTGCACAACGACCGGAGATACTTGTCCAACTCGTCTTTCCTCGTCAGCGTGACTCCGTTGTCAACGTGTTCGACGGGACCGGGCATGTATGGGATCAAACGGGGAGAAGGGTTCTCCACCTCCCGTCCAGCCTCCCTGGGGAACTTCTCGAGAAGCTCGATCTGGAAGTCGTAGAAGTCGTTATAGCACCTATAGAGGATGTGTTGTTTGGCGGGGGGGAGGTCGAAAGAGCCGTTTGGGTTGTATGGCTGGAAAATGACATGTACGCGGAACCAATACTCGTCCATTTCCTCGTGAAACGAGACAACTTCTGCGGAGAGGAGGATCCCCTCTGGCAGGATCTGACTCTCATCAGCGGATTGAGGTTGGGGTGGGTATGCGGATTGAGGTGGGGAGGAAGCTGAGGGTAATGATGCCGGAACTGACGTGGACTTGGGCATGTAGGGGCTGTCCGAGACTCCAGACTTGATGGTCGAATCATCTAAAACACCCAACGATATACTAGTGGCCTTGTAGTTGAGCATCTGGCGTTTCCACTCCTCGACTTTGGGAAGAGCTCCCTGGTCGATCAGCGCGTTCACGTCGCGGATAGGCTGGTTGGTCATCGGATCGCGAACCTCGACAAACGAGACGGGGATAAGGCCCGGTCTACCAAGTCTGCCGATCGGTTTCGCGACAAACCACTCTCGATTAGATTGGGCGACGACAGAAATGGGGTCTCCAGCCTTGGCCTCGAGCTCGTCTGGCCTTTCCGCTATGAAGTCGTGTTGAACAATCGCGTAGAAAACCTGAGTCTTGACCGTCGGAGATGTTGGGGAGGATCCCTCCTTGGGAGAGCCGAATGTGGACGCCCGGGAACTACGTAAAGATGGAATATTAAGATCAGTAGCCATTGAATGACAAGGTGGTTAATGGACCGTGGAGTGCATACATAGGGTTTCCCTTGGAGAACTCTTCGAACATCGCCCTCGGGACGAGGCCACGGGCTCCGGACACCGGGTTGTGGGCTTCGTACCAGAGACCCTGGTTATCAACATCTCGCAGGACGTGGAAGAAGTCGCCCTTCTCGAACGAGAGCTGGTGCGGAGCCTGCGAATGGTATTTTGAGGTCGCGCGGATGACGCGGGTCGGCGGAGGGAGGTTAATTGTGGCCCTGGAAAGAGTTGGGCTGGTGATGGGGGTTGAAATGTGCTGGGAGGAGTGGTGATCCTTGTTGCTGAGCGATTTTCTAAGGGCCTTCATCGTCTGGTTGGTAGGAGTACAAAGCCGAAGGAAAGATAAAAGTACAAGCAAAAAGATGGCGAGCGTCAAGAAGTGCCTTTGCTCTGTTTCACCGAATGCGCAGAGAAGGGCAAGTACCACAGGGCACGTGACGCGGTAGCGACTTCTATTGTTCCAACGTTCTGAGATAGATGCGATCACCCTCCCCGTCGACCATTGTGCTGCCCTAACTTACATCCGGACAATGCACGCCCCCCACTACACCACCGACGCGCTGCTTGGGGTCGAGTTCACCGTTCCCCCCGGCTTCAACCCTGTCCAGGTGGCGACCGAACTCGGCTCTTCCGCTTCCAACGTCTGCATTTGATAGCCGCTTGTCAACAGCTCATCCGCAAGAGCCGCAACGAATGCACGTACCTCCACCAAGATGCCCAACACGCCATCGACGTCGGACGGGGGCAAACCGCACCCCGCTCCTATTAGTCGCCGATACTCGGACATCCGGCCACCCGTCCCCGCCTCCGCCTGGAACTTTACCAGCTCTTCAAAAGCGACCCTACGACGCTTTCGGTGTTGGGTCATCTCTTCCCTCAACTTCTCGCACTCCTGCTTCAGCGCTTCTGGGTCAGTTGAGATGTTTGCGTAGAGTTCGGCAAGGTCTGAATTGTCCATCATCCGGCGCTTGAGCCCAGGAACCGATTCTTCCACTTCATCGACAAGAGAAGCGCTCGATGGAATGGAAGGAATTTCGCCATGGTTCACATCCCTGGCCTGCTTTTCGCGTTCCTCCTCATCCTTCACCCACTTCTCCCACCCAAGCCGATAGCGTTTGCCCATCTTCGTCACGACATCGTCTTCTAACCCCTTGAGTCTAACCTCGACTTGAGGGAGACCCTGAGCCTGGTTCTGAAGATGTGTGACCGCTCGCTGACTCTCCAGGATTTCTCCTTGGATGTTAGCGAGTAGAGCGTTGGCCTGATTCATACTGCGTTCCTTCTCCCGAAGTTCGGTGTCGAATGAAGTCGCCAGGTTATCCAACATATCCGCCATCTCGTTGACGCATTTCGTGCTCGCCCTTTGCGCCGTACTGGAATGATGTAACGGCGCCCGGTCGCCGTTGGCGGGGGCAAAGGTGTAGTTGTTGGGCGCCCCAGTGGGTGGGTACGCCGCCTGAGCATTCCGGAAGGACATCGAACTGGCACGGGAAGGAATAATAGGGGAAGCCCTGAACCGCTCGTCTTCCAGAATATAGTCCTCCGTCGTTTTCCCGTCCCGATTCTGAATTTTCGGATCGGCTCCGTGGTCAAGGAGGAGCTTAACGAGCCGCTTGCTACGGCACCTTGCAGCAAGGGTTAACGCAGTTTCACCATCCTCGTCCTGGAAGTTGACGATGTCCATCAACTCCTTGGGATAGTCCGATAGCCGGTTGAGGACAGTTTCCATGTAGTAACGAGCGGCGTGTGTCTTGCCCTTGGTCATCGCAATATCAACAATGTGGTGGAAGACGGTTCGGTTGGAATGGTCAATGTTGAGTGTTGACTTGTGCAGTAACTCGTACAGCTCAGGGAACTTGCGGACGTCATAATTATTTGCGAACATGACGCTCCGCATGAGGGCAGTCTGACCGGTGCTGTTAACCTTGTAGATATCTGCTCCAGCGGATAACACAAGTTTGACTATCCGGATCCGCCCCATAGCTGCGGCCCAATGTAGAGGAGTGTGACCATCATCATCAATAGCCATGTTTGGATCAAAGTCTTGGGGAGGTGTGATAAGCACAGGGGGGATCTGGTTGGTGTCCGAGATAAAGTATTCCAAGATCTGGTCGGCGTATTCCGCCGGACCGCCCGGGTTTGGAGGCGGGGTGCCGCCGCGACGTGGGCGTCTGGGCTTTCGCTTCCGTGACCGGGGGGAGTTTGCGACGTCCTCGGAATCGTAATCCGCGTTACTCCCGATCGGGGAAGGAGTTCGGGAGCTTGAGGAAGCAACGTCCAATGGCGTGGGCGGTAACGACCCGTCCACAGAGCCTCGGTCCGAGAGTGTTTCGATATCCGATTCCTCGTTTTGTTGTTTACGAGAGGAGCGGGTGGCGCGTCCAGATACGGAAGGTTCTGGTTGCGGCTGTGGCTGTTGTTGTCCGCGGCGGGGTTGCTTCGTAGCAGGGGCAGTGACGTGTTTGGGGGCGGGTGGGGGGCTTTTGGAATCTTGGTTAAACTCGAGGATCGGGCGAAGAAGGTTGTCGCAATGGTATTGTTTGCAGAGGGTGATACTGCGTTCCAATGGAATCCAGGTGCCTGGGGCCCATGACGTCGCGTCAGACCAATATTTTCCAAGGGCTAATCGCAGACAGTACCTTGATACTTCCCGTACCCTCCCTGGACCTTTTCGTGTTCTCCCTTCTGAACCTCGCGTTCCAATATCCTGGTTCGTTGGGGTTTGTCAAAATTCGCGACCTTGAGGATTTGGGTCGCGTTAAGCCACGAATCCGACCGGCGGCGCATGACTGCTACGCCGTTGCACATCCTGAGCCACGCGAAAGCAGAGTCAAAAAATCCGTCCATACTTCCTCGGGAAAACAGAATTTTAGAATTTTAGATGAAACCACGTACATCTCATATACAGGAATACCACTGTACGTGGCCTAGAAAGCTCAGGATCAGTCTGGTCCGAGTTCGAGCGCACCCGGGGTCCGTACCTTGAATATCTGATTGTCTGGCATCTTGCCTCACCGGTTCTAGGTCGGAGAATACGATAGAACGCGTGCGACGCGAGAAATGACGCAGCACTGATTTCGCGGTTGGTCGTGTCGTGTTGGGCCCCTAGGACATGGAGGTAGGGGAGAGACGATCGTCTTCGTGCTCAACGCGACTTGCGCCTCGGCTCGACACCCGAGGAGACAACTCACTTCCGCTCTCTGGCTACGTAAAGGATGGCGGACCCTCTGCTCCCAGAAATATCCTCTGCCATTCGTTCTCTGTTCTCCTCCATAGCTGCGACCACCCCAATATCTTCCCTGAATCTCCTTGGCCGCGTAATCGCTTCCTCGCGCAAAGCTCCGCTTCTCCGGCTTCATGAACTCCACCGGTTCGAGGGGATACTAGAGGCCCTCTCTCAACCACAAGGATGGGAACATGGGACCATCACACTACTCAAAGATGCCTCTGGCGTCACGGTCATGAACGTCGGTCTGATCAAGAAATCAACCCAGGTTCCGTATGATGGTAGCAGCACGGTTTCCAACCCGAGGAAGCGGAAACGACCCCCCGTGGACGAAGAGGCGGAATCTCGAGAAGGCTCGGAACATGGCCAGTCGTCGCTGGAAGAGGAAGAAATCCGCCCTCCGAAGCCCACTGTCTCTGCTCTCAGTAACCTGAGCAAGGAGATGAAGGAGATCTACGAGCTTCTCCAGAAACCAACTGCGAAGGGGAGGCTCCTGGCTGAACAGGTACCACCCTGTCTCAAGTATTCCCTCTCCGTATGAATCGCTCACATACGTCCAGCGTCGATCCCTCACCGGGAGCTTCGAGCCCATTTGTCCTCACGTAACCAAGGCCGACTGTGTACAGGCACAACTTCCCAGCCTGGCAATAACTCCCTGTGATAGAATCCACTTCCGTCCTCTCATCCGTTCTCACACAGACGTTTCCCTCGGCCATTGCTCATATCTCAATACGTGTTATTCCGAACCCACATACGCACAGTCGCCTTCGATCCCTCCTCTGCCATCTGCACAACTCCCGCGTCCCCCTGGAGCGGTTTCGCTCCCATCTGGCTTGGGGGCAGGTGGAAGAGGGAAAGAGAAAGCACCCTGTCGATACCTCCACTATGAGGTGGATTACGATGAGGGCGATGGCGGTTCCCAGGAAGCCCAAGCATGGAGGAATAGCATTAGAGGGAGGAGGAAACCATATAGGTTGGAGATTGGAATGGGTCCACTCGGAAAAGAGGACCAACCAGTGAGTAACTTCTCTTCGCACACGGCCCCTCCTGACCACTTGGCCCACAGCTCCCCCCGCAATGGCTGAATTGTGACTTAAGGCGGTTCGACTACTCTACTCTGGGGAAGTTTCACGTTATTCTTGCTGACCCTCCCTGGGATATCCACATGAGCGTACGTATGACCCTTTTCGTTTCTGCCTGTAGCAGACTCACTGACAGAGCGCTAGTTACCCTATGGTACTATGACTGACGACGAAATGCGAGGGATGCCAATTCCGTCACTCCAAGACGAAGGTCTGCTCTTTCTCTGGGTCACCGGCAGAGCCATGGAGGTTGGACGGGAGTGTATGCGCGTGTGGGGGTACACTCGGGTGGATGAATTGATCTGGGTGAAGATCAACCAGGTAATATCGACCGTAACCCAGGCCCATTGATTGCTCAACTTGACCACATCTGCCACAGCTCCAACGACTGATACGCACAGGACGGACAGGGCACTGGCTCAACCACACCAAAGAGCACATGTTGGTCGGAGTCAAGACCGTTCATGACGAAGACGGTAACCTCAAGTTCCCTTCCTGGGTGAGTAGGGGCATCGATACAGACGTTGTAGTTTCGGAGGTCCGAGAGACGAGCCGAAAGCCGGATGAGGTGTACGAGCTCATTGAGAGGATGTGTCCCGGAGGCAGGAAAGTCGAGATTTTTGGAAGGAAACACAACACACGTCCAGGGTGCGTCGCTGGTCCATAGCCACACGTCCCCGACCAATGTTAATGATTGCCTCAGGTGGCTCACACTGGGGAACCAGCTGGGTACGGATCAGATCTACGAGCCAGACCTCCTGGCGAGGATCAAGACGAGGTAACCCCCGTGGCGAGCGGATTCCAATCCCCAGGCTGACGATTCTTAGGTACCCTGACCGTGTCATCCACACACCCGAACCGACGCAAACTACGGGACCCAATCCTCAAGGACGCAAGCCCACAACGATAACCTCGTGAGCTCCCGGACTACATCCGTGATCATATGCTGCGAATAGTGATTATGTGTAACTACATTAGTGATATACGGTATGAGGTTACAAAGATCTAATGTGCTCAATCACAACTTGAGCTCCCAACTCACACCACACCCACATCCCGAGCCCTTTGATTGAGGATTCTCCGCGACCCGGAAACTGCTTCCGATCATCTCTGTGACGAAGTCGATGGTGGACCCTTTGAGCAGGGACATTGAGACGGCGTCCACGACGACGTTTGAAGGTTTGATGACGGGGTGAGAGAACACACTGTGTAGGGGACAACTCCGTTAGATTTTGGTGCATACAACTGGGGGGTTGAGATCTTACTAATCATCCGGCTGAGAGTGTTTCGAGAGCTCCATTTTGTACTGGTACCCATGGCATCCCCCGGACTCTATGGTTATCCTCAGGGCAGCCTCGGGGTTCTTCTCTCGCTGTGAGATCGCGCGTAGGTGCTATAAGACAGAGGTAGCCAACCGTCAGCTCGAGTATCCAGGAACGGAACGGAAGCAGATTGAGAAGCAGCGAATAGCGGATCTGGAATTGGAGATGGTCAGAAACGTACCTCAGCGGCTCTCTGGGTGATCTCCAACGTGGCCTCTTCTGGGGGTAGTAAATCTGCGTCGTACTCCGAGTCCTCGATGTCCTTGAGAGCGGGGGCGTGGGTGAGGATGGAGTGTTGGACTCCGGAGGATTCGGTTGCCAGTGCGGCTACCGACCGTCGCGTTCGGCATGTTGAGAGCGGAGTGCGTTGTCTGAGGGCGGACAGGGCATTGAGAGTCCGGAGAGTTGAGGGTGGTGGGAGAGGATGGAGCAGGAGGCGTGTAGCTGATGATAGACGTAACATCAGCTTGGTGAGAGAGAGGAGCGTGACGCGTTACACTGCCTCCGTCACACCACTTATCTGTGCCAAGTCCTCCACCGCGAATCCATGAGGGGCCGAGGCAAACTTTCACCGGCACTCCACCTAGTGGGGATCACTATAAAACCCTAGGGTACCAGCGTGGATCCAACAAGAACTTATGTCTCTCAAGATCGCTATCGTCAACACTCTGTTGTTTTCTTCGACCGTCCTTTCCAACCCCCTCAGTCGCAGGCAGGTTGGTCCGGATTCTAAGGCTGGCTTGGCTTGGCCGAACGGTCCCTATAGTGATACAGAACAATACGCAACGACCGGGAAGGTATCATGGTGCGTATATCTCACCCATACATTTTGCGGAACTGGGCCGAATCATGAGCTTCAAAAGGTACTACACCTGGAGCCCAAACTCTATCGATACCTCTCTTGAATACGTTCCAATGTTATGGGGTGAACGACAGATAGAACAGTGGACGAACACTATCAACCAAACGATCCGTACTCGAAAGGCCACTCATGCTCTCGGCTTCAACGAGTAGGCCACCCCAGCCACTTCATCTGCGACTGACCTCACCCTTGATTACGTAGGCCACAGTACGCCGGCCAGGCAAACTTGTCTCCGCAGCAGGGCGCAGATCTCTGGAGGGCCCACTTGCAGCCACTCAAGGCGCAAGGTATCCGATTGGGTTCTCCTGCGCCTACGAGTGCGCCATCTGGAAAGACATGGTTGCAGGATTTCCTTACTGCGTGCGGAGATTGCACCGTCGACTTTATTGCCCTTCACTGGTATGGGATCAATTCGACCCAGTTCGTCTTATACCTGCAAGACTTCCACGACACCTTCAAACGCCCGATATGGGTCACCGAATGGGCATGTCAGGTTGGCACATTATCCGTGCCCTTCATTCATCCGACACCTAAATGGAGACATCGCAGAACTTTGTCAAGGCGGACGAACAGTGCTCGCGGCAGGATGTGATCAACTTTATGAATGCCACACAATCCTTCATGGACGAAACTGAATGGGTTGAGCGCTATTCCTGGTTCGGCGCGATGAAAGAATTGCAAGGCGTCAATGAGGTAATTGGTTGTGGTCAATACAGAGTGTTGTTGATCAACATCCTTCTAGTATGTCAGAATTATGGGCACCGATGGCAGGATCAACGACCTCGGTCGTCAGTATATCGGGGCAGTCCCGCCAAACACGACTGATGATTACATCCCCGGTGTCGTAAGTGGTGGCAAGGGGGGACAGCCCGGAGCTAACAACACCAGTGACAATTCAGAACGTTCATCTCTTGCCACTTCTGTTCCCCCTTCCGTCTTCTGTCCACTCGCCGTAGCTCTCCTTTCCGTTCTCTTAATCTAGGTGATTCTCCACCTGTCTGCAGCTCGCTATACCGCTAGGAGGCAGATACCCCATGTATCCGTAGGATTTAATGTATGATTGTACTCAAATGGGTCTTTCACTCCTTGTGCCGTTTATGAACATCCAGCAGGGAGTGGCAACGGGCCGATTGAGTCGATTGGGCGTCACGCCTTCCCATAATTATACCTTGTCATCTCTCTCCTCGTCTCCCCCATCTAACTCCTCCCATGGGGCAACGACGCGCCTCTCTGAATCTCCCCGTGGAGGTTCTCGAGCATGTCCTTTGCCAGCCGGAGCTGAGTTTTCGTGACGTGTTACGATGCAAAAGGGTTTGTGTCCATACTTGTCCACCTTCCGTAGCCACCCACTTTCAACACGGAGGCGATAGCTAATGCGCCACTTTTCTTGTCCATAGGTAGACCGTTGTCTCAAGGGTGTAATCGACCACTCTATATCGCTCCGATACAAAGTAGAACTTGGCGCGCGTGGGATGGTAGATGGCACTCCAGGACTGCGGGTCCGAACTCCCACCGTACATCGGATGAAACGACTCGAGGCTTCTCAAGAATCCTGGGATCGCTTCAGATGGACCTCCCAACGGACCCTAACCTTTCCCTCGTGGCCGATTTCGCTTCTGGATGGCGATTTGCTGGCGATGCTCGAGGGGGAGGATCTGAGGCTTCTCCACATGCCGTCAAAATTCAGGGACCTCGAGGGGGACGAGAAGGTGTTACATGGGCTGGCGCTGGACGACCTTTATATCGACAAGGCGTTGAACTTGTTGGTCGCGGTAAGACGTGACCCGCCAGAGTAAGTCCGCTGGGTCAAGATCCTGTCGCGGAACGTTGAACTGAACCGTTGGTTTCTGTGCTTAGAGAACCGGTCTTCTCCATAATCTTGCTACACTTGGAGACGGGGAAGCCCCATCCGTCTGCGGCTGCCTCTGTGCTTGTACAGACTCTAACCGCAAAGCGATCTGACGGCTGGTCATTCGCCATGTCGGTTACTGGACCGTACCTCGCGGTTCTGTTCCAAAACTTCACCGCGGATTATGATGCCGAGGATTGGAGTACGAGAACCGATTGGAACGACCAAGAAGATAGTCTCGTCGTTTTTGACTGGACAAGGGGCCTAAAAATGATGGTGAGCTCCTTTGTCTCGTAATGGGTAGCTCGCCTCAGTAGCCAGATTTTTAACGTGGTACCCTCCTGTTAACAGACCATCAAGTGCTGCTGTATCCGTTCTTTCATATTCCTTGATTTTGGTCGGTTACTGGTTGGGCACATCACCCCCGCCCCCTCCCGGGAACCTCTCCTGCGGGTAGTAAGTGTCCAAGACGGAGATGTTGAAGTCTCCCTCGAGGGTGCGGATCACACTTTCCACTTCCCGGCTATATCTGTACTCGCCGCGGATATAAACATTCACTGCGAACCTACTCCGACTTGGTGCCCCGGCGAGGACGAAGAAACCCTGTTCTCTGTTGCTCCAGAGCATCGGATAATTGTGATAACTCTTCGGGCCACTCAGGAAAACATATTCAACTCGGACTCGTATACGGTGGTCGTTCTCTTCCACGACCTCATGTCTTTCGTTAATTCGCGGGAAGGGCTGAAGCGGCTACCAGGTTCGAAGGCCCACACGCCCTGGATCGGGTGGGGACACAAAACAAGACTGTTTTATCCGACTTCTGCCCATGGCTGCTCGGATTTGCTGTCTGTATACGGAACCAGGTTCATTTCCATCCCTTTGGAACGGTCAATGACGATGGAGATCATTGATTTTAATCCTTATGCCGTCCGCCGTCGCCTCTCTTCCGAGGTTGAGGCCAAGACTGGGAAGGGTAACGGACCTGGATCTGCACTGGCTCCTGGCCATGGTGAGGCGGTTGCTAAGGACCAGGACAACAAGAACGAACCCACGTTGACCGGGGGTCTTGGCGAAGGGAAGGCCGTGCCCGGGGATAAAACGGAAGCTACTTCGGACCCGAAACACGACGAACAGGAGAACCGAAGACAGGTCGTGACCTACCCGCCCTTCCAATTACCTGACTGGATCCCACTGGAGGCCGCGGTGGGTTGTAGCATCCCTTATACCTCCTATGAGATTCCGATTCCGTTGGACCTAAACATGGATTTCTGCATCGACGTGATGATGGGACAGGACACGATCGTTTTTATGTTTGTATGTGGCGCTTATTCCATCCCGGGTTGCCCGAAGCTGATCTTGGCGGAGTTGCAGGATAATGAAGCGGGAGATGAGTATACGTGGTCGATTCTCAGCTTCTGATTTATCCGCGGCCGGAGCGTTTGGGCGGTGGTGGAGTGGCGCGTGTGGACATTGGCTTTGCCATGGACGGAATGCGGGTAATAAATACAGTACTGTATTGTCCATCGCGACCCGCCAATTTGCTACCGGGGTGTACACTTCTACCGATGCTTGAATGTGAAGGCCTCGAGCGCTCTATATTGCTCTTGCTACCGTGTCTCTACAACAGATGTGCAGCGTGATACCAGCCAGCCGGAAGTACAAATCTAGGGAGATACATAGGAAGGTGGTTTGAAAGTAATAGAAATAAGTAAACAATACCGCAGTCTAAACCGATACAAGTGACCAATAATAGAGCGCAATGCCCCGTACAGAGAATCCCAAAGTACAAACGATCGCATGGAGAGAGAGAGACGTCCAAGAAGAAACGAAAGTCTACGGCTAAAAATCGTCCACGCCGAGCCGAACGACTGTGCAACTGAAGTCTTCACAGTTCAAAACGGAATTACGGCATCGTCCGTACCTCGAATGGTCCAGACGGCATTTGTGGCGCCTGACGTGTTCGAGGTCGATAACCCTCAGGCGACCACACTTGTCACGAACGACGTTCCGGCTTGTAAGGTCACGGTTGACGAAGCCCAGGGTATGGAGTTCACGCATCGCGTGGAAGAGGTATTCCCTGTGAACGTTGTGATCGGGTTAACGTTTCCGGCGATGTATAGTATGGAAGGCAAACACAGACCTGTCTCCCGGTGGCAATTCACAAAAGTCATTCACCGCGGGTTTGCCATCTCCTATGCACTCCAACACCAACACACTAAACCCGGACTCATCTTCCGGATCGCCAGACTCCGCGAATCCGTAACAAACAGGAATAGTGTCCCCTGTAGCTCCAAGTCCTACCAGCGTTGCGTAGACCTCCGACTCGTAACGTAACGCTCCGCGGTTGAGCTTCCCAGTTACAATCTTCACTGCAACTTCTAAACCTGTATCGGTGATTCCTCGGTAGACGTTACCCATATGCCCAAACCCAAGTCGACTCGAGCAGGCTATTGATCGGATATTTTTCGGACCGATGCCGCAGTTCTGGGAAGTGAGCCAGACAAGGTCGTAAGGATTTTTGAGTGAATGGGGGTCTTCGTTTCCGAATCCGAGCGAGAGTGAATGTACGACTCCGCATGGGTTCTGCGAAGCGGCTGGACATGCGGAGAACGGAGTTCCTTCGATCGCTGCTGCCTTTGGGACTGCTGAGTGGTGGAGGGGGAGGGAGGACGGGGTGGGATAGTAATCTAAGAGACCGACTTCGGCACAACGAGAGAAGATGAGACCCATGATACAAGGCACCAGACCAGAAGAGGAGTCACAGCCTGCGCCAATGACGGGGGTTGTGTAAAGTGTAGAACCGCGGCGGCGAAATAGCACCGTGTGCTTGTAGCTCGTCACGAAGTACGCCGGAATGTCGTTTTTGTGTGAGGTCCAGTACATCGCCTGCGAAGGTTGAGGGGGGTTTACGGGTTAGTAGATTTTGTACGACAGACCTTGGAAATTGGTCGATAAGGGGAAGGGAGACCTCGAGAGATTGAAACAGGATTCCATGACCGACTCAACTCCTCTACCAACGGGGCACTTTCTTCCAGCACCTGGGTGTCCTCGTAACTCCACTGTAGGACGGGGATCTCTGACTTTGGAAAGGAGGGTGACCATAGATGTAACTGGACGTCGTCCAATCCTTGAGACCGTTGGGATAGGTGATAGGAGCGTCCCTTCAAGACACTACAAGCAGGATGTCGATTCTTCAGGTCGTCGAAGATTGCGAGGAAAAGTCGTTGGAAGCCCCTAAAGGTCTCCTGGACCGAAAATACGGCGCTTCCGTCCTCGACCGAGCCTTGGAGACGACCAGGGAGGAGTTTTGGTCCCCTAGGAAACTGCAACCCCCAGCCCACCTCCACCTCTCTATCCACCTCACCCGCGAACTGTCGGAAGCTTTCGGCGAGTTGTGGTACAAGGGCAGTGTCGTAACCGAGCCGTCGGACCTCTCGTTCTGGACACAGGTCGAGCTTCCAGGCTATAGGGATGTCTGAGGTCGACTCTACCCGCCCAACGACGTTTCCGGGGACTGCTGGGACGACTTCCGCCAGTAGTCTCCGATAGGGGGTGGTAGAGGTGGTGGACATGGTCAGCGGATGCAGTTGATCTGTTTCAAAGCGATCGCCGATCGAGGGAGCCAAAGATTATCATCTTAATGTTTCTCCCGCGGTGATCAGGAACCGAAGCACCTCGACGGGGGAGAGAGCCTCTACAGAAGTACAGCGGTTTCGGTATGGAACTGAACACGGCCGTTTGCCCCTCCTCCACTCCAACCTGATCAGGTCGGTTTCTGCCAGGCCGTTGTGCTCATCGTGGGTGCGATTTCGCCGTTGAGGATGGCATCTGGCTACCAATCGCGAGGGGGTGACCGTCCCGTTCGATTTTCGATGATCCGAACGCTGGTGGGGTGATGTGAGACATTGGTTCTTCAAGCACACACCGGGCGTCAGTCGCATAAACCAAATCAAGTAAAGCATGCGGAAAGCATCACGTCAGAGCTCAACATGCCCAGAAAGCGAATGAGCCCGTCCAGTCTCGTATATTAAATCGTGGTGGCAAAGGACTGCACCTCAAAGCAAAAGCCCCATGTGATAGCAGGTGTACGCTCAAGGTATGGGGCTGCCCAAAATCTATTGGACGAACGAAGCGGCCGGAAAAGCCGAAGGGTCATCCAGTCTTGAGTATTTTGCACGGGCTTGTTGGAACGGGACATGAATGGCATTAAGTCCTCCCCCCTGGGGGGTAGCTTTGACAGTGACAAATGAAATGCGATAGTTTGAAAGCGATTGGAAGTGTACGATTAACGATCTAATAAATGGGAGGGGATGTATGCGTCGCTACTGAAGGTCAGTTTGTTGCTGGGGTAGATGAGGAAGAGCCAGGGACCAACCTCATAGTCTGCGCGCCTTTTTCGCCCTAGTACCACCAATCTTTACGGGAGTCTTGTCCGTGAGCCTGGAGACAAACGGGCGGATCTGCTGCCCCTCCGCCGCAAGCAACGCCTTCTGCATAGCGTCCCTCCCTTGGCCAAACCCTTTGAAAACAATTTCCAAAGTGAATGGCCCCACCTCCTTCCGATAGTCGAGTATTTTCTCAAAGGCCTTAACGGTACATTGGTAACCGGCCTCGTAGCTGGCACGATTAACCTTTTTGAAACCGCAAGAACCTCCAGACCACCAGGCGATTGTACTTCCTCCCTGATCAGTGAAGGTGGCAATGGTGTTGTTTCGTGTAGAATGGACGTGAAGGTGAAATTTGTTGGGTTCTGGAGGGCCCTTCACTTGATGTTCCCTCGAGTATGGGTTCACCCGTTGTGGTTGGGGGGGAGGGGATGTATCGGGAGGCAACGGTGGTCCGTCATAGGGTGCAGGGGTAGTGAGCCCCGCGACGAGGCGAGGGGCGTTCGAAGAGAAGGCCCGTGTTGAGGAAAGCGAACGGATGAGACGCGTCGAGTTCATCATCGCTGTCTAAGTTGCGGACGCGACTCCGGCAACATCCGACATCCTCTCCTCCGTCGACAACCATGGCCGTGGGTTCACCACCTTCCGGTGTCCGGGTGTTCGCTAACTTTGACATTTCGCCTCCAGTTGACTAACGCTTTCTACAACACCATTGCCCGACGAAATAGTACGACGCTGCCTCCAACCACTTTGACCAATTTCCGGAAAACTCACGCCTTCCTTGGCAGGTATCTTCGTCACCAGCATCTTCGCTACCACATTCGCTTTCACCGTTGGTTTCGACCAGGGACTTGACAAATTCTGGGACAACTGGAATAAGGGGGTATGTGATTTTCGGCCCCCTCTTCGCTCGCGCCCACCGTTCTGATTGCCCTCGCCTTTTGCAGAAACAATGGAAGGATATCCGACACAAATACGTTGAGGAATCTTAGAGTCCTTCCACAGTACCTTTCCGGCCAATGATCATACTTTAATCACACGTCCGTGCCCCCACCCTTGCCTCCCGGCATTGCAACTTCCGCTTCTTTCGTTCTGCCAACCCCCGCGGTTGTTGCCGTGATCACGCTAGCGTCCACCAAGATCACTTCCATCTGTGGACGTCCCTGCCAGGATCTCCACCATCACGTCCCAATACACAACGAGTCATACGTATCTCGAACGGACCGTGGGTTTATTTTGAATTGTGAACTACTATCCTCGGGAAAACAGGCAAAGGAACGTAAAGGAAACGAAAAGTTACCCGTATGCCGACTATCAAGATTCACCCCCGATCGTTTCTTCAGGATTCCACGGGTGCGAGCCTGTTGCGCATGGTCTCTTCGGCTAATGCTTCGAATCAACCGCGATCAGAGTGCGTTGATCATGTGGGCTCCTTGATTCAGCGCGATTGGCCCCCAGCGTAAACGAACAGTATGGCCTGGGCGTTTCGTTTTCCCATAAAGTCAGGGAAACTCAATCGTCCCACCTCACCCCACATTCCATCCTACACCCACCGCGGCCCCCGCACCTCCCCCGTGCTCACCTCCGCTCACAATGTCTGGCCAATTCGTTCATTTCGGGGATCTTGAGCCTCGCTCTGGTTTTTGGAAGGGGTGGGAGAGAGTCAAGCACAAACAAGCATGGTGGTTCGCTGAGTGTTTCGCTGAATTTGTCTGACCTTCCTACTCTTTCACGTTGGCTGCATCCTGACGCTGTGCTCCTAGCTCGGGGTGTTTATCTACACCTTCGCGGGCACAGGTGCTACTATCGCGTATAACCTGGGCACTCTCGCCAAGATAGATGGTGTCGGATGTCGGTCACCTCTTCCTTCCGCCTGACCTTGATCGCCCTAACAGCCTTCTGATGTAGCCGTGCTCGGTATTGGTCTTTCATACGCCGTAGGGATTGTCCTCGCCATTTCCATCGCCGGTCCCGTGTCCGGAGCTCACCTCAGTCCTGCCATCACCATTGTGGCTGCCATCTTCAAAGGGTTCCCTCCCCTCAAGGCTGCCAGATACGTTGTCGCCCAGATTTTGGGTTCCTTTGTCGCGTGCCTGGTCATCTACGTTCAGTACCACGATCAGATCAAGAAGCTCACCCACGGCTTGGAGGCTGCAGGTGTATTCAATGCTATCAACTACACACCACAGGGCATCGCTGGCAGCTTCGCGCTGTACCCTCCTGCTGGGGCAACGTTGAAATATGTCTTCTTCAACGAATTTATCTGCGTAAGCGCACTGAGCATATACCAATCTCCCTGCCGTTATTGAGTTTTCTGTCAGACTTTCCTCCTCGGTATGATCATCTGGGCTTGCGTCGACCCAACCAACTTCTACGTTCCCACTTCTGCCTTCTCTTTTATCATCGCCCTCGCCTACGCCATGATCATCTGGGGCTATGCTCCGATCGGTATTGCTGCCAACACAGCCCGTGATGTCGGAGGTCGTATGATGGCCGTCGCTATCTGGGGAAGCAAAGCCAGCGGTGGGGCCTATGCGGCCATTGCAGCCCTCACCAACATCCTCGCAACCATTGTCGCATTGATTGTTTATGAAGGCATCTTTGCTGATTCCAGCCGAGGTGCGAAATCGTTTAATCCTCCACAGAAATCATGAGTGTTGACTTCCACCTCACAGTCGTCTCTCCCGACCGCCGCGTCCACTTGGGTGCCAAGGTGGCTGAGGTCGAGTACCGCAGCGGCAACATCTCCCCCGCCAACTCGAGTGAGAAGGTCAACACCGCCTAAACATTTAGGCACATACGCGCGTCGACCAACCTTGCCCATCACGATGCTCGACCACTCTTATCCCTGTATCCCCCCCTGTATATGTACCCGACAACAAAACTTATAAACATGTCGAAAGGGTAAATGGTTCACACTGGTAATGTAAGTAACTGGTAATACACAAGATCCAATTGTACGGTGCTATTGGAGTAGCCGCACGGGCGCGCACACTCTCACTCTAGTCAGTAAACAGCGCTGGTACGATTTGGATTCCGCCTTCCAAAGGCTTGGAGAGGAAACCCTATAGCCCCGCAATGCCATACGAGACGGGCGGATGCCAATAGTACACCGGTGATCGGGAAGCTTATTCAAACGACCCTGAGGGCTGGACGCTGGAACCTGGAACGATCGCCCGTATCTCGTCTTCTTAGCCCTGAAGGCGTTCAATTGAGACTCCGGCCATGTTGTTCGGTGATGAGCAACCTCCGTTGTCAGGAGGTCGACCAAGTGACTGGCTGCGGACGCTGTGGCGTTGTGAGCCGCATGGTCTCACGACGGCAAAAACTGCCGCCAGGTCTCCCCTCGACCTCGTGAGTGCCAAGGGGCTCCTAAGCGCCAAAAATTGGCGAGGGGGAGTTGTTGGCAAGACGGAAACCGGCTTTCGATAGACCCGCCCATCGATACCCACCACCAGCCAAACGCGATCAGAATCCCCATAATTGCTACATAGCTTTCAGGGGTTGGACGTGCTGTCACGGGGTATGTAAGAATACAGCCGCTTGCAATTCGATGGCTCGTTTTTGAAAAAACACACACAGGATTTTGTGTTTGTGTGTGGGGCCTGGCGTTGATGGCATACCCCACAACCCGCCGCCCCAGGAAACCATGGCAGC
>Ga0307511_10001721_pt1 | contig 23047 bp, 28 predicted proteins | sample 13_EM_MG_FD_200266 | JGI IMG/M metagenome (GOLD analysis project Ga0307511, IMG submission 200266) | Populus trichocarpa ectomycorrhiza microbial communities from riparian zone in the Pacific Northwest, United States - 13_EM | ecosystem: Host-associated > Plants > Roots > Unclassified | place... | reverse complement strand
TCTGCCTCCAGCCGCATAACCCCCAATTCAATCGATACAAGGAGAACACGAGCCAACCTTACGTGAACATTAGGAGATACTCAAACACAAGGTCGCGACGGCCGGCCTATATTCGGCGCGAGGGCTTCTCATCTCTCACCCCACCCCCTCTCTCGTCGTGGACATATATCCACCGAAATTACCGGAAAAAAGCAGACACGTAGACAAATTCAGGTCGTTCAGAACAGCTTGTCGTCAGAGTGTTGAATGTCGGAGATCACCTCCGCACCCCACGCGTTCAGCGTGATCAAACACACAAGTGGGGGCGATCGTTCGTCTCTCTGGCGCTGTCGTGCACCAACCCCGCTGCGCAGTAACAATCAGAAAGATACCTCTATGAGGATAGATTATAATCAGTACAAGTATCGCCGTCGAACCCAGTCCATCCAGATCAGGCCAAATCCACCCGCTACACCGTGCTGCCCAGACACGAATGGGGAGTGTGTGGGTGGATGACAGTGCTTCCCATCGGGAGCAAAATGAGATGCGCACCCTTTAGTTGCTCTCCCCACCTCCGCCGTCTGCCTCCGATAAGCCTTCGATAGTGACACCCCCATCACCACGATCCGGGCCCTCCTCCTCATCCATATCGACCCCGTTCCCCCCCTTCTTCGACTTCTTCTTGTTCAGCTTAGCCAGTATTTTATCCGCTCTATTGAAGATTCCACTGGTCGGAGCGCCACATGCCAGACACTTTGGCGTTTTCGCAAAACGTTTGATGGCACAGGCTGAGCAGAAATAATGTCCGCAACGTGTGACCACCGGGTTTGTGAAGTGTTTCCGACAGATTAGGCACGCAAACGGCACGTCCGAGTCTGAGTCTGAATCTTCCACGTCCCCGACCTGTTTCTGGGGGTTATCTGCCAATTTATCCAGCTGCCATCCGGCTAGATCTGTCAAAGCCAAACCAGGTAAGTATCGTCCGATGCGTAGGCAATCAATCGGACTCCACGTGTCTACTTACATGTTCCCCTGTCGTGTAAGAACTTGCACGTGTCGCCGAAGCCACAGTAACCGGTCTCTAAAACATACCGGCATGTCAGCACCTTGCGGGATCTACGACATAAATGACGGTGGGGACTTACCTTTGTAGTCCTTGCATACGTCAGGCTGATAGTCGACGATTGTGACCGTCCTGATCGTGCTTGTATTGCGTTGCGGGCCGACCCTCATGGCCTTTGGCACCTCCTGCCTCTTCTTGATGTGGTTTGTGTATCCCTTCTGACCGTGATACAACCCGTCCTCGGGAACGTCGTCGTCGTCGTCACCATCGGGGTGTTCCGCCCTCCGTCGTTTCGCAAGGAGCTCTTCCGCCTCGTCGCCTAGGAGAATCTCCTTGGCAGCGTTTATGTGAGACCCTTCAGCCGTCCACTTCACGCCAGGACCATCCCTCTCCTCTTCTTCCGCCTCGTCCTCGTCTCGTCTGGAAGCAGTCCGCTTCGTCCCAGCACTGATTAGTCGACTGGTGTTCTTCCGAGAGGGCAGGACGACCTCCGATTTCGATGTGGTGGTGGTGAGGGAAGATGGCTCAGTGACTGGTCCAGGTGACGCGGACCGTTGGCGGGTTGTCGTCGGACGAGACCTTCCTTTCTTTTTGATGAATGGAACCGTGACGTCTTGTGTAGATGCCATCCTGAGCAGTTGTGCGTCGCTGGAGACAAGGGGTTGCTGGACGTTGTGGATGTAGTAAGCGCCGCGACGTGACGGACCGATCGAGAGGGATGGCCCGATCCCGAGGCGGCAACCCGACGTTGTCTTACAGATCCTTGACTCATGGCGCAGCGGGCTTCTTCCCTATCTAGATCCTTCGAGAAAAAGCACGAACAAGCCAAGTCTTGACGTCAAACTGGCCGGGCGTCACGCAGCAGTCGTCTCGGACTCAGTGGGCCACAGCGTTGCGTCTCAACCACTAGCCCCCGATGTGACCGAATTGTCCGGGCGGAGTGGCAGGGAAATGGTATCGTTGTCTCACTCAGGCCACAACCACCGTAGAAGGACAACCCGTCGGCATTAGATTATAAACAACACATAATACATACAATTACCAAGATGAACAACCTGGAACATCCGGTTGAATCATGCCGCGTTCAACACCCTCATCGCCATCTCGAAACCCAAGAAGGTGGCTCCATTCGCGAACGGCGAACTGGAAAGAGATTAAAATAAGTCACAAATGAACCGAAGAGGAGGACTTCGGAGATTTCATTCCAATCGATGGACACAACGTACCGAATAAGCGTAGGGGTCAACCCCCGCGTGAACGCCTTTATCCCTTCCGTCCTCCAAGTCGTCCTCACACAATCCAACGTAGATTTGTACTTTTGCCCGGTAGCGGGTGAGAATCCGTCAGTCTGCATACGAGACTTGATCATATCTATCGGGTATATGACTGCCCAAAGCTATGATTCGTCAAAGAGTAAGAAGATGAGTCAAAAAACCAAGGGAGCGGAAACGAGATAGAGAACAGAAGATCGTACCGCATATCCGGACGCAGCGCCGAACAGAACCGTTTTGGCAGGGTTCACCTGGTCCCGTCTGATTCCCTTTTGCGCCACCTCCCTCTGCATCAATTTTTCATAGGTCCAGAAATAAACTCCATATCCGCTGGCCTCACGGCAAAGAGTCGCGACTTGTCCTTTGTAAATCCCGGCGATCCCGTTGGAAGCGTAAATCTTTTTGACGGCATCCCACGGACCGGCGTAAAGTCGGACTTTGTCAGGTTGTGTCTGCATACCTGCGGTGGGGAAAGGGGACGCGTAAATCGGGGTTGCGGCGCTAGATGGAAGGAGGGAGGTTTTCTCCGATCATCTCTGAACAAAAATGACCTACGGATGCGGATGTGTTCGACTGGACCTGACACGACCGAGTTTGCCAGACCAGCGATGACGCCAGAAGCAAAGTACTGAGATCCAGTCAAGGGACCGTCACCTTCACCCGATGCGATGTTCCGGGCGGAGAATATTCGCTTCGAGTATTCCAGGCCAGCAAATTGGATCGAAACGCACAGACCGATCCCGAGCAATGGCGTCAAGGTTCCCTGCAACCCGACGAAAAAATCACGAGTGAGACCATATGACTCGACAGTAAGACCGAAAGGTTAACCTTGTAAAAAGCGAACGGGCCCTCGTTCTTGAGGATCCCACCGGCACAATGGAGCATTCCCGAATAAGTACCAGCCGGTGCTGTTTGCATTCTCTGGGTGTTCGGTTCAAATGGGTCGGTATTGAAAGGCTTGGGAGAGGACATACCACTTTGACTATATCGAAAGGTTGACCGACGAGGACCTGGTGACACATATAGCATAGCATTCGTCGCATAGTCAGATGACAAGATCGAACGCGAACAAGCATGCTGCAAGATGAACCTGTCCGATACCTCCAGCCGTCCCCGCTGTCAAGTCCTTAATGGTTTCATAGCCCATGGGAGAAGGAAAGGAAGAAAGGAAAGAGTGGAGGGGAAAGGGATGAGACCAAGAGAGAACACACGGCCGGAACGAGGAAACCCGCGTAGGCGGAAAAATATCGAATAAAACGGGAATAAATAGGATAAAATAAAAAAACACGGAGCGGCAAAGGCCGGGAAGGACCGAAAGAGAAGGGAGTGGGATGCCACGTGGTTATCTAATGCTACAACTTGGTTTGCTTCGGCCGCTGGCCATATTGTCCTGTCTGTGTTCGAGGTGAACCCCTCGACGGCGCGGGTAGTGTCGGAAGTGGGGATGGAGATGATGATGCACGGTACCGCTCCATCGCTTCCTGCTCGGCCCGCCGCCACCTCTCCTGGTTTTCGCGAGACTCTCGCCGCCAGGCCTCCGCGATCGCGTCCGCGGGCGTCAACGCGTGGGAGAACGGTCGCGATTTGAGTGGCTTGTTGTCAGAGTCGTCGGAGGACATCCTGCACCTGGAGAGGAAGGGTATGGATGTGAGTGCTCGGTCAAGCCGCTGGAGAAAGGCGCCGCTTACGAAGAGGAGAGGTCATAAGACAAGGGAAGCAGGAAAGTAGGGCTCATTACGAAACGTTTATGGCTGGCTTATAAGCCCCGGGGGAGATGAAGGTCGGAGAGAAGGATGACTGGAATCCGCGCAGATAGCCGTCGTCGTTAAAGAACCGGGAACTGAAACCTCATGCCACTCATTGTCATTCCCTCTTTTTAACGCGAGAAGCATCAAGGGGTGGAGGGTGTCTATTCCCAAATAGGCAGGTTCAAGGGAGGTCATAAAACACGCGAGCGACTGCAATTCGCTGCATCGCTGCCGTTTTCATGAAATTGCTCGGTCGACGGGCCATCTATCTCATCGGCATTCAAGAATTGATGTTCATTAGTTGAAAAAGTATGTAAAACGTTCCGGAGAATGCTCCAGCTCTTTCACCCCCTTTTGGTAACTTGAAGGGGGCCCTGACGCCAGAACTCGCCTCACCCGCATGTTAATCACCCCCTACGAGTCAATAGCCCACCGCCCTCGACACCCGGTAGAGGCGAGACATCAGCAGGATATATCACGGCCACGCCTGCTTGCAATGTGCCCGACTCAATGCCCCTCCTCCCTTCAGGGTCCCCGTCCCCAGACACCGCATTCCGGCTCCCATACCCTCAGATCAGTCGTCACACGAGGCGGGTCCCAAGACTCCACCACACAAGGGCCTTCGACACGGCCCTCTCCCCAAGGTCACGAGGACACTGTACAGGTAAGTATATACACAAAAGAGTGGGCACGGACCCCTGATCCCTTGACCAAGAGCCAAGCTGTTATCATCTCTGAGACATTCAGCTCCACGCCGTAATCGATAAGTCCACGACCGCTGGAAAAATGGATTGTCCCTGATTATGAATTGACTGTGCTGTCCGACTTCGGATCATCGCCGACGGCGGTCGACTCCGTCGTCAGCTTTGGAATCTCGCTGCTGCGTCGCCGAGGGGACTGCCACACCATGCTTGGTCTTGCAGGCTCCCGCAAATGCAACGTGGTGCCATCTGGCTTCGAGAGCCCCAATCCTAGTCGGACGATCACCATGCTGAAGACGCAACCCTGATCGCGTGGGTGTTAACGGAAGTGAACTGAGATATGATCGCGGAATCCCCCTTACTACGATGGGTGATATCTGAGAAACCGCCGAAGGTTAGCGTACTAGTCCTGCAGGAGAAGGACGGAGGGAATTACCGAGTCCAGGATGATGTACTGAGCCCAACTTTTGGCTAGGAAGCAAGCTAGGAGCGCAATTAGGGTGCAGGAGTAGATGGCCCCAGATTCGATAACCACAAGCATGACAGGTGTCAGGCTGTGACCGACAAATTGCGAACTGAAGCTATTAATCTTCCAAATTTTCACGGCGATTAATGCTGGATGACCCCTTGATCAATGAGAGCGGGTGAATGGGAGAATAGAAACGAACATGTGCACAATATGTTGGTGGAAAGGGTCATTGCGATGAATGAAACCACCCAACGTGCGTTCACAAGGTACGCCCCGTTATCGGCTGCGCTCAGGTGATAAATCACACCAGCGGCCGTAGCTGTACGAGCGGCTCAGGGTGCGGTTGATCGAATTTAACATCACAATGCGTACCCATGCTTGCAGCCAGAAGGACCAGGGGGAAAACGTAAAATCGCGGGTCGCGCCCCCATACGATCGCCATGCGGTAGAGGAGGAAAGTATCCCCAACAAGTATTTGGCACAAATTTAGGCCGACACCGATGAGGTTTGTAATATTTGCAAAGTGATTGAAGTGCGGGGCAGGGCCGCTACCCGAATAGCGCTCCTGGCCAAATACCCGGACGTCTCGGATACCGCTCATCGAGAGGTGCTAAACGTGACAGCGGAGTCAGCAACAGGCTTGGTGGCGCATGATACATGCGGGTTACACACCCCAGTGGCGATGATCCACATCACAATAGCCGTTGCGATCATGACACGGTGCACTTCTGCCCTCGCGATGCTGCGGCGGAACAGGACAACCATCGTGTGGGTGAAAAGGACGAAGTAGACCCCTGGGCGAACGTTCAGTAAATCTCCCGAGGGAGAACGCATGTTGGGCTGGCTTGCCGTAAAGGACGGATTGAATCATCGTGGACGCTATCTTGGCCTGTAATTCCATCGCTTAGCCCCCCGCCTCGCCGACAAAGCATTGACTGACCTCATCTGGCGGAAAACTAGCCTGCGCGGTCATTTCTTGGGGAGGTGGTAGAGGGAGGGGGGGAATGAGGTGGCGCAAGGCAGGTACGGAAGCCTGTGGCCATTCCCGTTCGATTTTCCCGCTCTGGTTCAAGACCGGCTCCGTTCGTCATGGAACCCTGCGTCAGAGAAGTGTACCGCACGTGACGTCGGTCCGCTCGGATGAGAGAATGGACGGGATCTCGGAGACCCAGTTCCGTTTGATGATCAGGACCACCAACAGCAGGCAAACAAACGCCCAGGGTGGCCGCCTCCTTGGTTCCCAGCGAATCGTGGTCTAGCCAAATTCCGCGAGTCTGCTGGCGACTAGGGGCTCGGGCCCCGCGATCATCTCGTGTCGCACGCGGCCCCAGCGTGACATGTGCACAACACCGGCTCACATTCTGAGGTCTTGGTGTTGTGGTGACGACTGGGGTCCATCTTAAAGGTCAGCCGGGAAGTACGTATCTATCATCAGTTCTCTCGAGCTTCGCTGCAAGTTTGTGACCCGGCTGAAATTTGGACTGGAAGCAGATGAATTGGAGAGATCTGTTCTCGAGGACGGAGAACGATATCTCGACACTGACTCCGGGATAGGCCTGCCCCACTCGACACCGAGCTTCAGCTGCCGAGGAAGAACAAGAAGAGCAAACACTATTGTTCATGCTCAACCCAACAGGAGGCTCCCAATCCAGCTGTGACGCCGCCGAGACCCACAGAGAGGACGTGGGCTTCCTGGAAGTTGTTGGCATCGCCTTGTTGCTGGTGGGTTCGTTTCAATCAATCGAGTCCTTCATCTTGACGATCATGGAACAGGGATCTGTTCATTTGACTTATTACCATTAATTGGTCGCGTTTCCGCAGCGACCCCCACTAACCTGTAGGGGATACCAGATTTCAAGAGGCTCCCGGCTTGTAAACGCACTCTCGTGTTACAAGATTACCTCCGTCGAAGGGAACGACAGTCCTACCATCGAGGAAGATGCCCCTGGTTCCCTCGTGATCACTTGAGGTTAAACACCAGGCCCCCATTCGCTCGCGCCAATAGGCTGTCTCGGAAAGGGTCCGGCTTGTCGATCCAGCCGCCTATTCCGGGGTTCCACTGGATGGAGCTCGAATTGATTGGGTACTTCCCTCTTCCCAGGTCGAAAGGTCCGTCTCTACCTTACCGCCTAGCTCAAGTTCCGCGGGGCTCGTGCCGAGCTGGGGTTCTCTCACTATCAATGTGATTTGGGATGACGAAATGGCCATCTTCCACGCGACAGGATCGAGGCTCACACGCGGGGAGGGTTGTCTAAAGCAGGGTCCATCCCTCAGAGACTTTCAAGATCGACAAAGGGCAGGATTCTGCGATGGCGGCCATCAAGGCTACGAGGACTACAGCATCTCCGGTGATGCCGCGGTCGTTGAATCCTAACGGTCACTGGGAACGAGTGCATGAACTTTGCGTATCGGAACCTTCTGACAACCATCGCCCCGTACGCAGCAGTCATAACTCTGCCCGCCATGAAGGACTCCGCCTCAATTAATGCTAAACCAGGTTCGCCTTAAATCCTTACAAGGTACAGGATCGCGCGGGGAGCGGAACCCAGCAAGGTTCATTGGGCCAGGAGCGAGGATGGAGAAGAAAGGCTCGTTGCAATCAGACGGTAGCGCAAGGTCGGCATTCAAGACCCTGCCTTCCACTGCTGTCCGAGTTCCTGTAATATCGATAAATTTATCCATAGGTACTCATCGATCCCGTGGACGCTTACCACTGTGCTATATACAGGTGAATCAAAGGCGTCTCAACAGTTCTTCAATATCGCCGCCCACCTGCGGGGGATTGTTCGGTGCATGTTGTGCCTGTTCTGTCCGTTCGACCTTTGGGTGGAAAATCGAGACAGTACTTTTCCGATTTTGTAGGAATGCACCTACGGAGTAAACCAGCCCCAGTCCCTTATCTAACGTAGCCGTCATACTCTCCGTCTGCGCCCTCTTCTGTAGTTTCCGCTGGTTTGCCTTTGCGGCATTTTTCGCATTCGTTTTCTTCGCGGCCCTTCCCCGGGAATTTTTGGCCATGGGTGAACTTCCGAAAAAGGCAACCTAGACGCGAAACGCCCCTTCCCCTCCGCCCTCAACCAGTCTCCCCTCCAGAACGATGGCCGTAGCAGCGGAAGATGTCCCAACACTGAGCGTCACGTTACTGGGTGCCGGTCAGGAAGTCGGTCGGTCGTGTTGTGTGTTGCAGTACCGAGGGAAGACAGTTGTTTGTGATGCTGGCGTCCATCCTGCGTATAACGGGATGGCTTCGCTCCCATTCGTGGATGAGTTGGATTGGAGCACCGTGGATGCGCTCTTGATTACCCAGTGAGTTTCCTTTAAGCTCGCGGGTTTGCGGGAAGCTGACCCCCACAAGTTTCCACCTTGATCACGCAGCGTCCGTCACATACATTACGGAGAAGGTACGCGGCCACCGATGCTCCGACGACGACAACTAAATCCCCACTCGCAGACTAATTTCCGAGATGGACCAGGGAAGGTTTACATGACGCACCCAACGAAGGCCCTCCACAAGTTCATGATGCAAGACTTTGTGCGCATGAGGTATTTCACTTCCCCCTCTCGCCACATTCCATACTCATACGCGACTATCCTCACCTAGTTCATCCTCCTCTGAAGCTTTGTTCTCTCCTCTGGATCTTTCATTGTCTCTGGATCTGATCATCCCCGTCTCGGCCCACCAACTCATCAACGTTTGCCCCGGAGTCTCGTTCACACCGTACCATGCTGGCCACGTCCTTGGAGCTGCTATGTTTATGATCGATATAGCTGGTCTCAAGATTCTTTACACTGGTGACTACTCGCGTGAAGAGGACCGGCATCTCGTCAAGGCAGAACTTCCACCCATCAAACCCGACGTGCTAATTGTGGAGAGCACATTTGGTGTACACACCCTGGAGGCTCGTGAGACCAAGGAAGCGCGGTTCACAAACCTCGTCCACGGCATCATCAAGCGCGGGGGACACGTTTTGATGCCTACTTTTGCTTTGGGACGCGCTCAGGAGCTCTTACTAGTCTTGGACGAGTACTGGAAGAACCACCCGGATCTGCACAATGTCCCAATCTACTACGCCTCGAGTCTGGCTAGGAAATCTATGGCAGTATACCAGACGTACATCCACACCATGAATGCCAACATTCGGAACCGGTTTGCCAAACGTGACAATCCCTTCATCTTCTCGTACATTTTCCGTTCCGCAACTCTTTTCATATCCGCTCATTTCAACACCCACAGGCACATTTCACACTTGGGTCAGAACCGGGGTTGGGAGAAGAAAGTTGTGGAGGGTCCCCCATGCGTTGTCCTGGCCAGTCCGGGGTTCCTCACAAGCGGACCTAGCCGTGAGCTTCTAGAACTTATGGCCCCTGACCCCAAGAACGGGCTCATAGTGACAGGGTATTCGATAGAAGGGACGATGGCGAGGGTGAGTGGTCTCTACATCAACGAGGGGGCGGTTCTTTCTTGTATATTACCTCGATTCGTGCAATACGATTCATTTCCCCCTCCTCCATCCTGGTCGCCATGAGCCGCCCCCGTGTGATCTTGAGCTTATTTTCTGGGGGACTCATCCATGCCTCTTTTTCACTTTTTTCCACCTCTAGGATATCATGTCGGCACCAGACGAGATCCCATCAATGAAAGGCAACATGATCCCACGGAGGATATCGGTGGATGACATATCGTTCAGCGCACACGTGGATTTCTCACAGAATTCGGAGTTTATTGAGGCCGTGAAGGCAAAGCATATCGTAAATCCGCCTGGAATTTGCTGCGTTGGTTAATGTTTGATTGCATTCTTCCGAACAGATCCTCGTTCATGGAGAACAAACGGCCATGGGTCGCCTCAGGGCCGCCCTCCAGTCGAGATACAAACAGAGGGACGAGGATGTCAAAATCCATACGCCGAGGAATCTTGAGACTTTGAATCTGACTTTCAGGGGAGAGCGGGTAGCGAAGGTTAGCACGGCAGCGGATATACCGATTCTCCGTGGAATGCTGGATCCTCTGACTGCGCGTTGTCGCAGGCTATTGGAACTCTCGCAGCCAAGACTCCCCAAGCTGGTGACCTGTTGTCTGGTTTGCTCGTAGCGAAGGACTATTCCTATACTTTGCTGGACCCCAGGGACCTCCGAGACTTTGCAGGGTTATCTACGTGTGTCGTGACACAACGTCAGAAGCTCGTCCTCGGAGTGGGATGGGAACTTGTCAGGTGGCATTTAGAGGGAATGTTCGGCAAAGTCGAGGACGGGTGTGACGCTGACGGGGTTCCAGTCATGAGGGTATGGAGTTTCGCGGGCTCTTGGTTCAACAACGTGGCTGACTTAACCGTGTTACGTTAGGTGATGGGAATCGTGGATGCGAAACAGACGGGCGAACACGAATTGACACTGGAATGGGAATCAAGCGCGAGCAACGACATGGTAGCGGACTCGGCTCTGGCGCTCATCACCGGGATAGACAAGAGCCCAGCTTCTGCCAAACGTAAGTATCCTCCCCTGGAGTCCCTTTCATTCTTCCTGTCGACCCATCGGGATCTTCCTTGTGTTCCGAGTTTACACTCACACGCAACCCGTGTGACTATCCGGGGATATGAAAATTTGCTTTGCAATGACGGCGTACCCGAATGCTGACGACGAACAATCTTTCCAATCGCTTTTTCTTTTCTATTTCTGTTCAGTGACGTCCAATCCACACACCCACGAACATGTCCACCCCCACGCGGACTCGGAAAGCGACCTGGAGCGGGTCCAGCGATTAGCGATGTTCCTCGAATCGCACTTTGGGGAGGTCCATATGAACGTGCCTGAGCCTGACAAGGGCAACGAAGGCAGTCAAGATGAAGAGGCACCTGAACCCGTGCTATTGATTCGATTGGATGAGGCCGACGCGCTCGTTCATTTGGGGTCGATGGTGAGTTAACGTTTCCCGGCTTTCCTTTCTCCCACCCCTCCCTCCCTCCTTTCACTTTCCTTCCTCGGCCAAGGGTTGAGGGGAAGCGGAAATTTCACCCAGTGGGATTTCCATTGGGTTTGTTGAAATGAATGAGCGTCATTTTGCTTATCGCTTACTTTTTTTCTATTTTCATTTCCCTTTCAGACCGTCACTAGCGCCAACGAAACGCTTCGAAAACGTGTTGAGAGCGTAGTCGATATGGCTCTTACCACAGTTAGCTCTCTGTCAGAGATGTATTCCGGGGGCGCGTCCGCTACAACCGACGTCGTGACCCAGCATGCGGAAAAGACGCCAGATGCAGGTGTCCCAGAGGTTGAGGCGCGATAGAGTGAAATCGCCCAGTCTTTCTGTCGCGCTAAGCACGGGCGTACATTCAATTCTCCTACCTTCTTCCTACGTATAGTACCAGTGTCTAGTGACCGCGGTGCAAAAATACAGGTGTACAGATAATACGAGTCCTCATGCAAAACCAAAAGTTGCTCAAAGAAAACCTGATCCCCCGTCTATCGAGGCGAAGCGAAAATCAAATACCCAGAGTGATAAAACTGAAGTGTCCAAAAAAGAGGGATACGGTTGTACCCCCTCCCAATGTTTTAACATGCACTGCGTTACCAGTGGTACGCGGGTTTCATGGGCTGGTTGTAACCAGCCGGGTAAGAGTTTGTGGGGCCCGGCAGCCCCCTGAAGAACTTGTTGTCTTCGACGTACTCCTGTTTAATGAACGGCTCGGCGCGTTCACGGAGCTGCCCCTGGTACCCATTATGACTGTTGTTTCCGTTCACATATTCAGGGACACGACTGATCGGCAGGCGTCCCTCTTCAGGAAGTGGATCGTAGTTGTAGTGCGGGCTGGGGGGCGTACGAGGGTTGGACGGGTAGATCGAGGCAGTACTCTGTCGCGGAGCTGGTTGGGGGGCGACCACGGAGTACGAACCATGACCCGGTTTCCCCAGGAGTGGGGCGGGTTTAGCCCAGGGTCGTGGGTTGAATGGTGGTGAACCGGATCCTGATTTTGATGGATCAGAACTGTCGTACACGTCTTCGGGCGCACCGTCGATGGTGAACAGTGGATACGACAAGATGTTGAATCGCGTCGTTGCGCCAACCGCCTCATCTTCCTCCGGGTTCCCCATCGGTGAAGGTTGTGAATGAGGAACATCCACTCCGTCTTCTCCTTCGCCAGGTAATGACCCGCGGAAGTGTGTGCTAAGACGGACGTGAGCCTCGAGGGTGAGGGAAAGCCAAGGCTCCCAAGAACTCACGCAAGCGAATACGCTAGTGGCCATCGGTCACCCACGCTATCCAGGATGTCAATGACCTTCTGTACATCAGCAACCAGGTCCGCAATCAAAGGTCCCGAATATCTCTGGGGTTTTTCCTCGGCCATAAGGGCTCTGTCGCGGGTCTTGAGGCGCCAAACATGGGTGATGAGTATCCCCCCAGCCTCTTGGCAAGCCCGAATGATAATTGGAATGTTGCTTAGCCCCGCCTTCTTCTCAGCTTCTAGGATCCGTATCGCAGTCCTAGCTGCGTTGAGGCAAATTGGCAGAGCAGGGAATGGAAACCTAACGCGGGAAGTCGCAGTCTTCGCTGCGGTGTCAGATTTCACGGAAGGTATGAATGGCCGGTATATCAAGATCTGATTGAGGTAATACCCCAGAAACAGGGTCGCGGATTGGGTGGCAAACACGTGGTTTCCCATATTGGGCGACCAACGAACTAGGGAGGGGGTGAAAAAGGTCTCAGAGTTAGATATGATCGCCGAGGAGGAAAGCGGCCGAAGGAAGTTTCGTACGATGGTCAGGTAATGAATCGACCCACTGGGACATCGCGGCATTGAGTTGTGCGACTGTTCGCTCTCTCCACTCGGATGTCGTGATGCCAGCAGGCGCCACCTTGGACTTGTCCACCGCATACTACGATGAGAGTGAGACGATCAGCACGTTGTTACTAGGACAGGTCCTCGGTAACCCACCAGAGTGCGAACCGCAAAGGCGCTGATTTTGGTCAGCTTTAGCCAAAGCACGAAGGCCTCCAGGTGGGAAGGTTTCCCAGGCGATTGCTTAAAAGACGTTTCTGGATTATCTGTGGCCCAGTACTCGTCGTCTACGATAAGAGGGAGTTCGGCGTCCATGCTAGAGGTGTATCAGAGTTGACGTCTGTTAGGATGGAAGCCACGTACTCCTCCTCCCTCAGAGCGCACGAACGACCGACATCAACCGAACCTTCGCGATCAAACCCTACCATAGTCCATAAAACTCGCTTCCACAGTTCGTCCTTGGGATTCGGGTCCTTTTCGTACATTTTCTTTCGATGGATTCCGACGTCTTGAGCTTTACAAAGTCCGATGCTGTTGAACGCCCAGGCAGTTCCCTGAGGCAGGTAATACCGAAGATACATGAAGATCAACTGTTCTCGAAGATAAAATTAGCCATCAAAGCACAGGAACCGAACAACGGGACGGACGCAATGGAGTTGCATCTCAAAGAGGGTAGCCGGTAAGAGGATGCTCCGACGGTGGGCGAACATTTCTGTTGATCCGCTGGTCGGTTAAGATGCGATCAGGTGTGGGTTCTGTTACTTACCCACAGTGGCCGTGAAATAATGCCAGCCGACCTTCCTGTAGCGAGGCGGTTCTCCAGGTTCTGCGGGCTCTGGCTCGCCTAGGACACGAGGGTCCCTGCTCCATCTACTAGCGACCGCGAAAACGAGCATGCAGACAGCGGTGAACCCAACGTCACGGTACTGCAGGCCCTCGTTCCAATGGTCGTAGAAGGTGGGCCGATGAAATATTGGATAGACTACGTTGACGTGTGTGAAATAGAGGCCTATCAACTTCTCGGCGAGATCTCGAGACGGGAAGGTGTCCCGGACGGAACGAAAGTGAGCGGGTTTCGTCAGACGGACACCCTCCCATTCCAGTTCCCACTTAAGAATCGATGAGGGTAAGATGACTCCTCTGTGACGTACAAGGGGATGGACGGGCGGTAACTCACCGGAAAAGGGGGGCCCCAGTAGATTGGTCGACGGACCTTGGGAAAATTTCCTGGGTCTGAAGGTTGCGTCTCTTGTTGTGGGTCTGGCGGTGTCACCTCCTTTATGTGGAGGGATTTCCAGAATACCGTATGGATCACCAAATGGTGATCAGCACTCTTCCCGTACAACCGTGTCCCAGGGTCCACGACAGCGTTAACGTCGTCTTTGTCTGGTTCGCCGCCTGAAAAACCGGGTGGACCGGAGTTTAACTTGCGTTTCGTGCACTCGAATATTGGTTCCTCCTCATCCGAAGGAACGAGAATTCCAGATTCAGCATCCACCGAGTTTCGTCGGCCTTTAAGAGTGTAATCCAAGGGGTTTAGACTGGTTGAGTTACGGCTTCCCTTGTCAAGTGACCTCGAAGCCGGGGTCGACTGCTGTGCATCCAACTTCCAGGAATCCCTGATAATGGGTGGACCGAGATGTTCGGTGAAATCGACCTCAGGGCGCAGCTGGGTGACGGGCATTCGGATTCAGAAGGGCGTGGTGCTAACAGACTCGTGGGGTACGCACTCTCTTGAGCAGTGCTTCCATCCTCTCCAGGCGGTCCTCAAGGCCAGAGACATAACTGGAGCAGGGGTGTGTGAGCCATAAATCGAGAAAAGAACGGGGAGTGAGAGATTTGGGACGAACGCTTTTGGTGGGCCTCTCGGGCGAGAGACTTCGCTGGGGGGAGATGAGTGACATGGAGAGACGGTGGGATATGCATATAAGCGCACAGATAGGTACAAGATTGATTATTCTGCACGCAATTTGAGCAGGCGTTGTCGGGGGCCGATGAACCGTCGCACTTTGTTTTTCTACGACGACACAGGTCACAAGCCCGTTCTGGCCTGGACTTGCCGTTATTCCTGGGGGCCGTGTTCGGAACCGGCGCGACGGCAGCGGGGTTGTGAATGTGACGGTGGTTCGCCTCGGCGGGGAGGTAGGAGGGTCTAGCAGTAAGCTCACGGTGGATAGGCTTGTCTGACCACATTAAACCGAGGACACGCTCAGGGGAGGAGAGGAGGGGTGGGGAACAAGCGCGTAAGCGTTTCGCACTTGGGTTTACTAATAACAGATGACGATCACCATCTTGTTCCCAACCGCCATTTGCACTTGGTCAGCCAACCCTCTCCTCGTCGGACTCGGGATGCTAACACACTCAGATAGTCATGTTGTACGCGATACGCGCGATATCAGCACCCTGCGGACACAGGTCAACCGTCTTCCTCCGCGCCATGTCTTCGGGCACCCCACTAAACCGCCCATCACCTCCGCCATTACCAAGAGAGGAACAACGCGAGTTTGAGCGGCTACTCCAGGCTGCCCAGACCCCGTTGTCCGTAAAGGATGGCGAGCTAGACGCCCACCCGGATGCGCGCACGCCGGTCCGGCCAGACTTTGAGGGGGAAGTGAACCCACGGACAGGGGAGCGGGGAGGGCCCAAAAAAGAGCCGGTAAATCAATGGGGTTCGGAGGGAGACTGGAGTCACTCTGGGAGGGTCACCGACTTCTGACAGTTGGCAGAAGGGTCAATCAGGTGCTGTGTACCCAGGCACATAACGGCATCTCGGCAATATTCACTCAAGACGTCGTGGACTGTATTCTATCGCCTGATGGTTTTTGAGGGCATCCGAGGCCCGCTCCGACGACAATGACTTCATCAGGAAGCCACGTGCTAGGGTTGAACCATCCATCCCATTCGAGGGCCGCCCGCACCTCCGACGTAACGATTTACGTGGTACAAGGACAAACGATACAGAGCCAGCCCGACTGCGACCGGCTGTTGCACTGATAGTATTTACGAGAATTCGTGGCCCATCAAAGATACCTTGGTCAACTTGATCTTCCCCCTAAACGGGCGGGCCGCTGAGCCTCTGCGATTTAGTCAGCCATGCCGCATTCTCGCCGATGAACTGGTCGAAACCTGGTGATTGTAATATTGAGAAAAACGATGTAAGCGACTGTGGGAATTTCGATTGATTTCCTATTCCGTTTTTCGGCTTTCGTCTGGTCCCTCCTCCTGTCACAAACCTACAAAGCTTGGACAATATGCCCGCACTCAATTTGGAGGAAGACAACAATACCACGACGCGTCTGTTGACTCTCCTCAACGTGTCTGCTCTCAAGAGCTCCAAACGCAAGAGAACAGAGTCGATCGAATCAACTCCTCGGGTAAAACTTAACAAACGTCGTTCTGTCCAAGTCGACGCGACGGAATCTACTTCAGCTGCCTCGGAGGAAGACGGACGGGAGTCTGGGACACCTCCAGCTGACACTACTAGAGTCGGGGGCACTGCTGCCGTTTTGGAGGATGTTGAAGACGATTGGGGTGCGTGTGGCCTGTTCTATCGCAAACCAGCTCCAGCTGATCGATTCCCAGAAGAGAAACAAGACCCGTACGAAGATCATTTTGGCGCGCAGAGCTCCCACCTATCTCCCACGTCCCAGAGCGCGGTGGAGCGTAACGCCTGGAAATCCACCCGATCGAACTGGAGGACGCTTGGACCTGTGACTGAATGCGTCCCTGAAGGTACCAGTCCCCCTGGCTTGCCTACGAATGGAAACCCCGCATCAGTGCGTATGTTCTCTTGCAGCTTTTGCGCGATCCTTGTCAACAATCACGCAGGTCCTGCCGAGACTTAAAATCCAATTCGAGTCTTCCCAAGAGAAGTTAGCCCAGAGTTCGTCTGTCAGAACACCTACTATCGTTTCGTACTAACCCTTTTGTAGAAGTCAGGTCCTTGCAGAATGACCTTCTCACTGTCCTGGCATCCTATCTGGACTTGTACGTCACCCGGAGTAACATCGAGACCGCCACGCGTACCCGTGAAGCAGTGACGCTTCACGTACTAAACCACGTCTCCAAGTGAGTTGAAGTATCAGCTCCGGACTCGTAATGGGGACTTACCGTCCACAGGAAACGGCGTCGGGTGCTCAAGAACAACGAGCGTCTAGCTAAAGCTGGGTCCAACCCACCGGAAGACGTACAAGACCAAGGGTTCACGCGACCTTCAGTCCTGATCCTCGTCCCTTTCCGTTCGTTTGCCTTGCGCTGGGTCGCGGCCCTCACTTCACATACGCCACCTCCATCCTTCCAAATCGAGAATCATGCCAGGTTCCAGGCGGAATATGGCCTTCCTCCAAATGCCGTGGACAAACTCGCCGAAGCGGCCCCTGGAGTTTACCCTAGGGATCACGTCGAGATGTTCAAAGGGAACGTGGATGACAGTTTCCGGCTCGGGATTAAGGTCACCAGGAAAAGTGTGAAACTCTTCTCAGAGTTCTACACCTGCGACGTTATCATTGCGAGTCCGCTCGGCCTTAGGATGTCAATCGAGAAGGACAAGTACGTGTGCCAAATTTGGCATTTTCTGCCTCTAGCTCATATGTCGCAGAAACGCAGATTTCCTCTCGTCCATCGAGGTTGTCATCGCAGATCAACTGGATGCGATGACGATGCAAAACTGGGACCACGTCCAATTTGTCTTTTCGAATTTGAACCAGATGCCAAAGGATTCACATGATACTGACTTCTCGAGGATCAAGCCTTGGGTTTTGGACGGAAAGTAAGTTCCCCGGTCTGATCAAACCTTTCCCTCCCTCCCGTTCGGCGTTGCGCCGGGATTTAATCTCCCTTTGTTCTTCGTTCCTGGTGGTAACAACTGCAATTCTAGTGGCGCTTCCCTACGTCAGACGATCCTGTTTACAGCCTACGAGACTCCAGAGACTAGGGCCTTGTTCAATAAGTCGCTCAAAAATGTTGCCGGAAAGATCCGTTCCGAATGCATTTGGCCACCACTTCAGGTCCCTGAGGGGGTAGAGCCAGTGAGTGTGCTCGCAGAAGCCCGCATAATAATGCTTACCTCGGTTGCTAGAACTTCGTCCGCTTCGACTGTTCAAGCCCAAAGGATGAACTCGACAAGCGTTTTGACCATTTCGTCAAACACGTAATGCAACTTACCCATTCCTGAAGATTTTCGCGTTGATTGGGATTTTTAGTTACTCCCTTCGGTGATGAAATCCGCCGTAATGAGCGCAAACACCGTCGTGTTTGTCCCTTCGTCGTTCAACTTCATCCGAGTGCAGAACCACTTCAGGTCGCTGGTTGGAACCACGCATACAGTGCTTTCAGAGTGGGTCGACGCGGTATCGTCCTGGATTGTCCAATGATGGTTCTGATGGCCCGTTCACCGCTAGGTATTCGTCCAATCAAGACATCTCACGAGCCCGGCAAGCCTTCTTTGCTGGTAACAAGTCATTCTTGCTTGTCAGCGAGCGGTTCCACTTCTTCAGGAGGTACACTTTCACACGCAAATCCCGTAGTTATTTGTTTTCTCACTTTTCTTGACCCCTTCGTTTCATTTCGCAGGTACAAAATCCGCGGGATCCGTAACCTCATTTTCTACGGTCCACCGGATCACCCCCAGTTCTTCTCCGAGTTCCTCTCTTTCCCTTTCCTCGATGACGGAGTTGACGCTTCGGATATCACGTGTCGTGTCCTATACTCCAAGTACGATTTCCTCGCGATGGAGAGGATCGTCGGGACGAAGGAGGCTGTAGCTATGGTTTCAGCGATTTGAAAATATCGGTCTTTAGGTTGTATCGTTTAATGAATGGCTTGGTGGCCGCCAGTAGGGTTTATACTATGTCTACACGGTGACTGTCCGTAAGGCTCCCGCATGGACCCTGTCCGCTGTGTTAGGTCCCGGATATCTACTCCAAACTGTACATCTGGAATTCCAATGCACGTTCGAAAATAAGACGACCGACGAAATTATGAGGCTCAGGAAAGACTGCAACCCCACCCTTCGGGCTCACCAAATCCGTCTCTATGCCTCAACTTTGAATTTCACCAGCCTATGCTATGTGGAGAGCAGCAGATATCACATCGGCCAGCAACACCCTTGTGTGACAGATAGGGACATTCACAGCCTTACGTACAATCACCAATACCTATAGGTGCCCCCACAGGATCTGAGCGTCGCTCGCGGACGTAGGTCAGATAACTCTCCGATGTTTGGTCTGGCACTACCTTCATTCATACGGAGTGCAAACTCAAAGACTAACCAGCTCCCACTTCAAGAACGATTGACGTTCGTGGAACGCGCAGCTGGGATTCATTGTTCCTGCCCATACAGCGTTTGCGTTTCTCCTTTCTTCGTAAATTTACACCCTAGGTAGGGAGGTAAATGCAACGGGAACAACCGGTGCCCATTCCGCTGCGTGTGACCACCAAATTCTATTGTCGCACGTGACGTGTTACGTGTGACACGCAGCCTCCTTGATGAGTTGATTCACCGCGTCGTACCAACGCAATCCAACCCCTCTGCCTTTTCTATGGACGTGCCACATCCCCCAAGCTCAGATCCCATTCGTGTGTACCATATCCCTCACTCCTCGCAAGCCTTTGCACGACCGTTTACCGTGTCCACAGGGGATGCGAGTTCAGTCCAGTTTTTCGCCCGCGTATCGAGAACGCCCCTCGCAAACGCCGTCTTGCAAGTTTACGGCTGGGCAAAGGCGAGCTCAGAGGTTGTCAAGGTGAAACTTCCCCATCTCTCTCTGTTACATCCGTCGTTGTCCCCCCTCATATTGATCTCATGTTCACGTCTAGTATGGTGCTGAAATAATGGAATCGTCTGTAGAAATGGTATCAAGACCGGTCATTAGTCGACTACCCGTCACAAAATTGGACGAGTTTGCTTGCAGGCAGTTGGACAGGGTGAGGTCCTTTCTCTAATCATCGATAAGCTCACCCCTATTGGCTATCACGAATTGATCTACGTATCTGACCTGGCTTCATCACAATAGTTTGGCTGGTGTGGCGGGAACGTGGGAACAAGTGCAACCCCTGACCAAGTGTCGTCCGCACAACCCGTGCCTACACCTCCCAACCAAAGTTCGCGCGGATACCCTTGGGTCCGCAGCGAAATTATCGGTGGCTTCCCCATCTCTTACGAAGAGGGAGCGGCATGGCTCAAACGAGAACGCTAGCTAACCCTCAACCCAGACTCCAATGATCTTTCCATTCCGTCGTACCTCTCCCGTTTCATTATAGAGCGCGATTACCCCTACGACATTGACATGGTACGACCCCAGGGTGTAAACCATCTTGAGACGTTGCTCGTCACACAGTGTGCCAGGGGGGCATTCATGAACATTGGGCCACCAGGGGTAGAGGAGATTCTTCAAGATGACCTGAAGGAAATACTGAAACCTGGGGACCGAGAGGATGAGGCTCGTGACTTGATCTTCCGAGAGTTAGGTAGGTGGACACGCCATGTTGACTATATGTTTTGGAACTGATGACCATCGATTTTCAGGGATCACCACGGGTGGATACAGGTGTTATTTCTCAAAATACATATGTTTCACGGGACGGTACGACAACGACTCCGAATCGCTCCACGACGGCGGGTCGCGCCGCGATGATGCCTCAAGTTCCACCGTTTTCTAATCTTGTTCTGTCCGTGGACGTGGCCCACTGTCCCTCCCATGCCTGCAACATCCTTCGGGTCATAAGGAGGAAGGAGTCGCCTGCCTCTGTTCCCTCTACCTTTTTCTCCCTATTGTAACACAGTGGGGCTTTGTAAATCACAGAAATATAATGATTAATGGGGTCCCAGGTGGGTCGAGTACGATGGTCAGGCCCTCGTTTCTCATCAGTGGTTATTGGCCCACCCTAACTTTCCAAATCCTCACGAAATCCTGTGGCCGTTATAATCCACCATCAGTTTTCGAGGTGTCATAATACTTGCACTGGTTTGGACCCCTTTCAAGTTGTGGGTCTGTGTGAACCCAGTGAGCCCCCCCAAGCGTGCGTGGTCCTGCGAGGAGGATATGGCCCTACAATCCGGGTGAGTTCTTGCAAGTCGTGAGGGTTATATGATGGTTTATGTCGTCTACCTAGCATTACGGGTAGATGATCATCGCGCATAGGGTTAGAGGCTACGGGCAAAGATGACCTGGCTGGTGCTTCATGACGCATTGCTGCTCGCAACTGAAGGCGGGTCTGCAACGGCGGGTTCACGACAGAAACAACGTTGGGTACGTTGGACTCGGGTAGGACCCCTTCCACTTGGATACCACGGTTCGGAGGTGGAGAAGATTGAATATCAATCTTTGGGGGTGCATTGTTTAGTGCGTGACTGGGTGGTATGAGTCAAGACGAATATTCAGAAGCTATCAAGGGAACGGTCAGGGCCCCGATATCGAGGTAGATGCCGTGTATCTATTTCTAGTGCTAGTGCCACGGACAGCAAGTGGCTGTTCGTGACGCAAGTGGATCTCGGCCAAGCCCACGACAAAAAACCTAACCCAACGGATAGTCGGACCACTCGGTGAGCGACTTTCAGTCCTCGGTGAGAAAACCTAGGCATCGGATACCCTGGTGGAAGGGCGGGACATCTTGAACCTGACAGTTATCTTCGGCTCGAAACAATACAATTACGGTGCGTCGAACCCCCACAGAAACTGCAGACCGTTCTGTTGAAGTACACAATTGCCGTTTCCTCCAGGGAATGGGCCCCGATCAAACACGCGCTGAAACCATCAATCGGGAGTGAATCCCATCGGCTGGACCGTGAGCAACTTTTCGTTTCCTTGCTTACGCTCGTCCGGAGATGCTGACCGGTCCACACCCCGGGGCAAATCTAATGGAGATTACCCCGGCAACAGTACCCACTAGAAAGGGCCACCGATACCGCTGTTACTACGAACTCGTCCGTGGATCTTTCCACCAACAACACGGTCTCAGATTGGTTCGTAGTGGGATACAGTTCCAAAAACAACTCCACAGCCATTGGCGTTGGCTTTGGATGAGTACTATGTGTCCTCTGTCAAGTTACCCCACCAACCACTTTCCATCGCAATCGCAATCGCTCCCATAACCGATTTCGATCCCAGGATGAAAGAAGAGGCGGGTCGGCTGGATGAGCAGACGTAAGTAGACATTCGATCTGTGGCCATGCGATCTCTCACCGAGCCGCGCAAGGTTGGGAGAAGCCCTCCGCAACGCTTTAAAGTCAGTGCTGAGAAGTGCCGGTCCCGGGTTTAACCCCAGGGTGAAGTTCTACGACAAGTTTCAACGAGAAATGGAAGAACATGATCGAGACTTGGAGAGGAAATACGACGAAGACCTGAATACCACCCTGATTTTCGTGACTGTTCGTTCGCGTGCTTGGGCAGGGCCTCGGGAATCACCTGTGAGCCGGTGCTTACTATGGCTCGTCTTGCCTAGTCCGGTCCATTCTCGGCCGTGGCTCCCTACCGGTTCCGTGGCCACAGTACCTCGGTGGCCTGGCCCCGGCCCCGTCGTTGTTCAAGTTCAATGTATCCTGTATGCGACGCTGTCCGCCACTCTCCTAACATCGTTCCTCGCCATGCTCTGGAAGCAGCGGTTCAACAGGTACAGGCAGAGCGAAACCCACGGGTGGACCGCGGATAGGACCGAGGTGCGGGAGAGGAAGTTGAGCGGGATCGAGACCTGGAAATTTCATATCGTCATGGAGTCCTTGCCACTGATCTCTCTCGGTACCCCTGGGAGGTCAACCGTTCAGTCTCGTCGGTCGTGATTTGGTTCACGAGTTTCGGATTCCTCTTTTACATGCTCATCGTGACGGCATCCATACTATCCATTGATTGCCCATTCCAAACGCCGATCTCTCCCCTGATCCGTTTTGCGATCGACCTGGCCCTTCCATACTGGCGGAACCTCCGCCAAGCCCCGGATCAGTAAACAGGGTGTCTGCTTATTTTGCTTATGCGACTTATTCGATCTTATTCGATCTTATTTTCAGAAATCCCCCGCCATTTGGACCCTTCCAAAAGGACTTGGATTATA
>Ga0307511_10001720_pt1 | contig 23047 bp, 24 predicted proteins | sample 13_EM_MG_FD_200266 | JGI IMG/M metagenome (GOLD analysis project Ga0307511, IMG submission 200266) | Populus trichocarpa ectomycorrhiza microbial communities from riparian zone in the Pacific Northwest, United States - 13_EM | ecosystem: Host-associated > Plants > Roots > Unclassified | place... | reverse complement strand
GCGGCAAGATCGCCACCTACAACGGACATGTGCGGGCCATCGCCGACCGCTACGGCTGCCCGGTGCTCGACCTGTGGTCCCTGAAGACGGTCCAGGACCGGCGGGCCTGGGACGGCGACCGGCTCCATCTCTCTCCCGAGGGCCACACGCGCGTGGCGCTCCGCGCCGGTCAGGTCCTCGGCGTCGAGGTCCCGGCCGACCCGGACCAGCCCTGGCCGCCGCTGCCGCCGCGCGGCACGCTCGACATCCGCCGCGACGACGTGCACTGGGCGCGCGAGTACCTGGTGCCCTGGATCGGACGCCGACTGCGCGGCGAGTCCTCGGGCGACCACGTGGAGGCCAAGGGCGCGCTGTCGCCCGACGACATCAAGATGCGGATCGATTGGGTGGCCTGACGGGGTGACGGGTGCGGCTGCTGTGCCGGGGTGTGCGCCGCCCCAGGGCTCCGCACGGCGGGTACGGCCGGTGCGTTCGGCCTGCCCGGGTCGCCCGGTGAGACGCGTCCGGACTGCGCGGAGCGGTACGGCGGACGCCGATGGCGGGGCCGGCTGTCTCCGCGGGCCGACACCCAACCGGGTGGCTGCGAACCGTCGTCCGCCGGCAGAACGGCATTGTTCTGTTCGCGCGCGGACTTGACCGCGGGAGCTCGTCACCGGCGTGCGCCGGCCACGAAGACGGCGGACCGAGCCCCCGTATGACTCAGGACGCGGTCAACGCCGCCCGCTCCAGGCCGAGTTCCCGGGCGAGCGCCTCGTCGACCCACTCCAGGGCCCGCGTCCGCGACACCGCGCCCGCGTACGCCGTCATCTGTACGGCCAGGCCGTCCAGGAGGGCCGTGAGGCGCAGGGCCGCCGCGTTCGGGTCCGCGCAGTGGAACTCGCCCGCGATCACTCCCTCGGCGACGACCTCCGCGAGCGCCTGCTTCCACTGCCGGTCGAGATCGCGCGTCACCTCCAGCAGGGCGGGTTCGCGCAGCGCCGCCGCCCAGCCCTCGATCCACAGCCGCCAGCCCTTGGCCTGCCCGGTCGGCGCGTACCAGCGCACCGCCGCCCGCAGCCGGCGCAGCGCGGTCGTCCGGCGGCCGAGCAGCTTGCGCAGATGCGCGAGATCGTCCTCGGCGGCATGGGTGAACGCGGCGGCGACCAGCTTCTCCTTGGTCGAGAAGTGATAGAGCACCAGCGCGTTGCTCACCCCGAGCGCCGAGGCCACGTCGGCGATCCTGACCGCCGCCACACCCCGCGCCTCGATCTGCTCTACGGCGGCCCGCAGCAACTCCGCACGCCGCTCCGCCACACCCAACCGCACTCTCGCCACCCGGCCACCCTATTCCGTGGCCCGCGAAGGCGTTGCCCCGTGCCTCACCGGTACCAGCCGAACCGCTCCGCGATGACCGGCAGCCGGTCGGCGACGATGGCGTGCGCGGCGGCGCGCGGTGTCGTGCCGTCGGCCTCCGCGCGGGCCAGCATCAGCCCGATCAGGGCGCGCATCGAACGCCGGGTGTGGGCGAACGCCTCGTCCGCGTCCGCACCGATGTCGCCGAACAGGGTCCACCACCACCAGGCGTTCGTCCCGGAGTTCACGACCACGTCCGGCAGTACGACGACGCCGCGTGCGGACAGCAGCTCCTCCGCCACCGGCAGCACCGGCATGTTGGCCGCCTCGACGATCCAGCGGGCGGTGACCGCCCCCTGGTTCGTGGTGTCGACCGCGTACGACACCGCCGCCGGAACCAGCACCTCCGCCTCGACGGACAGCCAGTCCCCGCCCGGGAGTTCGCGGTCGCCGGGGCGCAGCACGGACCGGTCCACGGTGCCGTACGCGTCCCGCGCGGCGAGCAGCGCGTCCACGTCGAGTCCGGCCGGGTTCGCGATCGTCCCCTTGACATCGGCGACGGCCACGATCGTCAGCCCCGCGCGCGTGAGGAACCTCGCCGTGGCCCCGCCCATGGTGCCCAGACCCTGCACGGCGACCCGCGTCCCCGCATAGGGCACGCCCGCCCGGTCCAGCGCCGCGAGCACCGACTCGGCGACCCCGCAGCCGCCGACCAGCTCGTCGAGACCGATCCCGTCCACCTCGACCGCGAACGCGTCAGCGAGCCGCCGCCGCGCCGCGGCCTCGTCGTCGAGCAGCGGATACACGGCCTGGATCGACGACACGAGCCCCGCCTCCGCGGCGGCCCGGTCCACCAGGTCCTGGCTGAGCCCGAGGTCCTCACCCGTCGTCCAGAAACTCTCGACGTACGGCCGCATGGCCCGCAGATACCGCACGAGGAGGCCGTACGACACCGGGTCCTGGGGATCGCAGTCGATGCCGCCCTTGGCGCCGCCCAGGGGGATGTACCGGCCCGCCGGGTCGTAGTGCAGCGCCTCCTTCATGGTCATGCCGCGGGCGAGTCCCGCCACCTCGTCGAGGGTGCAGCCCGGCCGCATCCGCAGTCCGCCGCTGGACACACCGCGCACCAGCCGGTCGACGACCAGGAAGCCCCGGCGGCCGGTGACGTGGTCGGTCCAGGTGAGCGACATCAAGGGGGCGGTCATACGGACTCCTCGCGGCGTCGGCCGGCAGGACGAGTGCTGAAGCGCGTACCGACGGCAGGTACTGAACGGCGAGTCAGTATCGGAAGTGGGGCCGTGTCCTGTCAACGGAAGATCGAATTCCACCCCACGGTGTCAACCCCGGGCGCCGAACTTTGGTCTTTCCTTGGAATGGCGGCCCCGCGAAGCCGATGCACCGGCGTTGTCACAGGGGTCGACCATAATGGAAAGCCTGACCGACTCCACCTGGAGGCACCGTGACCGGAATCCGTACCCTGAGCTCCGGGCTCCGCGCGCTGCAGCCCGCGGCCTTCGGCGCGGACCCGAGCGGCGAGCGCCTGGCGCGCATCCGCAGATCGCCCCACTTCAAGGACGGGGTCTTCCAGAACCCCGGGGGCAACACGAACGTCCGCCCGTCCGGCGGCACGATGCGCGAGATGGGGAAGTCCTACCTCGACAAGGAGCAGCGCGCCCGCCGCGCCCCCGACGGCACGCTGCCCGTGCACGCCACCACCCTCGCCGACCTGGCCAGGCCCGCCGCCACCGGGCTGCGCCTGACGTGGATGGGCCACTCCAGCGTGCTGGCGGAGATCGACGGCCACCGGGTCCTCTTCGACCCGGTCTGGGGCGAGCGCTGCTCCCCGTTCCCGTTCGCCGGCCCCAAGCGGCTGCACCCGGTGCCCCTGCCGCTGGCCGCCCTCGGTCCCGTCGACGTCGTGGTGATCTCGCACGACCACTACGACCACCTGGACATGCCCTCGATCAAGGCGCTGGCCGACACGGACACCCTGTTCGCCGTGCCGCTGGGCGTCGGCGCCCACCTGGAGCACTGGGGTGTCTCCCCGGACCGGCTCCGCGAGCTGGACTGGAACGAGGAGACCAAGGTCGGCGGCCTCACCCTGACCGCGACACCGGCCCGCCACTTCTGCGGCCGGGGCCTGCGCAACACCCAGCACACGCTCTGGGCCTCCTGGGTCGTCGCCGGCGACGAGCACCGGATCTACCACAGCGGCGACACCGGTTACTTCGAGGGCTTCAAGGACATCGGCGCCGCGCACGGCCCGTTCGACGCCACGATGATCCAGATCGGCGCCTACAGCGAGTTCTGGCCCGACATCCACATGACGCCCGAGGAGGGCATGCGCGCCCACCTCGACCTCCAGGGCGGGCAGGCGCATGGAGTGCTGCTGCCCATCCACTGGGGCACCTTCAATCTGGCGCTGCACGCATGGGCCGAGCCCGGCGAGTGGACCGCGGACGCGGCGGAGGCGGCGGGCCAGGCGGTGGCCACCCCGAGGCCGGGCGAGCCCTTCGAACCGGGCGCCGAGCTGACCACGGACCGTTGGTGGCTGCCTTACGGGGGCGCGCTCGCGCGTCCCTGGCGGGGTGCCGAGCCGGTGGGGGCGGAGTCCGAGCCGGAGGCGAAGGCCGCGGCGACCCAGGCGGAACTCGACCTGGCGAACGAGCGCTGACCCGGGCGACAGTCCCCTCGACGGCGCCGACGGCGCCGACGGCCGGATCCGCCGCGTCGTCGAAGGGGACGTCTCACCGCAGGGCACGGAGCCGCCGTACCCCCGCGTAGATCCCCGTCGTGAGTGCGAGCACCAGCAGGGGGAGTCCCAGGAAGATCACCGGGTTCACCCAGCCCGGCACCAACTCCGTGCCCACGCCGCCCGACGTGACGCACTTCGAACTGACCGGCAGCGTCATCCGCGTCACGACGTGATCGCCCTGCGCGCCCCGCGCCGCACACATCTGGTCCGGGTCCAGGATGTAGAACCCCGACATGGCGCCCCACGTGTACGCGCCGAGCGCCGCCGAGCCGGCCATCACCGCCACCAGCGCGCAGGTCCCGACGCTCGGCAGCCGCCACCACCCGCTGACGGGCAGCCGGTGGAAGGCCCGCCAGGCGAGTCCCACGGCCGCGGCCACGCATACGAACGGTGTCACGAACGGCGAGAGAAGCAGGATCAGAAACAGAAGAGACGCCACTCCTGTCCGGACAACACCCGGACAGGATCGGTTCCGCACGCTCGGCCGACGGGCTCCGGCGGACACTGCCTGTGACGTGCCTGGGCCGCGGCGGCGGGCGGGACGGACCCCTCGACATCGCTCGGCCGGCCCGGCCGCCGGGCCCGGAGCGGGCGAACGGCGGAGCCGGGCGGCATCGAACTCTCCGGCCCCCGGCGCCCGTTCGCGACCGGTTCTGATCAGCCACGATCGATTCTTTGTCCTTCTTCGGCATACGGCCGCCGGGGTTATCGGTCTGTCGTGCGAAGCCTCATACCAGAGCGGGACGCTCCCCGGGGGACTTTGTCAACTGCCCACCGCACCTGATGCGTTGACGACTACTGTGAGTGTCCGCCGGGCGACGCAGGGCCGATTTTTTCGGCTCTCCCGACCGGCACCGCGATGGCGTATGCCCGAATCGCGCACCCCGCGCGAGCAAACAGGTCCGACGCACCAGTACGAGGACGCCGATGTCTCAACTCCGTGCACCGGCCGCACGCGCAGACCGCCGTGAGGGCGGCCGGCACGGGCGACCGGCCGCCCGCCCCGTGCCCGCACTGCCCGAGACGCACATACGATCCCAACTCCTGCGTCTCGCCGTGCTGCCGCCCGTCGCGGTCGCGCTGAGCGCCAGCGCGGCCGTCCTGTTCACCGTCCGCTCCACCGGAGCACGCAACAGCCTCACCCTCTGGGGAGTCCTCGCCGGAGCCACGGCGGTGACCTGCGCGGGCATCCTGATCGCCGCCGTGGCCGCGGGCCGCGCGGCCGGTTCCGTCAGCGACCGCATCGGCGCCCTGCGCCGCGAGAGCGCGCGCGGCGAGGCCGATCTGCGCGACCTGGTCGAGGCGCTGCGCCGCGGCGAGGGCCCGCCCCAGCGCAAGCCGCGCGGCGGGCCGCCGGGGGGCGCCGACGACTTCGACCTGCTCGCCGCCGACCTGGCACGCGCCCACGACGGCGCCGTCACCGCCGTCGTGTCCGCCTCCCAGCTCTCCAGCCAGGCCGGCAGCGAACAGAAGGTCGAGGTCTTCGTCAACCTCGCCCGGCGTCTTCAGTCCCTCGTGCACCGGGAAATCTCCATCCTCGACGAACTGGAGAACGAGATCGAGGACCCCGACCTGCTCAAGGGCCTCTTCCACGTCGACCACCTCGCCACCCGCATCCGCCGCCACGCCGAGAACCTCGCCGTCCTCGGCGGCGCCGTCTCCCGCAGACAGTGGAGCAACCCGGTCTCCATGACCGAGGTGCTGCGTTCCGCCATCGCCGAGGTCGAGCAGTACTCCCGCGTCAAACTCGTGCCGCCCATCGACGGCACCCTGCGCGGGCACGCCGTCGCCGACGTGATCCACCTGCTGGCCGAACTCGTCGAGAACGCCACGGTGTTCTCCGCCCCGCACACCCAAGTACTGCTCCGCGCCAACCTCGTGACCTCGGGACTCGCCGTCGAGGTCGAGGACCGCGGACTCGGCATGCCCGTCGGCGAACAGAGCCGTATGAACGCCCTGCTCACCGACCCCGACCAGGTCAACGTCGCCAGCCTGCTGGCCGACGGCCGCATCGGCCTGTTCGTGGTCTCCCAACTCGCCCGCCGCCACGGCATCCACGTCCGCCTCCAGACCAACATCTACGGCGGCGTACAGGCCGTACTCGTCGTGCCACAGGCCTTGTTGGGTACGGCGCCGGGCGCCCCCGGAGCCGTAGGGCAGCCGGAGGACACCATGGGCGGCGGGCGCCCGCTCCTGCCTCCGCAGCAGTCTCCGCAAGGCGGGACGGGCGGGGCCCCCGGTGGTCAGCGTGCCGCCGGCCGGCAGGGTGCGCCCGAGGCGACGCCTGCCGCGCCGGGACGGCCCCCACGTGAGTCCGGGGCACCGGGACGGCATCAACGCCGGGACCCCGCACCGCCCGTCGCGCCGGTACCGAACGGCAGCGGACCGGTGCCGCTGCCCGTGCGCGGCGCCCACGTGGAGCGGGCCAATCCGGCGGAGGCCGTACCCGGCATCCGGCCCGACGACCGGCACACCGTGGCGACGAACGTGACCACACCGCCCGTCCCGCGCGGCGGCGCGGTCCGCGGCACCATGGGCAAGCCGCCCCAACTGCCCCGGCGCCGCGCCCAGGAGCACATCGCCCCCCAACTCCGCGGCGGCCCCGCACCCCGCCAGGACTCCGAGCAGGCCGCCGGCCACGACCCGGGTCTGATGGCGGCCTTCCAACGCGGGATCGGCCTCGCGGAGGCACAACAGCACATGGAGGCAACGGAGTCGGTGGAGGGGGCCGACATGGCGTCACCACACACGGATGTGCCGCACGTGGAGGGGCTCATGGATGTGCCGCACATGGAGTCGGCCCCCATGGAGACAGACCGCACGGAGTTCCCGCGCTCGACGGAAGTGCACACGGGCGGGGTCTACATGAGCACGCCCCCCATGGGCTCCGACCACACCTCCGCGGCCCACACAGAAATGCCGCCCCTCACCCTCGCTCCCTCCATGGACGCGGCACCCATACCCGAAGCGCACGCGCATGCGCCCGGTCTTGACCTCACCGCCCGGCACGACGGGAGCGCATCAGCCGGATGACCACGCACGCCCCCACCCCCACGACCACGGCGTCCCACCGCCCCACCCCCACCCGCGCTCCCGCAGACCTTCGTACCCCAAGGAGTCGATCCACCATGGCGAGCGACGCGCCGACCGGCCATGTATCCGATCTCGACTGGCTGATGAGCGGCCTCGTGCAGCGCGTACCGCACACCACCAGCGCGGTACTGCTCTCCTGCGACGGCCTCGTGAAGTCGGTCCACGGCCTCGACCCCGACAGCGCCGACCACATGGCGGCCCTGGCCTCCGGCCTGTACTCCCTCGGCCGGAGCGCGGGCGTCCGCTTCGGTGACGGCGGGGACGTCCGACAGGTCGTCGTCGAACTCGACTCGACCCTGCTCTTCGTCACCACCGCCGGCTCCGGCACCTGTCTCGCCGTGCTGGCCGGCCGCGAGGCCGACGCGGCCGTGCTGGGCTACGAGATGGCGATGCTGGTCAAGAGCGTCCGCCCCTACCTCGTGACCGCGCCACGCCAGCACGCCGTCGAATCACCTGCGATGAGGCCTTGAGCGTGGCGACGGCCGGCGACGGGCCCTGGTTGGACGACGCGGCCGGACGTCTGGTGCGCCCCTTCACGGTCAGCAACGGCCGTACCCGGCCGTCCGTCGCGCTCGACCTCCTGTCGCAGGTGATGGCCACCGGCGCCACCCCCCTCGGCTATCTCGGCCCCGAGCACGCGCAGGCCCTCGACCTGTGCCGCGCGCCCGTCTCGGTCGCCGAGGTCGCCGCCCACCTGAAGCTCCCGGCGGTGGTCACCAAGGTGCTGCTGTCGGACCTGGTCGACTGCGGGACGCTGACCACCAAGCCGCCCGAGTTCCACCACAACCCCACTGACCGGTCTCTTCTGGAGGCAGTGCTCGATGGACTACGACGACAGCTCTGACTACGAGAGCGGCCACGATCCCTTCCCCACCGCGCTGAAGATCCTGGTGGCGGGCGGCTTCGGCGTCGGCAAGACGACCTTCGTCGGCGCGGTGAGCGAGATCGCGCCGCTCAGTACGGAGGAGCTGCTCACCACGGTCAGTGCCGCGACCGACGATCTCGAAGGCATCGAGAACAAGGTCGAGACGACCGTGGCGATGGACTTCGGCCGGATCACCCTCGACCCGGAACACGTGCTCTACCTGTTCGGCACGCCCGGACAGGAGCGGTTCTGGTTCATGTGGGACGAACTGTCCGAGGGCGCGCTCGGCGCGGTCATCCTCGCCGACACCCGGCGCCTGGAGGAGTGCTTCGCCGCCGTCGACTTCTTCGAGCAGCGTGGCCTCGGATTCATCGTCGCGATCAACGAGTTCGACGGCTCCTACCGCTACGACCCCGAGGAGGTGCGGGCCGCCATAGATCTCGACCCGGGGATCCCGGTCGTGCGCTGCGACGCGCGGATCTCCAGTTCCGGGGTGCAGACCCTGCTGACCCTCGTACGCCATCTCATCGAGCACGCCCCGGCGCACGCGCCGAGCCATGGTGCCCACATGTGATCCCCGCACACCCTTCACGGAGTTCGTCCATGCCATACGTCCACAGGGACGGAGTACGCCCATGAGCTACGACCCGCCGCGTCCGGCCGGTCGTCTGCTGCTCACGCCCGAGGACAAGGAGGCGCCCCAACGGGTGCGCCGGTTGCGGGGGCTGGGCCTGGGGGAGCACCCGGACCCGGCGCTGGACGCCTTCGCGGACCGGCTCGCCGAGCTGACCGGGGCGCCGTACGCCATGGTCAACTTCATCGACGAGAACCGGCAGTTCTTCGCCGGTCTGCACACTCCGGGCGGTGCGGGGCTGTCCCGGCCCGCCACGGGAGGGGAGCACGCCAAGCCCGAGGTGGGCAGGCAGTTGGCGCGTGAATACGGGTTCTGCCCCCATGTGGTGGTCAGACGTAAAGCGTTGGTTCTCGAGGATGTCTGCGACTATCCGCGGTTCGCGGGGAATCCGGTCGTCGACGAGTTCGGCATCCGTTCCTATCTGGGGGCGCCGCTCATCGACTCCACGGGGATGGTGCTGGGCACCGTGTGCGTCGTCGACACGGAGCCGCGGCCGTGGGGGAAGCCGGGGCTGGAGACGATCAAGTCGACGGCGGCGGAGCTGGTGGCCCGGCTGGAGCACCTCGGCGGCCCATAGCCGACCGGTCGTATAGTTGCCGTATGGGTAGGACCAGTGATGCCGGAGAGAAGATCCTCGCCGCCGGGCGGTCGCTCTTCGAGGAGCGCGGCTACTCGGCGCTCGGAGTGGCCGAGATCTGCCGCGCGGCCGGGGTGCCGAAGGGCAGTTTCTACTACTTCTACGAGTCGAAGGAGGCCCTCGCGCTGGCCGTCGTCGACGAGCACTGGGCGGAGCAGCGGCGGGAGTGGACGCGCGTCCTGAGCGCCGCCGGCGGGGACACCGAACCGCTGGAGCGGCTGCGGCGGCTGTTCGAGGAGACGGAGGCCGGCCTGCGCGCCGGACAGCAGGGCTGCGGGACCGTGCTGGGCTGCCTGTTCGGCAATCTCAGCCTGGAGATGAGCAACCAGACCGAGGCCGTCCGCACCCGGCTCCAGGAGATCTTCGACGCCCAGGTCGAGATGGTCGACGCGGTCGTCACCGAGGCCCGCGACCGCGGGGACGTCACCGTCACCGACACCCGGGAGGCGGCGCGGTCCGTCGTCGCGCAGCTCGAGGGCCAGGTGATGTTCGCCAAGCTCTACAACAACACCGGGCGGCTGAGCCCCCTTTGGTCCAACTGCCTCGCCCTGCTCGGCGCCCGCGCCGCCCACTCCGTCTGATCAGCGGCCGGCGTCGGTGGGCGCGGTCCGCCGCGCCTGCTCCGGCACGGAGTGTCGTACCGCCACCGCGTGGTGCGGGAAGCCGGCCCGCAGGACGGCGGCGGCGACGGCCGCGGCGAGGACCACCAGGGCGGCCAGCAGGAGGGCCGGGCGGTAGCCGTGGCGCAGCAGTGGGGCGACGGCGAGCGGGCCGAGGATCTGGCCGACGGAGTATCCGGCGGTCAGCAGCGCCACCGAGCGCGGGAAGCGCAACTGGGTTCCGGTGGCCAGCGCGAGGGTGCTGACGCCGATGAAGGTCGCGCCGAACAGCAGCGCCGAGACCAGGGCCGCGGCCACCCCGCCGACCAGCGCGGGCAGCGCGATGCCGACCGCCTGGATCACCAGCGCCACCAGCAGCAGCCCGGGCCGGGACCAGCGGTCGCCGAGCCGGGCCCAGAGCGCGGAGGACGGTACGGCGGCCAGCCCGACGAGCACCCACGCGCCGCCGCCGATCCAGCCGGGGGAGCCCTGCGCGATCGCCGCGACCAGGAAGGTCCCGGCGACGATGTAGCCGACACCCTCCAGGGTGTAGCTGGCGAACAGGACGGCGAAACGGCGATCGGCCGTCGGCGCAGGGGCCTGCGACATGTGCGCGGCAGACACAGGCGCGGCAGACGCGGTCGCGGCCGGCACCTCAGGCCGTAGATTCCACGAGGCCGCCGCCAGGACGACGGCGAGTGCGGCCGACGCCCACCAGGCGGTCCGCCAGTCCGCGACCGGGCGCAGGGCGAGGACCAGGAGGCCGGAGAGCGCGATGCCGGCGCCGACACCGCCGAAGCCCCAGCCGGGCAGGTGCGGCGGGTGGTCCCGGAGGTGGCCGAGGAGCGAGTTGACCGCGACGACGAAGATCAGCGCGCTCGCCGCGCCCGCCGACAGCCGCAGCGTGAGCCACAGCTCGGTGCTGTGCGTGGCGGGCATCGCAGCCAGCGTGCAGATCAGCAGGACGAGCGCGCCGCGCAGGGTCGCGCGGGAGCGGACCAGGGCGGGGGAGAGGGTGCCCGCGAGCGCGCCGATGAGATAGCCGGCGTAGTTGGCGGTGGCCAGGTGGGCGCCGGCGTCGGTGGACAGCCCGGCCTGGGCGTGCATCAGCGGAAGGATCGGGGTGTAGACGAAGCGGCCGACCCCCATGCCCGCCGCGAGCGCCGCGGCGACCCGCGCGACATGCGCCCAGGGCGACGGGAGAGGGCCGTCCGCCCGGCCCGAGGGGACCGGAGCGCTGGAGCTCATAACGGCCAAATGCCTTGCAGGCAGAGGGAGTTACTCCGCATGGCCGGGGTCGTTCGGGTGCGGTTCCAGCGGGGTGACGGCGAAGGTCATCCACGGGGCGAGGGGCAGCGTGCCGAGCACCTTCTCGTGGAGCTGGTCCTCGTCGTCCGCGAGCCAGATGCCGATGCTGCGCCGTTCGCCGACCGGGCGCCACAGCCGTCCCAGATGACCGGTGGCGGCCAGTTCGCGGGAGCGGACGGCCTCGGCGGCGCGGCGCCGGTCGACCTCGTCCTTGGCGGTGCCCTCGGGAACGGTGGTGGTGATCTCGACCAGGAACTCTCGCATGACCTCGCTCCGTTCGGGCCCGCCCGGCCGGGCGACAGGGTGCCGGGTCTCCATGCCCTCATCGTGGCCCGGGACCGGCGCGGGCGCCACGACGGGGTTGCTCCCTGCTGAGAGTTCCGGCCTCCCAGCCCGCGTAGCATGACGGGCGTGGAGCTGCGCCAACTGAGGTACTTCGTCGCCGTCGCCGAGGAGCTGAACTTCGGCCGGGCCGCCGACCGCCTCCTGATCGCGGGCCCCTCCCTCTCCCAGCAGATCAAGGCCCTCGAACGCGATCTGGGCGTACGGCTCTTCGACCGCGACCGCCGCTCGGTCTCCCTCACCCCGGCCGGCGCAGCGCTGCTCCCGCACACCCGCGCCCTGCTGGAGCGCGCCGACGACCTCCGGCGCCGGGCCGGCCGGCTGGCGGGCTCGGAGGCGGTCCGGCTCGGCTACGTCAACTGGCTCCCCGCCGATCTGACCGCGCGCACCGCAGGTGTGGCCCAGGTCCTTGTGGACGCCTGGATCGCGCCCTCGCACACGCAGGCCGCCCGGGTCGCGGACGGCAGCCTGGACCTCGCGGTGTGCTGGGTACGGGACGAGGACCTGAAGCGGCACGGCCTGCGGGCCCGCCTGCTCGGCGCGGACCGGCTGTACGCGGTGGCGACCGGCACCGACACCGGTGACGTGCGCGCCCGGGACACCTCCGTCCTCCTCGACGACGACACCCAGTCCTGGTCGTCCTGGAACGTCTACGCCGAGCGACTGGCCCACGACACCGGGGCTTACGCGGTGCCGATCTCCGACGGCGGGATCACCGGCCCCGCCTTCTTCGACCACGTCCGCCGCAGCCGTCGCCCTGTCGTCAACTCGCCCAAGGGACAGACCACTCCGCTGCCGCCCGACCTCGTACGACGCGAGGTCGTCGACCCGTCGGTCCACTGGACCTGGTCGCTGGTGTGGCGCGAGGGCGAGACGCGTGCCGCGGTGCTCGCCGTCGTGGACGCGCTCTGCGACGGCGTCGGCGACCTCGGGCTGCGCGCCCCGGACGCCTGGCTGCCGGCGGGCGACCCGCACCGCTGACGTGCGCTGGGAGGACCGGCCTCCCAGCAGCGAGGATTCCGGTCCTGGGAAAAGCCCATCTGAGCTTTGCTTTCACCATGCCGGGTCACTTACCTTCACGAATAGGCGACCGGTCGGCTAGTAACTCGACCGGAAGCGCCCGGACAAGCACCACTACTTCGGAGAAGGTCGTCATGAGCACTCGGAACCAGAAGGTCGCGATCGTCACCGGCGCCTCGCAGGGCATCGGGGCGGGCGTCGTCGACGCCTACCGCAAGCTCGGCTACGCCGTCGTCGCCACCTCGCGCACCATCGCCCCCGCCGACGACGCGGACATCCTGACCGTCCAGGGCGACATCGCCGACCCGGCCACCGCCGAGCGGGTCGTGGCCGCCGCGATCGAGCGGTTCGGCCGGATCGACACGGTGGTCAACAACGCGGGCGTCTTCGTCGCCAAGCCCTTCACGGACTACACGGCCGACGACTACGCGAGCGTGCTCGGCATCAACCTCGCCGGGTTCTTCCGGCTCACGCAGCTGGCCGTTCCGCACCTGCTCACCCAGGGCGGCGGCCACATCGTCAGCGTCACCACCAGCCTGGTCGACAACGCGGACGCCCGCGTCCCCTCCGTCCTGGCCTCGCTGACCAAGGGCGGCATCCAGTCCGCCACCAAGTCCCTCGCCATCGAGTACGCCACCCGGGGCATCCGCGTCAACGCCGTGTCGCCGGGCACCATCAAGACTCCGATGCACGCGGAGGAGACCCACGACTTCCTCGCCGCCCTGCACCCGGTCGGCCGGATGGGTGGGGTGAGCGACATCGTCGACGCCGTGCTCTTCTTGGAGAACGCTCCCTTCGTCACCGGCGAGATTCTCCATGTCGACGGCGGCATGAGCGCCGGTCACTGAGAAAGGTCGACGGAGATGAACAGCGGCAACGACGACGAACTCGTCCTGCGCGGTGTCCTCGACCCCTGGAAAGCGGCCGTGGACGCCCATGACCCGGAGGCGGTTGCCCGGCTCTTCACCGAGGACGCGATCTTCCAGGGGCTGCACCCCTACGCCGTCGGCCGGGCGGGCGTCGCCGAGTACTACGCCTCCCAGCCGCTCGGCATGAAGGCGGCCTACGACCTCCTGGAGACCCGGCGGTACGCCGACGACCTCGTACTCGGTTATCTGGACACGGAGTTCACGTTCACCGACCGGCCGCCGGTCGACGTCAAGCTCGCCGTGCTGGTGCGCCGGCTGGGGGACGGCTGGTACATCGCCCACTACCAGGTCTCGCGGCTGGACGGGTGACAGGTGTGAAGGAAAGCTGCGACACCGCTTAAGAAAACCTCGATGGACCCGGGCGCTCCGGTAGGGCAGATTGCTAGCACAATCCACCCCTCACCCGGAACGGGCACGCTTGCCGTGCCCGCGCCCGGGCCTCACGCACAGGAGCCGTAGCGTTGAAGGCGCTGGTCAAGGAGAAGGCGGAGCCCGGGCTGTGGCTCGTGGACGTCCCGGAGCCCGCCGTCGGACCCGGCGACGTACTGATCAAGGTGCTGCGCACCGGGATCTGCGGCACCGACCTGCACATCCGGGCCTGGGACGGCTGGGCGCAACAGGCGATCCGCACACCGCTCGTGCTCGGGCACGAGTTCGTCGGCGAGGTGGTCGGGACCGGCCGGGACGTCACCGACATCGCCGTCGGTGAACTGGTCAGCGGCGAGGGCCACTTGGTGTGCGGCAAATGCCGCAACTGCCTGGCCGGGCGCCGCCACCTGTGCCGGGCCACGGTCGGACTCGGCGTCGGCCGGGACGGCGCCTTCGCGGAGTACGTCGCGCTGCCCGCCGCCAACGTGTGGGTGCACCGCGTTCCCGTCGACCTCGATGTCGCCGCGATCTTCGACCCGTTCGGCAACGCCGTGCACACCGCGCTGTCCTTCCCGCTCGTCGGCGAGGACGTACTGATCACCGGTGCGGGCCCGATCGGCCTGATGGCGGCGGCGGTTGCCCGGCACGCCGGCGCGCGGAATGTCATGGTCACCGATGTGAGCGAGGAACGCCTCGCGCTCGCCCGCAAGATCGGCGTGAGCCTGGCACTGAACGTGACGGATGCTCAGATCGCCGACGGACAGCGGGAGTTGGGCCTCCGTGAGGGCTTCGACATCGGCCTGGAGATGTCCGGCCGCCCCGAGGCGATGCGCGACATGATCGCCAACATGACCCACGGCGGCCGTATCGCCATGCTGGGACTGCCCTCCCAGGAGTTCCCCGTCGACTGGTCCCGCATCGTCACCTCGATGCTCACCATCAAGGGCATCTACGGCCGTGAGATGTTCGAGACCTGGTACGCGATGTCGGTGCTGCTGGAAGGCGGCCTGGACCTCGCGCCCGTGATCACCGGCCGGTACGGACACCGCGACTTCGAGGCGGCGTTCGCGGACGCGGCGAGCGGACGCGGCGGCAAGGTCATCCTCGACTGGACTCTGTAGCAAGGGAATTGATGATGTTCGACTCCGTGCGCGACGACATCGGCGCCACCCTCGACGAGATCCGCGCCGCCGGACTCCACAAGCCCGAGCGCGTGATCGGCTCCCCGCAGTCCGCGACCGTGCGGGTCACCGCGGGCGGCCGGCCCGGCGAGGTCCTCAACTTCTGCGCCAACAACTATCTCGGCCTCGCCGACCACCCCGAGGTCGTCGCCGCCGCCCACGCGGCCCTCGACCGCTGGGGCTACGGCATGGCCTCCGTGCGCTTCATCTGCGGAACCCAGGAGGTGCACAAGGAACTCGAGGCCCGTCTCTCCGCGTTCCTCGGCCAGGAGGACACGATCCTCTACTCCTCCTGCTTCGACGCCAACGGCGGTGTCTTCGAAACCCTGTTGGGCCCGGAGGACGCGGTCATCTCCGACGCCCTCAACCACGCGTCGATCATCGACGGCATCCGCCTCTCCAAGGCCCGCCGCCACCGGTACGCCAACCGCGACATGGCCGACCTGGAACAGCAGTTGAAGGAGGCGGCGGGCGCCCGGCGCAAGCTGATCGTCACCGACGGCGTCTTCTCCATGGACGGCTACGTCGCACCGCTGCGCGAGATCTGCGACCTCGCCGACCGCTACGACGCGATGGTCATGGTCGACGACTCGCACGCCGTCGGCTTCGTCGGCCCCGGCGGCCGGGGCACCCCCGAACTGCACGGCGTCATGGACCGCGTCGACATCATCACCGGCACCCTCGGCAAGGCACTCGGCGGCGCATCCGGCGGTTACGTCGCCGCCCGCGCCGAGATCGTCGCGCTGCTCCGCCAGCGCTCACGGCCGTACCTCTTCTCGAACACCCTCGCCCCGGTGATCGCCGCGGCCTCGCTCAAGGTGCTCGACCTGCTGGAGTCGGCGGACGACCTGCGCGTCCAACTCGCCGAGAACACCGCCCTGTTCCGCCGCCGGATGGCCGAGGAGGGCTTCGACATCCTCCCCGGCGACCACGCCATCGCGCCCGTGATGATCGGTGACGCGGCGGTGGCCGGCCGGATGGCGGAGCTGCTGCTGGAGCGGGGCGTGTACGTGATCGGCTTCTCGTACCCGGTCGTCCCGCAGGGCAAGGCCCGTATCCGGGTCCAGCTGTCCGCCGCGCACTCGACGGAGGACGTGGACCGGGCGGTGGACGCGTTCGTCGCGGCCCGCGCGGAACTGGAGGGCTGAGCGGGCCGCGGCGGTGACCGCCACGGACATATTGCGATAATCGGTCCCATGATCGAAGCGCGGCGGCTCCATATCCTCCGTGCGGTGGCCGACCACCGCACCGTGACGGCGGCAGCCGCCGCGCTGTACCTCACCCCCTCGGCGGTCTCCCAGCAGCTCGCCGCCCTGGAGCAGGAGACCGGCCACCGCCTGGTCGAGCGCGGCGCCAAGGGGGTACGGCTGACCCCGGCCGGCGAGATCCTGCTGGGCCACACCAACGTGGTCCTGGCCCAGCTGGAGCGGGCCGAGGCCGAACTCGCCGCCTACAGCTCGGGCGAGGCCGGCACGGTCACCGTCGCCGCCTTCGCGACCGGCATCGCACAGGTCGTGGCACCGGCCGTGACCCGTCTCGCGAGGCTCGCGCCCGGTATCCGGATCCGCGTCCAGGACGCCGAGGGCGACGCCAGCCTGCCGATGGTGCTGGACCGCCAGGTGGATGTCGCGGTCGCCGTCGAATACCGCGGCGCCCCGCCCGCCGACGACCCGCGCCTGATCCACGTCCCGCTCTACGCCGAGCCCTTCGACGCGGTCGTCCCGGTCGCCCATCGCCTCGCCGGTGCCGACGAGGTCCCCCTCGCCGAACTGGCCAAGGATCCGTGGATCGGCCCCTACCCCGGCAACCCCTGCCATGAGGTCGTCGTCCTGGCCTGCGAGAACGCCGGATTCCAGCCCCGCCTCGAACACTCCTCCGACGACTTCCGAGCCGTCGTCGCCCTCGCCTCGGCCGATGCGGGCGTCGCCCTCGTCCCGCGCTCCGCCCTGCGCGGCATGGACCTGACGGGAGTCGTCGTCCGGCCCGTCGACGGGGTGGCGCCGACCCGCCGGGTCTTCGCGGCCGTACGACGCGGCACGGAGGAGCATCCGCTGATCCGCCCGGTGCTGGACGCGCTGACGGAAGTGGCCCGGACGTAACCTCGCCGTTTCATATCCGGGATACCGTCCCGGATATGAAGCACGAAGACGAGGCACCCGATCCCATGGACGCCCGCCTCGGCGCCCGCCTGGCCGAACTGCGAGCCCAACACGGCTGGTCCCTCGGGGAGTTGGCGGAGCGCAGCGGGATCAGCCGCTCGACCCTCTCCCGCGCCGAACGCGCCGAGACCAGCCCCACCGCCTCCCTCCTCAACCGCCTGTGCGGTGTCTACGGCCGCACCATGTCCCAACTCCTCAGCGAGGTGGAGGCCGAGCCCACCCCACTGCTGCCCGCCGCCGACCAACCCGTGTGGGAGGACCGCACCTCCGGTTTCGTACGACGGTCCGTGTCGCCCCCGCACACCGGCCTGCGCGGCGAACTCGTCGAGGGGCGGCTCACGCCGGGCGCCGACATCGCCTACGACCGGCCGCCCGTCCCCGGCCTCGAACAGCACATCTGGGTCCTGGAAGGCGCCCTCGCCGTGACGGCCCGGGACGTCGAGCACCATCTCGGCACCGGCGACTGTCTACGGCTGCGGGTGTGGGGCCCGACACGGTTCCGGTGCCCGGGTCCGGATGCGGTCCGCTACGTACTGGCGGTGGTGCTGCCGTGAGGACGAGGACGGAGCGGCTGGACGCTCCTCAACTGCTCGCCGTGGCCGAGGAGTTGGCGGACCTGCTGACCGACACCGTGCACGACGGCGCCTCGATCGGATTCCTCGCACCGCTCGACCGGACGGCGGCCGTCGCCTGGTGGCGGGAGCGTGTCGACGGGGTGGGCGCCGGGCGGCTCGCCGTGTGGGCGGCCAGGGACGGCGACCGGGTCGTCGGTACGGTGAGCCTGGCCTTCGCCGACAAGCCCAACAGCCGCCACCGCGCCGAACTGGTCAAGCTGATGGTGCACCGGGACGCCCGCGGCCGGGGCCTCGGCCGCGAACTCCTGACCGTCGCGGAGAACGCGGCGGTGGCGGCCGGCATCACACTCCTCCACCTGGACACCGAGACGGACAGCGCCGCCGAGCACCTCTACGACTCGGCCGGCTGGACCCGGGCCGGCGTCATCCCCGACTACGCGGCGAGCCCGGGCGGGGTGCTGCGGCCGACGACGCTCTACTACAAGCGGGTGGGGGCGGGGGTACGCACTCCCACCAGGTGATTGTCAGTGCCGGCCGCTATCTTGCGTGTCATGCCGGATGCCGAAGACGTACGCCGTATCGCCCTCTCCCTCCCGGACACGACGGAGAAGATCGCCTGGAACATGCCCACGTTCCGGGTCGCCGGGAAGATGTTCGTCACCGTGCCCGAGGAGGAGACCTCCATCGCCGTGCGCTGTCCCAAGGAGGAGCGCGACGAACTGGTTCTGGCCGAGCCCGAGAAGTTCTGGGTCGCCGACCACGAGGCGGGCTTCGCCTGGGTCAGGGCCCGGCTCGCCGCGCTGGAGAGCGAGGAGGAACTGCGCGACATCCTCGCCGACTCCTGGCGCCAGGCGGCCCCGCCCCGACTCCTGGATTCCTACCCGGAGTTGGGCCTGCCGTCCGACGACTGAACTGCCGCGGCGCGGAGTTGGCCGGCGGGTCTCAGCCCCGCGTACCGGCGCGCCCGCCCCGGACGAAACCGTCGATGCGTTCGCGCAGTGACCGGACGTCGAGCCCGTGGGCGGCCAGGTGTTCCTCGACCGTGCCGTAGCGCCGCAGTTCGGGGCGGGCCACACCGAGGCCCAGTACCCGGTGGGGCACGTCGGCGAGCGCGTCGTTCGCGGCGGCCGTCGAGGTGCCCGCGAGATACGGCTCGACGAGGACGACGTCCGTCCCGGCCGTCCGCGTGGCGCGGCGCAGCGCTGTCGCGTCGAAGGGCCGTACGGTCGTGGCGTACAGGACGGTGACATCGAGGCCCTCGGTCGCGTCGAGTACGGAGTCGAGCATCGGCCCGACCGCGACGACCACACCGGAGCGGCCCTCCCGGACCGGGAGGAAGCGCTCGCCGTCGACCGGGAGAGCGTCGGCGTTCGACTGGACGGACAGCCGTACGTACACCTTGTCGTCGCCTGCGGCGACCGCGTGCCGCAGCAGGGTCTCGGCCTCGTCCGGGTGGCCCGGCACATGCACGGTCCAGCCGTCGAGCGTGTCGAGGAGCGCCACATCGCCCGGAGCCATGTGCGTCAGCCCGCCGGCGGGCCAGTCGAACGAGGCCGCCGCGCTCACCAGCACCGCGCCGACGCCCTGGTGCCCGAGATCCAGCTTGACCTGCTCGAAAGGCCGCTCGACGAGGAAACTGGCGAAGGTGTGCAGGACGGGGCGCATCCCGGTCAGCGCGAGCCCCGCGCCCGCCCCGACGAGCAGCTGCTCGCGGATGCCGACGTTGATCACCCGCTCCGGGTGGCGGAGTTGCGCCTCGGCGAGACTGGCCGCGCCGATCTCGGCGAGGACGACCGCGACGCGTGGATCCTCGTCGAGAAGCCGGGAGACGACCGGGACGAAACGGTCACGCATGGTGTCCATGGAGGGGGAGCCCTTCTTGAGCCGCTGGTGAGTGGATGGCAGACCGGATTGCTGAGCGGATGATCGAACGCATGGCTGAACTGACGGGCGATCAGGCGGACTTGGGCTCCACCTGGGCCACGACCGCGTGCGGTCGGCCGGGATGCGGCGCGGTGAAGGCGGCGTAGAGCGCGTCGTGATCGCGGCCGTCGACCGTCACCGTGGACCAGCCCGCGGCCTCGAAGCGGGCGGCGATGCCGCCGGGCCGGGCGTGACTGGCGGAGGAGTTGTCGACGACGACGGTGTGCAGCCGGTCCAGTCCGGCGGGCCCGGCGAAGGCGATGGCCTCGTGGTTGCTGCCCTCGTCCAGTTCGGCGTCCCCGACCAGCACCCAGACCCGGGGTTCGGTGCGTCCCTGGGCGCGCAGCCCCAGCGCCGTCCCGACGGCGAGCGGCAGCCCGTGCCCGAGCGACCCGCTGCCGATCTCGGCGCCCGGCACCAGCACCCGGTCGGGGTGGTGGCCGAGCGGGGAGTCGTAGGAGCCGAAGGCCGGGAGCCACTCCACCGGGACGAATCCCTTGGCGGCGAGCACGGCGTAGTACGCCATCGGCCCGTGCCCCTTGGAGAGCAGGAACCGGTCCCGTTCCGGGTCGCCCATCCGTTCCGGGCCGACCCGCAGCACCCGGTCGTAGAGCACCCACAGCGCGTCCAGCGTCGAGGTCGCCGCCGGACCGTGCTTCTCGTCGCCGGTCATCAGGCCCATGAGCCGGTGCAGGTCGCCGTGCGTGTACGGGGGGCGGTGTTCCGCGGTGATGGTCATACGGACGATCGTGCAACCTCAACCAAACTTCAGGTCAAGCGTGGCAGGGGAGTCGGCCGGAAGTCGGGCCCCGATAAAGGCGTGCGCGATCACCGACGCGAGTGCGGTATTGTTTCCATGCGCGTCCGACCAGGGGAAACCCCAGGTCAGATGGGCAACGGGACGTGGCGCAGCTTGGTAGCGCACTTGACTGGGGGTCAAGGGGTCGCAGGTTCAAATCCTGTCGTCCCGACCGTGCGAAGGGTCTTCGCAGGCGAGAGTCTGCGGGGGCCCTTTTCGTATGGGTCGTTGCCGGTCTTCGGGGTTGAGCATGCCGCTCGTCGGTGCCTTTGCCCGGAGGCTTCGCGAGGATGCCGCCGTTGGGCCTGGAGAGGATGACCGCGGGGCTGTCGACGACATGGCCGGGTTTCTGAGGACTCGGGCCGCTGTCTGGGGGGTATGCACCGCGCCCGGAGGCCGACGATGCGGCCGAGGGCCCGGCCGGCGTCAGTCGCGCGCCTGTCGAGGCGTTCCAGGCGTGGAAACGGCAGGTTCTTCGGCTGCTGGTGGTACGCGGTTGCCAGGTCGTTGATCAGCGGAAACAGCCTCAATCGAAGCGGGGAGCGGCTTGTCGGCCCGAGAATGGTCCGGATCTTGATCGAGGGCCGGTGCCGGCGGACGCGCTCCAGCCGTCCGAGGCGCGCGTGGCCGGCCTGCCCGGTCTGGCCCGGAACCTCGTCGTGCTGATGGTCCTGCCTGCGTCCGCACCTTGCCCAGTGTGCATGTCGAGGTGTGCTCCGGCGCCGTCCGCATCCGCCCGCACGGTCGAGGCACGGACGCAGCGGACCGTACCGGCGCCGATCCGCCCCTGGCCCCTGGAGCTCTCGCCCTGCGCCGTCGAGGCGGCCGGTGACGGACTCGTCCTCGCGCCGGCGAACATCCGGCGGGGCGAGGATGAGACCGCGCCTCCGCCGCGCGTCTGTCAGCGGAAGCGCTGCGTGCTGCCGCCGCACCCGGACGTCGGAGCGTCGATCGCGTCGGGTGACGGTCGGCGGGAACAGGCCGGGGGCGAGACGGGTGAGCGCCACCGGCCTGAGGACGTCTCCCACTGTTGACGGGGCGCCAGGCCCATGGAGTGACGGCTGAAACGGCCCTGAGCCACGGCGCGGGATGCAGCGTGGCTGCGCTGCCCGGCGATGAACCGCCTCGTCGACGGCGCATGACGCGGAAGGTGAACGCCTCGGAGCTGCTCTTCGACTTCGCCACCGCGACCGGGCTGTGGAACACCCTGGTGCGGTCGCTCTCCAGGCGGATCTCGGGAGCGCTTTCGGTCATTGATCTGACTCCCCGTCAGTTCTCGCAGTTCTCTCCCGACCCCCACAGGCGTCACGGCAACAGTGAGGCCGCGGCCCCGGGCCAGGGTCCTGAGCCGCAGTCTGCCGTCCCCTCATGCCTGAGGAAGCCATGACTCCCACCCCCCACCTCACCGAACCCGCCGCTTCACTCCTGGCTGCTGGACCGCGTCGACGAGCAGCTCGTCGAGTTCCATCCACCGGCCCTCGTCTACTACGACGCGCTCCAAGGCAGGCTCCCGGATCCGGGAGGACAACAGGATGTGCTTCCCTCGGACTTCCACATCTACTTCTACGACTCCTCCGGGAGCCGTCTGAACAACTCCCTGGGCTCCGAGACCAAGCCAGGACCTCGGTTGGCCGGTCAAGCGGAGGGCCTCGGGCTGCAGGGCGGGCACCCCGGAACTGTGTCCGCCGTCAGTGGTGACGGCCGGTGGCGGGTGTTGCTGAACCCCGGTCCGCACGGCATGAGCGCGGTGGTCGCCCTTCCGCTCGACACCGTCGACGGCGCCACATCGAAGCTCCTGTGGTTGAACGCCGTACTGCTCGCCGTCACGATCGTCGCCCTGATCGCCCTGGGCCGGTGGGTGGTTCGTCTGGGGCTGCTGCCCCTGACCAGAATGGAACGGACGGCTCAGGACGTCACCGCGGGCCGGCTCGATCTGCGGCTGGCAGACACCGATGCGCATACCGAGATCGGACGACTCGGCCGGGTCCTGACTCCATGCTGGACCGTCTGCAGAAGGCGCTGCTGGCCCGAGAGGCCTCGGAGGCCCGCCTTCGCCGGTTCGTCGCCGACGCCGGGCACGAGCTGCGCACTCCGCTCACCGCCATCCAGGGCTACGCCCAACTCGCCCTTCGCCCTGAACCGCGTTCGGCCCTCGAACGAAACGAGGCCAACCGGTTCATCGCGCAGAACGCGGAACGCATGAGTCTGCTCGTCGACGATCTCCAGCTGCTCGCGACCCTGGACAAAGAACCTTCCTACCGCAGGGAGCGGGTCGACCTGCTGTCCCTCGCGGCGGACGCCGTCAGCGCCGCCGCCGTCCACAGCGAGTCCCATCCCGTCGACCTCGGCCCGCTGCACACCCCCGCCGATCCCACCGGAGCGGAGGAACTCGATGTCGCGGAGACCGTCGGCGACCCGCACCGACTGCAGCAGATCGTGGAGAACCTGCTTTCCAACGCACGCACCCACACCCCGCCGGGCACCCGGGTCCATGTTCGTGTCGGCATGACCGAAGCAGGTCGCGGAA
>Ga0307511_10001719_pt1 | contig 23050 bp, 24 predicted proteins | sample 13_EM_MG_FD_200266 | JGI IMG/M metagenome (GOLD analysis project Ga0307511, IMG submission 200266) | Populus trichocarpa ectomycorrhiza microbial communities from riparian zone in the Pacific Northwest, United States - 13_EM | ecosystem: Host-associated > Plants > Roots > Unclassified | place... | reverse complement strand
CCTCAGGCCGCCGCTGGTGACCTGGGCCAACCACGGCGAGGACTTCGTGGCCGCGGTGGAGAACGGCGCGCTGTGCGCCACCCAGTTCCACCCGGAGAAGTCCGGCGACGCCGGCGCGCACCTGCTGGAGAACTGGCTCAGTTCGACGCGATAGGGTCAACCTCGTGACGTTTTACCTGCTCCCCGCCGTCGACGTCGCCGACGGCAAGGCTGTCCGGCTGGTCCAGGGCGAGGCCGGCACCGAGACCTCCTACGGCGACCCGCTGGAGGCCTCGCTCGCGTGGCAGAACGACGGCGCCGAGTGGATCCATCTCGTCGACCTCGACGCCGCGTTCGGCCGCGGTTCCAACCGTGAGCTGCTCGCCGGGGTCGTCGGCAAGCTGGACGTGAACGTGGAGCTGTCCGGCGGCATCCGCGACGACGAGTCGCTGGCCGCCGCGCTGTCCACCGGCTGCACCCGGGTCAACCTGGGCACGGCCGCGCTGGAGAACCCGCAGTGGTGCGCCCGGGCGATCGCCGAGCACGGCGACAAGGTTGCCGTGGGGCTGGACGTGCGGATCACCGAGCAGGGGCACCGGCTGGCCGCCCGCGGCTGGACCAGCGACGGCGGCGACCTGTGGGACGTGCTGGACCGGCTGGACCGGGACGGCTGCTCCCGGTACGTGGTGACCGACGTGAGCAAGGACGGCACCCTGCGCGGCCCCAACCTGGAGCTGCTGCGGGCGGTGTGCGACCGGACCGACGCCCCGGTGATCGCCTCCGGCGGTGTGTCCAGTGTGGACGATCTGGTCGCGCTGGCCGGGCTGGCCGCGGACGGCGTCGAGGGCGCGATCGTCGGCAAGGCCCTCTACGCCGGCGCGTTCACTCTCCCCGACGCTCTTTCCGCAGTTCGCTGAACTTCGCCAGGATCCAGCGCTCCAGCTCGTCGGCGTCGAGGCCGAGCCCGGTCAGCACCTGCGGGCCGACACCGTCGCCCTCGGCGATCAGGCCGAGCAGCAGGTGCTCGGTGCCGACGAAGTTGTGCCCGAGCCGCAGCGCCTCGCGCACGGCGAGCTCCAGCACCTTGCGCACGCGCGGCGTGAACGGGATGTCGTCGGTGATCTTCTCGTCGGTGTGGGGCGCGGCCACCTTCACCGCGGCCCGGATCTGCTCCTCGGTGATGCCCTGCGCGATCAGCGCCTTGGCCGCCAGGCCCTTCGGGGTGGAGATCAGGCCGAGCAGGATGTGCTCGGTGCCGATGTAGCGGTGGCCGGCGGCCTTGGCCTCGTCGCGGGCCCCGACCGTCACCGTGCGGGCGAGGTCGGTGAACCGGCTGAACGGGCCCCAGTCCATGGGCTCGTCCTTGGGCACGAAGCGCTTCTGCGCCGCCTGCTTGCTCACCCCCATGCTGCGCCCGATGTCCGTCCAGGTCGCGCCGGCCCGGCGGGCCTGGTCCACGAAGTGCCCGACCAGGTGGTCGGACAGCTCCCCGAGATGGTCGGCCTGCAGCACCGCCTCGGAGAGCCGCTCCAGGGGGTCGCCCTCCGGGTGCAGCTGGGCGACCAGGTTGATCATGTCGTCGAGTCGTGGTTTGGTCATGCCGTCAACGGTAGGTTGACGGCCAGAGGTCTGTCAACCTTCAGTTGACGGCGAGCTCCAGCGACCGGACGCGCCGTAGGTGCGCCGCCGCCCCGTGCGTGCGGTGGCGTCCGCGATCACCATTGTCGCCGTCAGCAGAATGATGTCCTTGAGGACGTACTGGCCCTCCAGGGTCGGCATGTGATCGGGACCGCTGAACAGTTCGGTGGGCATCAGCACCAGTGGTGAGAGAATGCCGACCGCCCACAGTGCCATCGGATAGATCACCACCCGGAGTCCGATGCGTGTGATCAGGGACACGCCGATTAGGCACTCCACTGTGGCGAACAGATACATGACCGGTCGATCCGGGGCCAGTCCGAAGGTCAGTGTGCGGCTGACCGTCTCCACCATGTGCTCGGCCGGGCTGACCCCCGGAAAGTACTTGAGTAATCCGAAAAAGAGAATGATCGACCCCATGCTGATCCGCAGCAGTCGGACGCTGTTTCGTGCCAGCCAGGTCTGTATTTTCGTCTCGAAAAGTGTGAATGTGTGAATGACTTCGAGCACGCGCGCCTCCGCAGGGGGAGTTTTTGGAGTAGGCGCAAGCCGCCCGCCCGAAGCGTATTCTCCCGGGATGGTCGTTGCCATCCCGAGATAGCCCTAGGTATGACCAGTAATTACCTAGTCGGAAATCGGTTCGATCGCGATGCCGACCGTGCCGCGCGAGCCCCGGCGGACCGTGCTGCCGAAGATCACCAGCCGCCCGGTCAGGGGGAACTTCTTCACGATCAGCTGCTTCGCGGTCGCCGTGCCGATCTCGTCCAGCAGCTGGGCGCTGCCCGGCACCGACGGCCCCGTCGCCCTGCCCCGCGCATCGCACGGCGCCAGCTCCACCCGGCCGTCCCGGCGAATCCGCTTCACCTTGCCGGAGCTCGCTCCCGTCCACACGAGCAGCCGGTCATCGTCCCGGGTCACCCACACCGGCGTTGGCACCGGCGTGCCGTCCTTGCGGAACGTGGTCAGCAGCAGGTACTTGCCGGTCGACAGGCGGTCCACATCGGTGATAGCCACATTTCCCCAGGCTAGTCGACCGGAGCGCGCGGGGCGCAATCCGTGATGGTCTGACCACGGTGTGCGACCCATGCTGACTGCCGCCGAGTGCGAACGCCTGCCCGAGTACGCCGGCGCGGGCATCCCGCACCACTGGATCATCGACCTCGACCTGGACGCCTTGACGCGGCCGATCGCACCGTAGGCTGGGGCCATGTCCGTCGCAGTCCGTGTCATCCCCTGTCTCGACGTCGACCGGGGCCGAGTCGTCAAAGGCGTCAACTTCACCGACCTGCGCGACGCGGGCGACCCGGTGGAGCTCGCGGCGGCCTACGACGCGGCGGGCGCGGACGAGCTGACCTTCCTGGACGTGACGGCCTCGTCGTCGGACCGGGAGACGACCTACGACGTGGTCCGCCGCACCGCGGAGCAGGTGTTCATCCCGCTCACGGTGGGCGGCGGCGTGCGGGCCCCGGAGGACGTGGACCGGCTGCTGCGGGCCGGGGCGGACAAGGTGAGCATCAACACGGCGGCGATCGCCCGGCCGGAGCTGCTGCGTGAGGCGTCGCAGCGGTTCGGGGCCCAGTGCATCGTGCTGTCGGTGGACGCGCGGCGGGTGCCTGCCGACGGCCAGCCGACGCCGTCCGGCTTCGAGGTGACCACGCACGGCGGACGCCGAGGCACGGGCATCGACGCGGTGGAGTGGGCGGCCCGCGGCCAGGAGTTGGGGGTCGGCGAGATCCTGCTGAACTCGATGGACGCGGACGGCACGAAGGCCGGCTTCGACCTGGAGCTGATCCGGCTGGTGCGGGCCCAGGTGAGCGTGCCGCTGATCGCCAGCGGCGGCGCCGGCCAGGTGGACCACTTCCCGCCGGCCGTCGAGGCCGGCGCGAACGCGGTGCTGGCGGCGAGCGTGTTCCACTTCGGCACGCTCCGCATCGGCGAGGTGAAGGACGAGCTGCGCGGCGCGGGAGTGGTGGTCAGGTGAAGCAGGTGCTGCCGGGGTCGTCCGCACCCCTGGAGATCAAGATCGCGTCGCTGGTGCTGGCCGGCGGCGGGCTGGTGTTCCTGCTGACGTTTCTGGTGCTGGGCATCCAGGCCGGGGACCTGGGGTCGCTGATCCTGCCCGGGCCGGTGGCGTTGATCAGCCTGGGGCTCGGGGCCGGCCTGCTGGCCGGGGTGGGGCCGGTGCGGTTCCCGGCTCTACTGTGGACGGTGCTGGTGGCGCTGCTGGACGCCTCGTTCGCGCTGCTGGCCAGCGAGGTGTGGCTGGCGGTGCTGTCCGGGGTGCTGGCGGCGGCCCATGTGTACGCGCTGGTTCTGCAGATCACCTTGCCGGCCCGACGACACATGGGAAGCGCGACATGACCGACACGCTCGATCCGAAGATCGCCCAGCGGCTCAAGCGAAACGCCGAGGGGCTGGTGTGCGCGGTGGCGCAGCAGCGCGGCACCGGCGAGGTGCTGATGGTGGCGTGGATGGACGACGCGGCGCTGCACCGCACGCTGACCACCCGCGAGGCGACGTACTTCTCCCGCAGCCGCAACCAGCAGTGGATCAAGGGTGAGACCTCGGGCCACACCCAGCGGGTGCATGAGGTGCGGCTGGACTGCGACGGCGACACGGTGCTGCTGGTGGTCGACCAGGAGGGCGGGGCCTGTCACACCGGCGACCGCACCTGCTTCGACGCCGACAAGCTGCTCTGACGGGGCCACCGACCGGCCAGCGCCGGCAGCAGGGCGATGGAGGTGTCGACGCCACGGGCGAAGGCGCGCAGCGACAGGCGCTCGTTCGGGGCATGCATGCGGTTGTCGGGTACGGCAAAGCCCAGCAGCAGGACCGGGGTGCCGCGGTCGGCGAACAGCCCGGCGGCCGCGATCCCGCCGCCGGAGCCCTGAAACACCGGCTCCGTGCCGAATCCGTGCCGGCAGGCGTCAAAGGCGGCGTCGATGGCCCAGCCGGTGCGCGGCAGGCGAATCGGCGGTCGCGCGGCGACCACCTTGGCCGACGCGCCGTCCCAAGCGGCGACCGAACGCGAGACAGCACGAACAACGGCATCGGGGTCGACGCCCGCGGAGAGACGGAACTCCAAGCGGCCGAAGGCCCGCGCGGCGAGCACGCCGTCGCCACGACCGGCCCGCAACCGTGAAATCGTCATCGAGGCGCCGGGGACGTCCAACGAGGCGATCAGCCGGCACAACTCGACGCCAGGGTCCAGAACCTTGCCGCCGTAGGTGCCGGAGTGCAGGTCGGTGCCGGGCCGGCGAACGGTCACGGCGAGCCGCACGACACCCCGCAGCGACACGGTCAGCGCCGGCGCCGACGGGCTGCGCATGGCGGTGTCGCTGATCACCGCCACCGCCGGCGTCACACCCCAGTGGTCCAGAAAGTCGGCCAGGTGAGGACTTCCGACCTCCTCCTCGCCGTCCAACAGCACCCGCACGTTCACCGGCGACGTCCCGGCTCCGCGAAGCCAGCTCTCCGCGGCGGCCACATGCGCGAGCAGCTGGCCCTTGTTGTCGGAAACACCGCGCCCCAGCATGAGTCCATTGTGGACAACAGGCTGGTACGGCGGTGTCCGCCACTGCGTGAGGTCGCCGGCGGGACGGACGTCGTAGTGCCCGTACAAGAGCACCGTCGGCCGATCCGGCCGCCGACCCCAACCGCCGACGACCAGGGGATTTCCTGGCGTGTCAACGATTCGCACGCCGAGCCCGGCCCGCCGCAGCCGGGCCGCGAGCCATGTCGCGGCCCGGCGCGCCTGCGGGCGGTCCGAGCTCACGCTCGGAATCGCCGCCAGCTCGGCGATCTCGTCGACGAACCGGCCACGGTGCCGTGCGGCGTACGCCAGCGCGGCCCTCACCGGCGGGCGCCGTTGACGACCGCCGGCACCCCGCTTCCCTTGTAGACTCCGAGCCCGCCGCGCTTGGCGAACGCGTGCGTGCGCGGGCCGCCCTTGAACCGGCCGTCGTGATTCGGGGCGGCGACGCCGACCGGACGGTGCGCGTCCCAGGGCAGCACCCGCTCCACCTCGGTCCGCTCGGCCAGCCGCATCGACTGCGCGGACGTGATCCACTCTTCCGCGGGTTCGGCGATCTCCAGCAGCAGCGCCTCGAACTCGGACCTGGTCGACTCCAGGATGTGCGGCGCGGCCAGCCAGCGCAGCACCTGCCGCCCGGTGACCCCCATCCGCTGCCTCGGCGAGGTGACCAGACGCTCGTCGAAGTAGCGGATCAGGACCTCGTCCACCACGTCCCACGCGTTCGCCGCGCCGAACAGCTCCTTGACGTCCGGCGCGTTGAGGATGCGGAACGCCTCCTCCAACAGCTGCATGACCTCCACGCGCAGCACGTTGAGGTGGCCGTACGAGGTGAACTTCAGGTTGTTGCGCAGGTCGAGGCCGGCCCGGCGGACGATCGCGATGCTGCCGAAGCTCGGGTCGTAGGCCCGCGCCCGGATCACGTCGGAGATCCGCTTGTCCCGCCAGAACAGCGCGACCTGGTTGTTCAGGTGCGCGAACAGGCGGTGGAAGTCCACGTTCGGCCGTGAGTTGGCCGCGCCGGCGCCCCGGCCGTAGCCCAGGATCCGGCGGTACGCGGCGATCCGATCCTTCTTGGTGTAGCGCAGCACGTCCCGGCGGTCGAACCGGTACAGCCCGAACGCGCCCGGCCCGTCGGACAGGCGAATCGCGCCGCCCTGGAACAGCTCCTGCAGCTTCTGCACGACGCGGAACACCCCGATCCGCTCATGCTGGTACAGGTAGTACAGGTCGCCGACGGCGATGATGCGCTCGGACGCGACGGTCTCGTCGTACGCCTCGACGCCGCGCGGCATCCGGGTCTGGCCCAGGTCCGCAGCCGCGTCCGGGCCGATGCCGACCATGCCGGCCAGGCCGCCGTCCGGCGTGGGCGGCTGGGCCCGTTCGGCGGCGTCGACCTGCTCCAGCATGCCGTCGATCTGCTTGAGGATGGCGTCGCCCAGCTGCGGGTTGCTGGTGAGCTGGTCTCCCAGCTTGTCGGCGACCTGTTCGCGCAGCGCGGCGACCCGGTCGAACAGGTCGCGATAGTCCTTCTCGGTGCCCATATCGTCCTCCTCACGCGTCCGGCTCGGACTGCCGCCGCGTCTGGACCGGCGCCGAGGTGTCTACTGTGGACGGCAGGGCGCGGCTGGCCCGGACCGCGCGCGGCGACCCGGACCCGTTGTCGTCCGGGTGGCGCACCGGCGCCGCCACCGACACCACCTCGTTGAGGTCGTCGATGAGCGAGTCGATGCCGATCTGCACCCGCCGGCTGTAGAAACCGGGCGGCAGCGCGGGTTGGCCGCCGGGTGCGCTGGGCAGCAGCACCACGATCGACACCAGCTGCTTCACCACCTGGGTGAAGGCGCTGTCCACGCCGTCCTTGCCGGCGCTGGTGATGAACTGCTGGCCCTCGGTGGTGGCGAAGTCGGAGATCCAGCGCAGCAGCCCGCCCAGCGGCATGGTGCCGCCGCCCGGGATCGGCACGCGCAGCACCTCGCGCTCGCCCGCGTTGACGAGCACCGAGTCGAACGCGTCGGTCAGCTCGTCGACCTGGCTCGCGGTCGCCGCGAGCAGCTGGGACAGCGCGACCAGCGCCGGCCCGAAGTAGCCCTGGCTGCCGGGCGGCAGCGTGAACGGGTCGATCTTGCCGCGCTGCGCCTGCCAGCTGTAGTACAACGACGCCACCCAGTCCACGATGGTGATGTACGAGGTCTGCACGCGCTCGTCGCCGACCGAGTCGACGAAGTCCGGGATCAGCCCGAACGCGTCGCGCACCATGCCCAGGTGCCCGCCGACGGTGTCCGGGTCGATCGTGACCGGGCCGCCACCGGCCACGGAGGACTGCGTCGGCTGGTCGCTGACGAACAGCAGCAGCGAGAAGATCTGATCCACCCGCGGCACCCGGATGAGCGGGCTCTCGAACTCCTTGCGCAGCTCGTCCAGGTCGTGGTGGACGAGCGCGCGGAAGCCCTCCGCGACCTCCTTGTTGAAGTCCACCCGCAGCGGCGTCAGGGAGTCCAGCAACTCGCCGGAATCCTTCACGGCCGTGCGCGCCCGGGCCGCCAGCGACGCCTGCGCGCCGGTGACCGCGCCCAGGTCGGCCTGCACCGCGTAGCCGCGCGGCGTCCACTTCGCGTCGGTGTGCCCCTCCACCCTGGACAGGGTGAAGCTGCCGGTCAGCGCCGCGACGAAGCCGTTCGTGTCGCCGTCGCGCCACTTCCAGCCGAGCACGTCGCTGATCGCCTGCGCGGCCTGGCCGGCGACCGGGCCGTCGGACCGGCTCGTCGGCGTCGTGGTGGACACCTCGCGGGTCAGAATCGGGTACGCGGTGTCGATGTCGGTCGGCGGCGGCTGCGGCGGCCGGTCCTCAGTGCTGGTCATTCCCCACTCCATCCCTGGTGCGTCATCGCGATCGCCTGCCGAGCTCGCCGAAGAAGTTCCTGGTCAACACGTCCGGGCCGGCCAGCCCGCGGTCCAGCGCGAGCCGGACCGCGCCGATCAGGAACCGCTCCGGCACCACCCCGGGGTCGACGCCGCGGGCCAGCCGGCCGGCCGCCTCCTCGATCATCGCCTGTTCCTTGTGCTCGAACCGGAGCACCGCGGCCAGCGTGCGGTTGCCCAGCGACGGATAACGGGTGTGGCACATGGTGTCCACCACCAGCGGCACCGCCCGGTCCGCGCTGCGCAGCAGCGTCTCCGGGATACTGGCGCCCCGGGTGTCCGGGTACATCGTCCGCCACAGCCGGTCGTACCGCCGCGACTCCGCGGTGAAACCCATGCGCCGCAACAACTCCACCGAGAGCTTCGCGCGCAGGTACGGCGTCGGGTGCACGCCGCCGGGCGAGTGCCGCAGCGCCTGCCCGCGGCTGCGCCCGATCACGTCGAACAGCGAGCCGACAAACGCCGGGCCGCCGAGCAACAGGCCGGACATGTCCGCGAAGATCTCGCGGTTCCACCTGGTCCAGGTGGCCGCGACCGAACGCGGCAGGCCGTCGGCGAGCAGCCGCCGGGCGACGCCCGTCGGGATCGCCCGCTGCAGCCCGAGGTCGTTCTGCAGGTTGTGGCTCACCTCGTGCAGCACCGCGCCCAGCGTCCACGGGTTGACCATCCGGTGGTAGGGCAGCTGGATCAGCGGAAAAGGGTTGAGCTGCCGGCCGATCTTGCTCAGCCGGATGCCGCGCCGGAAGGTGGCCGGCGAGAAACCCGTGCGCAGGTAGCAGAACGGCGGCGGCGCTGGAATCGGCTTGGCCACGCCGACGCCCAGGTACGCGTACTGGTAGCAGTCCAGCGCGATCCGGTCGCAGGCCACCAGCCACGGCGCGAACGCGGACTGCCGCTGGCCGAACAGCTCCAGGTAGAAGTCCCACACCTGCTCGACCGACCGCACGAAGTCGTGCGCGCGGGACTTCTGGCGCAGCAGCTCGGTCATGGCGGCCCGGTCGGTTCGGGCCACCGCGGTCTCGGCGGCGTCGCGGACCTGCGCGGACGCCGTGCGCAGCGGCCGGCGCTGGGTGCTGATCAGCGCGTTGGCCGCCTCCACGTGCCCGCGACTGGGACCCGTCGCCGGATCGCCGAACTCGTCGACGGAGAACGGCCGCAGCGCGGCCAGGTGGCGCTCCACGTTCAGCGCCTGGCTGAGCACCCAGTCACGGACATCCCGATCACTGTTGGCGGGCCGCGTGACGGTTCGCTCAGCGACGTGCACGGTGCCTCCTGGCGGGCCGCGAGTGGTAGCGGTGGTTGAGCACGTTGGTGGCGTGCACGGCGCGGCGGGCCGCGTGCGGGCGGTGGCCCCGGTGGTGGTGATGGCGCGAGCGCGGGTGGCCGTGCGACGGCGACACCTTCGAGACGTTGCGCAGCAGCGAGCCGACCGCGCCGCGGGCGGTGACCTGCTGGCCGTCGGCCCACTGGGTGGCCAGGTCCTTGACGGTGTTCAACGCGACCGAGGGCAGCGCCTTGATCAGAGGACGCCGGCGGACGTCCCGCCACAGATCCGTGCCGACCTTGGCCAGGCCCTTGGCCAGCGGCTTGCCCACGGCGCGCAGCAGCTTCGGCGCGGCCTTCGCGGCCAGCTTGCCGGCGATGGACACCAGCGGGCCCAGGAACGCCTCGGCCTCGGCCTCCGACTCCGCCTCGGCGGCGCGGGTGGCCAGGTGCGCCATCAGCTCGGCCTCAGCGGCCAGGCCCAGCCGGGAGGCACGGAAGTTCGGGTCGGCGAAGGCCTCGTACTCCAGCTCCTCCTCGTCCTCCTCCTCGTAGAGGTACTCGTCCTCCGCCTCGTACTCCTGCTCGAGCTCGTACTCGTGGGACTCGTACTCGTGAGCGTCGTACTCGTCCTCCAGCTCGAGCTCCTCCTCGTCCTCGAACTCGTGCTGCTCGAACTCGTCCTCGAGCTCCAGCTCGTGGTGGCCGTTGAGCTCGTACTCCAGTTCGCCCTCGATCGCGGGGTAGCCGCGGCTCATGCTCGTCCTCCCAGCTCGTCTGCTGTCCTGACCACCGCCGTGCGACCGGCGGGAACCGCGCCCGACGGCACGGGAACCTTGCTGACCACGCGCACCACCCGGGCCGGCCGGCCGTCGCGCGCCGGCACCCGCACCGGGGTGACGACCTCGACCGTGGAACCGCGGTGGTGGCCGTGATGGCCGGCGTGCGCCACCGGGGAGCGCAGCGGGCCCGGGTACGTGCCGACCGCGCCCGAGCGGCGCACGCCCCGCACGTGGTGGACCAGCGCGTCCCGGCTGTCGCCGAGCACGTTCGCGGTGTGCGCGGCCATCACCTTCGCGGCCAGCGGCCGGCTCAGCTTCCGTCCACTGTGGACGTGCCGGCTGAGGGTGTGCGCGGTGCGGTCGACGATCGTCGGCACGACGCCGGTGTACGGCCGGGTCTCGTGCCGGCGGTGCAGCAGTTCGGCCAGCACGGCCGCGCCGCGCACCAGATCCGCGTGCACCGCCCGCAGCGCCCTGCGTTCCGGGCGGGACAACAATGTCGCCGCCGCCGCTCCCATCAGCGCCTCGGCCTCGGCCTCGGATTCGCTTTGCGCGGCCTGTGCCGCCAAGGCTTCCGCTTGTGCGTGTTCGGCGGTCAGCGGCCGGTTTTCGTACTCCTGCTCGTGTTCGCCTTCCAATGCCGACGCGAGCACGTCGCCGGCGATGCCGCCGAGCGGGCCGCCCAGCGCGCTGCCCACGATCGGGGCCGCGATCTTCGCCAGCGGGCGCAACACCTTCGCGCCCCGCCTGACGAACCGGCCGACGCCGCGCAGGCCCCGGCGCAGGCCCCGGAGGCTGAACGCCTCACCCTCGTCGAGCTGCTCGAACTCCCCCTCGCCGACCAGGGCCTCCAGTTCGTCGGCGAACTCTTCCTCGTACTCGCCTTCGAGTTCTTCCTCGAACTCCAGCTGCGCCATGTTCAGGCTCCTCCCAGCGGGCGGTCGTCCGCGCCACCGAGTGCACCCGGGACGGCCGCCGGCCGGTAGTCGCACGAAACCGCGCGACACGAAGCCCCTAGTTCATCTGTGTGTCACACATTTCGGCGATGCGAGATGTGGCCGTTTGCGCTTTCCTTGACTGCACTGGACGACAGCTGCCTGTCGAGGCGGGAGGGGACCCGTCACGGGGGAGCAGGGCTAGCGGAGGTCCGTGCATGGTGAACAACGGGGTGGCGGTCTCAGGGCTGCCACCAGGGGATGGGAACGTGGTCAAGGTCCGGTTTCCGCGCGTGGTCGCGGATCCCGGACAGGACGAGGTGGTGCAGAACCTGCTCAGAGCGCTGGTGCGCCGGGTCGCCGAGATCGGCGGCCCGCCGACGTCGGACCGGCCGGTGCTAGATCGCGAGGAGCTGGGCGTGCGCTGCCTGCTGCTGCCGCGCGACATCAGGCCGGGCGGGGTGGCGGGGCTGCTCAGCCCGCGCGAGCGGGAGATCGCGCGGATGGTCGCGCTCGGGCGCACCAACCGCGCGATCGCCGATTCGCTGGATATCAGCAACTACACGGTGTCCACGCACCTGAGGCGGGTGTTCGCGAAGCTGGACGTGACCAGCAGAGCGGCCATGGTGGCCTCGCTCGCCGGCAATCCGCACCTGCTGGCCGAGAAGTGACCAGGTCCACGGTGGATCACCGATCGGGCAGTTCGCCGGTCAGGTAGTGCTGGAGGGTGGGGGCGATGGTCGCCACCAGGGTCTCGACGTCGGCCGAGGCGATGGGCTCCAGGCGCATCACGTAGCGGGCCAGGCCGAGGCCGGCGATCTGCGAGCCGAACAGGCCCAACCGCAGCTCCGGCCGGTCGACGCCGAGATCGCTGAGCATGCCGCCGAACACCACGCCGATGAACTCCCGCAGCATCTGGGCGGCGGACTCCTGGGTGGCGGCGCTGCGCACCAGGGCGGCGAAGCCGCCGCCGCCGCTGTTGTCCCAGGTGGTCACGAACGTGCGCACGACCCGCACGGCCAGCTCCTCGACCGGGCCGGAGGCGAAGACGGCCTGCCTGATGAACTCGGGCGTGACGGGCAGTTCGACGGCCGCGGCGAACAGGCCCTGCTTGCCGCCGAACCAGTGGTTGACCATGGCCGGATCGACTTCGGCCCGCGCGGCGATGGCGCGTACCGTGGCCCCGTCGAAGCCCTGTTCGGTGAAGACCTCCCGGGCGGCCGCCAGCAGGGCGGCCTTGGTGTCCTCGCCGGCGGGCCGGCGGCCCCGCCGCTTCGGATCGGTCACCGTGCACTCCTTATTTCAACAACCATTGAAATCTAGGGCCGCGTCCCCATGGCGTCAACCTCATAGAGCAGAATGACAGCCATGGTCAGTGCCTTCGGGGAGGTCAGTCCCAGCCGCGAGGAGTTCCGTGCGCTGGCGGCGCAGCGCAGGGTCATCCCGGTCGTCCGCCGCCTGCTCGCGGACGCCGAGACGCCGGTGGGGGTGTACCGAAAGCTCGCCGCCGACCAGCCGGGCACCTTCCTGTTCGAATCGGCCGAGAACGGCAGCTCCTGGTCGCGCTGGTCGTTCGTGGGCGTGCGCAGCCCGGCGGCGCTGACCGTGATCGACGGCGAGGCGGCCTGGACCGGCACTCCGCCGGTCGGCCTGCCCAGCGGCGGGGACCCGATGCGGGCCCTGCGCGAGACCATCGAGGTGCTGCGCACCGATCCGCTGCCGGGCCTGCCGCCGCTGACCGGCGGCATGGTCGGCTTCGTCGGCTACGACGCGGTGCGCCGGCTCGAACGGCTGCCCGAGCTGACCGAGAACGACCTGAACCTGCCCGAGATGGTGATGCTGCTGGCCACCGACCTGGCCGCGCTGGACCACCACTCGGGCGCCATCACGCTGATCGCCAACGCCGTCAACTGGGACGACTCCCCGGAGCGGGTCGACGCCGCCTACGACGACGCGGTCCGCCGCCTGGACTCGATGACCGAGGACCTGTCCCGCGAGGCCCCGCCGACGGCCTCGGTGCTGCGGCCGGCCGAGGTGCGGATGCGCCGCCGCCGCACGACCGAGGAGTTCGGCGCGGCGGTGGAGACGGCCAAGGAGGCCATCCGGGCCGGCGAGGCGTTCCAGGTGGTGCTGTCGCAGCGGTTCGAGATGGACACCACCGCCGACGCCCTGGACGTCTACCGGGTGCTGCGGACCACCAACCCCAGCCCGTACATGTACCTGCTGCGGCTGGACGGCTTCGACATCGTCGGCGCGAGCCCGGAGGCCCTGGTCACGGTGCGCGAGGGCAAGGCCACCGCGCACCCCATCGCCGGCACCCGCTGGCGCGGCGCGGACGCCGACGAGGACGCGCTGCTGGAGAAGGACCTGCTGTCCGACGCCAAGGAGCGGGCCGAGCACCTGATGCTGGTCGACCTGGGCCGCAACGACCTGGGCCGGGTCTGCCGCCCCGGCTCGGTGCACGTGGTCGACTTCTTCAAGGTGGAGCGGTACAGCCACGTGATGCACATCGTGTCCACGGTCACCGGCGAGCTGGACGAGGGCCGCACCGCGTTCGACGCGATGGCCGCCTGCTTCCCGGCCGGCACGCTGTCCGGCGCGCCCAAGCCGCGGGCCATGGAGCTGATCGAGGAGCTGGAGCCGACCCGGCGCGGCCTGTACGGCGGCATCGTCGGCTACCTGGACTTCGCCGGCGACGCCGACACGGCGATCGCCATCCGCACCGCGCTGGTCCGCGACGGCGTGGCCTACGTGCAGGCCGGCGCCGGCATCGTGGCCGACTCGAATCCGCAGGCCGAGGACACCGAGTGCCTGAACAAGGCCCGGGCGGTGCTGGCCGCCATCGCCACCGCGGAGACGCTGCGGCCGGCCCGGGAGTCGGTGACCGCGGATGTCTGACCGGCGTCCACTCTGGACGGTGGTCGGCCTGCTGGCGCTGGCCTCGCTGCTGCTGTGGGTGTCGTCGCTGATGACGTGGTCCTGGTCGCAGCGCAGCGACCCGCTGGCCGGGGTGGTCACCACCAAGCTCACCGGCTCGGAGCGGGAGACCGCCCTGGTGCCGCTGGCCCTGGCCGCCCTGGCGCTGATCGCCGCCGTGGTGGCGACCGGCGGCCTGGTGCGGCGGATCGCCGGCGGCGTGGTCTTCCTCGTCGGCGTGGGCACGATCTGGCTGGCCTTCGACGGCGCCGGCGAGGTCTTCGACACGCACCCCACCGCTTACCCGTTCGTGACGATCGCGGTCGGCCACGGCCTCGCGGTGCTGGCCGGGCTGGCGGTGACGCTGGCCGGTGTCCAGTTGGTCCGATCCGGGCACCGCATGCCCCGGCTCGGCGCCAAGTACCAGGCCCCGGCCCAGGCCAGGCGCGTGACCGACCCGGACCGCGAGCTCTGGCAGGCGCTGGACGCCGGCTCGGACCCCACCGCCAATCAGTGACGGAAGCGGCACGCGGCGTGATTGTTACCGGATAGGGCCTTGACTACCTGGGGGTCTTTCGGTGACCCGCCGTACGTGCCGCATCCATCACGGGGTTAGCATCGTTGTGGCGGGAAGGGGAGTTGGCGTGACCGTGCTTGACTCGATCATCGACGGCGTCCGCGCCGACCTGGCCGCGCGCCAGGCCGAAATCCCATTCGAGGTCATCAAGGAACGTTCGCTGGCGGCCGCGGCGCCGCGGGACGTGATGGGGGCGCTGAACGCGCCCGGCATCGGCGTCATCGCCGAGGTGAAGCGGCGCAGCCCGGCGCGCGGCGAGCTGGCCCCGGTGCTCGATCCGGCCGAGCTGGCAAGGGAATACCAGGCCGCGGGCGCGCGGGTGATCAGCGTGCTGACCGAGCGGCGGCACTTCGGCGGATCGCTGGCCGACCTGGCCGCGGTGCGGGCCGCGGTGAGCGTTCCGCTGCTGTGCAAGGACTTCGTCGTCAGCCCGTACCAGGTGCACGAGGCCCGCGCGCACGGCGCCGACATGGTGCTGCTGATGGTGGCCGCGCTGGAGCAGAACGCCCTGGAGGCGCTGCTGGACCGCGTCGAGTCGCTGGGCATGGTCGCGCTGGTCGAGGTGCACAACGCCGAGGAGTGCGACCGGGCCCTGGAGGCCGGGGCCAAGGTGCTGGACGTGAACGCGCGCAACCCGCACACGCTCGAGGTGGACCGGGACATGTTCAGCCGGCTCGCGCCCGGCCTGCCGTTCGACACCTACAAGGTGGCCGAGTCCGGCGTGCGCAGCCCCGGCGACCTGATGACCTACGCCGGCGCCGGCGCGGACTCGGTGCTGGTCGGCGAGAGCCTGATCACCAGCGGCGACCCCAAGGCGGCGGTGACGCAGCTGGTCACCGCCGGCTCGCACCCGGCCTGCCCGCGGCCCAGCCGCTAGAGCACAGATCTCCTGGGGAGACATGACCGACAAGCACGACCCCGACCACCGCGGCTACTTCGGCGAGTACGGCGGCCGGTTCATGCCGGAGGCGCTGATCGCCGCCATGGACGAGCTGACCGCGGTGTACGAGAAGGCCCGCCTGGACCCGGAGTTCGTCAACGAGTTCGACCGCCTGCTCCGCGACTACGCGGGTAGGCCGTCGCTGCTGACCGAGGCCAAGCGGTTCGCCGAGCACGCCGGCGGGGCGCGCATCCTGCTCAAGCGCGAGGACCTCAACCACACCGGCTCGCACAAGATCAATAATGTGCTGGGGCAGGCCCTGCTGACCAAGCGCATGGGCAAGAAGCGGGTCATCGCCGAGACCGGCGCCGGCCAGCACGGCGTGGCCACCGCCACCGCCTGCGCGCTGATGGGCCTGGACTGCGTGATCTACATGGGCGAGGTCGACACCGAGCGGCAGTCCCTGAACGTGGCCCGGATGCGGCTGCTCGGCGCCGAGGTGATCCCGGTCAAGACCGGCTCCCGCACCCTCAAGGACGCCATCAACGAGGCCCTGCGGGACTGGGTGGCCAACGTCGAGGACACCCACTACCTGCTCGGCACCGCCGCCGGCGGCCACCCGTTCCCGGTGATGGTCCGCAACTTCCACCGGATCATCGGCATCGAGGCCCGGCAGCAGTGCCTGGACCTGATCGGCCGGCTGCCCGACGTGGTCGCGGCCTGCGTGGGCGGCGGCTCCAACGCCATCGGCATCTTCCACGGCTTCCTCGACGACCCCGAAGTCCGGCTGGTCGGGCTGGAGCCCGGCGGGCACGGGATCTCCTCCGGCGAGCACGGCGCGACCCTGACCGAGGGCACGCCGGGCATGCTGCACGGCGCCCGCTCGTACCTGCTCCAGGACGAGGACGGCCAGACCGTCGAGGCGTACTCGATCTCGGCCGGCCTGGACTACCCGGGCGTCGGCCCGGAGCACTCGTACCTCAAGGACATCGGCCGGGCCGAGTACCGGCCGGTGACCGACGCCGAGGCGATGGACGCGATGATGCTGCTGTCCCGCACCGAGGGCATCATCCCGGCCATCGAGTCCGCGCACGCCCTGGCCGGCGCGCTGGTGCTGGGCCGCGAGCTGGGCCCGGAGGGCGTCATCCTGGTCAACCTGTCCGGCCGCGGCGACAAGGACATGGGCACCGCCAACAAGTTCTTCAACCTCGTGCCGGAGAGTGACTCCTGATGCCGCTGCTCGCCGAGGGACGGTCCTCGCTGATCGGCTACCTGCCGGCCGGCTTCCCCACCGTCGAGGGCTCCACGTCGCTGCTCAAGGCCATGATCGACGGCGGCTGCGACCTGGTCGAGGTGGGCGTGCCCTACTCGGACCCGGTGATGGACGGCCCGACCATCCAGGCCGCCGCCGACCAGGCGCTGGCCAACGGCTTCCGGCTGCGGCACGTGTTCGAGGTCGTCGAGGCCGTGTCCGCGGCCGGCGGCAAGGCCGTGGTGATGAGCTACTGGAACCCGATCTACCACTACGGCGTGGACAAGTTCTCCCGCGACCTGGCCGCGGCCGGCGGCCTGGGCATCATCACGCCGGACCTGGTGCCGGACGAGGCCGCGGAGTGGATGGCCGCCTCGCGGGCGCACGGCCTGGACCGCATCTTCCTGGTCGCGCCGTCCTCCACCGAGGAGCGCATCGCCATGACCGCGGCCGCCAGCAGCGGCTTCCTGTACGCCACGTCGGTGATGGGCGTGACCGGCGCGCGGGACGCGGTCGGCTCGGCGGCCCCGGAGCTGGTGCGGCGGGTCCGCGCGCACACCGATCTGCCGGTCGGGGTCGGTCTGGGCGTGAAGTCCGGGTCGCAGGCGGCCGAGCTGGCCGGCTTCGCCGACGCGGTCATCGTCGGCTCGGCCTTCGTGACCCGCTCGGCGCAGGGCGAGTCCGGGGTGGCCGAGCTGGCCAAGGAGCTGGCCGAGGGCGTGCGGAACCCGGTGGCCACCGCTTTGTGACCTGATGCGGACCTGGGTCGGACACAGTCGTCACACAGCCTCAAGTACGGTGGGCGCGTGCCGAACAACCTGATCCTGGCCAGCTTCCCCAGCCCGCCCCAGGGCGTGTGGCACCTCGGCCCGATCCCGATCCGTGCCTACGCGCTGTGCATCATCGCCGGCATCATCGTGGCGATCGTGTGGGGTGAGCGCCGCTGGCAGGCCCGTGGCGGGCAGAAGGGCTTCATCACCGACCTGGCGGTCTGGGCCGTGCCGTTCGGCCTGGTCGGCGGCCGGCTGTACCACCTGGCCACCGACTGGCAGACCTACTTCGGCCCGGGCGGCAACCCGATCGGGGCGCTGGAGGTGTGGAACGGCGGCCTCGGCATCTGGGGCGCCGTCGCGCTGGGCGGCGTCGGGGCGTGGATCGGGTGCCGCCGCCGCGGCGTGCCGCTGCCCGCGGTCGCCGACGCGATCGCCCCGGGCATCGTGCTGGCGCAGGCCATCGGCCGCATCGGCAACTACTTCAACCAGGAGCTCTACGGCCGGGTCACCGACGTGCCGTGGGCGCTGGAGATCTTCAACCGGGTCGACCCGGCGACGGGCCTGTCCGACCCGATCAACGGCATCGCCCAGGGCGCGCCCGAGAAGCTGGTGCACCCGACGTTCCTCTACGAGCTGCTGTGGAACATCGGCGTCGCGATCGTGGTGGTGTGGGCCGACAAGAAGTTCCGGCTGGGCCACGGCCGGGCGTTCGGGCTGTACGTCGCCGCCTACACGGCCGGCCGGTTCTGGATCGAGCTCATGCGCGACGACACCGCGACGCTGGTGTTCGGCGTGCGCATCAACGTTTTTGTCGCCGGGATCGTGTTCATCGGCGCGGTGATCTACGTGATCATGGCTCGCAAGCGTGGCCCGCGTGAGGACCTGGTGGCGATCCGCGAGGCGCACGAGGCCGGCCTGAAGGACGCCGCCGGCGAGGCCGGTGACGCCGTCGAGGGCGAGGTCGACGTCGAGAAGACGGACGACGAAGAGGTTCAAGAGCCGTCGGAGAACCTGGTCGACGAGGAGTCCGAGACCGCGGACAAGGCCGAGGCCGCCGGCGACGAGTCGGTCTCGGAAGAGTCCCGGGTCGAAGAGGCGGCCGAGCGCAAGAGCTGAGCCGGCATACCATCGCTGGCCATGCGGATCCTCGTCGTCGAGGACGATGACCGGGTGGCGCGGGGCCTGGTGACGGCGCTGCGCCACGCCGGCTATGAGGTGCACCGGGTGGGCACGGTGGCGGCCGCGGTGAGCGCGCCGCCGGTCGACGTGGTGCTGCTCGACATGGGCCTGCCCGACGGGGACGGCACCGAGGTGCTGCGCCGGCTGCGCGACTCCGGGACGGCGGTCATCGCCGTGACCGCTCGCGGCGAGGAACGGGACCGGGTGCTGGGCCTGCGGGCCGGCGCCGACGACTACGTGGTGAAGCCGTTCGGCACGGCCGAGCTGCTGGCCCGGATCGAGGCGGTGCTGCGCCGCACCCGCAAGGCCCGGGCCGAGGTGGCCGACGCCGAGGTCGTCGAGGTCGGCCCGCTGAAGCTGGACAGCGCGACCCGGGCGGTGTCGGTGGAGGGCCGCGAGCTGGCCTTGACCCGCAAGGAGTTCGACCTGCTGGCGCTGCTGGCCGCGCGGCCGGGGCAGGTGGTGAGCCGGGACCTGATCATGGACCAGGTGTGGCAGGCCTCGTACGAGGCGCCGACGCGGACGTTGGACACGCATGTGGCGGCGCTGCGCGGAAAGCTCGGCGGGCAGGTGCGGATCGAGACCGTGCGGGGCGTCGGCTACCGCCTGGTGGGCTGATGCTGCGCCGCCTGCTGCTGGTGCTGATCCCGCTGCTGTTGCTGCTGGCGGCGGCGTTGGGCGTGCCGCTGGCCACCGCCGTGGCCGAGCGGGAGACGCAGACGACGTACCTGGACCGGCTGGCCGACGTGAGCCGCTTCGCGTCGCTGGCGCAGAGCGCGTTGGTGGAGAGCCCCACGGCGCCCGGGGGCCGGGAGGCGTTGCGGGACGAGCTGAACCGCTACGGGCAGCTGTACGGCATTCCGGTCGCGGTGGTGGCCGCCGGCGGCGATGACGTGGTGCTGGCCTCGCCGCAGCGGCCGAACCTGACCGATCCGGCGGTGGCGGCCGGGCTGAGCGCGGCGTTCGCCGGCTACCGGCCGAGTCCGCCGTCCTCGGTGCTGCCGTGGGAGACCGCGCCGCTGGTGGTGGTGGAGCCGGTGGGGCGGGACAGCGAGGTCGTGGCGGCCGTCGTCGCCGTGTCGCCGACCGACCGGCTGCGCGCGGACATCCTGTCCCAGTGGGGCTGGCTGGCCGTGCTGGGGTCGCTGCCGCTGCTGGCCGTGATCGCCGCGGCGTGGCCGATCTCCCGCTGGATCCTGCGGCCGGTGCGGCGGCTCGACGAGGCCGCCGCCGCGATCGCCGGCGGGCTCGTCGACACGCACGTCGACGTCGGCGGCCCACCCGAGCTGCGCCGGCTCAGCACCTCGTTCAACACCATGGTCGACGTGGTCAACACCGCCCTGCGCCGGCAGCGCGACTTCGTCGCCGACGCCTCCCACCAGCTGCGCAATCCCTTGGCCAGCCTGCGATTGGCCGTCGACAACCTGGAGCCGCACCTGCCGCCGGCCGAGCTGGCCCAGGAGGCGCACCAGATCGCCGTCGAGGAGGCGCAGGAGATGGGCAACGTGCTGGATGCCCTGCTGGCCGCGACCCGGCTGGACGCCGCCGCCGAGACCGTGGACCTCGCCCTGCTCGTCTCCACCCACCTGCCCAAGTGGCAGGCCCTTCGCGTCGCCGTCGAGACCGATGTGCCCGCGGGGCAACGGGTTCCCGTCTCCTACGGCAGCGTGCTGGACGAACTCGTGGCCAACGCCGCGCGCCTGTCCGGCGGCACCAAGGTCCGAGTGTTCTTTGCGGACGGTGAGCTGCACGTCGCCGACAACGGCATGGGGCTCGACGAGGAGGACCGGAAGCAGGCGCTGAACCGGTTCTGGCGTTCGCCCCAGCACCAGAACATCACCGGCACCGGGCTGGGCCTGGCCATCTGCGCCGACCTGGTGGCGGCCGCCGGCGGCGAGTTGCGGCTGGAGGACGCCGATCCCGGGCTGGACGTGGTGATCAGCCTATGACCACAGCTGCCACAGCTGGGCGGTGCGGTCCTCGCCGACGCTGAGCAGCAGGCGGCCGTCCGGGCTGAACGCCGCCCGGGCGCCCCAGCCGGCGTTGGTGATCTTGAGGACCGACTCGCCGTCCGAGACCTTGCGCAGCTCGGTGTTCGGGCCCGAGCCGGAGGTCAGCAGGTGCAGGCCGTCGGGGCTGAAGGCGACGTGCTGGCCGCCGGCCGGCAGGGTGAGCACCTGGGTGCCGGTGACGGCGTCCCAGACGGTGGTGGCCCAGCCGTTCACGGCCGCGACGAACGCGCCGCCCGGACTGAAGGCCACGCCGGTGATGTTGTGGAACTTGGTGGGGTGGATTCGCAGGCGCAGCAGGGCTTGTCCGGTTGTGGCGTCCCAGACCTCGGTGGTGTGGTCGTCGGCGTCGCCGCCGAGGATGTCGGTGCCGGTGGCCAGGCGGCGGCCGTCCGGGCTGACGGCGACGCTGCCGATGTCGCCGGTGTGGTGGATGGCCAACAGCTGCTGCCCGGTTTCCGCGTCCCAGGTCCGGACGAAGTTGTTGTCGCCGCCGCCCGTGGTGAGGCGGGAGCCGTCGGGGCTGTACGCCATGGTCTGGATCCACATGGCGTGGTGCGGGATCCGGCGGACCTCCCGGCCGGTGGCCACGTCGAAAACCGTGACGTGGCCGGAGATCTGGCCCGGCGGCCAGAGCCGCACCGTGTAGCAGGTGACGGCGCAGCGACGACCGTCGGGACTGAAGACGACCGCACCGGACGGGCACAGCATGCGCAGTAGCGCCAGCCCGTGCCGGACCCGGCGCACCCGCCGGCCGGTCAGGTCGACGATGTCCGTCGCGCCGTCACGGAACAACGCCACGGTCTGTCCGTCCGGGCTGAACGCGACGTCCAACAACCGCCGTGGCACCCGGAATTCGCGTACGAACGTGGGCGAGAACTCGTCGTGGGAGTGCCGGTGGGCGTGCCGCGGGATCGGCGTTGGCGCTATCGGGGCGGGCGGTGGCGGGGCGAGCCGGGCGGCCAGGTGGTCCTGGAAGTCCGCGTGCCGGAACTGGTAGATCGGGCCGACCGCGCGCAGCAGCCCGAGCCGGTGGGCATCGTCCAAAAAGGACATCAGCCGCCGGGGCATTCGGTTGCGGCGGGCCAGTTGGGCGGTGGCGACCAGGTAGGCCGGCCAGGCGTTGTTCTCCCCGGTCACGAGGGCGTAGCCGGCGCCGGCGAGGAGTCCCAGCACCGTCCCGAGCGCGACCAGGTAGGCGTCGCCGCCGGCGGCCGTGAACATGACCGCGCCGGTCGCGCCGGCCAGCAGAGCGCCGAGTAGCAGGCGTACGAGCTGCGTGGCCCGGTCGGCGCGCCAGTTCGCATACGGAGTGCCGGCTTCCGTGGTCCCGGTCGCCGACGTGAGCCACCCGGCGAGACGGTCGTACAGCCCTCCGACGATCAGCACCGACGCGACCGGCACCCCGATGCTCAGCCCGAACTGGACCGCGGTGGCGAAGTCCGTGAAGAACACCGCGATTCCCGCGTACAACACGAAAAAGAGGCCGCCGCCGAACAGTCCGAACGGGAGTGATCGGACGACCAGGCCGGGCAAGGCTGGCAGTCGCCGGGAAAGTCCGCGCACCGCGGGCGCGGGCTCGTGGTCCGTCCACGGCCCGGTGTACTTGTCTTCTCGCAGCAGGAACAGCACCACCACGGCCAGCACGGCGGAATCGACCATGTCGAGCCCGAACGCCGCGAAGCAGAGCAGCATGAACCAGCCGAGGCCGACCAGCACCGGGGCCAGCAGGAAAACCGTTGTCGGCACGGGAAAGGCCAGCGTCATGCCGGACAGCCGCCACCACGCGAAGTCGCGGCTGCCGGTGCTGAGCCGGCCGGGCCGGCGCTCGCCCGGGCTTTCCCGCATCACGTCCGCCAGCTGGCCGAGCCAGCGTTCGACGTCGGCCGGATCGTGGGCCTGCTTGGGACGCCGCTGCCGGTCGTCATCCCCGGTCGCCGGTGTCCGCACGCGGATCAGCTCAGGGATGAGCCGGTCGAACAGGTGCGTCCGCAACCGCGCCGCGTCCTTGCCGTCCAGCAGCCCCGACGGGTCCGCGCCGGAGTCGTAGGCGGTCAGCAGCAGCCACAGTCCCAACGGGCTGGACACGACCTCGGCCAGCGGGGCGGCCCGGTCGGCCCGCAGCTCGTCGAGCAGCCGCCGCCAGCCGGGATGGGGGAGCGAGCGGCGCAGCATCGTGTCGAGATGGTCGGCGGCGGCGTCCGGCGACAGCGGCTCGGCGGCGATCACCGCGGCCCCGGTGATCAGCTGACCGGCGCCGGCGGCCTCGGCGTACTCCCGGGTCCGGCTGGTGACCACCAGCTGCGTACGCTCGTCCAACGCCTCGTTCACCAGCCGCAGGCACTGCGGCCGGGCCCCTTCGGACAGTTCGTCGAAGCCATCCAGGACGGGCAGCACGAGCCCGAGCGCGAAC
>Ga0307511_10001718_pt1 | contig 23058 bp, 31 predicted proteins | sample 13_EM_MG_FD_200266 | JGI IMG/M metagenome (GOLD analysis project Ga0307511, IMG submission 200266) | Populus trichocarpa ectomycorrhiza microbial communities from riparian zone in the Pacific Northwest, United States - 13_EM | ecosystem: Host-associated > Plants > Roots > Unclassified | place... | reverse complement strand
CGTAGTTGTTTCCATAGATATGAATTTAGCCGGGGTGGCCTCTTACCACTCTGCTTGCCCAGCATCGCAGGATTGCCGAAAATAGCTACCGTGTTGACCACGGTGGTCGGTCATCCTTAGGTAGCCAAATGGTACAGGCTATTCATTATTGATATGTACCTTTCCATGCCAAGTTTACTCTGTACTTCGTTCATCCCATAACCTGTCGGAAAGGTGACGCTGTTCGTCTGTAGTAGTGAATACCCATATATAGTTCTCTGACTTCTACCATCACCAAGTACGTGCCTGATACGCTTTGTGACCCTCCTGAGGTCCTCTGAAGCTCAAAATTTGAAGACACACTGAGGTTAATACTTCCAACCATTCTTGCTCGACAGTGCTAAAGTGAACTCCAGAACCCTGCCGCAGGGCCCTGCATGTATGTGGAACGTTAACAAACACCCGATCGCTAGCTCTCCCCAAGTCTCGGCTGCAGATATGTGGCACTAGGTACCCTTAGTAGGTATGTACGGCGGAAGCGTTGACCTTAAATAAGCCAAGTTATGACCCGAGTTCTCAAAGTGTAAGCTTTGAATTGAGTCGGCTACGGGAGCTAACTACTTAAGGATCTAGTAGTGACTACATATTATTATTGTTGAGAGATTACATATTATTATTGTTGAGAGATGGGCGTAGAATTCATCCATTATTTCATTTGCTTTTATTTTTTAACGCTACCGCAACTACAAGTTATGCTCGGCAGCCCCTGACAACAGCAACATACATAACTCTTGAAAAGACGCAGGAGCATAGCGCACATGTCAGGGCATTCCTGGCATATCTATGACCCCCTCACTAGGGCCGCTTACGAGTAATAAGTCTATAAAAATTTTTTTTTAAAAAAAATCAGAAGGAGAGTGAACATTTTCAGGGGGTCTTTCTACCTAATCTAGCTTATTATCATTGGTCACGCCCGTGAAATATGATATGACCGTGGTATTTGTGTTTGGCTTGGCACACCCAAAAGTTCATCGTCAAAAGATATACCTGACGATACATGGTCACCTGTGTACTTAAGTAAGGTATATGAGGCTCCCTTGCAGTGATTTCTCTTCAAGGGAATAGGCACAGGAGCGGTCGTGCTAACCAGACTAGGGAATAGGGTTCCCGAATTTTGTTGAGGGGACTATGCCTGAAACGGGAGGGTCGTATCTAAATGAGGTAGTCCCCCACGACCCCAACGTAAACGGGGGGTATACACCAACCCCGGCTTGGGATTCCCAACAATCAAGATACTGCACGTAAAAATGGAAAAAAAATGACAATTTCTGGTCCCGATAGTGCTCCACAGTAAACGTCACGTAGGTACACCAACACGCCCCCCTACACCAAGAACACTCTCCTCCCCTAAGCCCAATACGCTCCCCTAGCATATCTCAGATCTCCCTGGCAAATGTTTATCGGTTATTGCAACTCTTAAATACTTTTATACCCACTCACTTTTTCTTTTCTTTCCTTCAGTCATTCACTACATTTATCCGAAGTCAACAGTTACGGGTGGAATATTGCAGAAATGGGTGCTGAATCTTCGAAGAAGTCGTCTTCCAAGGCGTCCGCCCCCACCAAAGTCCACATTGCCGACCAGGAAATAACTTGGACCAACTGGCATCAACATGTCAACTGGCTCAATATTACGCTGATTATCTTCGTCCCTATAGTTGGTTTGTACTATTCGATGTACACCCCGTTGTATCGAAAGACAGCCATCTGGGCAGTTCTGTATTACTTCGCCACGGGCTTGGGAATCACGGCTGGTAAGTTTCAGTAGTGTCTTCACAGTTCTTTCATGATAGAAACTGATACTGTCTCTTAGGCTATCACCGTTGCTGGGCCCACTGCTCATACACAGCTACCCTCCCTCTCAAGATCTTCATGGCTGCTGTCGGTGGTGGTGCTGTGGAGGGCTCTATCAGATGGTGGTCTCGAGACCACCGTGCCCACCACAGATATACCGACACCGACAAAGACCCATACTCTGTCAGGAAAGGGCTGTTGTACTCTCACATAGGGTGGATGGTGATGAAGCAGAACCCCAAGAGGATTGGAAGAACCGACATCTCCGATTTGAATGAGGATCCCGTCGTCGTTTGGCAACACAAAAATTACCTTACAGTCGTCATTTTCATGGGTCTCATCTTTCCATCCCTGGTTGCTGGTTTAGGATGGGGTGACTATCTTGGTGGATTCGTCTATGCCGGTATCCTCAGGATCTTCTTCGTTCAGCAAGCTACCTTCTGCGTCAACTCATTGGCACACTGGCTTGGTGAACAGCCATTTGACGACCGCAATTCCCCAAGAGACCACATCATCACTGCTATAGTCACCCTTGGAGAGGGATATCACAACTTCCACCACGAGTTCCCTAGTGACTACCGCAACGCCATTGAGTGGTTCCAATACGACCCTACCAAGTGGTTCATCTGGACCATGAAGCAACTCGGGCTCGCCTATGATCTCAAGCAATTCCGTGCTAATGAGATCGAGAAGGGACGTCTCCAGCAGCAACAGAAGAAGCTGGACCGTGTTAGGGCTAGGCTCGATTGGGGTATCCAATTGGAGAACCTGCCCGTCATGGAGTTCGAGGAGTTCCAAGATCAGGCACGTAACGGTCGCGCGTTGATCACTGTTGCAGGCGTTGTCCACGATATGACTTCCTTCATTAAGGATCACCCTGGTGGAAAGGCAATGATCAACTCTGGAATTGGAAAGGATGCCACAGCTATGTTCAATGGAGGTGTCTATAACCGTGAGTTCCCCATTATCTCTGGAAAATGCAGTGCTAACCTAGTTTGTCTTTAGATTCCAATGCTGCCCACAATCTGTTGTCAAATTTCCGCGTGGCTGTTATTCGTGGTGGCTGTGAGGTCGAGATCTGGAAGCAGGCCCAACGTGAGAACAAGGACGTCGAAGCCATCACCGACAGCATTGGAGCTAAGATAATTCGCGCCGGCGCTCAACCCACTAGAATGGCCGTTCCCTTTGAGGCAGCTCCAGCTTCATAGACGATGAGGTTATGATTTCATGAACAAAATTGGGTAGATGTTTCTCTGTATTTTTTTTGCTCTATATCATTACTTTATTTCTGGGGTTTTCAAAAACTGGCGCGAGGGTACCTGTTGTCATTTCTTTTTCTTTAACCCCTGGATAATTACACAGGGTTGCAATTCTGGGCTGATCTGGGCTGATAAAGATTGAATATATTCTTGCATGTCAAGACTAGTTGCCCGTGACTTCGAGTATAACGAGTGAGCACCGAGGTAGTTACTCGAGCTTAGGTTGTTGAACGATGTTGTAATTAGCTATGTAGTCGACAAGGAGAGTTACTTAGCTTAGATACCTAACGCTAAGAGAATTTGAACGCGATCTGGAAATCTATGGCAAACTATATACAATTACCATCCAAACTGTTTCTGAAATATATATCATCAGTTTGGTTCCTATGACACAGCCTGGCCCATGTGCCGATAGATTGACAACATAGAGCTAAAGCTATAGGACTTCTCTCCGTGCCCCAGGCTCAGCGATTGCGTGTTAGCAAGACAAGCATCTGCATGCTAGCTACCCAAGTAGCTGCGCAACCCCCCCCCAAAAATAAAAAAACATCACCGAAGGCCGGCGGAGCGGCACTCGGCATCTCAGGGTTTGAGTAAAACAGAGATATAATTATCACCTTAACGCATTCATTCGTAAGAAGCATCCCACTTGGGCCCGCTGTATCACTTCAGCAGTTGCATGTCCAGGGTCCTGAGCCGGGTCCGGTCGGGTTAGCTTGACGGACAGCTTGACGGACAGCTTTAAAGTGTGTAATCCCTACACCATGCTTTCTTCTGTAGCCCCGCCGCGAAGTCCGAGATTCAGATGGAAACATATATCCCCCCCCTCCGATCTCTGATTTGAGCAATTTTCTTATGCCAATCCATCGACGAGAGCTATAAGCTAATCAGAAGCCCCTCATATTACGCTATTATCAGTCAATATAGATAACCACCGTCGTCGTGCTACTCTGCCATTGATATCAGCTCTGCAGGGACACAGCTCATTTGCTTTTCCTCAACCAAGGCTTATTTGATATAAGAGCTTGACCATTTCTTTCGCCAGACAGCACAGCAACTAGATAGCATAACCTTTCCTAGTCTTACAAAAATGAGCAACGACCCCAGTAAGCCCCCTTCTTCAGATCCGGTTACCTCAAGGCTCAATCTGACCACTGCTCCTGGTATCAGGCGTCTTCCGTTTCTCTGAATCCGAAGATATTGAGACCCTCCTCGCCCGTAATAGAGCTTGGGCTCAACGCCTCTCCGCTCTGCGACCTGGGCTTTTCCCTGCCTTAGCGGAGTCCCAACACCCCCAGATCCTGTGGATAGGGTGCAGTGATTCCCGAGTTCCAGAAACAAGCCTCTTGGATTTATTACCTGGTGAGGTCTTCGTACACAGGAACATTGCGAATGTGCTGCCATACGGCGATTTAAGCAGTCTGAGTGTCATCCAATATGCACTCGAGCACCTCGGGGTGAGACACATCATTGTCTGTGGGCATCATGGCTGTGGTGGTGTCCTAGCAGCTCTTGGCGATAAGAAGGTAATTTCCTGCAATCCACAGACAATTTATCAGTGCTAACGCTTTCTTTCTCCGTTATAGCTTGGACTTATCGACAACTGGATCAGAAATATCCGTGATGTGCGAGCAAAGCACAAGGCCGAGTTAGATGCCATCGATAACGTTCAACAGCGATGCAGCCGCTTAGTCGAGCTAAATGTCATTGCGCAAGTCCATAACTTGAAGAGAATGGCAAATGTGCAAGAGGCGATTCAGCGGGGCGTCCAGGTCCATGGATTGGTGTATGGTGTTGGATCAGGGTGTGCAGAGGTTTTAGAGATCCCAAGGGACCCGGATGCGGAATCCTATGGCATCAAGGCTACTCTGGAGTAGATGACGGGTGATATCTGGGACGTCGACACTTGGTAATGACTTGGCGTGGTATGTCTCATAATGAGACCGAGCAATAGCTCGTTATTGGGAGGGTAAATCACTTGTCTGTGAATATTTGCTTTGGTTTTCTTTTTTGGCGCTGGTGATAATAGTGTTTGTGTTTGAGCGGGTGATATGTATATTGCCAATGGATTACCCCGGTTAACCAGACTAGACACAGACTATACAAACCCGATGATTGTCTCCCTTAGCTATTATTTAAGGTCGCATGTACCACCGTACTGGTAGATAGAGTGTGCACTAACATTTAAGCCTCAACTGTCATACTTGGCAGTGCGGGCGGCCCCTGCCTGTCAGTACTCTTGGCGCGTGGCTTTACTCTGTTGAGTCAAGGCCAGTCATCGAAGGTTTTTTCAGATTCGCGGCTTTCCCGGTGATACTTTCATTGCTCAACCATATCTACCCACGGCGACATCTTGGACTTTGACTCTTCCCCAGTGTGTATACATATGCTCTAAAGTCTGGGGATATTTTTCCATTGACATTCAGCGAAAAAAAACGGTTGGACAAGATGACCGAAGCAGAGACAAAACAGGTTGAGGTGGACAAGTTGGCTGATGCTCCAGCTACAACTACTGAGCAAGCCGTCGATGCCCAGGCTGAGGAGAAGTCCATCAAGGGGGAGGCTGTGACTGAAGGGAAGTCCGCTAAGGAGGAGGCTGTGACTGAAGAGAAGCTCGTCAAGGAGGAGGAGGCTGTGACCGAAGAGGAGCCCGTCAAGGAGGAGACTGCAACCGAAGGAAATCTCGTCAAGGAGGGGACTGCGGCCGAAGAGCGGTCTATCAAGAAGGAGGCTGCGACCGACATCAACGAGGAGGCTGCGGCCCAGGACAAGGAGGAAGCTGCTGCCACTGAGCGAAGAGGAATTGTGTCTGATCCCTCTGTCCTTCCGGACTCCAATGATCCTGATGAGGTCCGAAAACAGGTATATTTCCTCTCAGCCGTTTTGGGTTCTTATAGGCTAATGTGTCTTTTGTCTCCAAGGTCGAGTTCTACTTTAGCGACTCCAACCTTCGCTTTGACAAATTCCTCTTTGGCCTCGTCGGGAAGGAGAACAAATGGGTTCCATTGAAGATGGTGGCTTCGTTTAAGCGTATGCAGCGCTTCAAGGACTTTGCTACCATACAGACAGCTCTCGAGACTTCTGAATTACTGGAATTGAACCCTCAGAAGACTATGGTTAAGAGGAAGGTCCCGTTGGATACAAACGTGAATTATACCAAGATTAGAGAGATCCAAGATCAGGCACAATCGAGAAGCCTGTATTCTGTAAGCTCTTTCCAAAGCCTCTCAATCGCATTTACCCTCGGGCTTGGAGCCTTTTGCTAATGCGCAATGGCGTACTCACAGAAGGGATTCGGTCAAGAGACTGAAACCACCCAATTCGACATCGAGAAGCTGTTCGAGCCCTATGGCCCAATCAACGCTGTTCGCCTACGAAGGGACGAGCAAAAAGTTTTCAAAGGATCTGTGTTTGTTGAGTTCAAGAATGACGAGCTGATGGAGAAATTCATTGCCATGGACGAGAAACCAAAATTCAAGGATCAAGAGCTCACCTACATGAGGAAGAAGGATTACGTTGAGATGAAGATCCAGGATATTAAAGACGGGAAGGTCCAAGCTCAAGACCGGAAGACCTATCAAAACAAGAGGAAGCAACATTTTGATGCTTTGAGGTTGGGCAATGGAAGGCCAGATAACCGGGGCTCTAAGAACAGCCAAGACGGCGATAAGAGAGAGAAGAGGGAAGGCGGTCACGGAGGTAGGGGTGGTCGAGGACGTGGCCGGAGCCGTGGTGGTCGTGGTGGAAGGGGTGGAAAGGGAGGTAGGGATCGAGGTGGAGACAGAAATGGAGGTGCTGTAGGCGATGAGCACTCTATACCGAAAGTCCAGACAAGCGGGGAACAGGGTGTCAAGAGGCAACGAGAAGAGGGCGATAATGATGCGGGGAACGGAGATAAGAAAGTGAAGGTCGAAGCGGAAGATACTACTTGAGAAGTCAGTTGGTTCGGCATTCATGCATTGGTTGATTTGGGCCTTGTCATTTTCTATCCTAAAAACTCCGTCCTTCTTCCTTCATTGGTGTACTATTCCCTCTTCTTTTCTTATACTTGTCTTTCTAGGCTGCTTATATATGCGTGTTGCGTGTGCCGGGTATGTGTTGTGTGTGGTGTTCCTTTTTATTTTTGAATTTTCGTTCTGCATGGGTGTCTAAATGCAGTGGGTTCAAGCTGGCAAGCAAGCTGTTTGCGATCAATATCTTGCAATGGGCATCAGAAGTATTTACCGAACATTTATGCCTTTGCCAAAATGAAATAATCTCGAGCTTGAATACAAGATGCTCCCTTTCTGTATTGATTCTTAATTAACGCCTAATGGAATTGAACTCGCAATTAGATATCACGTGATTCTGATGGGGCCTCAAGAGCAATATCTGCTCCTATTCGCTTCCTCCATCCAATACTCCCTCCTCTGTTGGCTCTCTCTGCCAGGGACAACTTTACCTCCCGCCCCACTCCCACCATTACTCCTGCTTTAGCTACACCCCACCTCTTCCTCTTCCTCGCCCGCCCCTTCCACCACGATGGCTACCTCTGTCACCGCCCCCACCACCTCGTCCACCCCGGTCTCCGCCTCCGCGCTGGTTCTGGTGCCCACCACGCCCGCCCCGAGATTGATACCCACCACTGCCGCCGCCTTGGTGTTGTTGCTGGGACTCTTTCACTAGGTCGATGATTTCGTCTGGGACTCGGAGGTATTTAATCTAAAGATGTAGGGTCAGCGGGGAACATGACGGCCACAGGAGGCATAGTAAATATGAGCAAGAGAGGAATGGACCCTACATTGTTTCCCCGGACGTAGCATTCTGGTAACCGGAAGAACTTGTCACCATCCTATACCAATTTCATCAGTAAGGATTCTATCCCCAAAATACGCAGCAGTGTCTTGGCACTCATAGGGAACTCGTACTGGGCTTGTTTGGATAACCTCCTTCAGTGTCAAGTTCATCCAAGTATCGCAGTTCACCAAATGGCCGTTCAGCGTCTCTCCACTCTTGAGCTCCACGAGCATGGGATGGCCTTGGGCCGTGTTGAGGAGTGATAGCGGTAACTAACTTGCACAGTCTCTTATTAGTCCGATGCACGCATTCAGTACACTCCGTCGAGCGGGGGTTGGTGGGGCATGTACCATCGTTATTTATGTTTATTCGGGTTGGATGGGGTTGACTTGTTAAGCTCAAGGGCTATCACACTTGAGAGCCGCTTATGTAATACAGAAGGCCTCCTCAGCTAGCTTATTATAATTTAAGCCGTCACGGGTTGAAAGCCCAACTTAGCTCCAGCCAAACACAAAGCTACCTCTTTGTCTCCAAAGTCGATAAAACCCCTCACTCTAAGCATCAGAGAAAGATTCAAGATTTAAGATGGCAGATGTAGACATGACAGACGCACCAGCAGCATCATCAGGAGCAAAAGGGAAAGCTGCCGTCAGGGCAGGCAAGAGTGGGACACCGAGTGATCCGGCAGCAGAGGGAAAGAAGAGGTTTGAGGTGAAGAAGGTATGATATGTCCTGTAATCGGCTGTGGATACCAACAGCTGTTCAATTCATTGGAAGCTTTGGGAGCAATGTGCAGCTTTTGTTATGGAGAGCTAACTGCTACGGGGGGTAGTGGAATGCTGTTGCCCTCTGGTCTTGGGATATTGTCGTTGGTTAGTGCCCATCTTCTTACCTTCCTGCTATGCTTTGGGTATCAAACTGTTTTTGTGCCTCTCATGGGGCTTATGCCTAGTTGGAAGTGATGCTAACTCTTTCATAGAAAACTGCGCCATCTGCCGAAACCATATTATGGATTTGTGCATTGAATGTCAAGCCAACCAGGCCAGTGCTGTCTCCGAGGAATGTACCGTTGCTTGGGGACTCTGTAACGTAGGTCTCCTACCTCCAGCTTGCCCCAATGCCCGGATTACCTTAATTTTGGGGTCAACTATGCACCTAATCAGACACTAATACGGTGAATTATACAGCATGCTTTCCATTTCCATTGCATATCACGTTGGTTGAAGACCCGACAGGTCTGCCCACTCGACAACAGGGATTGGGAGTTCCAGAAATACGGAAAATAGACGAATCAAGGACTGTACTCAAACCCCAAGTCTATACAATCCTCAAACATATACCTCTCTCTGCATACTTCGGTCAAGCTTTTTTTCTGCTGGCATAAGCCTCGGGTTTTGTGGGCTATGGGCCGGATTATGACCTACTTACGTTACTTGTCACGACAATTCTGGGTTTTCGCGAGCTCCGATGGAATCTTACGGAAGGCGTTTTCTTGTTCTTGAATTTTTATCTCTGAAACTGCTTATGCCCCGGTTCATCCTCCCTTGTGTTAGGTGAAGAACCATCCAATTAAGCGATCAGATTCAATGATATGTCAGACAGCCCATAACCCACACTGACATTTGAGCTTGTACAGTATCACCTGCACCACTTCCTTCACCTAACGGTTAACCTCTACCATTCCCCACGTCAGCCGCCAATCTCTTCTGCTTATCCCTGAAACTTCCCCAAACCCTATTCCCCAAACAATAATCCGCCATTGCTTTCACTGCGTCCTTCACACACTCCTCCTCTTTATTCCCTGAAAACTCCACAAAGAAGATATAATTCCACGGCGTGACCCTACTTGGCCTACTGGCAATACTAGTCAGATTCAACCCATGGTCCTTGAACACTTTTAGACTATCACAGAGCGCTCCAGGCTGTGTATGATCAATCGTGAACCCCATGAGCGTCTTATCCCTCCTCTCCCTCTTATCATACTTCGACTCTTGGGTCCCCTCCGTACTCAACACCAAGAACCTAGTCGTATTATCCGGAGAATCCTCAATGTTCTGAGCCAAAATATCCAATCCATGCACCTCGCTCGCAACTCTACTTGCAATGGCCACCGCCCCCGGTTCCTTTTTGACTATCTCCGCGGCTTTACTCGTACTACTGACATCGACCCTCTCCACTCCCTTCAAGTGTTTTGTGAGGAACTTCTCGCATTGTCCGAATGCCTGCGGGTGCGAGTATATCTTCGTGACATTTGCCGGTGATGGCGGGGCAGGGCGGGGTAGGCCAAGAAGACAGTGGTGAACGTCGAGGTATGCTTCACCTACGACCTGCACATCGGAAAAGAGCCTATCTCGGTCGCAGAAAAGGTCGAGGGTGAATACGACGGAGCCGTTGGTGGAGTTTTCGAACGGAACAACGCCGAAGGTGGTGCTGCGGGATTGGACAGCGTTGAAAATATCTGATGGGCGTGGTCAGCGGAAGTAAGATAAGCCGGTGGGGTCTGATGGACCTAGTCGCACGCCCCTCCAGGTACTCCGCCATGCATGGAAGGATTGTTGAAAAAATGTACAAGTGTAAATAAATACCTGCAATTGTGACCTGCGGACGAAACTCATACTTCTCGGGATCAAAGCAATCCAATGCTGCCTATCAGTTGCGAAATCATCAGCGCAAAGTCCCAAACAGCCTACCACTAAATCTGCACATCGGAGCTTGGAGAGCCCCAAAAGTCAATTTACCTGATGAGAGTATGAGCTTCTAGGGCCTAGGTAGGCGACTACCTGTTTCTGAGCCATTGCGACTTGGGGACTGAGGGTATCGAGCAATCTTCCTCTGCTGTTGCTTGGCCCAAGAACATAAACAAGCTTAAGTTTCAAACGGAATTGAGTCATTGGAGCTATGAAGGATGCCAAGCCACAGGTACTTAGCAACGCATTATGTTTTGAGAGGGTACCTTAATCCGTATTTGGCTCTCGTGCATTTTGGTACACACAGCGAAAAGTTACAGAAACAGACATGACAATCACAGACGAGGATTCCCGGTGGTAGGTGGAAGGTTTCGCGAAGCTACAGCACTGGGCGGTATCTGACGAGCTCTAGGCAGCATCTGGATAAGATCTTGCAGAGGAAAGGACCATTTTGTGATGAGAGTTTCACGCCCGGGAATGTGGAAGAAATACTGGGGAGGTGGAAGATATTGTGAGTCTAGTATGGGGGATATTGTGCTATGGAAGTTATTAACATTACTTGCAGAGTCATGTAAAGCTTTTGATACGACGTTCAGTAGGACTTGAACTAATGCCCAGTAGTGGAGCTGGGGGTCTGGGATGCGAGATCCTGAAGAACTTAGCCCTCTCGGGGTTCAAGGATATTCATGTTATTGATATGGGTAGCTATCCACCTACTCCACTGATATGAACCTAGAGCTAACTTCACAAATCCAGATACCATCGACGTCTCGAACCTCAACCGGCAATTCCTCTTCCGCCAAGAAGACGTCGGAAAGCCCAAAGCTGAAGTCGCAGCTGCGTTCGTCATGAAGCGGGTCAAGGGGGTCAATATTACACCATATTATGGAGCTATTCAGGATAAGGGGGAGGATTACTATATGCAGTTCAATATGGTGGTTTGTGGGTTGGATTCGGTGGAGGCAAGGAGGTGGATTAATGCTATTTTGGTGGATATGGTGGATATGAATAATCCAGAGAGTTTGAAGCCGCTGATTGATGGTGGGACGGAAGGTACGTGACACAGTAAGCTCTGGAAAGGAAGGAGTTCTGATAGGCCATGGCTGGATGGTTATAGGGTTTAAGGGACAGTCGAGGGTGATCTTGCCCACAATATCTAGCTGTTATGAGTGCTCGCTGGATATGCTAACTCCCCCGACTGCTGTGCCTTTGTGTACTTTGGCTTCAATTCCACGGCAACCAGCGCATTGTATTGAGTGGGCGAGTATTTTGGAGTGGCCGCGAGTTATGGGAGGTACGAACCCTCACCCCCTCATCTTTCGGAACCCATAGCTAAAGATAACAAAGACAAGAAAATGGACACAGACAACCCAGAACATGTTCAATGGCTCTACGAACAAGCTCTTGAACGGGCGAAAGAATTTAATATCACTGGCGTAACCTACTCCATGACTCAAGGTGTGGTCAAAAATATTATCCCAGCTATCGCCTCTACAAACGCCATCATCGCCGCTTCATGCTGTAACGAGGCCTTCAAGATTGCTACAAATACAAACCCGTATCTGAATAACTATATGATGTATACCGGGAATGATGGGGTGTATACCTATACGTTTGAGCATGAGAGGAAGCCTGATTGCCCGGTGTGTGGGAACCAGGCGACGACATTTGAGGCGAAAGGGGATTGGACATTGCTGGAGTTTATTGATAGGCTGAAGGAGAAGCCAGGCGTGTAAGTGCCTGGGTTGGTGTTTAGAGATGGGGCATTGAACGGCTGATGTTCCATGGACAGACAAATAAAACGACCGACGTTGAGTACCCAGAGGAAGAAGCTTTACTATCAGGGACCACCACAGTTACAGGAGCAAACGAGGCCGAATATGGACAAGAAGCTGAGGGAGCTGATTACTAGTGGCGAAGAAGTAAGGACTCCCTTATAGCTATGTATTTCGTTATATACTCACTGGATTATCTGTAGGTTGGCATCACGGACCCTGGTTTGCCCTTTAGTCTCCGTTTGAATGTAGTGTTTGATTGAGGATGCTTCAAAGGAGTTTGCCACGGCAGGATAATAATACTGTTCGAGTGTATTTATCTCGCTCAGCACATTTGCAATTGATCTACAATCAAGCTGCCAAAATAGGCTAGTTTACTTCGCCATTGTACATCTGTAAAGCGAACCAAATAAATCTGCTAAATCTTCGTATATGGCATTAGACATTATGTAGTTAATAAATTATAAATTTACACGCGTGCTATATTAATGCCAAGCCCACCTTGTCTCAGATCAATCTGGCTTACTGCAGCCTCTAGCTATCCCCCCGCAAATCACCTCGGCGCATTCAATTGTACTGGACTCATCGTTGGTGGGGCCGCCCGTGCTTCCGGAATATAAGCTCCCCGGGAGTACGCCGTATAACCACCTCGTGCCCCAGGAGTGGTATAACCGTCAGCCATATGCCCCGCAAGCGTACGGCCACCGCGATCCTCCGCCTGATCATGACTTGTCACCCCCCTCTCGTCCCTCCCAACGGCCGTACCCGCCTGGCTTGTATAGGTATCCCGAGAAGCTGGTACAGGAGGTACTGGAGCTACACCACGGTCGATGTCCTTTTCCCGGTGGGTATCCTGGTTGTAGGAGCTTGAGTCGTAACTAGCTCTCTTTCCCCTGTATGACTCGAAGCTTTCACGACCCATCTTGTGGCGGCGACCCAGAAGACCAGCCATCAAGCTGTCCCTCTTTCCATGAGGTTTCTCTCCTGCCTTTCTCTTGAGCTGTCTGTCCTGTCTGTATCGGTAGGCCCATAGCGCTAACAAAGTTAAAAGGGACAAGAATATCAAAAATAGAGACGTCCATGTGAATGCGAATGCCTAGGTATGTCAATATCACTTCATTCAAAAGAAAGGATGGAACATACAAACCTTTACACCAACTCTCGCAAACCTCCCAGCACCTCTAAAAGCATTCTGCGCTTGAACATAGACCGCGCTATTCCAGGAGAGTTAACCAGCCCGCCCACTATGTTACCCCCAGGAGAAACTTACGTCATGATACACGCCAGGAAAGCGCAGCTCAGCAGCGCAACACCCGTCATGATTGCTGCTACCAACGTAGCGACTGTTGACACAATTGCCAAAAAATTGAGAAGTAATGCCAGCAAAACGAAGAAGATGGTGATGATATAAAATGCATAGGTAAATCTACTCAGGTAGTAATATTTATCGGGATGGCGCAAGAAGGGCTGAGGTACTCCAGTCTGCGTCCCAAAATATTGTTGCGGGAGCATTGGGCTTGCGGCCTTTCTTCCTTGACAAGCAAAGTTGACTCCATTCCGTTGGTCACAGGCCTAATCTAGGTATGAGAATAATCCGTGGACATGAGTTGGGGGCATACATTGTTCATAGTAAAGTGTGTCAGGGACGGGGCACCAGGAATATTTGACGTATCCGCCTGTAAGAAAAAGACTCGGTCTAGAGGATTATGGGGTGTCACTCCGCCGAGCAGACAGAAGAATAACATTATCACTGCGCCTGATAGGAACAGTAACGGTAGTAGCGCCAACGGCGACGATTCTACATATCAAATTGTTAGCTGATGGCTTTTGCAATAGCTCGGAAAAAGAACTTTTAATATTGCTAGGCACTTACTGAGTACATGCCTCCTTACCCCAAACATGTTGGAATATGGGTATATATTGGTGTTGTATGCCAATCAAAATTGCGGGTTGAGGTAAATGTTAAATCTGGACCTTGTGCAGGGGATTTTATGTAGAGATTCTCGCTCGAGGTGAGAGAACCTGGGTAACAGGACTGTTAAGAGCAAGTCCAGACATATTGCGGCCACCGAATCAGAGACCATTCATCGATATGACATACGAGGCCCTTTTACGGTGGCAGATTTAGTCAGTCTCCGACCCTACTTTGCGCCACCAAACGTCATAATCGCATAGAATTCACTGTGGGGAATTTGAGGGCTTATACGTGTATATACATAAGGGTCCTAGGTTAAGCAGTTAGAGGCGGCCTCACACGTCGAGGCGGTCTCTTGACTCACACTAACTTTAAGAAAAAAGGAAACTCCAGCAATATCATGAAGTATGTCAGTGATATCATTCCACCCAATGCGTCATGATAGCCATTTCTAGCTACCGTATCAATAATCCCGTAACAGTGTCGTCCCTAGCTGAGCTTTTGGAGGAACCCTTGGGCAATCAACCTTTCCACATCACCCTGTCTCACAAAAAACTGGCTGTTTTTAGTAAGATTGATAGCCCTATGAACAGCTCCAGATCAGCAAACCTTATTCCTAGTAGCCTGGAAGACCGGGAAGCACATACCCATATTCCGTTTGAATCTCCCCTGCATCCTTCAATACCCTAACATCAATGAACAGATCTCGCGGCGGGTCCAAACTGCCCGTCAGATCAATATCCGTCCATTGCCCTTTATACGCCGCCAGTAAATCATTATACTGCCTTGCATACTCCTCCTCCTCCGGACTTAGGCTGCTAACATTCCCGCCTTCCGCCGCGCCCAGTGCTCCCGCTTCTCCCTCCTGTCCTTCTCCTTTGGTTGCCTGCACCTGCTCCAAAATGTCACTTCCACTCCAGCACATCTCTTCAATTTTCTCTATCCGTACTCGGTGATATGCGAGTAGACAGCGCTTATTTCTCCGGATGCATATATGATTTGCAAGAAGCAGGGTGGCGAGTGCGGGGTCTTGGGTGGGGTCAAAGTTGGGGTAGGGCTCGAGGGTCTCAGTTACATCGCGGTCGAGGTCGCGGACTTCACGCGTGATTGCTCGAACGAGCTCCGACTGGTACGGTGGTAGGTGAGCCAGGGATTGTGTTCGTTTGGCGTGCTGGACCTGCCTTAGTGTTTGAGAGTAAGTATTGAGAAATTGCAAACTTTCAACTTCTTTGGAAGGACGAGTACTATACCAGCTTCAAGCCTAAATCACCGTACATGCTGGCTAGTAATGAATGTGCGGAGCAGGTGTGACGGGGTCGAATCTTTGTAGAGCCGTGAGGTTGGCACCCACGTGACTCTGCATCCAAAAATCAAATTCAATAAAGATTTTAAATCAAGGTGCAAGAACTGAGAAAAGCTCATCTAAGTTATATAAAGGAAAAATACCACAGTTGATTGCTTGTATGCTCATACACGAGCTAGGACATGCATGTAGTTTAATTTGCAAAGCTCAATCTCCTGATCCTTCTGCATAGTTCCATCAAACCCCCCCCCCCACCTCCGATCCTACCTCCGAAGATCCACAACTTCCTCCTTCTCCCCTTCCCTCCATAGTAAAGATGGGGAATAATAACAGCAAGCGTATCACTTCTCATGATCGGTATATCCTCACAAAGCCATTATGTACATTATTAAGCTGTCACTAATGTTGCGTGCTCACCCCCGGGCCTCCAGCGCCATCCTCGACATGAAACTCCAGCGCGACAAAATCAAACAATACCGCAAGCGGATCCAAGCCGTACTCAACCGTGAACACGAAATCGCCATAGAGTGTCTGCGCAAGGGCGATAAATCCCGCGCGAAACTTGCCTTGCGGAGGAAGAAGTACCAGGAGCAGTTGTTGGAGAAGGCGGATAAGCAACTAGAGACGTTGGAGGAGCTGGTAAGGCATGGAGACCATGGGATATGGGAGGCTATCGCTGATTTCTTTGGGTTTCTTAGGTGTCGACAGTTGAGTTCTCGTTGATGCAGAAGGATGTGCTTTATGGGCTACAACAAGGGAATGAGGCGCTAAAAGAGATCCACAAGGAGATGTCACTGGAGGCAGTGGAGAAACTGATGGATGAAACTGCGGAGGGGATTGCATATCAAAAAGTCTATAATCTTGACTACACTACTCCATATCAATAACTAACCCCCCGGTGTCTAGGAAATCGACGCTCTCTTAGGTAGCCGATTAACAAATGACGACGAGGATGAAGTAGAGGACGAGCTGGCAGTCTTGGAGGCCGAACAACTCCCTGTTGCACCTACGGGGGAGCCAGCTACAAAGGCAGAGACACCAGAGGAGGCAAAAGTCAGAAGAGCAAAGGAGAGAATAGTAGCTAGGAAGAAGGCAGTGGAGGAGGCAAGACGTGCTGAAGGAGAGCCTGAACGACAAATGATACCGGCATAATAGAACTTTCTTGCGGGCAATGTACCAACACAACAGGTGTATGATATATGGGAGGGTTTGGAGTATCGGCGTATTCAGGCTATCCTCGGCTATTGTTATATTTTGGATGCATTTTACCATCTCACTAAATGTAGATGGCGTTTGAGCAATGTTGTATTACCAAATCGTTTTAAATTACGAGCTTAAGCTTACTGAATACGACAGTCGCTGAAATTGCTCTTCAGATGCGCACAACAAAAATGAAAAGATGAGAGCTCATGTACAAGAAACCATCTTCCGAACCAACGGTTTGACGACCAAAAATTAGAAAATAACATGAAGGAAATGATATAAGAGGCTCAGGCCAAGATATCCAGCGAAACAATGCATGATGGTAATGGAGCTGTCGTAAAAAAATCATGAGGTTTCTACCCTTCGTTTTATAAACTCATAGCTGCTAAAGAATACTGCATTCAATATAGCGGAGCGTGTCATTGACACACCGAGACCACGATACCTGGTCCAAAGTTAGCTTTGCGTACGGCCTCATAGGGTGGTGTACGATTACATTCTCCTTGAGAACCGGAGCGGCCGTTTAGGGAGGGGTGTCCCAGGTCTGTGGGTGAGGATATCTCGTTGGTATATCGACTTTAGTGAGTCTACGGGATATATCTGCACAATCATAAAATCAGTATAACTGAGAATCCTGTTGAATATTGGCCAACCAGACTAGAATATTGGCGTTCGTACCATGACCCAACTAAGTAGTCCACACAACCCTCCAGCTGCTGCAATTGCAAGAGGGCCAGCTTCTGAACCGGTAGAGCTCAGAATTTGTTTCGCAGATTCATAAATCTATACTGGTCAGCGATAAGTCTGCATCACATACCTTCCTAGAATACTTACGGTAAAATAAATAGCAGTCCCAAGTGTATCCCGTGCTGTTCGATCGTTAGTGAGCACTAATGGAATTTGAGAGAGGTACCCAACCAAAATGCAAATGAAATCCAGAGTACAGTCCCCGGAGTCCTCTTGTTCTTATGATGTACTGTGCTGCTTGTGCCGTTCCCTTGGCCTCATACTTTACTCGCTCGGTAGATGGTTCATCAATACTTACAACTCTCGACCGCGACATTAGGTATTCGATTTGAGCAGATAACTTTGTGAACTCAAATGGACCTACATAGCTGTTTAGTTTCATGGATGCAACTCAAGGTAACGATACTTACAAGCAATTGCTGTTATAGCAGCACCTGCAGTAGCTCCACTCATCCCCCACCGCAGGGCATCTCCAGGCTTCGGTAAGGACCCGGAATTCTCCGCCGCGCCGTGTGCAGTGACCGCATTCGGGCCAAATACTTGCTGCAGCAGGTCCCCATAGAAGCCCTTCGAGTTGGTATATATCGAGAAGCTGACCGTTCTTACCAATGTGACAGATGCTAGTGGTGCTAAACTTCCTATTTCGTACACGAAACCTTAGCAACAAGTCCCGTATAGGAAGCACTCCTATAGATTACCCCTCCAAAATCCTCCCATGCCCTCGGTGTGATAGGTTTGTTGTATACAATCTGCAAATGAGTGGAACTTGTAGCTGCACAGTAAATATCGTCAGAGATTGGCCTTCTAAGCTAATTCACAGCACGGAGGACTGCATACGCTTGCATTCGGGTCTTGACAGAATCTAGGGGGAACTGTCGGTATACTGTGTCAGTCCATATCACAAATATATTGACCTCCCAATGAAGCAACCTACAGCGATAAATGTAGACAGGCAGCTGCTAGCCGATGCAGCGACCTCGGTCTGGTACCGCTTGATGAATGCATCGCTGTTGACTCTTGAGGCCTGAGGACTCAGCGGAGGAGGTTTTGTTTTTGTCGACGAGCCTGGAATCGGAGGTGGAGGTGGGACATATGCTGGCGAACTCGGAGTATTATTCTTTCGTGGAGTCGTATCTTGGGGCTCTGACATTGTAAGGTGTAAGGGATGGAGATGCTGGACCAGCAATACTCGAAACTAGGTATCGATTCAAGGCCGCAGGTGGGTAGTAGAGCGTGCTTCACCTCCAGAGAATTTCCGACCGTCCATTGAAAATCTCAGCTGGGTTCCTTGTTTGTCTGCTTCCCCCCGACCCTTGGTACTCGAGAGAAGACAATGGATTTACGTTCCTGCGGGACGGTCTGTTGGTGGATCGACTAAAGTCGGGGCCGACTCGCCGCGATTGGCGGGTCGGAGAAGAGCAGAGCAAGACACAGGGGTCCGAATGGTGTCTGCAACAGAACAGCTGTAGGATATGCACCAGCTAACCAAGCCGTTTCTTAAAGTTTATTCAATGGTAACTACATAGCACTTGTAGGCTACGCGAAGGTAATCAGTCTGGTTGGCACCGCAGCATGATACATAATCAGACTACATGATACTGTACTGTACATACAGTGCCTGGGGGAAAGTTAGGTTCATGGAGAGGCATACGAAGGACCCTTATTGCATATTCCGAGCATAGGCATGCACGTCTCATGTCTCATGCATGTCTGAGATGCGTTTTCCTAGTCTGGTTGGCACAAGCTCCTCGGAAGAGGTAGTCTGGTTCGGAAGAGGGCGTTTTCCCCCACGCACGGTATCCAGCATATAGGCAGTATTGCATATCCATGCTTATTACATTAGTTATCTGCATATATGCTATATGCAGTACCAAACCATGCTTTACTCGGACTAGTGTAATTCAGTCATTGACCTTATTTGAGAACCCAAAGTAAAAAAAACTGAACCCTGCCAGTTAGGCGAGAAGATTGTTGATACTTGTACCTAGTACCTGCACCTATGTATGATGACATACAGTATAACAATGCCTACCCACGTTACCTAGGTAGTACCAGCCAGACTACGTTACTAGTATGTACTGTACATTTACGTGATGTCGAATTTGGGGGCCCAACCAGACTACTGCGTGTCAAGTTGCCCAACTAGGCAGGTTGGGTCCACTTAGGCAAAAGTCGTCTGAGGAAAAGCGAACGGCGTGTGTGTCATTATTTGAACGTTGTGATAACCGCAGATCTATATTGGTCATTGGTACTTGCCGGTAGGCAGGGCACAGCAGGAAGTATTGTCCAATCCAAGCATCCTTTCTTTATTTATAACTCACAACACAACTCCCCAGGCTTACAGCCCGCCTTTCTCATTGCACTACAAGCTATACCAAACAAAAGATCACATAGATACAGCTTCATCTCTCTATTCAGCTTCTTTCAAATTTATACTCGTTAAGATACTTGATATTTCTAATGACTATTATGCCGATATCCTCATCTGTTCCCGATGACTCGGATCGTGTTCTAACCATAGCAAGCCATGTACGTTCAACACTTCCCGGAGACTCACAAGTTCTCTACCTGCTAATCCATCACACAGGTAGTTTTCGGCTACGTAGGCAACTCCGTCACCACCTTTGTCCTCCAATCCCTCGGCCTCGAAGTCTCTGCCCTCAACACCGTCCAATTCAGCAACCATACCGGCTACAAGCAATGGACAGGCTACAGAACCACCTCCGAGCAAATCTCCCAGCTCTGGGACGGCCTTAAACAGAGTGAGATTGCCAAAGAATACGGAATGCTGTTGACAGGCTACGTTCCTGGCGCAGACGGGGTCGTTGCCGTTGGAAAAATCGGAATGGAACTCAAGAAACTCAAGCGGCACCAGGGACGAGCTCTATTCTGGGTTCTTGACCCAGTAATGGGTGACGGAGGAAAGCTCTACGTTAGCGAGGAGGTCGTCCCAGTATACAAGTCTCTGGTACCACATGCTGATCTCATCACCCCTAACCAATTCGAGACTGAGTAAGGCCTCTCTCCACCCGAAATTTCATGTAACGATTGGACTAACACTTCTCCCCACCTCAGGGTTCTCTGTGGGATTAAAGTTGACTCTCTCTCCTCCCTTTCTCTCGCCATCGATACCCTTCATTCTCTCTACCAGATACCCCACATCGTCATCACCTCCGTAACCTTCCCCTCTACCTCCTCCACCGAAGCCGAAGAAATGCTCTGTGCCGGCTCATCCATAAACTCTACCGCCGCTTCTCGGAAATTCTTTCTCCCCGTCCCCATATTACCCGGAGTCTTTGTCGGAACAGGAGACATGTTCTCTGCGCTTACCCTCGCCCGGCTCAGGGAACAAGCTGAGCTCGCTGGATTACTAGACACAGAGTCGTGGTTGTCCGACGATAGTGTAGAGGCGACCGAGTTACCGCTTGCAAGAGCGCTGGAACAAGTATTGGGGAGTATGCATAGGGTTTTGGAGAGAACGAGGGTTGTAAGGGATAGGAAGGTAGCGGCAATGGTTCTGGGGGAGGATAAGAAGATGGATAATGTGAGGGGGATGAAGGCGAGTGAGCTGCAGTTGGTGAAGGGACAGAGGGACTTACTACAACCGGGGGATGACTATAAGGCCTTGCCGTTGGATGTGGACACTGATGGGTCAATTGAGGGGTTCAATTTTACCAGTCGTGTTTGACTTAGTTCACGAAGCGGGCGTTGGAATAAGCATACGGATTCGGAGCGCTTTCTTTGTTCCGCTTTTTTTTTTTTTTTGGTTTAGATTTCCAACTGTTTTGGGTTTTATTTAGAGCACAGATGCATAGATATCTGGACTAGAATTACATGTCCCAGTTACCCTCAATTTGAGAATTGCATTTCCCAGTTACCCTCAACTTAGTTTTTAAAGAAATCAAGTGGGATAATTCAGGCAACCACAATGGGGAAACGAAAAACATAAAAATCAACTCCATCCCCAATACTATAACTTTACTAAGAAAATGCAGAAGAAAACGCGCGGAGCTACTTGCTTCCTACCTTCCCTCTTTTTTTCTCCACCCCAAGGTAAGCGCAGCTCACACCCCCAAGTTAATATCCTCAGGTCTATAATGATCCCCCACAACCCTATACAAGAAACTCGGCGCATGCCCACCCAAATTCGTCACATACAAATCCACTAATTCTGCCGGTACATAATCAAACACCGGATTCAACACACCCACAACCTTCTCTCCACCCCCCTCCCCAATCTCACCCAGTGACTCCCACGGGACCACTTTCCCCGGATCACCAACCTCCACCAACGCCTCCCAGTCGTAAGGGTACATTGGGCTCAGTTTATAAACCCCCGACACGACCACCACAGGAGTCGAGTGATCTCTGGCCGCTTTCGCGATTGTTCGTGCGCCAGCTACGGCGAGTAAGCCGCCGTTTGCTAAGACGGCGTGGGTACCAAGGATGACTTTATTGACACGGGACATGATAGCGTAGACGGCTGCGTCGGGTATAAGGATCACGTTGATACCCGCCTGCGCGAGGGTTTTCTGGAATTGCTCTTGGGGCACTTCGTCTAAGGCGTCGTCATCGTCGATGGGGTTCGTGGGGTCGAGGCCCATAACCCTAGCATGTGTGGCCTCGTGGTCGTTGGGGAAGCCCTCGGCGACGATGACGGTGAAAGTGCGTTTAGAGGCAGCTTTGAGAAGGAATTTTTGCACGGTAAGGGAGGAGCCGTGGGTAAGTATGATTTCGTTGCTATGGATGTGGTCGAGGGAGTAGCTAGCGATTTGGTCGTCGACGGTGAGGAGCTCGTCGAGGATTTCTTGCAGGCCTTCGATGATGCCGGGTTTCATGTCGCGGGTGGGGCCAGGGGGGGGTGGGTTTTTTTTTTCGGTGGTGGTTGTGGTTGTGGTAGGTTGTGTGGGGGTGGGAGGGACGGAGGAGTGGGATGTCGGTGGAGGGGTTCTGGTGCCGGAGTGTTCTGGGGAACCAGGGTGGGAGAGGAGGGAAAACATGCTCGTAAACTGGCCTCCCTGATGAGCGAATGTGGTGTTGCGGGTCACTTGTGATTTCATCGGTCCGGCCTCTCCTCCATCAGGAAGGGGCTGAAGATTGGAAACTAACACGCTGGTGCTTTCGCCTCGTTTTCGACCGGTAATGGAGTCCAGTCCGGAATCGCTGTAGACGCTGATGTTGCCGGCTTTGCTATCGCCTTCGTATTCTTCTCGGATTAACCCGAGTACCCTCCGCACGATGTTGCCGACGGCCATTTCCCGGGGTTGAGCGGCCATGAGGCGGTTGCCGACTTCTTTGATATGGGCGATTAGTTGGTTGAGGTCTTGCCATTTATATACGGCGATGACACGGAGGAGGAGTTCGGCGGTAGCGATGGCGACGGAGCGGGAGTTGCGGATTTGGCGGCGGGAGAGGAGGCTGTTTGGAATGAGGCGGGGGGGGTTAGCTTGGAGATTTGAGTAGAGAGGGAATTGGGTCCTCGGGTGAGGGAGGGGAGGTAATACGATATGAAGAGCTCTATGTGGGCGTTTGTGTCGTGCTTGTTCTCGTTCTTGTTGAG
>Ga0307511_10001715_pt1 | contig 23068 bp, 21 predicted proteins | sample 13_EM_MG_FD_200266 | JGI IMG/M metagenome (GOLD analysis project Ga0307511, IMG submission 200266) | Populus trichocarpa ectomycorrhiza microbial communities from riparian zone in the Pacific Northwest, United States - 13_EM | ecosystem: Host-associated > Plants > Roots > Unclassified | place... | reverse complement strand
TACCAATAGCCAGTAATTCTTTTTTTTTTTTTGGAGTCTATACGCCTAATCAGCCTAAGGCTATGCGGCGGCCTGGAACCTTTGACGGAACCTTCATTAGGAGCGGTCGACCCCCGAGAAACTAAACTCCCTACATACAAACTGTGCGGGACCCGAACCCACTGTATAAGAAAAGAAAGAACTAGTCGGAGTAATAGAGACGTGATATATAAGCCCACATCAAGAGTCTTCCATCACCAGTCACTGCGTTCCACCCTTATCCTCCCTCTGTCAAAGTCGTAGGCTTCATTGGGTAGCCAGCGTCCCCTCACCTTCAGGTGGCTCCCGAGTGCCAACTTCCTATTAAAAAACACCACAATAGAGCTGGTGGGTTTGCCCAATCTCCGCATACCTCCCAAGAGCCAGCGTACCCCCATTATCCCCTTCACTCCAACATCCTGTATCGTATCTGCCATGGGTCTCTGGTAGGGGACCCCATGGATCACCGTCGCCTTAACTAATGGTCCGTTGTCGTCAAGTGATGTGCTCCGAGGGGGTGTTTTGGTTGGTCGGGATCGCTTCCCAGCCGGTCTTGCTGCCGAACGTGGAGCAGCCTGTTTTTTTGTAGCCGGAGGTGCTGCTACCAGAGCCTCGTCCTCATCCTCATACCCAGATAGGTCCTCGTACATCTCCTGATAGGTATCGGAATTATCTGACCCGTCCTTCATCACTACATCCTCACTGTCCTTGGCTCTCCCCTTCCCCTTCCTCTCTCTCTTTTTCTCCATTGCCTTCTCCAACTCTTCCAAGGCCACTTCCGTCTGTGTGCCATCATCTACCTGTATCGCCTTCGGCTTCTGGATATGGTCGGTCTGGGTGGCGGTCATTACCGTCTCGACCGGTAGTGCCTTAAGCTTTGCCTGCCACTTCTTCCTCTCTGCCGACACCGCCTTCCCTGCCTTCACCTGTACCTCTTTCTCCGCCCATGCTCTCCACTTCTCTTCTGTCTTCTCCTCTGCCTCCTCTACCTTCTGCTCTGCAATCTGCAACTCCTCCTTCATACGCATTCCATCCTCCGCAAGTAAGACAATCGAGTAAGTCTGGTCTGTTAGCTGCTTTTCCAACTCGGAAGAATCCTTCCTAGTCGTAACCTCTGCCAATTGCCCCCTGAGTCCCGCGATCATCTTATCTCGTGCCTCGAGCTTATCGTCAACATCGTCCTGCCGTCCGCAGGAATCATCCCTCTCGACAGCAAGATTCCAAAATGCCTTCGAAATCGCCCGTCGGCCTTCTCCATCCACACTTCCATCCTCACCAAGAATTCTGAGCGCTAGGTCAAATTGCTTCATCTGTATGTCCCCTTCCAACAGCTCTGAGTCCACTAAGTCGACCGTATGCGATAAAAGAAATTCTGCGATATCCTTCCACTCATCCTCCGTCAACTTGCTCATCCTCCTCTCCCTCCACTCGTGGCCCCATTTGTCCACCATCTCCTCACCATGACTGTCGAGAAACCTGATTGGGTTCCCCTTTGACACCCAAAGACCACCATCATAGTAATCCTCATCACTGATCTCCCCACGAGCACTCTCCTCCTCCTCATGGACACTAGCCACTGGTTTCCTTAAGTCCGCCCGTGCTAGTGCCTCTCTCACACTGGCATCAGGTATCCTCACTAAGGGAGCAATAACCGACACCGACATCTCCGCCGCCAACTTCCTCTCCACTGATACCTGCCTGTTTCCAGTCTTAACAGCTGGAGTAGGTGCTGGTGTAGGTAATTGAGGTACAGACACCTGTACCTCCAGAGTGCGGTATCTCAGTCTGTTGTCTAGAGAGGGGACAGCCATCGGGGCTGTAGCCTTTCCTTTGCCTTTTCGGTGCCTTGGCATCCTTTTCTAATTTCCCCCAAAATTGCGGAGCCGCTGCTCAAGGTGACACCGAGATCTTGCGCTGCTATAATGGTTGCAATGTGCCGCTTTTCGCCTGTACAGTAGAATCCCTAGTTGTCACACCCACCAATCGTTGGTGAACAAGGTTGCAAGGTTTGGGAAAATCGCCTCAGCTCAGCTCGAGTTCTTGCGAAACATGACCCTCGGGGGGATTCTGTAACTCTCTTCAAATCGTCACGAAGATAGGATATTCGTGATGTGCTTGGTTTCGCTCTGTCGAATTCTGTTTTCTCCGACTTCGGAAACCCTCTGGTTGTCGAGATCGACCAAGTGGGCTCGTCCTGCACGGTGTTGTTCGTGAGCCAGTAATTCATGCGATTTCCCTTGCAAAACTGCGGAGACTTTCCTCCACCTCTATCCACCCAAATCCGTGATACTCGATTTGCCCATAGCCCTCGCACTAAGCTTGATAACTGATAATATATTTTATGCTGAATTTGGTGTTATTGCCTCTACTATTGAACGAATTGCTATCACACTCGAGATGCTAGAAGAAATATAGAATATAATCGCTAAAATCCTTTCTATGCTCACCGTCGGGGCCCGTAGACCCAGCTGGAGCCACCCTCTGATCTAAGGACTTGCCTATGCCACAATGAGACTGGCTCCCAGCCTCGTCGTTTGAAATCCAGCGCATGCAAGTGACAGTCTGCATGAGCCAAATATGGGCCTGGGGCTATGGGGTTCGATTGCTGGTCAGGGTCGCAGCAAGGGTACATACTATATAACTGTATATGCAGTGGACCAATTGCGACAAGTGGTAAATTCTCCTCGACTCTCGCCTCGCTTCTGGACATGTCTCACCTGCAGCCGAAAGTCATAAGATCATGTTAGTCTCAGCCGAAGAGCAATTTTGGGAGAGCCAGTGGACTCTAAGTGCTCCAAACCGTAAGCACAAATTGCTTCCATGTTAGTTACTGGTACCGATGTTATTATATGTACGGCGATATTTTGCACTATAACTGGCGCGCAGGGGATTTCCGGCTCTCGAGAAAGGAGTGGCTTCCTTTGCCTGGCAAGATACCCGCCCATGGTGCATAAATGCTCTTACAGTATTCCCATTATTCTGGTTGTTCTTGGGCCAAAGGATCCAACACGTGAAACATCTTCTGGAGTGTATATATCTGGGTATGCTTATAACGAGAGTTGTCTGTATCGCGGTATACCGTAACGCCGTATTTCAGAAATTTCGACATGAATCACTGACTACGGAGGATATATTTCCCAAATTCATAGATAGCTATCACGGGATAACCATCGGCTTTAAAATACATTGGGTTTGCTACTCAGAGCATGGAATCTGGGGTAGTTGGCAACCAGATTGAAATGTTTCAGAATATCCCATGAAGCACACATGATATAGGCTTCCTTTTAAAAACCATACCTTAAGTCATCGTGTTGGTGATTTTCCGCACCTAGGCGAGCTTTGGTGGAAAACTGGCCTCGGGTTTACACTCCTGGCTGTAACAATTACCTGGGATGCTGGCCTGGAGATGCAGTTCCTCGCCATGAGCTAGAATGGTTTGGATACGAGTACTGCTTGATCAAGAGCAAAAACCAAAGAAATATCTTTCGGCTACATATGTGAACACGGAACTGACACCGTGATCTCTTTGCAGCGAAGTGAACTGGATATAGCCTACACAGTCCAGAGCTTGTACACGGAATACCGCGGCCGGTACGCACCACCAAAGGCTGTAGCATAGATTGATATCGCAGGCTCAGGCGGGATTTGCTTTTCTGGTTTGGTACTACGTACCAGTATGCCTGTAGCCGAAGCTTTCTGAGTTGGGGCTGAGGCGGGGCTGAATGTAGTTACATACAGGCAGAACTTCAGTTGTACTTCACGTCGGGATAGTTAGCTCCATGCGTTGTACCTTGCAACACTGTGGTTAACTTGGTGCAGCCCAATCCAAAATCACTCCCCAAGTTCGCGAAGTCAGTGCACGGGCTCGTTTCAGCCGTCAATAGTTGACCTTTGCCTCCATAGCGCAACATGAAACGTGGGGCCATTTCCATTACAGACTCCAGTAGTTCCATAGCTCACACGTTACTTATTAAACGGTCAAGAAGTCCCTATGGGAAGGCTCATTTCGCCACCGCTTATCAGTGTTTGCAGCCTCTACAACCCCTCAGCGAATCCAATGACTTCACGCGCCGGCAACAGCACCGATCAGATTCCCCTAAAGGCAGCTAATTGGGCCACCTGGTGTTATTGCTTCCGCAGACGTTTTATCAAAGCAATTACACATACCAGCCTGTTCACTCGCAGATTCCGGTGGTGGCTAGCCGCTACCATTGGCACTATAACACTGAGTGTTTGTCTATCAATCACCATCCCATCTGTTGCCGCTGCGAGGAGGGAGCGATCTCAGTTAGGATGCCCACCAATTCAGGGCAACCGAGACATCTACGGCATAGGGATTAGAATTGCGACATACCTCCAGGGCGTGATGACCATATTTGGGGAGATATACACAGCAGACCCGAAGTATGGTGCTTATCTCACTTCCGTGAACCTTTGGTTTCTGTGGGCTTTAATCATTGCCACGTATTTTTGCACGGACAAGATTCACCAGCATGATGCTGATATGCTACAGGCCCTGGGTAATACAATTTCCTGTATCAATTTGGGTGCCCTACTCCTGCCTACAGGGAGATTGGACCTCGAGAGTGTCGTCACAAGGTTTATGAAATGGGTGACGTTTGTCATCTGGCAGGGTTTAAGCCGGCCCGTGGTCCCGGACTCCTCCAGGGACGAGTGTGCTTATGATTGGAGGCTTCGCATGCATAAGATTGGAGAAGAAGAGAGACATCGGCGCGCATCATCCTATCCCATTCTTCTTACCGCTGGGATTACTGTGCCTATTTCCACAGCGGTCATATTGAGGATCGTGTTCTATGCAGCCCAATTTCCCTGGAGCAAGATCGAGGCTGCCCTCAGTCGGTGCAAGGACGCCGCTAGCGCAAAGAAGCACTGGTGGCTCAAAGTCTGTGGCGATATCCTCTTTATTTACCCTGTGGGCGATATAATAGCCCTGTTAGATGTGGTGAGTGATGACGGAGCTAGTCCGTGTATTCAGGCACTCCAAATCCCCAACTAAGAACTTTCCTGGGTCTTTGACCCGGATGACCTTGCGCCGTATAGCTCCCTAAATTCTTGTACAAAGACCTGACATGTGACAATGAATCTATAGCGGTGCACAGAAAGCTACCAAGCGATGTGGTACGATTATCTCACAGAACGTTATTCATTACCACCTAATGCGTTACCTGCGCAGTTACCAATACCGAATCTTTTCAGTTTTATGCAGCTATTCGTTTACTTCTACTACTCGCTCTCACTTCTGCTGCTGCGGTAGTTCATCAGAGTGAGAAAGCCTGTTCAGCTTTGTCCGGCTATTCCTTTACCTCTACTATGTGCTCTCACCTCTGAACCAAACATGGTGGAGGACAACATGACGCTGTGTCATTTATATCTCGCATATTTGAGTGGCGACAGGGATACAATTGATGTTGTTGATTTTTAACTATCTTAGAGCTTGGATTCCCTGCGCTCGAATCATATACTACGAAAGTAAGAGGGAAAGGTGGAAGGTGCTGTAATTCAGCAACGGCTTGAGGGAAAAGCAATGGTGGTAGCTGTGGAGGAACACTCGAATAGTCACATTTGCAGTTGCATCAGCTACCTTAAAGCGAAGTTCAGCCTCTCAGAGCAAGATAGGTCATATTTAATGGCCCTTCTGGATAAGAGAGCTTTCCTTGAGGCAAATGGAAGCGGGAACATTCAGCTGTAGGAGGGAATAAACCGAAAAGCAGGGGAAGGGGTGAATATAGAGGAAGAAGTAAATACAGAGGAAAATGTGACTATGGAGTCGGGTGTAAATATCGGAGAAGGAGTGAATGTAGAGGAAGGGGTGAATACGGCGAAAGAGGTGAATATCGAGGAAGGAGTGGATGCAAAGCAAAAGTGTGAATATCAGGAAGGAATGAATGTAGAGAAAGAAATGAATATACAGGGAGGGAGCGAATATAGACGTAGGATTAAATGCAGAGGAAAAAAAAATGTGAAGGAGGAACTGAAGACTGAGGAAGGGGGGGAAGTAGTGAATGAGCAGTAAGGAAGGACGCAGAAAAGAGACAACACAGAAAATAGAAGAGGAGGTGGGCATAGTGGTAAAGCAACCGAAGAATCAAGAGGCATTTCAGGTTCGGGAGAGCTAAGTATTGTGAACGCAGGGAGGCATAAAGAGAAGAAGAATACAGGGGCTGTGGGCATCTACAATGTGGAGTTTGGAGAGCGTAAAAGTTCTGAAGCTTTGCAAGGACTGTGGGATGAAGAGCAAATATCCATGAAGGACAATATAGTGAGGAATTATGTACGGAGAGAAGAGGTAGAGGGAGCAGGGGGTTACAAATATAGACCTACAAAAGCTCGAGAAGGAGTTGGCATGGCAGACGCATGGTTTTGTTTTCCTTCCAGTGTTTCTCCGCGACGGGTCTTGTGAAACAGTGTGAGAATTGTAGGAATTACTCACGTGCGATCTCACCGGAAACGCAGGAATCCAAGAATGGCCAGTTGGGATATGCGGTTAAAGGCAAGGGGTCCCGAAATGGCCCGTTGGGGTAAAGTCGGGAAGGATAAAAGAGCTGGAATCCGCTGGCGAAATAAGGAGGAAGACAGGACACTAGACCATAGCATTAAGACTATAGCGATCTCTAGATAGTGTAGGAACTACTCTCCCATGTGGCGATATAACGGGGAATGCAGGAACCCAGAATAGGATAATTGGGATATGCGGAAGGAAACCGGGGTCCCTAATCAGGGCAATTGGAATAAGGTCGGAAGGGGTAAAAGAGCGGGAATCCGCCTCGTAGTTAGGGAGAGGACAGGACACTAGAACCATAGCTTTCGGGACTAGCGATCTAGATAGCCCTGACGAATACATCTATATTTCTCAATATTCCTCCGCTCGTAACCTCGTAATCTTACAAGGATAACAGGGGTGATCTGATGCGTGAGAAATGGGCAGGTGGAAAGGATGGGAAGGAGTAAGTTGAGTTCGGAGCTTTCGTCCTGCGTTTTTAGAATCATCATGATGCAATACACTTGCAAATCTTCCTCACGAATGACCGTGAGTTGAACTTTATTCTGAGTGCGCTCTATTCTCTATTGTTTCAGTAGTCGACTATCATAGTTTGGTAAAACCTAAATAGTTCATACTGCTCCCTAACCCGGAGGCAAGGGACTGCGAACAATCAAACTAATGGATGCGGAAAGGTTTTAACTTGCGTGTGAGTACCACCGAAACTGCTGGCTACAGTAGAACCTCGTTACAAGCATGTCCGTTATACGAATTAATTCTATGTAGCTGATGCTGATATGCATTCCGTTATCACTTGGACTGATAATACTGTTAAATGTGTGGCTTTAACGTAAAAACCCCCTGTAAGCCGCTAATGGATGGGAGCTGACCGCCTATGATGTGCGTCTAAAAGGGTTTGGTGCATTATACTGTAAATTCTACTACCACAAACCACCCAAAGCAGATTGATACTGTTTCATGAAGCCTCGTCAGCCCCAGGGCTCAGTGCAGGGACTGCGAGAGCTGCTTGCATTCCTTTTGGTTTTAAACCCTTTTTTTATAAAAAAAAAAAAATACATGTCATTATCCATGTGCGGACCCATAAAGGGGGCCATGGCGAGCCTATAGTACCCTGTGGGTGGTATCATAGCAAGTCAACCGTAGAGATACAATGCGCAGAGTATGTTCAACATGCAACATCATGATGCAATCATGCACTGGCATCAAGTCAGGGATGTGGGCTATAATATAGAGCAAGTAGCGACGGAGCAGATTCATGGTAAAGCTGTACATTGCATATCGGAGCTCGGTGAGCCCATGGAGCGTAGACATAAGCTCAGCAGAATATACCAGGAATACCAATATTGCTCACTTTGCGAAGACCTCATGATACTATGATTTGTGGTGTTGGGTTCAGAATGCAGGGAGTCAAATTCGGGGAGTAGATTGCGGGGAGCAAGATCTGGTACACCGCTTTTGGGAGTCACATGCGGGGTATCATATTCAGAGCCCATCTGGAGGGGAATACGTGAGGAGAGTCAATTTTGGTGTACCTCAATTTTTCTACCCTCACTCCCTCATTACGCTCCGCGCTCCCCGCATTACCCCCCACACTCCCAGCTTTACCGTCCGCATGCTCCTATTTTGCTCCCCACCATACCAAAAATGTACCGTAGTGCTCTACAGTACAATTTTAAGCATGCTAAGTCTTCCCCTGAGACTACACTAGCTACGTCCGTGTGGCCACTCCCCAACACTATTTCAAGACCTAACGGGTAAAGAATGGATAGGAAAGCCAGGCGAGCTACACCGCCAGCTGGTGCGATTTCGTTATAACCTACTCCGATGTCGCCTACATGCTCGATTTTATCACAACTCAGGTGGACAGTGGTGGGCGTACCTCATCGCATCAATCCTAGGCAAGGATCATAGGGAATACTATGTACGGCCTCTGGGGCAGTTCATACCGTTGGTTATTAGTGTGGGTGCCTTGCTGGAAATCAGCGCTGACACTGTGGAACAGAATTTCGGAGAGTATCATAGAGTACAGGAGAGTACTTAGTCGCCCCCCGAAGTTTGCCAACAGAGGGTAGAAAGTACTGCACATTCGGGGGGTCCCATTCATTTCAGTAATGGAACTAGGAATTTTTCGGGGTGTCGCTATCCTCATTCGGGGAATAGGGATGCTCCGAACGTGGGTAGCGACCTCCGAATTCGCCATATGCCACCTTTCAGGAGTCACGTTGTACCCATATCATAATACTCTCCACTCCCTGAGCATGCTCTGTCTCTTCCTCTTCGGTATTCTCTGCCCTACCTATATTTCCTGCACCAAGAGACATTAAGAACTCAAATGCATTCCTAATGGATTGGCCAGGGTAGCCAGTAAAATGTGCGCATGTTAATTGCGGACGTTCTTACACCCCCCTGATATGCATATTTTGCATTCTCACCTCTGTGTTGTACATCATATATCTCGCAGCTGGATAGTTGTGACATTAGCGACACCCACCGGCAGGTAGCACCTTTATACTCACCGAAAACGGGACTACCAGCAAGCTCACAAGCGAGCGGTATGGAAGTACTCAGCGCAAAGCATTATACACCTTGGGATGGAAATGTACTTTCGATATTCTCCGAAACCGTCCGAAACTCACCGATGCGCTTCGTCGCGGTTAGTACATACATACATATGATATCCTACAGTGTGAAGCGATTACAAAAAATCGAAGCAAACAGTAGGGTACCCGCCCCATCCGGGACTACGAAAGTTCCCCCAAGTCACCTGACTGGTGGTGGCAAGGGAGGTGGGGTGGTAATATGAATGTTCTGGATGGGAGTCGATATACGAGGAACAGTCTCCTTTGTAGCATCTAGAGCTGTAAGTGCTAGGTATGTACCGACCATAGAATAACCATCATTCTATCCCTCTTCATTAACGTAGGCCAGTATGCCGACATAAGCCCGGTCCCACCCCCGCTTGTATACGCACCTGATTGTCAGGACCACGACCGTCACATATGAAGTGACAATCACATGGAATACGGATGTGGATTTAAGTTAGACTAGTTTGGCGCTTAACGTAGAATAGACTTAGCTTTAAGTACTTTAGATTCGATACGAGCTCGATAGCGTTTTCCTAGATAGAACATAAATTACACACACTCTATATGCGAACTGTAGCCTCTGGCTCTCACTGATGTTGGACCCAGACCCCGAATACTGTCTGGCTTACTGCTTAGGATTAGCGGGTATACGGCTTCACAACCTCAAGTTCATATGAGCAGGTGGTAGCTACTTGCGTGAGGTATCTACAATTCGGGATAGGATTATAGGATTATACTTCCACAACATTGCTGTTACAATACTACTATTTTCATAAGCACAATCCTTACGAAAGTATGAAATCACTGTGCATATCGATGTCAGCTCATGAGATTCTGCGAACTGCTCCGCCTGACACTGGTACCACATACAAGTTTTTACAGTGGAGCGGGACCACGGATGGGGAAGGTCTTAATCTTGTGTGCTTTTGCCAAGCCGATTGTCCAGCTTTGCACAATACTATTTGTCGGTACTCCTGCAGAAACTAGCTACCTAGGGAACAATAGGTCGGCTGATCATATATTCTACCAGGCCAATACTGTATCGTATCGCTTCCAATGTCTCATCCAGCCTAAATAAAGATAAAAATAGCCACTGTGACCCCGAGCCATTGCATCGCAGGTCACTTGAAATTGCAAAAGTAAGGACTTACTAGCCTGGCATTCTCAAGGTTTCTTCTAACATGAACATTCCGTGAATGTGTCAGACCTGTAGCGCAGAGTTCTGATGGCAATTTTTCTTGGTGCCAAGAACTATGTTTTTTAATAATGCAAAACAACCCATGTCCACGGGAGTAATATTACCGAAATATATTCGGCTTTAGCTTTTGCATTGGAGATACCCGAGTCTCGGAGACCCGACAGTCAGGGGTGGGTGCCTCTGGAAGCTCCTACAACTTGTCAGGGATATCTGGTAAGCTGCAGAATAACTTAATAGGCGTGTCAAACCTGCAATCGCAACAGTGAGAATGCCATCCACGGTTCTGGATAGAATGCCGGGTTCAGGTACGGCTCGGTCGCCTTTCTGGTTTGGTACCGGATGCCAAATCTCTGCAGCTATTGGTCCCACTTGTAAGCTGACACAACATCCGAGGAACGCCCAATGAACATCGCAGCTAACATCGGAGTTAACCAAATCGTGGGCTCAAGTCCGAATAATGGTCTTGGCCCAATGAATCCGGGCTATCTCCACGAGTTTCATTGCAATCCTCATGAAACCTCAAGGGGTGTTTCCCGAGTGCCTTGATGTGAAGATTATTATTTTCGCACAACTTGGTGGATTAAGTGCCCCAACCTTCCAATCAACCGGAATTTGAAGCAGCCTTATGGGGACCGCACACGGGTAATGGGTTTTGAAAAAAAGAAATAAACGAGAAATAGCCCAATGGCAGTCAGCGTCAGCATATTTAGATTGCTACAAAAACCACCTGAACCAGCCTGAGTCAATCTCGAATTCATATGCCCGACCACCCTTCCGGCAAGTTTTGGAAGTTTCTAGAAGTGCCAAGTACATACACTTGGTTTATTCGGGAATAATTCTAGTGATAATCCGCAAGCGTTAGCCGAATTGCAACTTCTGGTAACGGAGCCTATATATGCCTTTTCGTTGGATTATACGCATCACGCTGAACCAGATTAACCCCAAATGATAGACTTTCAGCTGGAATTGGACTTGCAGGATACACACCTTTTGGTCAGCTACGACAAGGGGGGTGACATGTTCCACAAACCAGCCTAAGCAGGCTTAGACTGTTTCGGGCACCAGGCTAGCTAAGGGATATTGCATGGTGCATGAGTAGGACGGAGCCGTTTGTCTTCATTGTCTGTCCAAAGCCAGCTTGAACCCCGGTTGTATGACCATCCTTCACCTGAATGCATTCGGATCCCGAGATCGCCCTGCAGGTACTCGGAGATTGAAGCGAGATTCACATTTGATGTGCCAAGAATATTTCCCAGATAAGGACCTTGTCTTGACAGGGAATGATTATGTACCTGGTACAGTGGATGCAATGGTTGGTCCAGCCAGTAGTTAATAAATACCATCAGCCCTAACTTTCGTTAACCTTCCCCTTGTTACAATTTGCAATCCGAGTGAGTGTTTTTCATTAAAAAAATATCGGTATTCGAATGACCCTAATCCCCCGGCGACTGCAATGGCTTCACTAGTACTCGTCCGCAACGTCAATCATATGCCTATGAAAATTGCTACTTGGGCTACCTGGTATTCTTACGACCGTACCAACACGTTCACCGCCAGCAATCTCTTCAACCACAGATCCCGATGGTGGCTGGCAGCAATTGTTGGAGTTATATCGCTGAGTGTTTCATTGTCAATCAGCATCCCAGGTATTTCTACCACACGAGGAGAGCGATCTCAGGGACAGTGCAAGACATTAGACGGCAACCGCGATATGTACGGCATCGGGATTCGAATTGCAACGTACCTCCAGGGTGTGATGACTATATTTGGGGAGGTATACACCACCGAGCCTAAGTACTCTGCGGCTCTCACCTCTGTGAACTTGTGGTATCTGTGGGCCTTACTCAGCACCTGGGGGTTTTGCAAGGAACCAGAGCATACCTCGTGGCGTGATATTGATATGCTACGTGCTTTGGGTGATACAATTTGGTATATTAATCTAGGAGCGCTACTCCTGCCGGCGAGGAAATTGGAGCTCGAGAGTATCACTACAAGGATTATGCGGTGGGTTACGATGTTCGTTTGGCAGCTCGGTAGCCCACCCCTCGGTATAAGCCAGCCGGTTCCAATTAGCGACGAGTGCGATTACGATTGGTTTTTTGTCATATACAATAGCGCAGCTACAGGCAGGCACCTGCGTGGCTCATTCAATAGCCTCTTCATTTGGGGAACATTGCTAGTTGCCATACCCATTGTCATGATGAGGATCCTGGTTTATGCATCACTATTTCCCCATGGCAAGGCTGAGGAGGCCCTCAATTACTGCACAGACGTGGTTGGGGTAAACAAATATTCACGGCTAGTGCTATGGGTTGATATCCTCTATATTTACCCTGTGGGAGATGTCATGGCGCTGTTAGATACGGTGAGTAAATTATCCCGTATTCGTTTAATCACCCTTGAGATTGCACCGGCTACCAATACCGAGCCTTTAACAGAGACCTACCGTGTGGTAACGAATTAGTAGGAAAGCCCAGCGAGCTACAGGGCCAGATGGTACGGTTACCTCGTGGAGCGTTATTCGTTATCATCTAATGCCTTTCCTCCGACATACACCCCTCCGACGCCGTCACCCACGAGCTCACCCTTACCGCAGTTCATGTGGACATTGGTGAGTATACCTCGTCGCATCAAAAACCAGATTGACGGTTCCCAAGCAAGGATAATATGGAACATCGCATTCCTGTTGTACAGCATTCAAACACTTGAATTCACCATTCTGGCAAACGATATCCAGGGTGTCAACGATATGCTGTCTCTAGGTCAGCTCCTACCATTGGTTATCAGTGTGGGTGCACTCTTGGCAATGTGCGGAGAAGCAATTACGAAAGATCGAAGAAAACTCTACGGTGTTCCACTCCAGGATCGCGAGAAGTTTTCCGCTTAATGCTACTATTTTTTATTTCTTACTTTTTACAACACTAATGCTCATTACTCGGGTGTAATGCGAGTGATGATGTGATGTAACGGTGGTTGGAGGAAATAGGGGGAGCTGATACATGATATCCTAGAAGTAGTTGGCCATTATTATTGTTGGTATGCAATGGCGAAAGCACTTGTTTGTGCAGTGTCTCTGGGTCTTGTTCACATCTATGTATATAAGTGCAAACGAGGGGGAGAAACGGACCCACAAGATTAGTTGATATTCCACCGTCCGCACCCGAGCAGAGCAAGCTATCCGTAAGAGAATACTACGATCGACCCACTGAAAATATGTTGGCCACAATGACTAGTATGGTCAAGTTATTCCATCTATCCCAGTTGGTGTGGGAGAGCGTGAGAGGTTACCTTGATCGTTAAAGGGATACTGCAGGTAAATATGCTTATGACGAATACGTGCTTGTATTGAAACAGAGATGGAAGTTCTTTAATACAAACAGAACATAGAAAAAGACTGCAGAAGAATGCTAGACAACTGGGGGGGGATGCCTTAAAGGCGGCGATAATACTAGAGGGGCAGAGGGTGGCTGCTGTACAACTGTGAATAGCAGTCGAGGCAGAGGATGACGTGTCAAGCAGCTGCCATGAAGTTCGTAATTTGACTTCATTCAAGTCTGGCATTCTCCCTATTTCCCGCTTCAGGACGTATAATATTTTGGCAGATGATTTGAGAAGAGAAGAGAACAAAATAAGACTCTGGATTCCCTCCAATGCTGCATAGGTGTTATTGGTGGGTTTCACCCTTGGGTTCGTCAGCTTCTATTGGAATAAACGCAGCTTCTCGATATCATCGATGGGGTGTTGAACAGCCTTTTTTGCTAGCTCAAGTATTAGTACTCCGTTATATGTGTATGGAGTGAATAAGCCACAGAATAATAATTTTGTATGGCGGGACGCTCAGATCGGGTATGCTTGCAACGGGAGTTAATTGTGGGTCTCTTGTGAGGACTTCTGAAGTTTCCGTTACGAAATCTTCGTTTTTGGATAACTTCTGGGTTTTCGAGGAATTCAGGGAACTTTAGGGAACCTACAGCGTCCCCCACAGCGATTTACCTGGGTCCGAATCCAGTTAACGGATGTATGTTTCTGCCGTGACAAAATTCTAGATATGGCGAAACGGATAAATGAGACAGGAGATTGGCATTAGTCATTTAGTGGCGTGGTTCTTTCTTATCGATAATAACCCCTGCCATTGCTATATAACCCTTAAGCACTAGGTGGCACTTAGACTACTAGCCACATTCGATAAGCATATGTAATGTAAGTGTATGTGACGCAGGTATTAGAGAGGTACATTCACTCACCGGGGGTTACCCGAAGCCATGTAAGGTACGGTAAGTGGCTTGAATGGGTTCCTTTTCCGAGCCTCATCATATCCCCCCTCAGACTGCGCTAGCTCTTCTATGTATACTGAATGGCAATCGTTTAGTCTCCTAAAACCATTGTACACTGACCTACCACGATCCCCTAGAAAGGCTAGTCTCTTTTCTTTTTTGTTTTTAGTGTTCAGTACTCATATTTAAACTATCTAGGGCGGCGGGATTGGCCAACCCTGTCTGCGTACATGAGCAGGTTGGTATGCGGAATGGTTAGGTGAAATAATGGGTGAACTCCTCCCCTGGATTTCGAAACGTGCGCTGTAGGATTACCGCCGACTGTCTATGGCTTCTGGGCCATGGGGAGGCTAATCCCTAGTACTGTCGTGCCTACAGGGGTCTTTGCGGTCTTATAACCCATGGCATGGATATGAACAATAGATGCTTGGCATAAGGTTTGCCTTTCTAGTTTGAGTTTGTCAGGTTGAATGTCCGTATCATGACATCCTTCAAAATTGTGCCACATGTAGGGGTAGGTATTCGGATGAGGGGAGAGAAGCTAAGCTACGGTTTGGGCATACAATTGTACCGGGGTCTTTATTTTTAGGTCCCAGTGGATGTTCTCATGCCCAGACCAATTTGGCCTATGGACCCTGACATGATCGGGACCACCTCCCTGGCGATTTGAACAATGGAGTATAAAAACCCCACCTATTCATTATTCAACCACCAACAACAGTACTGCTGTCACTACAGGAGGCTTAATAGTATTTGCACACCGGCCGCCCCTATTGCTCCAAACTCCCCTCTTAAAGCTGCCATTGGACTCTCTAATTTTGACTATTACAGTAAATGCAGCGTTGTTTTACACCCTAGGATGTCACAGGGGACTGTTCTAAATTGCCCAGATGCCTTGTTAATTCAGAAGCACAACTAGGAACCTGATTTCCCTGCATGAGTCCTGTCATTTATTGTGTTGCAATATATTTAACTACATAAGAGTAGCCTGCGCAAGATATGTATCGGGCCCCGGGACTCAGCTGATCAGATAGCCAGTCATCAGGTGTGGGAGAGTGGACAAGTAGCGAAATCAAGCATGAGTAGTGGGGGTTTCACTATCATGCGACATCCACTGCCTCGCAAGCGCAGTCTGCAGGTGCGTTATAAACCATTCCAGATTTTTCCTGTAGGTGGTTGAGATAACCACTCGTGATCTGGAAGTATCCGGGATGTATAAAACATGTGGCGATCCGCAGAACAACAATAGCTCCAAGCGCAGGCTGAGGTGCAGCTAATCCGTCTCAAGTGTTTCACTGCTTTAAACATGCAGGATAGTTACCTTGGCCTGTCTCAGATCACCCTCTCAGCAACTGTTATCCTCTCATCCTGAAGGATGTAAATGTAAATGTGTAATGGGAACTGCAACAATTTCTACTCCTGGATTCTGTGCTACAAGTCGACCGTCCCTGAATTCGCTATCAAGAGCGCTCGGACAAAAAGCCGACAACAGGTTTGGTTTCCTTTGTAGTTTTGCTACTGCGAGCCACTCTCAACCTCACTTGTAGGCTCAGGTGGGGCTGAAGAATTGATAGCTGAAACATCAATGTAGAAACCCCCACGCAGTTGGAAGGGTGGTGTTTGACCTACGAACTTTGTAGTTGATGCGACCAATGCACCCAAATTACTAGCTCATTTCAGCCGTCAATGACTGTTCTTTTTCTTCATAACACATAGAGCTGGCGCCATTTCCGCGGCGGGCTTGAACAGCTCCGGAAGCATAGTTCACTCATTAGTAGTTGAGCAGTTAATAGAACCGCCGTCACGATAAAAACCTCATTCCATTATAATTCAGTGTGCTGTACCTCCTACTACTGCTCCAACCTCCAGTGGAACGCTTGTTACGTGTTGCAGCATCTACAGTCCCCTGGTGAATCCAGTGGCTTCCCTGCTGGGAAACAACGTGAATCAGCTCCTCTTGAACGGTGTTAATTCGGCCTTCGTTCGATTTGTTATGAACGCGATCACCCACAACAACATGTTGAGGCCCACATCCCGATGGTGGCTAGCGGCTGTTGTTGGTGTCATATTACTGGTTGTTTCTCTGTCAATCTCCTTACCGGCACTTTCGGCTGCTTCTAGAGAGCGATCACGGCTAGGGTGCAAAGCAATTGAGGGCAACCGCGACATGTACGGCATCGGAATTCGAATTGCAACATACCTCCAGGTTGTGATGACAATATTTGGCGAAGTATATGCGAACCCTAAGTATGCATCTGCTCTTACTTCTGTGAACTTGTGGTTTCTATGGGCCCTCATTATTGCCATGTACTTTTGTACGGACATTGCCCAGTGGCGTGATATTGATATGCTGAGGGCCCTGGGTGATACAATGTCCTATATGAACCTGGGAGCGCTACTTCTACCCACGGAAAGTTTAGACCTCGAGAGTGTCTTCACAAGAATGATGCGATGGGGTACATTGCTCCATTGGCAGTTCACCCCAACAGAGGGCATTCGACGTGTCCCGGACTCCAATACCCGCGAGTGCTATTACGATTGGTTTTTTTTCATATCCAATATTGCCGAACCAGGGAAGTATCCGCGTGCAGTATTCAATCAGATCTTTACCTATGGCACAATTGGGCTTTTTTTCCTGGCGCTGCTCAGGGTGGTGATCTACGTGGCAGTATTTCCCTGGAGCAGGACCCACCTTGCCCTCAAAAGTACGCAGGAGCCGAACAAGCACACATGGTTAGAAGTCTGTGGTGATATTCTCTTCATTTACCCCGTGGGGGATATCATGGTCCTGTTAGATGTGGTGAGTAATCACCCCGATTTATTCTACTTTTAGTATAACAAGTCTGAGACTGCACATGGAATTTGACCTTGGGTGGCTATGCATCTGTAAATCGTCCTGAACTCTTTCAGAACTGACATTGGGCAACGAATCGATAGCAGTGCGGCGCAAGCTACCAGATAAAGTGGTTCGATTATCTCACGACGCGTTATTCGTTGCTCCCTAATGCATCTCCTACGCACACCTGCTCAGGGTACTCGTGTACAGAGTTCTGGCCTGCACAGGTGATGTGGGTGGCATTGAGCGTATCTCGTCGCCTAAAAAACCATATCGATGGTTCGAAAGCCAGAATCTTATGGAACATTACTTTCCTGGCCTACAGTATTCAAACTCTCGAGTTCACCATTCTGGCGAGCAACATCAAGGGTGTGAACGATTTACAGTCACTGGGGCAGCTCCTTGCATTGGTCATCAGTGTGGGCGCACTCCTGGCAATGTGCGCAGGAGCAGTCACCAAAAATCGAAGGGGGCGCTACGGTTGCCCTCTCCGCCAGTGAGGTGGTGATTGAAGCAGGGGTGGTTGTACATGATCATATCAGAGCCCGGCTAGTGGGCATTCGATCCCAAGAGGACGTAGGTATGGCGTTTAGCTAGGCTGCATGGTCTACTATCCGGGTGGCTCGTCATACGTCCCTTAAGAATGTACATACGAGTAATGAATTGACAAAAAAAAGGTATAGTCCGCCAGATTCACTCGCAGGCACGGTCCCTAGCTCACGCGAATACGATATAGACACCAGTGACTGATGATGTCACCAACGCTTTAGCGGGTGAAGTTTATTTTGTACATCTCTCTTGTTCAAGTTAGACCCTAACCAAAACTTTAAATAAGGGAACCAGTTCGGGTTGAGGAATATATGGCTTATGCACACACACCAGCATGCCTAAAATACATCTTTTGGGGGAAGTTATAGCCTTTTGGGTTGGGTGGGATTGGGGCGTGTATTAGGTACCTTGTTTATAAGTTTGTTGTATCAATAGCAGAGTATGCCCGTACTTGCCAGTCAACATTAGCATCAGCATATTTTTTTTTTTTTAAAAAACACAGTACTCGTATGCGGCCCCAGTAGGGGGGTCATGACGAGCCCCCCAGAAGCCTGGGGGAATTCAAGGTGGCTCAAGTTAATCTGGGCCTGCCTGCGCGGCTATGTACAAAAAATTGGAAAGACTTAGAAGAGTGAGAACCAAGGAAACTCGTAAGGCCTCCTCCGCCACGCCCTCATTCTCAGCCCTCCCCTCGCCGCGCTCCCATTTCCCGCCCTCCTCTATATCTTTCTCCAGCTCTCCTTGCTTCATCTCGTCTCTCTAACCCGCCTTCCTTGTGTATTCTGCTTCCTCCGCTACTCTTCATGGGGTCCCTGATCTTCCTGTCAGCTTGAGGAACAGGAGGCCGAAAAAGACTTCAACTTGGTCGTATGGGGGTCGTCGCCTTGCTTGACCCATCTGGGGGAGTCGAGTTCCTCCCAGGTCGTGGGGTGTCCTAAGAGCTGTCTCCTCTCAGAGGCGGTTCTGGGGCATGAGAAGGTAAGATGGGAGCCGTCTTGAATCGGGTGGCCGCAGGCAGGCAGCTGAGTCGGCCTTCCCGATACGATGGAGCCAGCTCTTCTGAGGGCCTTTGTCGGTTCTGAGCCAGGTGTAAGCTGACAGGGCTGGGCAAGCATCAGCATACTTACTGAGAGTAGCCCGTATCTTGCAACGAGGTCTTATTTCCAGTTTGTGGGTTTTGTTCAGTCATGTAATTATCTTGCCTGGCGGGCCAGATTAACTTGGCCCTCCCGGGGGAGCTCATTATTGATCCTCCATTGGGACCGCACATGAGTAATGAGTATGAAAAAAAAAAAAAAAAAAATTGCAACAAGATCTGCCGGCTTACTAATCATGGGAGGCCTCTGGTGACTCCGCCCAATGACCAAGAGCTGGATCATTGGCTAGGCTCAATAGCACTTCCAACCAACAGTAAAATGTACTGTTATCGACAAGGCTTAAAAAAGTCACCAGGTAAAGGTTTCATCAGGCCTATGCATGGAAAGGCACCCTTGCGTTGCTTAAGCTTAAAATGAGTGCTTGAGCAGCCAGCACACCAGTCTTATCAGATCGGTTGGAACGTTAGATGTAATTGATTTTCATAAACAGTACAATTTGTATTTTTCTGACATCTAATATCCTACACCACCCTAATTAGTCTACTTCGACCATGTATTGTTTGTACTAATAATTGTCGAGACTATTATCATTTCACTTGCAGATGGGTGGATTATGCAACCACACATACTGCATCATTTACCTTCAGCCATTTGTTACAGGGCCGTGAGCTATTTTAGCATTATTTCCTTCGCTGTTACTATTCAGTTCTAACACTGTGACATATGAGTCCGTCATAGAGACCATATGCGAGGCCAAGTTGTTTCGAGATGACCGACGTCTATCGTGGTCGCGATATTCTTTGGAGGTTACTCATTAAGTTAAGCTAGTGAAGAGGGACCGGGTGACCCTGGGGAAGAACCCCACTCGGCTAGCCTTTGCACTTTTGCCCCCTCACTTGACACATGTGCATAAAAAAAAGCAGTTACCGCCTACAGCTTTTAGTTGAGTATCAACAAACTTTTCTTAGTGTATTAATATGTATTCGTATCACGATCCCCGCCTCGCCTAATCACCATTTTTGTTAGTTTAAAATCCAGGACTTGTATTCTGTAAGAGATGTTGGAATACTCTCACATTACGGGAGATGGAGGTCACGGGTGTCAGCTCCTAGAAGGAGAAAGTTCATGAAGAATGAGAGGAACTGGGATCCCTAATGTGGGAAGTCGTGAGAGTGGATTAGGCATATAAGCAGCGTATTTCTCTTGATTGACGGATTTTCTTTCACAAGGCCATTAGCACGGTAGACATAGCAGTCCGCATATGATCGGTTCGATAACTCTCCTGCAAATATATTGTCTTCTGCCCACAATTCCTCCGTTCATAACATCATAATTCTTACATATTCAAACTATTCTTCCTTAGGACAAGGCAACGAATCTTTCTAAATAAATCCCTGGCGATTACACCTCTCGTACGTCTGGGGAGGCCTTGGTTGTGTTGATCTACGAATGTTCCCGTCTTGTGCAAATGTTGTGAGCGCATACCTAATGGGGTATATGGGCCAATCACCATTTCATCTCAGTCAGATGAATGGGGGGATACTTCGCGAGCTCGGAGCGGGACACCGTACAGTTTGCTTCGATTTTTGGTAATGGCTTCCGCGCACATTGCCATGAGGGTACCCACACCAATAACCAACGCCAGGAGCTGCCCCATGGATTGTATATCGTTCACACCCTGGATATCGTTTGCCATAATGGTAAATTCAATTGTTTGAATGTAGAATATAAGGATAGCAGTGTTCCATATGACCCTTGCTTGCCAACGATCGATATGGGTGTTGATTCGACGCGGTGCCCTCAATGCTGTCCACAAGAGCTGTGCAATGGGCGACTGCGCAGGAGGCGCCAGAGGGGTGCATACAGGCTCAAAGGCATCAGGTGGTAGTGCATAACGTTCTATGACATAATCAAACCACCCGGCCTGGTAGCTTGCCAGGCTTTCCTATAGATTCGTTCCACAGTCAGGTCCACATATCTCCTAATACATAGATGATCACCCCGGTGAGTGGAAGGCCTTGCTTTTGTAGAATATTTAAGTTTACTTTGTTTGTACAAAAGAGGGCGCTTAGTTACTGCAGGTGTCGAGGCACACCAGCTAATAAATGGCCTTGAAGAAGTGGGGAAAGTCATCGCGATTACTCACCGCATCGGAGAGGCCCATGACATCCCCAGCCGGGTAAATACACAAGATATCGACCCACACTTCCGCGAGTGAGTACTTGTTTGTTCCAACCATGTCGTTGCAGCAGTTCAGGGCAGCCTCAATTCTCCTCCAGGGGAATTTTGCGACATAGATTAAGATCATAAGTGTGAGTATTGGGATCACAAGAGTAAACACCCCATAGTGGAAGATGCGGTTGAATGATTGACGCGGACGGTTCTCGGTTCCGATCCTAGTGTATACGAGAAAAAACCACTCGTAGGTGCACTTGACTCGGATATTGGGATCTGCCACGTTGATACCGACGTGTGGCGTCATAGCGTGCCAAACTGAGAACGTAACCCACCGCATAACCCTTGTGAGGACGCTCTCAATGTCTAATTGCCGAGGTGGCAGGAGCAGCGATCCCAAACTGATATTGACAATTATATCCCCCAGAGATTTTGTCATGTCAACATCATGCAACTGGATTCTGTACTTGCAAAAGTACGCGGCAATAATTAAGGCCCAAACAAACCACAAGTTCACAGAAGTGAGCGCAGTAGCGTACTTAGGGTCTGAGTTGTATACTTCTCCAAATATAGTCATGACGCCCTGGAGGTATATCGCAATCCGAATCCCGATGCCGTACATGTCTCGGTTACCCTCAATCGTTTTGCACTCTAGTCGAGATCGCTCTCTCTGGGCTGCGGATATTGCTGGAATGCTGATCGAAAGAGAAACACTCAGTGATATAATGCCAACAATAGCCGCAAGCCACCATCGGAATCTGCGGGTGAACAGCCTGGGTCTGATGAATGCTCTTATACAAAATTTGCGGAGGCAATAACACCAAGCGGCCAGCTTGACATTCTTGAAGGGAATACGATTGATGTTGTTGCCCCCTACTGAATCCATTGAAAGTTTTGGATCAAGATATTAACCCACTGTGCTTCTACCGACAATTTAATACCAGTTGGGTGAAACATTGCATTGTACGCGGTGCAAAACTTGCATCGGAAATGAGCCTAGATTCGGGGGGGTGTTCGGGGCGCGGATTTGGACCAGACGAGGATCATGGCACCCGCGCACCTCCCACAACGAACATTTCGAGTGGCCTGCTTGCACCTCTGCCCCATAGGGCAACTGCTGCGGTGGTCAGCCTCGGTGGTCAGCCTGGTACTTGGTCTGGGTTGCAACGGTTCGCAGATCCGAAGATCACTGATCAAGGTTCTGCGCCATGGCAAGTTCCGGTGGTGATGTGGTGCATGTACAGCCCTTGGGGTCCTTCCCGAACAGACCAGTCTGTTCGTAGACCATGCCTTGTTAACGTTCTTGATCTGACGGGTAGAGCTAGGAGCGGAGGTAGGCACATAGGGTATGTTGCTGATATGGTTATGGACACCCGCAAGACCTAGCCAGGCTCGATGACGAACTTTATGTCCCAAATATTACAATTGCGCAACTAGTATGTTCTGACCCATTCAGCAATACGGCCCACTCAGCAATGGGACGCTACTGCTGGTTGGGCCGGCCCATACACCAATCTGGCGACCACAATAATATTCTAATATTATTATTTCATACGGAACTATGGAATAAACCAAACAAGTAGAGGTATGACATAAATAAAATACTAGAAATCCAATCGCCCAGAGGCATGAAAATATAACAAATAAAATACTAGAAATAATTCTTCACGTTTCGCTTCCTCCATTTCTCATTCAGCTGCTGTCGGGGTCCCTGATTTAAATAGTATATTGCATTCTATTGATTTCTAGTATTTAATGTTATATATTTCATTCCTCCGGGCGATTTGATTTCTAGTATTTTATTTATATTTTTCAT
>Ga0307511_10001714_pt1 | contig 23068 bp, 25 predicted proteins | sample 13_EM_MG_FD_200266 | JGI IMG/M metagenome (GOLD analysis project Ga0307511, IMG submission 200266) | Populus trichocarpa ectomycorrhiza microbial communities from riparian zone in the Pacific Northwest, United States - 13_EM | ecosystem: Host-associated > Plants > Roots > Unclassified | place... | reverse complement strand
GCAGGGACCGCATGAAGCCTATATTATGGTAGAAAGCATATAATGCCGGGATATGATGTATGCAGAAAGTATAGGAATATTCATGTATATATATGGTGGTAAAGACCACCGATAATTCAATCAATCATTCTACCACAAGTCTATGCAACCTATTCTTCCGCTCATATCTTAACACATCTGCAGCTCCCCACAACCGCCAGTAACAGTTACCTGGTGCGAGACCTCCGGACCCAATACGCTAGCCACCATCACTGTCCCCGTGACTTTGACCCTCAACCCGGAAACTCCTCCAACAGTTACAGTCACCGCAGACCCGGATTTTCCCACAACAGTCACTATTCCAGGGGAGCAAGTCTGTAACTGTGACGCCTAAACCGGATGTCCCACCCACGGTCACAATCCCGATTACGATCCCGGGAGAGGAGGTGACTGTTACGCAGCCGACAGTTGTGATTACGGAGTCTTTGACTACTACTGAAACAGAGACTATTATCCCAACTGAAACCACTACCACAACTACAACAACCGTCCAAACCGTTGCTCCCTCTTTCTGCCCGTACGTATTCTCATTCCAATAAACCACTATGTGCATCAGCTAACTCACCCGTGCGCAGCTGCCCAGGCTACTGGGCTACCGAAAACTACTCCTTCGAAGGCAATTCGCTGACCCCTGGTCCTTCGAGAGCATTGCCGGCTCCAACTACGACACTACCCGCTACAGCGCTCGCCGCTACGCCTCCACACGCACCGGTAGCCGCGCAGTCCGTTTTGCCTGGTTCAACGCCGCTGACACCGGGAAGGTCAGCGGCCACCTTCAAGCCTTCATACGTATCAAATGTATGCATACCACCGACTCGAGCCCGATGCGGGCGTGGCGGGAACGTGTACGGTTACTTGGTTCTTGAATGGGAATACGACCGAGACGGTCGAGGTGGCGGGTGCGAGGTCGTGGACGGAAGTAAAGGGGAGGTTGACAGCTGGTTCGAGCATGGTGACCTCGGTGAGGTTTGAGATGCAGGTATATTGTGATGCGGGGATAATGATGTGAGTCGATGATGTGATGTTGATGCGGGATTGTAGTGGGCTGTGTTAATTGTGGTGGGGTGACTCGGAGAATGGTACACCCATTCTTTTTATTCCATCTACGTTTTAGAAGTATGTAACAATATTTTAGTTTCCGCACGTACAGTTCACGTATCCATAAAAAAATAAAATATAAAGTGCCATTGACATACCCGGCAACACGGGGAGAGGAGTACACCTGGTCTGGTAGTCTGGTTGGCAGAACCCTCTCGTAGAGACTGGTCTGGACATATATATATATGCATTTCCCAACACGGCCAGAAAATATCATCACACCCCCCCCTGCATAACGAGGCTCAAGCACTGCATATTGGCTAATCTTGTATGGGTTAGGAGCAAGACGTACAGATTACAGAGTATGTACATTGCATCTTTATGCAGGGCATAATAATTTTTGCCACAGACTGTATCTATATGGCAATGGTAATTTAAACAGGTAAAAGAGAGGTAGCCGTGTAAGCGGAGGTAAGGAAAAAAAAGAAACCTCATACACCCATCACGGGGATCGAACCCGCAGCCTTCGCCTGAATCTCCGAAATAGGAGGGCGACGCGCTACCATTGCGCCAAACGGGCTTAGTGTTATGCAAAGGGATATAAAATAATATGGACAGTACTTAGAGGTTACTGAATCAGTGTTTCAACCAAACACCTCCGATTTTTATCGATTGATTGGCCATGGAAGGTGCTTTCTGGGGGATAAACATTGTTGGTGTGAAAGGACTAACTTACCGAGACGCAAAGGATTACCAATACCGGTTTCGACAAGGGTACGGGATTTGAGGACCGGATACCGGGCTGCGTATTCCGGGTAGCTAAGTTAAGAACTCAAACGAATAATTTCTGAGGACATTACACAAGGTATGAGTGCTAGTTCAACTCTAGACTGCTGAACGCTGGAGATTGACCAAACTGCACTTAGTCTAGTCTTGCTTGTGAAGGTCACACATTTAGACCTTTCTTTTGTTACATATGATAGTTGAAACGCATTGAAGAATATTCCACCACAGGCCTCAGATATTGCAAACCAAAAACATCTGCTGCAAATGAAAATTTTAGACGCTTGTTTGCTTATTGTTTCACTATAAGAGTGTGTTTCAGCTAGCTTGGTCCGCGGGTACCTGCACGGCTTTAATTTTAGGCTCAGGGGCATAAGTAGAGGTATGGGGGCCTGCAGAAGAGTCAATATTGACTTGATGGCTAGAGCCTCGCTCATGGGACTAGGAGGTTGAGATTACTGATAAGATTTCATGATAAGTGGGCCTCTAAGGCTGAAATTTAACCTCTAGGATGCCGGGTAGCTCAATTTGTGGATTTATCAGATTTATGACCCCCTGTTGACCATCGTTTATTGCCTAACATTTCGTTTCATAATGGCCATAGTTGATGGCTAGTTAAATGAAGCAACCATAGACTTGGAAGTATAACGCCTCGTTATCACGTTGCAATTCCTCTTATACTGACGCCCGCTCCGTATGATTCGAAGATGAGCTCGATGCCAGACACCCCTTCACAAAAGGTATTCCTGAAGGAGTCTATCAGCGAATCACTACAAACCATTATCCAGATAGACCAGAAACAAAAAGCCTTAACTGAAGAAGTAAAAAGCGTATGCCGACGCCGCAGGGGTTACCCAACGACAGAAGAGCTTGACAAAGTCGGATCCTTCCGGGAAAATCAGGTTTGGCCGCTTCTCAAAAATTGTGGTGAGGCTGCGAACGTAATAGATGCTATTCAAGCAACACTTGATGTGCTTACAGGCCGTGCCAAACCTCCGGAGTCAGAGGAGCTGATACTATCATACACCGAGACCGAAGCTCCCAAGCTGGAGGAGCCGTTACTGTCATGCACTGAGATCGAATCCGAAGCCGAGCAAGCGTCAGGGTGCAGGTTCAATTACGAAAGGTATCAGGAGGCGTTGAATATACTGCGGGAAAAGCTGAAGCATGTAGAGACGGAAGTGCGAATCTCGGAGAGTCATTGCAATACGAAATTGAACCAGACAGTATAAGAGTCTGGTTGGCATAAGACTTGTACTGAAGAAAGGGATTTCTATTTCTGTGCACCGTAGGTATGGTAACTGATACACGATATTCTTGAAATAAAGTTACCTCATTTGTAGCTCTCATCGATACCGGTATTTTCAAGGGTTATTTACACCCCCTATAATTTGCTGGGCTAGCTTCCGATTAGTATCTCATGCACTATACAACTGATTAACCCGCTCAACTAATCATGCACCTCAGCCTCATGACGAATTCAATACCTCAACTAATCTATGGACCATGTTCAGATCCATTGTTACCTTCCACATATTACACAGCATAGCAGCAGCATATCTAGGCTTCAAGCCTCTTCACTCCTTACCTTCCCCCACACTTTTACTAAATTTGTAAGAAACCTGTGGAAATACCAGGGTAGCACTGGGATCTATGTGGATCAATGATATTGATGCGGAGAAAGGTAATGAAAATAATTATGCCGGAACCGAATACCGAGAGCTGGCTTGGCGGTGTAATAGACATTCCAATAGCTTATCTACCGTCTTACTCTGTCTTTATTTCTTCAACTCTCAAACACCTCGTCAATCCTCTATAGTTATGAGCAGTTATGAGCAGGCCTTTAATGCCTTGTATCCATAAGCTTGGGACAACTTTTCTATAGGAAGAAATAGGTTGTTGAATGTCGGTATAAATAATAGAGGCAAATCTTACGACTGACGTGGGGTTGGAGCAGATGTTTAAACGGATGTTTACACTATATATAGCCATGTTATTTGTAGGATGTAGGTACGTCGATCACATAATCCAACTACAAGCAAATGCTTTAATTCAAGATTTCATAATTCTCGAAGAATTTTCACGGTGACAGCAGCAGCCAGAATACATACAGATCTGTAATTTCTGATTCCAGTGCACGATGTAGCACGCAGGCGCCTAAGTATTTCGAATAAGCCCCCGAAACCGCCTCCAACTCTATATCGAACTTTCTCTGGTAATCTGCAGACTATATCGGACCTACCCATGCACTTCAGGGATCTCTCGATACCAATACTTCTGCTGTGCTGGTCACCTCATTAGGGGAAAAGGAGGTCATGAGTGTAATATCAGAAACCTTCCTCCCTTCGTGAGTATAAAACCCAGACTGTTACCGTACGTGTCCATTTAGATATGATGGATGTATGTGTTTGGCGACACATGGGAGAACCCATAGCACGCACAGCTGGGCAATTGGCATCAATTATAATTTTGTACGCATTCCACCAATGTTACTCTGCAGCAGTGACAAGTGATACAAAATACTTAACAGTTACCCTGAATTTCAAACTGGTCCGCGATGTGAGATTGGTCAATATATCCACACCCTAGCCTGGTCCAATGTTATAATCGGATGATTATAACTCTTGTGCTTAGTTTGTGTATGTGAACAACAAGCTCCACATGAAATGACCTGGACTAACTAATTACATAATGATATTGCACATTACATAGCGGTGGCGAATTGTGGCTAGTCTGTAGATATTAGCGCGAATTTAATAGATTAACCAGACTAGGCATAGGTAGTCTGGGTCATAGATATCTGGTTGCACAACCCCTTGTAGAGGAATATTCGTACATGCTAAGTATGTACTCCGTCTGCATGGTTAGAGAGGTCCAAAGAGGACTAATATTACTTCTACCTAGTACACCAGCACGGGGCTTGGCACAAAATCAACCACTAGCACATCGTCGACAATTTATTTCGAGTGTCGGAACTGTTTCGGACTCGGCCGCGGGGTGGGGTCATCAAATCGCAAGGGCTTCAACATTGTACATATCATTGTGCACATATCAAAGCACCATTTATGCATCGCCTGACACTATTCAGACCTCGCCCCTGGACATCCTACACTACTCCAAGCTGCAGCCATGGATTCAGGCACATAACCTTGAGATTATCAAACCTCGGAACATGTATATCTCCGTATGCATACATTTCCTACAAACCCGAAATCGCCCGGGGCCTGCACCTATCGCCTAGACACAGTAGGGGTAAATCTGCCGCCAGTTGTATCCCCTTCGAGCCAACTCGAGTGGCAAGTCCAACAGCTCGGATTCAACTGAGAAACTTCTCGACGGGCGTACTCTCTGGAATTCACCCTGCCATTCTTTCTCCGCTTGTATTCGCAGGGCTCGTGGTTACATTGTGGGTTTACAAGGTATGTCAGTTTACTCCAGCTAGAGTGTCAAGTATATATTGCGTTATTCGGTAGTGCTAATACTTATCCGTAATATGGGGTGGATGGCTTGACCGCAGTGTTTGATGATGATAATATTCCAAAATAAAATAATATACATGCCTGGGGTGCCTTTGGGGGCTCGACATGAGAGGATAGAAGATTATGCCGGGGTGTGCTCTGGTATCAAGTGGAAGGAAGTCCAAATTCCGACAAGCGATGGCCATATATTGCGGGGGGCTGTGGCGGAGGTGACGGTGAGAAACGAGGTGACCAATGCATTGAGAGATATAGTACCTGCTGGGGCGGGGGGACAGGCTGGGACGCCATATAGGAGGAGGGTGATTATTGTGTATTTCCAAGGGTTAGTCCATGCAATCTCTCGCCTACCTTGCTCCCTCTTTGGAGGGTTAATACCTTGGAAAGGATATTTTTTGGGGGAGGCATCAATGGGCAGCTCCGGATTTAATATATTTCCGTTCACAGGAATGCCTCTTCAACGCCTCCTCGCCTGCCTATGCTCTCCTCCTTGCTCTCAGGGCTTTCCCGAGCTCCACATTCCCTTCAACCACAAGTCCAGGAGGTAGTCTACACTGTCATTGCCCCCGCCTATCGCGGATACTGGACTTCCACAGGTAGACCCAGCCAACGGGGCATTGAAGAGGACGGTAAGGCAGTTTTCAAGTTTTTGGAAAAAGGTAGGTATAAAATGCAGCACCCGAGAACACCTCCGGATCCTAGCAAGGAAATCCCAGATAATAGTGGAAATCCGGTGGACTTTGATGAGAAAGTGGAACTCATTATCTGGGGACAGAGTATTGGTGCAAACATAGCCATGACTTCACTCGCAAACCACATGACGCAGTGTGGTTCAGGCCTCAACTTGCAGTCATCTCCAGTACAAACCTCTGAAACCCCCCCCCACCCCGTGGCAATAATCCTCGAAACCCCCTTCCTCTCAATCCCCGAGATGCTTATCGAGATCTACCCCCAGAAATGGCTACCATACCGGTACCTGACTCCGTTCCTACGCAATTGGTGGGATATGCAAGATGCAGCGAAAAAGCTCCATATTATCAGATATTCTCCAGGGAAAATATCAATCTTGGTCGCGGAGAAGGATGAGCTTGTTGGTACGGCCCAGGGAGAGAAGATAGAGGCCCTGTTGCGAGGTTACTTTGCAGGAGAGGGGGAAAGTGGAGGGACGGAGGTGAGAAAGGTCGTGGTAAAGGGGGCGTTGCATGTGGAATGTTTGCTGAAAGACCCGGGGCGTAGGGAGGTCATGGAGGTGATTAAGGCGGTTGGAGAGGGGTCGGGACGACGGGAGGCATAGAATCTGGGGTTCCCTAAATTCTAATGGCCCTCAACGAGGAGTGGAAATCGGGTGTTTTATCTCATAAAGCGACCTACCAATATAATCTCCCACATTGATGGTCTTCGTATATAATGTCTCCCGGATTCTCTCTACTATCACAAGGAAATACTACCTACATTCATTTCTAAACTTCAAACTCTTCCTCTGTGTGTGTCTATAATATCCTTCTAGTGTACAGAATTCCTTTTATCATCCATTTCTACAGAACATGTTCAAACGCTTTCTATCACCTGTCTGACGCCGCAAATATTGACCTCATCTCCACACAATAGTTCATGTACTCGTCAGCAGATAAAATCCACGGCACTTAGCTGATGAAACATCTTTGGGCCCAATCCCCACCTATTGGGGGTCTACAAATCCAATTCGACTCCCATACCTCACCGAGACCCTCACCTGCACTCCGCACATTGAGCTCTGACAATTCTACTGAATTCACCCCCGAGCTCGCCGGAGGCGATAAGGTTCAGGCAGTGCATGACGAAGTTTCAAAAGCCGAGAACGAAGAACCCAAAAACTTCTCCATGAGCATTCTGACCGCTATCGCAAAGAGTCTAGGCTATGCTAGAACTACTCTAATGAACGGGATGTCTAAATATATACGGACATCCAGCGCCGACATCTCCCGAACTCGTCCCTATTAAAAATGCGGCCACATCTCTACCAACGCCACCGTTTCATATGCCCCCTCTGGCAAGCTCCTTAAGCTCGCAAACGCCTCGACGACAATATATAACCTCGCGACCGGTCACAGATACCGCCACGCCCGTCCCCATCAGCAATCCTAGAAGCACCAGTAGCGGGTAGGTGAACAACATCGCGCAGAACCCTCCATGGCGGAATTTCATGACCCGCTGGAGCGCGCGAACAGACATTCTGAATGGGTTGTAAGTGCCATTGCCGTAATCCTGTACCAACCACGCTACGCAGATTCCTACTGGTAATCCGCTGGCGATGCAGAGGCCGGAAAATTGCCATAGATACCGCTCGAGGTAGCTAGGGAAATGGGCTTTCCAGGCTGTGAGATGGACACCTCCGTAGATTGCGGGGAATAGATTTAAGGCTATCCATCCTACGTATTCGCTCATACAGCATTGCATAGAGCCATAGATGCTGAGGTTGCTCGCCTTCTCCGTGCACCCAACGTTCCCATTTTGTTGGATCTCCTCGCAAAGCTCATCCCAGCTTAACTTCGACTCGCCAAACGTGAGGATCTTCCGACAAGGAACTGCGCTTTCAAATGGGTAAGAAAGTTTTCATCGGGGAGCTTGATGTATGTCTCTGTGCCATTACTGTGGAATATCGAAAGACGGGCTACGCGGAGTTTTCCAGCTGCGTGTGGGTCTAGAGTATTATTCCCGCCAGGCTCATCAGGGCTGCGCTCGATGCCTGGGGGTCATTCCATTTCTGGGCCCAAGCATCCGAGCCGCGCATCTTGTGCTCAAACACTCCGTCTTTCCACCGTAGGACTAGGCAATCTTGTGTGCTGGTCACCTGTAGTCTCTTGTGTTCGACCTCCCTGATACTTAGTAACGCGCCTAAAGGCCCACCTCTATGGCTGCCATAAATGATTGTCGGGGTCTCTACCTCCTGCGGTTTCTTCAGCCAGAGGAGGTACATAAGCAACGCACACACAACATGGATAATCGTATTCAGCTCCAGCAGAGTGACTGGTAATCCATGAAACTTCCTCGCCACACCCTGGACCAACATCCAGCACCCTTGAATACAGACAAGTCCCTTTGCCAGCGAATTCACCTTGGATTTATCCATTATTCCCTCACTCGGCACCGCAGGGAGGGCCTTGGTAGTGGCGGATAGGGTGCGCTCTTGAAACCTCCCGGGATTCCGGGGGGCTCGTCATATCCCTCCGACAGGGACACATACGAGTAATGAGTTTTAAAAGGGAGGAGGCCTAGGCGTGCAAGGAGGACTGTGCCACAGGGGGTGAGAGTCCGCTGGATTTCAAGAATGTCACCGCTGTTTTCTTCGAATTCTGTGCTGATGACGACTTCGAACCCACCCATCACAGCGTAGTAGCCGCGCTCGAGCTCGTTTGTATTCATGAGGCTTTTGAGGCATGCGTACTAGGAGAGCTTTTGGGGATTGGTAGGGTCGGGGAGGGCCTCGAGGAGGCTTGAACGGGAGGACTTCTGCCCAAGCTGGAGGGGGGTTGTGGTTAATACTCAGATGTAAGGAGTGAGAGACTCAGATGGGAGGGGCGAGGCACACACTTCGATACCATCTTCCTTGTCGTCATCGATATCATGTTGCTGGGGTTTGTTACTCGTGGCAGCTCGGGCTCGTTTTCCATATTCCCGCCTCGTCAATCTCACACCACCACAGAATCGATCCTAGGAAATAAATTCAAAGCCCTACCTCGCATCATCAATTTTCCTCAGCCCCATTGCTACCAGCCTCGCTTGTATAAATTGCAACCCAGACGTAAGCAGCACCAACTCAGGTCCAATCAACCACAGAAACATCCACCATACCCTTCTCCGGATACACTGTAGAGCTGCCCCTCCACCGCTCCTCGGATTGCGGAACGTTGAGGTGGATTGCGGTCCAGGTGCAGATGACGAGGGTTAAGCCGCAGCTGGAGACAAGGTCGAAGGTGGAGCGGAAGTTCGAGTTGGCTTGCCAGAGGGGGGCGGAGTTGGGGGAGGTTGGTTGAAGTAGGTGGGGTTTGTCAGTGATCCTTGACATTCTCCGATACGGGAGATATTTATTTATATGTATTTACTTAGATTTCCAGAATGGGAAAGATCCAGAGGGTAGAACGGAACAAAGAGGTTTTCTCGACAATATTGAAAATCATGTATAGTTATAAAGTAGTACCAGAGCTGATCTCCTGAGAGAAATTACACCATGGTGCCCCACATACCAGTGTAGTATCTGCCGAAACGAACCACAGCGTGTATTGGTAGTCGATGGTGGAATGGAAACGACCACTCATTTGTTAGCTTTCCCTGCAGCTGCTGCGCATTCGGTTAAATCGACTAATACCCATTCCTGTGGATTTAAATTTGGAATACGAGCTTGGGTGCAAGCATCCCAGTGTGCAGCGTCCAGCGTGCAGCGTCAAGTGTGCGAAGCGAGTCCTTAGGCGTGTGGAAGGGGGACAAGCTCCCATCTGAATGTGCTTGACCTGCTTCTGGGTTGATTTCTCTCGCTTCCTTCCACTCGTCTTGCCTAGAGACCAGTGGATTGTTAATTAACGATATTCCCCGATGATTTTCAAATATCCGTACCCGGTACCCCTGCAAAGTAAATTTTGTTATGTATAAAATTATCCGTATACTTATGTTGATCTGTATGAGACTATAGTTTCGGGCGATTCAAGTAAAGTTTGTATTAATATTGGTTGTCTGCTCACGTCCGCACACCAAAGCCGCACCCAGCACCTCCAACAAACCGCATAATTGGTCCATAACTTCTGGCATCTATTTTGCATATATCTGGAACCCTAATTACTTGCAGTGGCAGTTGAGGGTAACAGCTCTGGAATCCGGAATCAAAATTTTAGATCGACATACCCTACACGCACATTGTATTTCATACTGTCAATTTGATCCCACCTGTTGGCGTGAGCCTTTCAGGAATAATCTCCAACAGCATCATGACCCGGAATTAAGTAGTCCCGCCCCAGATATTTTTCTTAGCGAATAAACGTCTGGAACTTGAAACAACCTAAAGGGTGTGGGGCTATCCTAGGATACCGCCGCATAAACTTATGTTGTGAATCACATTTGATTCCGTTGGTTCAGGGAATCAAATACAGTTAATTCCGGATTCTAAAAATACTCCTAGCGTATACTAGCGAAGAACAAGCCAGAAGGCACGTGATCTGAGACCTGACCAGTAGTGTGGTACCAGAATTCCTAGATGGTCAAAGATTCAACTCTTGTAGGTGCCTCCAACTCTAGTCTATAATTCGAGTTAATACGGAAGGCGCGTAGGCCAGTGGTATTTGTATGAGGCTGGCCGCATAGCTATTCGTATTTACGAGATGAGTATATAATCAGAGTCTACACTCATGATCCTCCATGTCACTGAGGCCAGTATATAATCACAATTCTAGCTGCGTCAGGTTCAGTTTACTGCTTTACTTTGCAGTCATGCAATTGCAACACTGCGGGGTATGGGTCAGGGAATCAACTCTTTATCATCAAGAGCTTTTAAATTCCTGAACTGTGTTTGACTCAATGCATGTAAGCCGATGAGGCAATATTTAATTATACACCTTAGGCATCAGGCTGTATCAGTCCTTAGTTTGAAGCACGCATCCATTCAATGTTAGATTTTTGAACCGCATGCGATTAGCGATTAGCGAAGTTGCTCTGGTCATAATACAACTCTTGATTGGTGTATGTATAGTGGCACGCCGATCCACTTTGGCAACCCACGATATGTATTAATGTTCATTGTACATGACAGCAGCCAGCTGTTCCGGCAAATTTGCCGCCTCGGGATCGATATTTCCAATCCGAGTACAGATGTTATGTGAAGATAGAGAGATCTAGACACAGTAGGTGTCAAAATTGGCAAACCACGCTTGGTACGAAGTCGCTAGATCATATATAACGTAACTGAGCCCTGCCAGTTTCCACCCCACTGGCAAAGCTCGTATTTCCAAGAAATAAAGGAAAATAAACCACCATAGAATCAAGGTTGGCTTCAGGGAGCCGAAGTCCCTTGTAAAAAGTTCCAATTAGAATTAACGCTAGACAGAGCTTTGCAAAGTTAGATGACCGCTTGTCATGTATACATAATTTGTGTATCTATATGTTGGGACTGTGCAGTAGATGTGAAGGTATGTTAGAGTATGCTCGCGATAGGCAAGTAAACCCGACAACGCCCTAGTTAGAGAAGGTCCCTCCTAAACAGTCTCGAACCCACTTCTAAATAAGCCATGACTCGAAGTATGTGGTAACTGTGGGACATTATTTTGGGTAGCATCATAGAGTACCGGAGCGTACTTGCTGCCATGCCCTCTGAATGTTGGCATCAGAGGGTAGCAACTGGAACCCGGAGAGTATTGTGGGTTTCCGGGAGTAATTACTCTCCGTGCGAAGGGCTTCGACTTTAAATTGACTATATGCCCCTTTTGTAGATCTAGAGTGTATCGGCCAATGGAGTAAATAAGACCCAGCCATTACCATACCATCCGCTAATACATGTCATACTCTGCAAATTTTATGCCCGTATTTACATAAAAGGCACGCAAAAGGTAGGATGGTACATAAGGCTGTACCTACAAATACTCTCACACACACTCCTTCCACTCTCCGCAACACCCCTGAATGAGAAAGTGTGGTATTCTCACTTACATACTGAATTGTTCCACAGTGTGTTTACATTAGTTAAAATTATATCTAAGATCCAGGATTCAAATACATTCAATGTTTAAAGTTCAGGGTAGCTTGTATATGATAGTGAAACTCATGACAGGCATCTTCCTAACACATTTTCGATATGGATTTTGTGGTATATTCTCCCCTGCAGGATATCGCAACTGACACCCAACAGGGAGTACCCAGGAGGCTAGTATCGTTATAAGCACCGGAAAGGGTACTATCGGCAAGGCCACAGTCACCGAAGGGGCTACACCGCCTTGGCTCGGATATGTGCTTCCCGCTCAGGGGGGATGGCCAACGCTGTGATTCCATAATATAACTACATATCGTGAAATATGCACTAAACGCGATGGGTATGCTACTAATCATAGTCTGATTATTAGTCTATCACTGTAGTAGGTATAGCACCTATTGGCCAGGCAAGGACTAATTGAGCAGCTTGTTGGCACGACCCTCCTCCAAGTGCCCACTTTCAAAGTTTGAAATTAAGTATCAACCTCATCTCTTCCTATCCAAGATCGAGTTTCTCGAACTCCCTATAACGAGCGAGACCAGGTTATTTCTAGCACCTGTCTGTAGCCTCTGGGCCCTCCCCGCAGCCCCCTAACATTTCTCCACAGCTTTTAGTTCTTAGTTTATTTCTTTCAACGCAGTCTTTTCTAGCCTGGTTCGCACTAACTTTTCACATCTCCTGTATATATCTATAACTTCCGTTCTATTCCTATTCTAAGCATATACTCATTATTAGCATATCAATCCCCACCCCGACGATAAGTCTGCGACAGGGGTTACTCGGGGTAATAGCTCTTACCATAAAGTTAGCTATTATATGTATACCGTCACTTTAGGGCAACTTAACCGCTAGATGTCCATGGGATAATGAAAAGGCAGGTACCCACGATACCTCGCTTAGATACAGTGCAAGGCATGGTTATGGCTAAAGTCCTGGTATTGAGGTAGAAACCCAGTGAATGACTTGTATGCGAGTCAGATCTGGAAAATGCAGGACAAGGCGAATTAGATGTGGGGCACGATGAAGAAAGGTTGTCATATCTGGGATGAGCGGAGTTTATGGGGAGTCAAATCGTGTGCATTAAATGGAAAGGGGAGGAGTATCTGAGGACTCCACTGCTGAGCTCAGGGTAATCTAATGCGACTATAAAACTATCAATAAATAATTGCACTAACTTCCCACATAATGCACCCCGCCTGACTCCCCACACTCACAATTGACCCCACTTCATATGTTACTAACTGTTGCAACTAGTGCTCGACTCACGCTCGACCAGGCTGGAAGCTGAATACACATATATACTGAACTAGAGGCACTGGAGGCTGAGCACATCAGCCAGACACTGCAGTCGGACCTATGTATGGTTATAGGTCGCAAATTGGCACTTTTACCGCCAAAGTAACACTCTCCACGGTAGGTCTACACCCCCCACAAAAACCTCTAAAGGTTGCTCTAGGGTTCCTAGATATACATTTTGTTTTGCCTGGGTCTTAGTTAGAGTGATCATAATTAGACAAAGCATGCGTTGTATTTGCCCGATGAAGGGGCGGGTACATGACCTTTTGAATTGGCAAGGGGCTTCGCAACCACGATGAAAACTTTCACAGTTTCTCACATTGCGGGGTATGGGTTTTCGCAGGAGGCGTGTTTTCGTGGAAAAACTGCAAATGGCAAAACTTTTAATCGATATTAGATCTAAACGACCATGTACAATCGCCGCTACCTAGTAGTCGCATGTTGGATAAAAGCATTTCTCGCTCAGGATGTCCAATGAGGGATCTTTCCAAGAGTGTTCGACAGAGAACTATGTCAACCAATACAATGAACCCAAATATGGATTTTACGGATTGGGAATTTGCACTTTTCGCCGAGACCTGAACCTCCCAGATGTGCAATACTCTTAGAAAGAATTAAGAATTTCATGAAATAACTAGTTTTGCAACTGAAGATTCAACTTGTCACGCATAAGTTGAAGCGGGGCAAAGTGAGGATCAGAGGGAACAAGAAATGCAGTAACAAATGCATTGCACATATTATTTAATGACCCTGGAACGATGTGCCGGGGGATAGGATACTCTGACTGGGCGGGCACAATACCTTTACCGTGTCTGGTAACTTTTAAATATCCTGGAGTTTATATCTTGCTAACTGCGCACATGGTAGTGCTATCGACGAGTATTACACAAACGCGAATGATAAAATCATACAACTCAAATACAGAACATGGCCGTTTTACTCACTCATATATCGGCTAATCGTTGCAGTTGCAAGGGCTCAGACCAGACAAATCTGTCTGGACCTGCAATTTCGGGTCCACACACTCCCAGAGACGCTGGCGGGCACCCAATGAAGGTTGAACCAATCATGGTTCCCATCATTGATGACTCCTGAGACAATAGGATTGTTGTCCTTTCTTTTTCATATCTCATTGCAACATTGCGGGGTATATCTGCCGGGATGACCCGCGACATGTAACCAACCCTCCCGAGAGCTTCCAACTCTCATCGCGGCGGCTAAGTTTACTTACGCGTACGGTTTGTTATTGAAATCCAGGTCCTAATAACTTGTGCGTTTGTCATTCCTGTTGAAATGCTCAACATTCTAATCGAATATATAGCTTTCCGCTGACTTTGATAACCATACGCGCCTCGGTATAATATATATCAACGGCCGACAGGTAGGGAGATAATCCATTCGCCAGTACTGTTGATCGGTCCAAAAGCTCCCCACCCCACTACTGGAGTCATGTGCGACGACCTCCTCGCCTACCACCACCGCATCTCCGCCCCCTCCTCAATCCCCCTCAGCTCAGACCCCACCTGGTTCACTACTCAGCCAGCGAAACCCACCGACGCCCCTGCGCGGACATACCTCTTTCTCCCGCTCTCCTTCTCCATTGACCCGGTGACATGTCTGTCCACCTCCGGATCTCCCACCACGCGCAAGAAACCAACCACCGCATCCAGTGTACCCTCCGCTGCAAGCGCAACAACCACCTTCGACTACTTCCCCGCCTTCTTCGACATCAACAAGCGCTGGACTATCTACGCCTTTGATAAATCCGTGCTCGCGCTCTACCCGCAGAAGGCTGATCGATGCGAGATGATCTACGAAATGGTCTACTCCCACGCGGAGCACGCCCACCGACACCACCCCCAGCTCCTCACGCAACACCACCACCGTGACCACCACCCTCACCACTCTCATCATCCCCAGCCGCATCCGCACACCCTCCACACTCAGGCCTCCCCCCCAAGAGGACGCATAGGGTACCCCTCCTCCACCCCACACTCCCGGTCAAGCTCCCCAGGTCCCCATCACCATCAACACCACACGCCACACATCCCGAACCTCACCTCCTCCTACGACCTCGTCGAAGACACAACCTGGTTCACCAGCACGCATCCGCACCTCCGCACGCTGCTCACCCCTCCCAACGGCTCCGGCAACACAGGGGAAAAATGCCTCTCCCTGATCGACCTCCACTCTCCCCCGACCCACCCGCAAAAACGCGCAGGGTACATCCTCCTCAGCCTGCCAACCCCCTCCTCCCCGAACCGCCTCTACATTTCTCGCCTCGAGATATTCCCCGAGTATCGTGGTGCGGGAGGGGGGAGGCACTGGAGCTTAGTTGGGAGGGGGCTGGTGAAGATGTTGCTTGAGGCGGTGGTGGAGGTTGCGGGGGATTTTGGCGGGAGCGGGATTGCTGGGGAGGGAGTTGATGTGTGGATTAATTTGGGGGCAGAGACGGAGACCGAGGTGGGGAGATGTGCACTGGGGATGGGGTGGGTGGTGAATAGGTGTTTGTGGGTGGTGGAGAAGAATGAGGTTAATGAGGTTGAGGAGGAGGGGAAGAAGAAGAAGGGGGGCAGTGGTCTAGCTGTGAAGGCACAAGGGGAGAAAGCGAGAGAGGGGGAGAATGCCCCGCAGCAGCAGCAGCAGAAGGAGATTTCTGGTGCTGATGCATATTCACATGCGGGGGGGAATTCTGTGCAGAAGCAGCAGCAAGAGGTGAAGCAGGAAGCACCCGCAGCTGCGGTTCATTTACATGCGGGAGTGCCGGTTGGGATGGCACATCCCAGTACGTCGACGTCGCATGTGCATGCGCATGCGCAGGGGAATTCGAAGCAGGGCAAGCATTGGTCGTTTGGGGAATGGGGCAAGGGGATGAAGGGATGGAGGGAGAGGTGGGTTAAGGCGTTGGATGATATTAGTCATGGGCATGGGCATGGGCATGGGAAGGCGTGAGGGCAGGTAGTTTGTCATTGTGGATCAATCTAGAAGGATTGGGGGGGTCTATTGCGATTTTGACCTTCGGGTTTGGGCTGCGGGGAATAGGTATTGCTAGTGGAGATATTAGGCACTTGGGTGTTTACCGACAGTGAGGTCGCAGGTCTACTAGAAGTCGACGGTTCTATAAGAAAAGGTCCGCTGGTCGTTCAAGATATACATCCTATACCCTGGTTTACCGCTCAGACTTTATCTGCGACTTTATACTATTTGCTGAATTCATATATCAATATATCGTCTTCCTTAAAAGTACCACCCCATTGGATTTTGTGTCCTCCCCGGGAACCTGTGATATTTATGTGTATTTATTTATTCTCCACGGTAAGTATCATGGCTAACTTGGTTTCCCACTCCAGATTCGGAGCGGGATTGGATGAATGAATGGATGGATAATCAAGGTAAGCTGTGAGATAGCAATCTTTGATATTCCGACTTTTAACAGGATAAGAACATGAGAGTATTGGATACAATCTTCTGCTAATAGGTATGGCTATAATATGGAGGGAGCTACTGTATCAGTGAGGCTGCCGTGCTCGGGAGGGGTGGGTGCAGGCGTTGGATGATATTAGTCGGACAAGGAAGCCTAGGCTTGAGGGGGGAGGGGATAGTAGGTTTGTGGGGGATATTTATTGAGGATTTGGTTTTGAGGAAGGTTTGTGGGGGATATTTATTGAGAGGATGTGGTTTTGAGGTTTGTTAGTGAGGAGTACATATTGTGTCAGTGGACACATTAGATACCCAAATATCAGGGTTTACGGACACTGAAGTCACGGCTCTATAAGAATAGGTCCTTTTACATAAGCATAGACCTATACGCGCAAATAGGTACAGTATATATGTGTCGACACGATGTACAGGCTCGAACTACCAACCATTCCCACCTGTGCTCCAGATGTTAATTACGGCAGGGGTTCATTTATGTCGCTTCCCGTCCAATAATAGTAGTGTGGCTTACATCTACGTTATGTGTGGAGGATTATGGAGATTTCAATGTGTGACATCACAACCCCAAACACCCGCCATGGTCTATGACAGGAAAAAATGGAGTAATGGAGGAGGCTTTGATCGGGAATTAGCACTCGGCATGTGGCAAGAGTTGGGGTTTTTTTTAGACAACTTTCCATAGAAGCTAGTTTTAACTATGACGAACATGACTTCAGCGCTTTTGTGAATTTTTTTGAAATTATAATCTTTTGAAAATCTGGGCTAGGTTCCCCCGTTTCTTCAGGATCACAGACACAAATTTCCAAGTTTGTTGGGGGTTAATAATAGTTCACTAGGTTTAATTTTCTACCCGGCTCTGGAATAGGTAAGGAGACAATTGGTGGTAACGGAGAAAAGCGCCGGATTTGTGTAGTGTGAATTCCGATGGGCGGAAAGCATAAGGCTGCAGCTATTGGTCCACCACAGAAGCAAAAGACAACCTGCGGAACCCGCCAGTGGTCTATCACAGGAACGAAAAGGCACAGATGAAGAGCTATGAGTACCTCACGAAGTTGAACTTACTTAGAGATGCGGAGGTTAAACTCTCTCTACGAATGATTGAACCCAAATTAGGCCATTCAAGCAAAGCAGGCGAGAAGCCGCCGGACAGGATTCCGGGGACAAGTCCAACAATAGCAAGGTAGCTGGACTGCAATGGTGGATCCATGTATGTGAAGGCGCAGCAACAGCTGCGGGTCGTTCCAATCGGAGAATGGACGTCGAGCCTCGTTTCGGCCAAGATGCAGCCACCCGACATACTTGGACACGACTGGTATTTTACGGTACGGCGGTTTTGCCAAAAGCCACCTTAGCATCTTATTCACGATTCGCCTCCATGGCAAATCCGTCCCGAGCCTGCTCAGTCAGTGTCTTATTGGAGATTACTTTCTTATACATTATTATTTTCTTGTCCGAGATTTTTACGGTAAATAAATCTCCAATTACCAGCGGGGCTGCCCGGGGGTGGTGAACTAACAACGAATATATGCTTATACAGTATCGCGTATAATTGCTTCCTTTACAAGGGACCTGCTACAGCGAGGTCCGTCATAGACTGCTATGTTTCACGGTATGTCAGCATTGACAAGGATTCTGCGTATTACAGCGACTTCTGAAGCAACAGCTGGGCCAATAGTACCAGTCGAGCCAATGGAGCATGGACACCGCCTCGTTTCACCCAGGATCGGCATATAGAAAACCCCGGGAACAGGCATGCTGTCGGGGAGTGGGCCGAAGGTGGCGTGCTTGTGACGGGAGTTTTCCAGAACAATGGATCCGCTATATCGCCTAGTTTCAGCCAAGATGTATGAACTGTAGCGGTGTTGGCTATGCGTTTGATTAAAAGAGTGCTATGTGAATCTCTTGCTCGTAATCACGACAAACTACAGTATACTTCCCATACCCACCGACAACCATTCCTGTATATAATCTGTCCAGAGGGGTCTAAGCACGGTAGGTACTCCAGCCCTATGTCCTTGCCATCTATGAAGAACTAATAAATGAGAGTTGAGTCCAAGATAACTGCATATCACGCTTGGACTGCCTATAGCCGCTTAAAGGACGAAAAAGAATTTTCCCCTTATTCTGCACGTATGAGTGATCCATTGTCAATTGCCGCGTCTGTCGCTGGCCTCTGGTGCATCGCAGAGAAGATATTATCAATGGGATATCAGCTGTGCTCTACAGTCAAAGATGCACCTGACTCTATTCGAGGAGTCATTGAGGAGGTGCAACAGATGCATTGTATCTTCGGTGAAGTTGAAAGATTGATATCTGGTACTAGCACCAGGCCTGCTCACAACAGGCTAATGATGATATCCATCTCTAATCTCAGGCAACATTGCGCGGTTGTGTCCTGGTTTGCGATCGACTAAACAAACGATTGAGTGAGGTATTGGGACTTGCACGTCCCAGTTCGGCCACCATCCATAACCGACTGGTCCCGGCACGAGAAAGAGTAAAATGGGCGCTCTGGAGAGAGTCAGAGGCTGCTGAAATTCTTGCTGAGCTGCAAAGACACAAATCGAACCTGAACTTGATGTTGAGCATTGTACAGTCGTACGTGCCTCTGCACAGTTCGCTGGATCCATTTAAAGAAATAGCTTGAAGCTTACTAGGTATTAGTGGAACCGTGTCTGGGATTGATGAAGGTGTACAACAACTGCGTTCCCTTGTTTTAGGGGCTTTGATGCACCAACAATTGCACTCGAGCTTCCAGCGCCCTAACTCACACCAGGCAATTCCCCAGCTGCAACAGCCGATGGTGGCTGTAGGTGCTTACGCTTCAGGACCTGCAGTTACAGCCCCTATAATCGCACCCATCCCTACTCCCAGCATATACCGATTGGCTACCGCAAGCTCCCCCCCTCGTGGGGTCGCCGATGACAGCACCTCTATAAGGACAACTGCCACAGCTCGCAGCATTGTCTCTATGCGGTCCGTACGACCAATGTCCCACAGATTCATAGATGCACTCAATAGCTCAATAGTGTATAAGTTGGTACAGCGCCGGAGGCCAACATTCAACAGCGACGCTGCCTCCATATTCTCGGTGAGCACTGGCTCTACAAAACTAGGCCGATGGTCAGTTCTCTCAGACCTAAGTTTGGGTGACCTGGCAATTTCCGAGATCTCGGTACTGGAGCTTCCGTTATTCATGTCAGATATGTGGGATTCTGAGCCCTACCAGCTAGCACAACCTCTATCCGCACCCGCGCGTGCGGCGAAGAGACGGAATCTGCTAAGAGTAAAAGTCATTTCGTCGTCTCGAGGGCGGATTCATAGCGCTATTGAAGCCAACAATATCTCCACCGTTCGAACCATTCTCCACTCGGGGATGGATGTGATCAATGCCGAGAATGTGACGGGATGGACACCGCTTTTACATGCCGCTTTTCTATGCCGAGAGTCAATATGTCGGCTGTTGCTCAAGCACGGAGCTGCTGTACGGTTACCCATCATACCTATACATAAGCGGGCTGAATATACTCAAAACGCCATTAATCATGCTGTTGATGAGTACGAAGACCATGTCATGACACTTCAGATTCTATTGGTGCAGGCCACCATGGAGGGGGAGTTACTATGCCAGGAACTATTAGCCGATCGCAAGCTCGTCGTCGCTCTCACACATATCCAACTGACCAATAAGAACATTGCCGCTCAAGACCGGGACCGTATTGATCTTACAGCTGTTCTTCATTTTGTGGTCACTAACAATGGTGGCGTGAAAGCGGTGGAGCTTCTTCTGGCAATGGGCGCTGCTGTTGACGGAGTTGATGAGCAAGGCCGAACGCCATTATTCCATGCTGCGTGCAAAATCAAGGAAGATATGTGTAGGGTGTTATTGGAGAACGGCGCCAACACACAATCAATTCGAGGTATGAGGCCATCAATCGATATACTCACATTTCTTCAGCGGCGCAGGTGTAATCTCCAGAAACCCCTGCAGACTGTACCTCAACTGTTAAAGATCATGAAAGCGCATGTGGCAGGACAATTACACTCTGCTATCAAGGCTGGCAACGTGGACTGGGTTTCGACCCTTCTCGAGGGTGGTGCAGATATTGAGGAACCTGATAATCACAACCGAACACCACTATTGAATGCCGCTCGCGGACTTCAGGATGATGTGTGTAAGATATTACTGGAAAAGGGGGCCAACACAGAATCGATTCGAGGAACAGGGCAAACTGTTAATATCATTGATTTTCTTCGGCGAAGTCCCGACAAGTTCCTACAAACGATACCTCAGCTCTTAAAGATCATGCAAGCGCGCATGGATGGCCAGCTGCACCTTGCTATTGACGCCAGGAAGGAGGGCTGGGTTTTGACGCTTCTGGATTGTGGCGCTGATATTGAGGAGATAGACTCAGCGGGCCGCACACCACTCGCGCATGCAGTATCTCAACTTGATGAACGCATCTGCAAGGGATTGTTGGAGCGGGGTGCCAATACAGAGGTACTGAAGGGCAAGGGTATTAATTTTGGGAGGTGCCCATCGACGAATACTTCTACATCCCCAGCACAAAAGGGCGTCCAAAAGGGCGTCCAAAATGTCTTCAAAAGTTACCCAAGCGTAATAGCCTTAGTGGAGCTGATGGATCTGAGAGGGAAACTCCACAGGGCGATTGGCCAAAAAAATACACTTTTGGTTCATATTCTATTAGCCTCACGGGCGTCCGTTGACGAGCCAGATTCTGAGGGGCGAACACCAATTGTGCATGCTGCCGTCGAGCTACAAGAAGCAATGTGTGAGCTCTTACTGGAGCCAGAGTTGACTCGCGATCACTTCGAAACAGTTTAACCCGTCAGGAGGACTTGTGCAAATTTATACTAGGTGCTAGCCCCGTGGGAGTGCCTTTGAAACTTACCCCGGCGATGTTGGCAGACTCTCTACATAGGGCAATCAAAGACAGCGCCCACAAGGTGGCAGAGGTACTCCTGGGAATAGGAGCAGACATTGAGGAGCCGGGAGTGTTGTTTGGGTACAACAGCCGGTTTGGAACCCCTTTGCTTTCAGCAGCCTCACAAGGGAGCGGTGCAGAGATGATTAGGCTGCTGTTAGACAATGGTGCAAACCTAGCTGCACGCTGCGGTGCATCGACCTGTAGCGGGTCAGTGTTACATTATGCAGTCCGCCGTGATATTTCAAGTCTCGAGGGCCTGAAATATTTGTTGAGTCGCCTCGACCTTCCGCATGGGTTGCTGGATTGCAAAACTATACCTGCTGGACATACCCCCCTCCATTGGTGCGCCTACGCTCCAGGGGGACCTATTCATATCGAGGCAGCAATGCTCCTCATCGAACGAGGTGCGAATTTAGCTCTTGAAAACAGTGACGGCCAGACACCTTCCCAATATGCGAAATATCTCCACGGTGCGAAGTGTCAGATGTCTAAATTCCTGTGGTCGAAGCTTACACCAGAGCAACAGGTGAAGCAAGGCGCTGGTAGGAGCTAGGTTTACTGACTTCGGCTTATTGCTTCAAAAAGTCCTGGACAAACATCCTGGATCCGGATTCCCTGTTTTTTTTATTGCGATAACCCCCTTATTGAACCCTTAAATGGTCTTTCGGCCTTTTCTATGTTCATTCAACTCTAAATCTTGCCTTGTAACCCTTTCTTTTGTCTAGGTTCTGTTCGCACTTTGGAAACTCGCGGTGATGATATTGAATGATGAGTGAGATAAAGCGGATTTTCCCCAATCATTCGGTTGTATGGTCAAATCTGTTCTCGGTAGTCTTGTTTTAATCAATAAATACCTGATCGTGAGATAACAGTGTTGCCGTCCACTCTGAATACCTCTAACTATATAGCTAAAATGAGCCTACAAGCACACCCTTCGCTGCGGCCAGATGAAACAATCTTGTTATTTTTATGACACCAGGACCCTCGTAGGAACCTGAGACCAGATGTTTGAATGTGGCGGGGGGTGAGTCGTGAATCCAATGAAGGACATGCTATATGAAACAAATGAGAGAAGAGATAGAAGCTCTGTATTGATCTAGTTACTGTGATGTATTGAACTGATGTGATATGATATAGAAGAAGCAGGCAATACAAGGGGCTATATTACATGAATGGGACATTCAGGTGAATGTGCACATGTGTTCTGACCCATTCACCAATCTGCATAATATTCTAGTATTATTACTTCATACGAAACTCTTTCTTCTATTTCGCATTCAGCTTCTGCCGGGGCCTCTGATTTAGATAGTACATTGCATTCTATAGTGTTGCGGAAAAGG